>Ga0247777_1000021_pt1 | contig 176566 bp, 155 predicted proteins | sample UWRJL154409C5_FD_179937 | JGI IMG/M metagenome (GOLD analysis project Ga0247777, IMG submission 179937) | Plant litter microbial communities from Arlington Agricultural Research Station in Wisconsin, United States - UWRJ-L154-409C-5 | ecosystem: Environmental > Terrestrial > Plant litter >... | reverse complement strand
CTTGACGCAAGCATTGGCGCAGCTGCGTTAGCGACCACCGGCACCGTAACCCGAGCGGGTGGATTGATGGTCACGCTTCGAGTCGCGTTTCGGCATAGCCTTCGGCGTCGCGGTTCGGGAGCAGCTTAACGAGGCGGGGCGGGAGGACTGCTCGATCGCTCGCGCACGGCGCTGCGCAAGGTGGTCACTACATCGTCGAGGTTCACGGGCTTCACCAGGAAGCGATCTGCGCCGAGCGACGACAAGAGCTTCCATTCTTGTGGGCCACCGGAGGCGGTCATCACGATGATCGGCACGTTCTGCGCTTCCGGTCGCGAGCGCAGCAGAGCAGTCACGGCAACGCCGTCCAGCACCGGCATCTGCAGATCGATCATCACCACCGAGGCCACCTTTTCGTCGAAGGCTGTCACCAAATCGCCGCCATTTCCCACGCATACGATGTCGGCGTCGGGGAATTCCATGCTCAGCTTGAGCGCGAGCAGGTCGCGAAAATCCGGGTCGTCTTCGGCCACCAGGATGCGCACCGGCTCGACGCTGGAAACGCGCGCTTCCTTCAGCGCACGGCGAAACAGATCGGCCGAGGCGTAGCGGTCTTGTGGACGCTTGCTCAAGGCTTTCATGATCACGTCATCGAAAGCTACCGGCAGGCCAGGGCGGCGCCGACTCGGCAGTATCGCCTCTTCAGTGGCGTGCCTGACCATGATCGCGAGCGCGCTCCGACCGTCGAAGGGCAAGCTGCCGGTCAACATTTCGTATGCCATGCAACCGAGCGCGTAGATGTCACTGCTCTTGCTCGCGGGCAGGTCGCTCTCGAAAGCCAACTCGGGCGCCATGTATTCGGGCGTACCCGCGATCACCTTGGTCACTTCGCCATCTATGTACGGCGCCGCGAGGCCCAAATCAGCGACGCGCACTCGGAGCTGCTGGTCCAAGATCACGTTGCTCGGCTTCAGATCGCAGTGAACGGTGCCGGCAGCGTGAATCGCCGACACGCCCAGGCAAACGTCGTTCAAGATTGCGAGGGCTTCATCCAGATCAGCGTGACCGTCGCTCCGCTCGAGCCAGCTGTCGACGCCTTGTCCGTCGACCATCTCCATCACGAAGTAAGGAACGGAGCCGTGCTCGCCAAAAGAATGAATCGCGACCACGTTCGGGTGGTTGACCAGCGCCATGGCACGGGCCTCTTGTACGAAGTGCCGGCGCGAGTCGTCGTCGAAGGAGGCCGAGTTGACGAATTTGATCGCAACTTTACGGTGCAGTTGCAAGTCGAAGGCCTCCAGAACCACGCCCATCGAACCTCGGCCCAGCTCGCCCAAGATTCGGTATACCCCCCCGACGACGTCGCCAATGGCAGGCAAGCGACGACCGTCTTCCGAATCGCGTAGGAATTCATCCAACAAGTGCGTCAGCTGGCTTTCCTGGGGCGGCGAATTCGAAGATGCCATCGAGGCGGGCGACTGCAAGTTGCAAGCCGCGGGGAAAATGCCGACATTTTCGCAGCCATCGCCGCTGAGAACTGAGACTTTATGACTCGCCTTGGCGGGCGCGTGCGGCGGAGCTGCTAGCCGATGGGGCGCCCATGCTAAGGTCCCGAGGGCTAGGAGGACTCAGGATGCGACCGCGACGAACGGCTTTCGTACCGAACATGATTTGGGGGACCGCCATCGCCAGCATCGTCCCTAGCCAGTTGGTCGCCTGTGGTGGTTCGTCGAGCGAGCCGGGACCGGGGGGCGGCGGCGACCACGCGGGCATGGGCAGCGCGGGCGACTCCAACGGCCAGGCCGGGGCGATCCACGGCAATGCGGGCTCGGGCTACATCGTGCTGGCTATCGGGGCCTTCGGCAATGGGGGGTCGAGCTTCAGCGCTGGTTCCGGCGGCACTGAAGTGATGATGACCGCGGGCACCGGCGGCAGCTCGGCGGGCACGGGCGGCAGCTCGGCGGGCGCGGGCGGCAGCTCGGCGGGCGCGGGCGGCAGCTCGGCGGGCGCGGGCGGCAAGGGTATTGGGATTGGCACAGCCGGCTATTTCATCGTGCTGGCCGCGGCCGCATTCGGTGGCAAGAGCCAGTGACGACCGTGGGCAACCAGGGCGAGGTTCGCTTGTCGCGGGTATTGAGCGACACGCCACTTTCGGCTGTTCACGACCAAGCGATCGTCGGCGCGCTTTCGCGTGGTTCGCGCGAGGTGCCGTGGCACGCATTCGAGCGAGCAAGCTACCCGGAAGAGGCGTTGGCTTTGGCGCGTGATTTGTTCTGTAAGCTGGCGGGCGGCGAGTACAGCGCGGTCGCCCTGTTCGCGCAGATCACCGCGAGCTTGGCGCTAAATCAGGCCCCAATCGATTTCGTTGCCGCGTCCGCGCGCGTCAGCAGTGACGAGATCCGGCATGCAGACTACTGTTTGCGGATGGCTAGTTTGTGCCAAGGCAGCGAGGTCACGGTCGAAGTGCCGGCCGCAGCGCTGGCGACCGATATCCCGCACTCCCTGTCGCTCGTGGAATTGGACTTTTTGATGCTGAAGTACGCGGCCGTCGGCGAAACGCTGGCCGCGGCGTTGCTCACCGAGTGCCGGCGTCGCGCGAGCGATCCGGTGCTCCGCGCGTTGTTCACTTCCATCGTCAGCGACGAGGTGCACCACGCGCGGCTCGGTTGGTACTACGCCAAACACCGCGCGGAGTGCTGGTCGCCCGAGCTTCGTCAACGGCTCAGCGAGCGCGTGGCGGAGTTCGTGATGGGCATCGAACTGGAGTTTTCCGAGGGGCGTGATGCCCCCGCGCATGCATCGGAGGCCGCCCGCGCATTGGGTGTGCTCGATTCGACCACGCAACGCAATGCGATCGCGGACGTGATGAATTCGGAGATCGTGCCCGCGTTGGATGCCCTTGGGCTCTCGGGTTCACTGGCTTGGGCGCAGCGCCGCCGCATCGAAGCAGCATGAGCGCCGTGTTTCCACTGACGCCACTCGGCTCGCCGCTGCTCGATGGCGAGCGCGAGGCGCTGAGCACTACGCTGCGCGATCTTCTGTTTTGGCAGCGTGACTTGCGAAAATGGCCGGCCATCGCGGCTGCGCCCAATGCGACTCCGATCGTCTCGCTGTACACCCAAGGGGCGCTGTGTGGCTGCGCGGGGGTGGCCGATGGTCAGCCGGGGGAGCGGATCTTGCGCGCCTTCGTGCAAGCGTTGGGCGACACTCGTTTTGGCGGCTTGAGCTCCAAAGCGCGGGCTGAACTGCGCTGCCAGCTCTCGTACGCCCAGGACGTACACAGAGTGGCGCTCGATCGAGTTCCGGAGCTATTGGAGGTGGGCCGGCATGGCCTGGCCGTCGCATTGCCGGGCCGTCCCGTGACGCTCTTGCCCGACGTGGCGCGCGACAACTCGCTGGACGCCGAAGGCATGCTTCAAACTCTGGAGCGCAAAGCGGAAACGCCGCGCGCCGCTTGGCCCGCGGATGGCCTGTATTTGTTCGAAACCGAGAGCCTCCTAGTTCGGCAGACCGAAGCGCCCACGCTCGAGCGCAATCCGATCACCGCGGCTGCCGCGTGGCTCGCTACCCGTGTAGACAACAAGGGCCGGGTGACATTCGGCGTGAGCCCCCGCACTGGTGAACAACACCGAAAATCACCCATGTTCCACGGACGCGCGGCGATTTTGGTGCGCGCGCTGATGTCCCAACGCGTGGGCCGCGGAGCGGCGACGCGAGCACGGCGTTGGTTGGAGGTGGAGCTGGTGCGCGCGCTCGCGGGTCGCCCCGTAGATCAATTTCCGAGCGAGCCCGCGTTGGTCGCCGGCACGCTCGCGCTTGCGGTGATGAGCGGCATCGAGCTCAGCGACGCGCTGATGGCCTATGCGGCTCGCCCCGAATTGCTGGCGGTGCCGTGGCACGCCGCGCAAGTCGTGGCAGCGCTCGGCTCGCGCGCCCCGGATGAGCTTTGGGATGCGTGCAAACGTCACCTGGAAGCCGAGCCGTGGGCGCCATGGACAGCGCTCGCGGCCAAAGCGCGCGGCGATGGTGAGACGTTTGCTCGCGCGACCGCTGCCCTGATCGATGCCGTGCCCGAGCACGGGCCGCACGTCGGCGGGGTCGGCCCGAACAGCGTGCCCGAATTGGCTCGCACCGCGGCCACCGTCGAAGCGCTCCTCTCGGTCGATTCGGGGCCGGCGCGCGCGGCCCGCGCACGAGCGCGAGCCTTCCTGCTCGAACATCAAGTGAACGGAAATAGCTGTATCTTGACCGCGGATCCGGAACTCGTGCACGGCGCCTTTCCGCAGACTCCGGTGCATGACTACCTGCAGATCGACGTCACCGGCCACGCGCTCTTGGCGCTCGTGGGCAGCAGCCACTCCGTACCGCCTACTGAATTCGCTCGGCCTCCCGACAGCTGGATCAGCGGCTGAGCCGGGCGTGCCCGCCGCGCGCCTCTAAAAAAGAACGCCCTTCGCGCTCGCTTGCCGCACGGCCCAGACTGAGATCTCTTGCCTGGCGTCCGCTGATACCGCCGTAACTCCCGCGCTAGCGCAGGTTCGTGCTGCCCTTGCGAGCGCCTGCAATTGCGATCCCTCGGCTACTACGGCACCTTCGACGTATGTAGGTAGCGGGACGACATCTGATGCCCGTTACTTGTTGCTAAAATGCGCGTAGTATCGGTATCCCCCGGGAAGGAGTGTCGATGGGTTTGGTCGTAAAAGGCATGGTTCAAGTCGAAGGCACGACCTATCGCATCGTGCGCCTCAAGCGCGGGCACTACAAAGTCGTGCGCGTCCTCGACGATGCGTCCGTGGGGGTGTTCTCGGTAGGCGCTACTTTCGAGATGGCCCCCGAGGGCATCGAGGGCGACCTGATGCGCGAAATCGCGCGCGTCGCCATTCAGGGCGCGAAGACGACCTGGGTCGGCCGCATCGCCTGAGCGCGCGCGGCCATGGCCTCCAAGCGCAGCGCGGGGATCCTACTTTATCGACGACGCAGCGCCCAGCTCGAGGTTCTGTTGGTCCACCTCGGTGGGCCTTTCTGGAGCAAGAAGGGCGATGGAGCTTGGTTCATCCCCAAGGGCGAGCTGGCAGAGGGTGAGCAGCCGCTAGACGCAGCCCGCCGTGAGTTTCGCGAGGAGCTGGGGAGCGATGCGCCGAATGGTGAGCCGCTCGAGCTCGGCTCGGTCAAGAACAAGAGCGGCAAGCTGATCTACGCCTGGGCGCTCGAGGGCGACTTCGACCCAGCGACATTCAAGAGCAACACCTTCACTCTGGAATGGCCACCGCGATCTGGCCAAATGCGCGAGTTTCCCGAGATCGACCGCGCAGCGTTTTTCGCATTATCGGACGCCGAGCCGAAGTTGCACCCTGCAGAACTCCCGCTCCTCGAGCGCCTGCGCGCGCTGCTCGTCGAGCGCGCCTGAGGTCGCCAGGTACTCGCGGCGTTTGCGCGCGCTCTGCACCCTTGCGTGTTCACGCTCTCGTCACCAGGTTGTGAACTCGTAAAGGCCATGACCCCCCATTCCATTTGGGAATTCTGGCGCTGGGCGTTTGCGCGCACATACCTGCGCGACAAACGCCGCTGGGGTGAGTCGCAAGCCTCGCTCTGGTCCGCCATTACTGGTTTGAGCATCAGTATGAGCTTCAACCTGTTGGCGCTCGGGGCTTTGCTGGCCTGGGTGCTGAGGTTGCCGAGCCACGCGACCCACCCGCGTGAAATCGGCTTGGCCGTGATGGCGCTCGCGTTGGGGGCAAACTACCTGCGGTTTGCCCGCTTCGGTGACGCCGATCAATTGATCCGGTCGCTCGAAGGTGGGGCGAAGGAGATCGCGATCCGAGATGAGCGCAAGCTGCTCGGCTATACCGTGGGCTCGTTCCTGGCGCCGGTCGCGATCGTGTTGGCGCGGTTGTGTTTGAATTGACCCCGTTTGCCCTCGGTTCCCCGAGCGTGCCTTTCAGAACAGCTTGCCGAGCAAGCCCTTGGCCTGATCGACAGCGCCATCGACGGCTTCGCCCGTGAGTGCGCTTTCCACTGGGCCGCGTAGCATCTCCGGGAGCTTGCTGGCCAAGAAGCCGCGCACCACCTCCGCCACCTTTGCGGCTTGAGCTTCGCTGATATCGGCTTGGGACACGAGTTGGGAGATGAGCTCTTTCATGCGTCCACGTGTACGCTCGTGCCCCAACGCTGACAAGGCGGCCTCGGCGCGCACTACTTATTTGCCGGGGGCGGTGGCGCGCTGGCGCTGGTTGCCGGCGTGGCATCGTGCGCAGGCACGGCGGTCGCGACAGGCATCGCAACCGCCGTTGTCGCGGGGCGTGCTGCCGACGCGGTGTTCGTTGGTACGGCGCTGGCAGGGATCACGATCCGCCCGAGCAAAGCGTGCAAGTCGGCCAGATGTGATTCGAAGCGAGCCGCATCGTCGTAGTAGCCGATCACGAATAGGCCATTGCGCCAACGGCCGCCCGCGGGCTTACCCGAGTTGTTGGCCGGGAATTCTTGCCAGTATTTGACCTTGGCAAATACCAACTCAGCCTTCGAATCGCGATGCGCGGGATTGAGGCGCAGCTTCTCGACGTCTGCAATCTCGAACACGCCCCGAACGGCGGGCAGCGCGCCGAGCGCGAGTGACTCTTTCTTTACGGTGAAGATCGTGAAATGCCGCGCCACATCCGTACGTAGTCCGAATAGGCTCGACTGCTCGAAGAGTCCCGTTCCCTCGAGCCCGTTGGCGTACTGCTCGAGGATGACGTCGAGATCGCGGCCCGCGTCATTCGAGCCCATAGGATGAACCTTGAGCCAGATCACTGCGCCGTCATGCGAGTTCACGAAGCGCAGATCGAAGATGTTTTCGTCCTTCTGCTCCGACTCCGAGACGGTGCCATCGCCATCTTCGTCGAGCAGGCGCGTCGCGCGATAGCGCTCGCCTTGCTTTTCCTTCCACGCTCGTTCCGTCGTGTCGTAAGCGTAGTTGTCGAGGAGCCAATCATCGGGCAAGAATTTCTTACGAGCTGCGTCGGAGTAATTGACCCGGTATTTGGCCAGCGATTGCTCGTAACCCTGCGGACCCAGCGCGCCGCTGGCGGGCGTGCACCCCGCGTACAGAACCAATGCCAAGCCCAGGAACCACTTCGAACTGATCATCGCTCTTTCACCACTTCACGCCCGTTTGGCAAAGCCCCTTTCGTCGCACGGCTGACGACATCGCTTCAAGCAAATTCAACGCAACACCCCGGCGGCTTCCGCCGCGCAAGGGCCCGGAGGCCACGCCGCCGGGCAACGCGCGCGACACACTTCGGACATGCGGCGGTCTTCCTCCGCTCCGTACGGTCCGTCGATGGCTCACGAGGCACCTCAGTTTGGCGTTCCCCACGGTTTTCAGCAGGATCGCGCCAAGGTGGCCGCGCTCAAAGAGCGCTTGTTCGACGAGGGCGTGAAGACGTGCCTGGCGACGTTCGTCGACATCTACGGCATTCCGAAGGCGAAGCTGACGCCGATCGACTCTTTCGAACATTTGTGTGACGGCAGCGAGCTGTACACGGTGGGCGCGGTCGAGGGCCTCGGGCTCGCGGGACCGCAAGAAGACGAGTGCGCCACGGTTCCAGACCTGGAAAGTGCGATCGTGCTGCCCTGGGACAAAACCCGCGCCTGGTTCAGCAGTGACCTGTACTACCACGGCGAGCCGTATGCCGGGGATCCGCGCGGCATCTTGCGGCGCGTGCTGGCACGCGCGAGCGACTTGGGGTTCACCTTCAACCTCGGGATCGAACCCGAGTTCTACGTGCTGAAGCCAGATGCCCAAGGCAAGCTCGGCCCGATCACGAAGACGCGCTTTCAAGGGCCAAACGCGTGCTACGATCTGGCGCTCGCCAGCGAGTCGTCGGAATTTTTGGATCCACTGGCGAGCTACCTACGCGAGCTCGGTTGGGGTTTGTATTCCTACGACCAGGAGTGCGGTCGCGGGCAATACGAGTTCGATTTCGGCTACACCAACGCGCTCCGCATGGCCGATCGCTTCGTCTTCTTGCGCTTCATGGTCAAGAAGGTGGCCGAGCAAATCGGCGCGATCGCGAGCTTCATGCCCAAGCCCTTCGCCGACGACTTTCGAAGCGGCGCTCACTTCAACATGTCCCTGGCCGACAGCAAGAACGGGAAAAACTTGTTTGCGCCCGGCAGCGGATCACCCGGCAAGCTCGCCAGCCGGTACGGCGTTCCTTGTTCGGATTTGGCGCTCCACTTCGTGGCAGGCCTGAAGGTTCATGCCGCGGCGATCACGGCGGTCACTTGCCCCACCTACAACTCCTACCAAGGCTTGATCGCGCAGGGAGATTTGGCGGATTTTTCCTGGGCGCCGGTGCTCGTGGCTTGGGGCAAGAACAATCGCAGCGCGATGCTGCGCTTGCCGGGCAACCGCTACTGTGTCGAAAACCGAGCGGTGGACATGGCCAACAACCCCTACTTGGCGGCGGCGATCTCGCTCGCGGCCGGGCTGGACGGCATCGAGCGTGAGCTCGATCCCGGTGAGCCGTTGAACGACGATCTCTATCGTCGGGGCCGAAAGGAGCTCAAGGCCGCCGGCATCGAGCTCCTGCCGCGCACGCTCCTGCATGCCCTCGAGGCATTCGAGGTCGACGCCATTGGCTCTCAGGCGTTTGGCGGATTTTATCGCGATATCTACCTCGACCACAAACTCCGTGAGTGGGAGCGCGGCTTCTACCCGGTGCACGAAGAGCAACGGCGCACTCAGTTGACGTTCATCTGAGCCGCGGGCTCAGTGTGCGCTCAGCAGCTCACGGATCGCCGCGTCGATCAGCGCGCTTGCTTGTGTGTTGCGATCGGGGCCCCCCGCGATGTGACCCCAAGAAGACTCGATGATCCTCAGCTCTGCGCGGGTGAGTTGCGCCACTTCGAGCTTGTTGTCGTCGGGATGAAAGTAGAGATCCTGATCTGCGGGCATGACAATCGCGCGGGCCGTGATTGCCGCGAGAGCTCGCCCGAAATCACGCTGATATTGCGGGTTGTCACTAATGTCGGCGCTTTGCCAGCTATGCAGCATGCACAGCAAATCATTGGCATCGTAGCCTTGGTGATCCAGCGCCCAGGCGTCGAGCAGTGCGTCGGGCGTCGCATGTCCGAGCAGGCGGTACTCATGATTGCGGAAGAAGGCCTGGCTGTAGGCCCAGCCCGCGTACACACGCCCGAATGCCGCCAAGCCGCGCAGCGGCGGCTCGAGATAGTGCCCTTCGGCGAACGCCGGATCGGCGAGCAACGCCGCCTTCACCCCCGCCAAGAAGACGCGATTGTGCGGCGCGGTGCGAGCCGAGCCGCACACCGAAAGCAAGCTCTCAACTCGGTCCGGAAAGAGCGCCGCGTGGTGATACGCCTGCTGTGCACCCATCGACCAGCCGAGCGCAAGCGCGACGCGTTCGATGCCGAACTCTTCGCGCAGCAAGCGCTGCTGCGCGCGGACGTTGTCGAGCAAGCTGAGCCGAGGAAAGGCCGCCCCACGCCGCGTTGGGTGGTTGCTCGGCGACGAAGAGACTCCGTTGCCGAATAAGTTGGGGATCACCACGAACCACTCGGCAGGGTCCAAAGCTCGCCCGCTCTGGACGAGCTTGGCATTGTCGCGGTGCGTACCGGTGAAGTAAGTCGGAAAAAGTACGGCATTCCGACGGTCAGCGTGCAGCTTGCCGACTGCGCGATAAGCCAGACGCGCGCTCGGCAGCACATCCCCGGATTGCAGTTCGAAGTCACCGAGTTCGAAATACTGCGCCTCGGCTCGAGCTGCGTCCCTTTCGCTCATCGGCTCATCTTAGCCGACGACGGCGCGAGAGGCCGAGCAGGGCCAGACCGAGTCCGAGACCCACTAGGCCGCGGTTGCCGTTTGCGGGGATCATCGAGCAACTGCAGCCATCGTCGCTGTTCGAGCTGGAGCTCGGACCAGGGGTATCGCTTTCGCCCGCTTCGCCGGCATCGTGCGAGGCGCCGCCTGTGCTCGTGCCGCCCGACGCTTTGCCGCCCGCACCCGAGCTCGGAGCGCTCGGGGTGCCGCCTTGGCCGCCGACCGCGGTTCCGCCGCTGCCCGCAGCCACACTCGCGGTGCCGCCTTCGCCGCTCGCGCCCCCGTCACCCGTTCCGCCTTCTCCGCCCGCGCCGATCACCAAAGGTGGCGTTCCGACATTCAGCACCTTCGAAACCTTGCTGCTGAGCTTCGCACGGTCGACGGCGGTAAGCGCGTAGTTCACCACGGTCCCCTCCGCCTGGGCCGGGATCGTCACGCGGAACAGATCGCCGCCGCTGAAGGTCACCTTGGCCTGCTTGGTCGACCCCTTGACCGTATACGGCACCGACAGCGTTGCCATCTGACCGGCTTGATTCGTGGCGCTGTCGCTGACCGCGACGTGGAAGACGATCGGTGCGCCAACGACTGGCGCCGGCGCCTCGATGGCTCGCAACGTGGGCGGTGTAACGTCCGCGGCGAGCCCGTAGTAGACGCGATTGTTGCGCAGCGTGGCGGCGTTGGCGGTCGTGATCGTGCCTTCACCCTGGCCTGTGACCAGGTCGATTTTACCGTCACCGTTGAGATCGCCGACGTCGATCGCCAGCGTGATGTCGGTGAACTTGGGCAGTGCGTCGGCCGCATACGTAAAGAAGCCCGCGCCGTCGTTCAGCAGCACTTTTTCCGAGGTGTGGTTGCGGCTGCCGACCACGATGTCGTAGTGCCCGTCGCCGTTGACGTCGGCGCACTTCGCGGCACCATCCAGCGTCGCCGGCTCGCCCACGATGCGAGTCACAGTTTGGTCGACGAACACGCCGTGACCATCGTTGATCAGGAGCTGCGTGACGTTCATGCCTTCGGGCGCGCCATCGGGAGCCTTGCCGGCGTTGTCGAGGATCAGATCCAGATCACCGTCGTGATCCACGTCGCAGGCCTCTTGATTGTACGCGTAGGGGCCTCGCTTCGGCGCATAGTTGGCGATGATGTCAGCCGGAAGCGTGCCCGTGAAGCCGGTACCGTCGCTGAAGTAACCGTGTCCGTCGTTCAAGAAGATGCGGCTGTAGCCTTCTCGATGATTGATCAAGATGTCGAGATCGAAGTCTCCATCCACGTCGGCGAAATCGAGATCCGTCGGGCGTGAACCGTAGTAGGGCGCGGCGGCGGATGTCGCAGCAATCGTGGCCGGGAAGTGCGCGGTCGCAGCGGGCGATTCCTGCTGTGTCTCCGTGAGCGTGAACGAGCCGTGCCCATCGTTGCTGTACAGGATCAACTTCGATACGCTGCTCGCGCTGGCATCGCCCCAATCAGCCACTACCAAGTCCAAGTCACCGTCGTCATCTAGATCGCCAAAATGCGCAGAAGCCGCGTGTGAGGCGGTAGACGCAGGCAGCAGCGTGGAGGCCCGATCTTCGAACGTTTTCGGTGAGGTTTGCACCCACAGCTTGTCGGCGTCCATGCCGTAGGCGCCAGGCTGATAAATGTCCAAGTCGCCATCGCCATCGATATCGCCCACCGCGACTTGGCGTACCTGGCTCGGCGCGCCCGAGAAGGAACTATTCGTGGCGTTGAAGAAGGCGCCCTTGCCATCGTTCAAATAGACGACGGCGGCCTCCAGGTTGCCGGGCGCGAACAGGCCGCCGCCGTTCGCCATTACGATGTCGAAGTCACCGTCGTCGTCGACGTCGGCAAGCTCGAACCAATTCGTGTAGCAGCCTGGATCGCCGCTATCCGCGCAGGCTTGCGTGGTGCCGATGCCCAGGGATTTGAGCGTGTCGTCCGTGAACAGTGGAGCGCTGTGCGCGTTGCGCGGCGCGGCAAAAACCGCGACGACCAGCCCGAGGGAGACGAAGCGAGTGGCACGAAACCTGAAACCTGAACCGGATTGCATGACCATGATCGAAGATTCCCTGAGGGATGAAGCGATGCGTTGCCTTGCGTGCGTGGGACGCAAGGTTCTGGCGGGAGCCCTTTGTCGCTGACTCGCTGACGCGAGCGCAAGGCACCGAACGTAACCCCTCCTTCATGGCCTTTTGCGATCATGGATGCAAGTTTAAGAGCAGCCAGTTTTTGCTTTCGCGAGCGCAACGAGCGCGAGGGCACACCGCAACAAACGCGAAACCGAACCAACGGCATGCCGACATCGTTTGTCGTTCGGCGCTGCTCGTTTTCGCCTCGGCCTCGCTTCGGAGGAAGACGCCTCGGGAACCGAGCGATCGGTAAAAGGTGGGGAAGCGCTCGGGAAAAATGGCCATTGATTGTCAGGCTGGCCTCACCCGTCTAAGGTTTGAGTAGTTAGCTTTTTCAGAGAGGTGATCAAATGTTCGCGCGCAGTTCTTTGGCAGTAGTCGGGTTGGTGGGGTTGGTCACAATGGGTTGCAGTGAGGAGACGACGTCATCGGAAAACATCAAAACCGGCGGCATCGCCGCGCTGATTGATGTTTATGCAGACACTGCGACCAAAGCGACGGTGCACGTCGAATTGAAGGTCGGTGGCTCCGATAGCAATACCTACGTTGGGCTGAATGGCGGCGATCAGTTGCTGGCCACCGCCGGCGATCAAATGAAGGTGCTGACCACCACCGATCGCGTGGGGCGTTACGAGGCGGTCTTCAGTGATGTGGCCGCCGATACCCTTTTCACCGTCGTGCTCGATCGCCCGCGCGACACCACCGCCGCCGACAACTCGGGTACCCTGCCGGCCCCGTTCGATCTCGATAAGCCCAAGGACGATCAGTCTCGCAAGGACGACGACTTGGAGGTGACTTGGGCACCTTCCGGCAGCAACGACGATATGGAGTTCAAGTTCGACGGCGACTGCATCTTCCCCTACACCAAGAGCCCGTCCGATTCGGGGAGCTTCACCGTCGGCAAGGGCACCTTGGATTCCACCGGAGGCGACAAGCCGGAGGATTGCAAGCTGACCCTCGACGCACAACGCTCGCGCTCTGGCACTGCGGATGCCGCGTTCGATCCGGAGAGCTATCTCCGACTTCACCAGCGCCGCTCGACGTCGTTTACCTCTGCTCCCTGACCGATTCACGCCGCTCGAGCGGGGGTGACAGATGCTTCGGTTTTGCTTGCGCTTTGCTTGCGTGGCACCGGGCTGATCACCCCGCTTTCAGGGCGCTCGGTGCGCGCCGTTGCAGTTCACGGCGCGTGATCGAGCGGGTCGAAAATAAATGTCACAATCTGCAAACTACAGCAGCCTACAGGCTCGATGTGGATTGTTTCGGCGCTATGTCTGAGCGCGGGTGAAGCCGATTTTCGACGGCCGCAATCTTCCCGTGCCTCGTCGTGGAGCGGCGTCTCAAAACGGCCCACACAGCGCGCGCGCTAACCGCCAAGAGTACCATGCTCTGCGTGGCATTCGGGCTTTGACAGTGCCGAGGCATTGGGATGATGCTTTCGAGTTAGGTACTCGTGTCGATTTGGTCACGGTGCCAGGGAAACGCTGCATGCACGCCAACGGTCCGTCGTCTGAGTCTCAGCCCAGTATCTTTCCTGGGGCTACTATCTCCGGTCGCTTTCGCCTCGAGCGCCTGCTCGGCCGTGGCTCGATGGGCTCGGTGTGGCTCGCGCGGCACCTGACTCTCGATGTCGACGTCGCGGTGAAATTCATCGATGCCGCGTTTCGCGATCAGAAGGATCACCGCAGTCGCTTCGCGCTCGAGGCCCAAGCAGCCGCGCGCATCAATAGCCCGCACGTGGTGAACGTGCTCGATTTCGGCGCAGAAGCCTCGGGGCGCTTGTATATCGCGATGGAGTACCTGCAGGGCGAAGACGTGAGCAAGCTGCTCGAACGTAGCGGCCGGCTTTCGCCGGCAATCACCGCTCGGATCGTCAGTCATGCCTGCCGCGGTCTCGGTCGCGCGCACGCGCTCGGCATCGCGCATCGCGACGTGAAGCCGGAGAATCTGTTCTTGGTCGGCGCCACCGAGGACGAAGGCTTCGTGCTCAAGATCTTGGACTTCGGCGTCGCCAAGTCTGCCCAAAAGACGGGCAAGGATTTCGTGGGTACCGTCGTCGGGCAGCTCGTGGGGAGCCCGGCGTACATGAGCCCTGAGCAAGCCCATGGGTCGCTGGACGTGGACTTTCGCTCGGACCTGTTCTCACTCGCGGTGGTCGCCTACCATTGCCTCACGGGCGTCGTTCCATTCGGTGGCGATTCGCTGGCAGAGCTCTTGATCGGGATCGTCAGTAAGGACCCGGTTCCCGTTACGCGCCTCACGCCCGGGCTGCCACGCGCGGTGGATGACTGGTTCCAGCGAGCCTTGGACAAGAATCCCGCGCGCCGCTTCGCATCCGCCAAGGATTTGGCACAGGCGTTTCACATGTCGATCGGTCAACACGCGTCCTCGGCGACCGACTACACGTCTTCGTCTTCGTCTTCGTCTTCGTCTTCGTCAGCCACTGCGCCGCGTGGCGTGACCGGGGCTCGTCCGCTGTTGGGCAGCGATACCGTCGTGCACGTGAATCCGGCGACCTCGCGGCAGCCGAGTGCGCACCACGCCGACGTCTCGAATCATACCTCCTCTACCGGTGTGCCGCTGGCCTTGGCGCAGGTCGCCGAGGTTGCCAATGTGCTTGGGATTGCGCTGGTCGGTCCGGAAGGGGAGCCCGTCGCCCATCATAGCTTGATGGGGCTGCCCGCCAGCACGTTTTCGGACGTGACGCGGCGGGTGAAGGAGTCGCTAGACACCTTCGAGAGCTTGGAAAGCACGCGCAGTCAGTCGCTCGCGCTCTACTTCGAGAGTGCGACGGTCTTGATCCGCTGGGTCGAGAGCCACGCCGTGATCGTCGTCGGCACCGAACAGGTGCACCCAACGGTGCTCTCCGTCAGTCTCAATGCGGCCGCGTCCAAGCTGCAGGCGTTGGCCAAGCAAGCTGGTGGCGCCGCGATTGCCTTCCGTTCCACGATTTCCTCGTTGCCGGACAACGAGTTTTCCGAGGTATCGGGGACCGCGCTCGTCGTGCGACCAGCGGCGACCGATCCGGTGTCCGAAGCAACGATCGCGCGCCTGACGCAGCTGTATGCCAAGCCGCTCGGGGCCGTAGGTCGGCTCGCGATTCAACAACGCCTCAAGAGCGGCAAGCCCAGCGTGCAGGCCTACCCGGACTTCGTGAAGCGACTCTCGGCGCTGATCGAAGACACCTCCGAACGAGAAGCATTCTCTGCCGAGGCGTTGCGGCTCGTGCCATCGATCGAAGCCGCGCCTCCGACGCCACCGCAGTCGAAGGCCGCTGGGCTGATTTCTGCGCCGCCCGCGACTCAGAAGCTCGTCCCGCCGGTCGCAGCGCAGAGCGCGCCCAACCTCGTGGCTCCGGTGGCTTCTTCTGCGCCGCGTTCGGCGCTTCCAGTTCCGCCGCGGCCAGCCGGCGCGGACCTGACGGCCACCCCACTTCAGGTCACCGCAACTAGCGATCAAGCCGGCAAAGCCAAGAAGTTCGTCATGTATCGCGGCCGCAAAATCGAAGTCGACGAGTGAAAGACAGGGACATGGACGCGATCTTGAAAGATCTGAAGGTGCAAGTGGTCGCCAACAGCTCCGACGCCGGCGAGGCGCTCGAATCTGCGGGCAACTTCGACGCAGAGACCTTGTGCGCGGTGGCCAGCGTCGCCGCCGGTCAGCTGCGCGACATCGGGGACGTGCTCAGCGCGGGCAGACTGGAGCGCTGGTACTTGGTGACCGAGCAACAGGCCTACTACGTCAGCGAACGCTCCGGCTTTCGCCTAGTTGCTGCAGGTGAGGCGGTCAAGAACGCCGAAGCCACTTCGAAAGCCCTGCATCGCGCGGGGCGCTGAGATCATCCCGTACGAAGCTAGCGACGGCTGAGCAGCGCTCGGGCAACGCTCGCGAGGGCGATCGAACAGGCGATCAGCATCGACCAGCGCGCCGCGCTGCGGTCACTCCGCCGAAGCTTTCGAATCGCGGGCAACGCGAGCACGAGCACGGCGGCGATCGGCAGCAACGCCGGAATCGCCAGGCCGGACCAGGCCGCGGCAACGCCCGCCAATGCGGTGCCGACTACGCATGCGAAAACGCAGCGTGCATAGGGCAAGCCGTGTGCACGCGCGACGCCCAAGGCCAGCGCCATGAACAGTAAATCCCCCACGCCCAACGCGGGTGCCAGGGCTGGACTGCCGGGAACCGGGAACCACGTAGCGAGTACGGACAGCGCGGGCTCACTCTCGGCGATGGCGTGGCTCGGCCCCTCGGGAGAAAGCAGCGAAACGAGGTCTGCGCTGGCCGCGACCACGCAGGCGGGAAACAAATGGGATGCGTGCTGCACTCGGCGTCCGAGTGAGCAGCCGAGTGCCCAAGACAAGCAGACCAAGTTGGTGTCCACCAAGAGCGCCGCGGCAACGGGCGCAGGCTTCAGTACGGCAAGCGCGATTAGCACTGCAACCGCGACCGCTGCGGCTCCTAGCGCGAGAGCGAGCCGTAGTTCGACCATTGCTGCCAGCGAAAGCCCTAGGATCGGAAAGAGCGTGGCGCCGGCGAATGCGATCGCGCTCGCCGGGGTTTCGCTGAGCGGCACCTGCGGCGCCACGCAGAACGCGATCGCAACCGCGAGCGGGGTGAGCAGGAGCCCGGCGCAGAGCCGCCAGAAACTTTCGCGTGGCCGCGCGCGGGTTGAAACGAGCTCGCTATCGGGACTCACTCTCGCAGGATCTTACCCGCATTCTGGGCCCTTCTTGTCCCCTAAGTGATCCTGTCCGCGCCTCAGATTGGGCGCCCGCTCGACGCATTGATGCGGGCCAGCGCTGCTGCGGCTTCGCTCGTGAGGTTGGCCCGGTTCGAGCGCAAGAGGAATGGGCGCGAGCGCGAATCGGGCTGTGAGAGCAGGGCGCAGGCCGCCTGCTGAGCCAGACCCTGCTCGACGTCGTTGGCCAGTATACTGAGCGATCGCAGTGAGTCGATGTCCCCGCGCGCGGAAAGCGCGTTCAGTGCACTCTCGCGGCTAGCCGGATCGTGCGCCGCCAGGACCAGCGCCTCGCGGGCCTCGCTGCTCAGATCTCGCTGCAGGAATTCGTAGGCCCAACCGCCCCTCAACGCCCCGGCACGGAGCCGCTCGATGCTTGCGCGGCGCAGCGCTTGGCGCGCCAGCGGCGTCGACGGCTGACCTTGGAGCATCGAGTCGCACAGCTCGTCGTCTTCGCGCAGTAGGCGCAGGAGCGCTGGCTGGGCAGTGTCGCCCTGCGCAAATAGGGCATCGATGGCCGTTCGCTGCTGTGCGGAGTCGCCGCTTCGAGCCAGGCGTTCGAGCGCCGGCAGTGCGCGCGGCTCACGGCAATTCGAGAAGTAGCCGATGGCGAACGTAGGCTCCACGAAACTCAGCGCTTGCAACATGAACTCGCGAACGTCCGCCGTGTCCAGCGTGGAGAGCGCTTCGAAAGCGGCGCTGCGAGCCATTGGCCGCGTGGAGCGGGCCGCGTTCGTCAATAGCGCGCGCGCGGGGGCGTCACCGAGGGCTGCCAAGGCCAAAGCAAGGTCCGGCAATTCGGCATCGGTCGCGGCCGCGAAGCGCCGGGCCAGGAACTCGCGCGCGCGGTCGCCCCCGATCTGAGCGATGCCCTGGAGCGCCGCGCTCGCCAACTTGGGCTCACCGCGGTTCGCGATGGCAATCAGTGCCTCGAGCGCCGCGACGTCGCCACTGTCGCGGACTGCGTTTACTTGCGAAAGCGGCGGCAGATCCGACACTGATGGTGCCTGCGTTGCTGCAACAGGGGCTGTCGATTGTGGCGCTACCGGCTGAAGTCTCGCAGGTTTCGCCCATAGCGCGAGGGTCAGTGCACTCGCACTCGACGCGAGCGCGAGGGCTCGCCAAACGCGCACCGCCCGGGTGGCTGTCTTCAGTTGGGATTGCATACGAATTCTCCTGCCGCGTCGGGTTCGCTCAAGGAATCGAGTAGCGCGCGGTTCGCTTGCGCCAGCGGGCCGCCCAGGGTGCGTAGGCCGCTGGCGGCCTCTCTGCGCACCTCTTCCGAGCGGCTCGCGTCATTGACCACCGCAAGCAGCCGCTGAGCACTCGCGGGTCCTTGAATATTGCCGAAGGTTTGAATGGCCTGTACCGCGACCGAGTCGTTCGCGTCGCCGAGGGCGAGCTCGAGCAGGGGCCGACTCAGACTGGCTTTCAAATCACTCAGCGACGAGAGCACGTTCGCGCGATCTTCGGGTGCGGCTTCGCGGAGCGCACGCAACGCCAATCTGCCCACTAGCTCCGGCGAGCGGGATTGCAACGTATGCAAGGCGCTACTCATGACTTGCGCATCCGGATCGGAGGCCAGATGCTCGAGCTCCTGCGCCGCCTCTGGCTCCGGACGCGTGCTGAGCAGGCGTACGGCCAGGTCGCGCTCGGCCGAATCGCCGCTTTTGGCCAGTTCTCGCAGCTCGCCGAAGACTGAATCGTCACCTAGCGCCGCCAGCGCGGAAATTGCGCCCATACGGAGTGACGGGTCACCCCGCAAGTCAGCGCGCAATGCGCTCGCGAACTTCGGATCACCCCGCCGTCCGAGACCTTCGACCAAGCCCTCTTTGGCGCCGGCCTCGCTCGCGCCGCGTCCCACGATTCGCTGCACGGTACTGGACGGCGCAAACTCGACCACCGAGGCCCAGACTCCCGCTGGCAATTCGTGGCTCTCGAGGTAACCGAGCAATGCTTGCTGTGCTTCGTCCGACGGATCTCGCGCGAGCTCGAGCAACGTGCTTGGTTGTACGACTTCTTGCGTCAGGGCCGTGAGGCGCCGCTCACGCGCTCGCTCGGCATGATCCGGGTTCGAATCGAGGACGCGCTGCGCGACCGTCTCCGGGAGCGAAAGCGTCGCGCGCTCTAGAGCATCGCGCGCGCTGGCCGTGGACAGCTTCGACAACGCCTGCATGGCTTGGATTCGCGTGCGTCGATCGTCGCCCTCCGCGATCGCGATCAGTTCGGATTCGAACGACGGATCGGGTGAGCTTATCAGGTGTCGTAGTACGAGGCTGACCCGTCCTCGGTCGCCGGATCGCAACTGCTCTCTCATGATCGACGACGAGTCGGGCAGGTCGAGCGAAAGTAGGGCCGACAGCGCGAGCTCTTGTCGCTCGCTGTTTTCGGAGTCGAGCACGGCCCGCAGGTTGACCGCGGCCCCCATGGGCGTCAGCTTCTTCAAAGCTTCGGCAGCAGCGCTGAATTCTTCACTCGAACCGACTTGCAGCAAGCCCTCGAGGCGTGTCGTCGCGCTCGCTACCCCGAGTTCGCCGAGCGCCCCGATGGCGTGCAAATGGCTGTCGCGTTCGGCGCTGTCCAAGAGCGCTTCGAGCGCGGGCAACGCTCGAGGATCGTGAGATTCTCCGAGAGCATCGATCAGCGAGGACAGCGTCTCGGGGTCTTCGATCTGGGGCAACACCAGGACGGCCGCTGCGTAGCCCTCTCCTCGTTCGGCCTTCAGCAGCGCTCTCACCGCGCTGGTTCGGAGCTCGAGATCCTCACTGTGCGTGGCTTCGACGACCACCGCGCGCGCCGTCTCATCGCGAGTAGCCAGGGCTTCGAGCGCGCTGCGGTGCACTTCGGGCTCTGGATCTTCGGCCAAATCTACGAGAAAGCTCTGTGCTTCCGAGGTTATTTGGCGACTCAGAGCTTGAGTCGCGCAGGCGCGCACCGAGCCGAGCCGCGCGCGTTCGAGGACTGCCGTGATGGCGTACGTTGCCTCCGGAGCCTCGCTCGGCTGTACGCGATCGAGCAAAGCGCAGCGTTCAGGAGCGCTTTCCGCAATGGCGAGGCGCGCAAGCAGGCGATCGACGCTCGGCGCTGGTGCAGGCGCATAGCTCGGCGCTGGTCGCTCCAGCGTTCGCTCGACGACCACACCCGCGTGCGCTTGCATGGGCCCTGCCGTTTGACTAGCTGACGCGAACAGGCGCGCGCCAGCCAACGCCGTGCCAAGGACGCCGACAAGTGACCATGCTTGCCAAAATCGCGACGACGCCAGCGCTTTCTCAGCCACCCCGAGTCCGACAACGTGACTGCGCAGAAGTTCCAAAAGGAAGCGCCGGCCTGGGGCCGCTCGCAGCGTAGGGTCTCGACCGCCTGCCTGCGCTCTCTGGACGAGACGCGTGCAAACGCGCCCGGTTCGGGCAATCTGAATAAATTAGGCGGGCGTCCCGTCTCAAGCATCTGTCCGTGGCGTCAGCGAAGTGGCAGAAAATCAAGGGGCTAGTCATGAAGTATCGGGAACAGGGGTGGTTGATCGGACAGTGTGCGCTCTTGCTCGCGCTCGGCGCGTGTGCGGGGCCGCGGATGGCCGCGCCTTCGGATGTGTCGAGCTCGAGTGAAGTGCTCCCGGTCAGTGAGCGGAGTCGAGCGTCGGGGGCGCTCGTGAACGAGGGCTTCAAGCTCGGTCCGTACACGATCGCCGACGTTGACCGAAAGTGGGACTCGAGCAGCGGTGTCAGCGTCGGCCCCTGGGGCAAAGAAAGCAAAACCACGGGTTTTTCATTTACGCTTGCCGGTGGCGACACGAAGTTGAAAGGAAAGTGCGAGAGCGTGCTGCAGAAGCAAAGTGTGCTGAGCTTGGGCGGCTCGTTCGATTGGGGCAGCACGACCATCGCCTGCTCGTGTGAAGGGGGCGCGGAGAAAGCCTCGCTCGTGCTCTCCAAGGACGCGAACAAGCTGACCCTCGGTGGTACGGATTTTCTCCTGCAGCAGATCCGCGGGGTCGTCGGCGGTAGCGACCAAAGCACGCCCAGCGGTTTCCGTGCCGACTCGGACGCCCCGCTCGGCGCCGTCGAAGTGCTGTATCCCGGCCAGGTGTGGTTGAAGAAGGGGCTGGCCGAGCCGACGCGCGGCAACGTGAGCTGCCTATTCACGGGCCTGATGTTGTATAAGCCGCCCAGCGATAACTGAACGGCGTTCGAAGATGAGACCCCACTGCTGGTTGTTGGCTTTGGCCGCCCTGGGGTCATTCTCGCTGGCGGCAGCACGCGCGGACGCCTGTGGCGTCTCGGCGAGCGGTGTCGCGTCTTGCAGCTTGAGCGAACACGATGAGGCTCTCCGCTCGCGCTGGGCGGTCGGCGTGAGCGGGCTGTACACTTCTACGCGGTTGCGCTTTAGCGGCGGCACGTACGCCGATCAAGTGCGCTATGCAGCGCTGGCCTCGCTCGCTTACATGCCCACGAAGAAGCTGGTTTTGCAGGCGGGAGCTGGTGCAGCCTTTGGCGGTTCGGTGACCGTACCGGATGGCGTGCACCACTTCTCGCCGGGGCCGACCTTGCTGATTGCGGCAGATTTTCGGGCCTTCGATGACGGTCGCTATTTCCTGCTGCTGACGTCGGGTTTCTCGCTCGCCATTGCGCGCACTCAGGCTAGCGGTGAGGCAAGCGAGAGTTTTCAGGCGTTCGACCTGCGCCTCGGCGCTCAGTTCGGGATCGAGCTTTCGCACTTCGTTCGTCCGTACGCGGTCGCGCGTGTCTTCGGTGGCCCCATCTTCTGGCGCTACCAAGGCGAGGCGGTTACCGGAACCGATACTCACCACTATCAACTCGGTGGGGGGCTCGCGATTCGCGTCTCCAAAGCGCTGAACCTTTTCGCAGAGGGCGTTCCGCTCGGTGAGCAAGCAATCGCGGTCGGCGTAGGCCTGACCCTCTGAAGCGCGTCTCAGCAGCGCAGATGCGCTTCGATCAAACTCGCGAGGAACGCCGGGTGCTCCTCTTCTAGATCGTGGCTGGCGTCGGACACCACTTCCAGCTTCGCGTTTGGCAGGCGCTCGATCAGAAACTCTCCGATCGCGGGCGGGGCGATACGGTCGTCTTCACCGAGCACGAGCAGGGTGGGCGCGCTGATCTGGCTCAGCTGTTCGCTGAAATCACTGTCGTCGGTCACGAACCAACGCGGCGCGAAAGGTCGCGCAGAGACGAACGCTTCGCGCCAGTCGAGTGCGCCGAAGCGCTTGGCGTTCATTCCGCCGCAAGGCACCACCAACACGAGCCGGCGAATACGCTCCGGATACTCGAGCGCCAGTCTCAGCGCGATGGTGCTGCCAATGGATAGGGCAACGAGATCGCAGCGCTCCGGGAGCTCGGATGCTATCCAACGCACGAGATCGGCAAGGGAGTGAATCGCCTCGTGATCGGGCGCATCGCCTAGCCCGGGATAAGCGAAGAGGAACGCCTCACGGCGATGAGCAAGGACATTGGCGATCGGCTCCCAGACTGTCGAGCGCCCGCTAGCGCCTGGCAGGTAAGCCACCGGCAAATACTCGGTCGTCTTCAGGGGGCTCATCCAGTCTCGATCCGTGGAAAGTCCGGCGGCAGGTCCGCACTTTCATCCTAGGAGTTTCCTCGCTTTCTATCAACGAAGGTTAGGCTGTCGTATGTTCTACACGAGGGTTATCTTCGAGAAGAAACAGAGTCTGGAGTGCGCACTTCGCGAGCCCCGAGGGGCGCTATGCTTCGCTTCGTCAGCGATAGTGCAAGACGATCAGCGATGAGCGCTGTGACGTATTTGTTTCCGATCTTTCGCTCAGCCGGCGACGGACCGAGCTCGTGTGCTGCTCGCCACTTACCCGACCGTCGGTGGCTCGCGAACCGAGCAGGACCACGAGCGCTGAACTGGCTGAGGTCGAATCCTGTTGGTGCACAGCGGTGCCCACGCGTTGCTCGGCGCGCGCTGAACCGAGCTCGTGCACGCGCTCGCACTCTCGAACGGTCGCAAGGCCTGGCCGTGCCCGTGCCGACCGGCGGCTGGTCGGACGCGGATGCGCTGGGTGCTGTACGGGTGCGCAGGGGCTGGACTCGCCGAACGCGAGCCAGGCGTCCGATTGGAAGCTCGCCGGCGCCCTAGCCCCTGCGTCGACACCATCCCGAGGAGTGTCGAGGCCCGAAACCACGCCCAACGTGCGCCGATCCGCGATCGGGTCTGCTGTCTAGCCGAGGTTTCTGCGAATTTCAGTCAGTCGTGCCCCGTTTTGTCGGCAAATACCCGGTAACCGTCAGGCCCTTGGTTGTGCGGATCATTGATCCGCGCTACAAGGCGTGCCGCACAGCGTGTTCGGTAACCGCCTGGCTGCTCTCTCGTTCCAACGAGCGTCGCGGATAGTCGTTTCCCAGCAACGACCGTGTGACGCGGTGGATTTACACCGACACCGGAGCCGATGACATCGGCGCCGGTAGCAACGCCCCCGCAGGGGGGCACGACAGTAGAGAGTAGTAAGTAATGAACAACCGATTGTACGTGGGCAACCTTTCCTTTCACACCACCGAAGACGTGCTCTTGCGCACGTTCGGCCAGGCCGGTGAAGTCACCGAAGCCAAGCTGGTGATTGACCGCGAGACGGGCCGCTCACGCGGCTTTGCATTCGTCTCCATGGGCAGCGATGCAGATGCCCAAAAAGCCATTTCCGAGCTCGACGGCACAGACCTCGAAGGTCGTCCGTTGCGCGTCAGCATTGCCGAGGAACGTAAGCCCCGCGCCGGTGGCGGTGGCGGCGGTGGCGGCGGTGGTTATGGTGGTGGCGGCGGCGGTGGCGGCGGCGGCGGTGGTCGCGGCGGCCGCGGCGGCGGCGGCGGCGGCGATCGTCGCGACCGTTGGTGAGCTGACCCCACATCCTCGCGCGACGCGCACTCTCGCGCGTCGCGCTTGGCCCCCTTCATCGTGGCTGACCCGGGGCCCAGATTTTCCTTCTAGCCACTGAAAGCATCCCTTGCATGCCAGGACCGCAGAGCGCCAAGAAACGTCAACGTGAAGCAGCTCGTCAGGGCTACGCACGCGACAAGGCCGCCAAGAAAGAAGAACGCAAGGCGACCAAGGTTCCGCGCGCGCCAGGTGAAGAGGGCGAAGACCCAGACCTCGCCGGCATCGTAGCGGGCCCGCAGCCCAAGCCCGAGGGCGAAGACGACTATGTCGTGCCGCCAGCGGTAGCTCCCCGGTGAGAAGCGCGAGCCTTCTGGCTCGCTGAGCTTCACACCTGCTCGGCGCAGCCGAGCTAGAAAAAAGCGCTGTCCGAACCGAGCTCTAGAGCGAGTCGGTCGCGCGCCACAGATACCAACTCGCGACGGTGCGGTATGGCTTCCAACGTTTGGCGCGTGCTTCGAGCTCAGCCTTCGAGGGTAGCTCTGCCGTGCCGAATGCGATCGAGAAGCCTTTCCGCACGCCGTAGTCGTCGACGGGTAGCACGTCGGGACGACCGAGACGGAACATGAGCAGCATCTCGACCGTCCAACGGCCGATGCCTCGCACTTCGGTCAAGCGCTCGATGATGGCTTCGTCGTCCAGCTTTTGAATCTGTGCCAGCGTGGGAATGGAGCCCTGTTGGCAGCGCTCGGCGAGATCTCGTAACGCGAGGAACTTCGCGTTCGAGAGCCCCGCTCCGCGCAAGGCGGCTTCGCTGGCGCTCGAGATTTGTGCGGCGGTCAGCGCGCCGCGCGCTCGCGGGAACAGCGCTCGAACGCGGGCAAAAATCGTCGCCGCGGCCTTGCCGTGCAGCTGCTGATACACGATCGACTCTGCGAGCGCGGCGAAAATACTGGGCGTGTTCTTGAGTTGTAAACGGCACGGCCCGACGTGCGCAATCAAGCGCGCGAGCTTCGGATCCGAGGCGCGCAGAGTTTCGACGGCCTGTTCTAGGTCGAAGCCGAGCTCACCGTCGCCATCGAACAGGCCGCGTTGCGCTTGCTCGATGCGCAGCATCTTGAGCTTGGTGTCGATCCCCCCACTTGCCGAAAAGCCGCCTGGCTTCCCGCCGGCGGCGAGCACGCGATGACAGGGTACGACGATCGCGAACGGATTCTTGCCCAGCGCTTGCCCGACTGCGCGCGCCGCGCCCGGCGAGCCGATGCGGGATGCGACCTCGCCATACGAGAGCGTTCGCCCGGCAGGGATCTTGCGCGCGAGCTCGTACACGCGTCGATGAAAGGCAGGTACGAGCGACATATCGAGCGCGATCTGCTCGAGATCCGTCGCCTCGCCGCGCAGCAGGGTGACGATGCGATCGATCGCGCGCTGCACGACGGGAGGCGGCGCGCTTTCGTTCACTTCGGGATAGCGCAAGAGCATGCGCCGGCGAGTCGCGCTGGGGCTCACTTCCGGCAAATGCACGCCGCAGATCCCGCTTGCCCCCCAAGCGATGCCGCAGCGACCGATGGCAGTGTCGAACAGTGCAAATCCGGGTGCGGTCATCGTCCTCGTGGCGCTGATGCTGATCTTAGTAGCAGTCACCAAAACCTGCGACTTGGAGAAACTTGCGCAAGTGCTCGAGCAAATGACGGTATCAAAAGTCAGAACGGCCGTTCGTTGGCGCGGGTTTGTGGCTCTTGCCCCTTGACCCCGCCGCGCTGCTGGATTCTACGAGCTTCGTGAGTCACATACATTTCGTTGGTGGTGAGAAGGGTGGCGTCGGCAAGAGCGTGGTCGCACGCCTGCTGGCGCAATGGTTCATCGATCGCTCGATTCCGTTCGCGGCCGTCGACGGCGATCTTTCGCACGGCGCGTTGGTTCGCATGTACGCGGACTACTCGCAGCCGGTGGATCTGAGCAATCCCGAGAGCGCCGATCAGATCGTCGATCGCGCGCTGGGCGCCGATCGCCGCGTGTTGATCGATTTGCCCGCGCAGAGCGTGCGCACGTTGTGGACCTGGCTGTCGGAAGCGAACGTCTTCGCATTCGCGAAGGAGGCCGGGATTCGCATGAGCTTCTGGCACGTGACGGACGGCGGCTTCGCGTCGGTGGGTGAGATTGAGCGCTCGCTCGATCTGTTCGGTGATCGCTTCGAGCACAAGGTCGTGCGAAACTTGGGTCGCTCCAAGAACTTCATTCAATTCGACGAGTCGAATGCCAAGCGTCACCTCGATCAACTCGGTGGCAAGACCATCGATTTGCCGGAGCTCGACGCTCAGGCCATGTACAAGGTGGATCGCCTGGGCTCGAGCTTCTGGGGCGCCATTCACAGCAGCGCCGAGGAAGGGCTCAAGCCGCTCGAGCGCCAACGCGTTCGCTTGTGGCTCGAGCGCGGCTACGCCCAGCTCGAAACGCTGCGCGACGCGCTCTGACCCTCTTTTCCGTCAGTCGAGGCCGGCCAACCAACGTTGCAATCCTTCGTTCACGAACTGCGCTTGAACGGAGGAAATGCCAACGAATAGCGCCGCAGTGCGCCCATCTACCAGGGTGACGAAGAGCGCACGTTGATACAGTTGGTACACGCCGCCCCGGCCGATCTCGATGCGCTGGATCTGTGCGCGGGGCAGCAAGAAAGCGCGCGCGAGTCGCCCTGTGCCTTCGACTTCGAGCTGGCGTTCCCCAATCAGCACCGAGCGCCGTGCGGGGCCACGCAGCCAAGCCAAGAAGGGTAGCCCCAAGAACCAAAAGGCGATGAATACGTGGTGTCGCCAGGCCTGGAGCAGCGTAAAGACCACCCCGCCCACCAAGACCAGCCGAGGCAACGCCGAGAGCGCGCGGCTCACTGCATTCAGGCGAAGTTCGATGCGCACGCCGCCCGACGCGGGCCGTTCGAGGCGTAGCCCCGCGGGGAGCTCCACGCCGTACTCGGGGTCGCTCGGGTCTTTCGTGGGGTCGTCTCTGTCGGTCACTGTCTGCACTTGCGTGCTCTTCTAACAGGAGTCGCGCCGCACGGCATCGGATGTGCTTGCTCTTTACAAGTGGCGAGCCAGCCTTAGATCAGAAATCTGCCCAAACTGCTGCGTGCTCTCGTGATCGCGGAAGATCCGCTCGTGCGGGGCGGCTTGGTATCGCTGCTCGACTCCGAGCAAGGCTTCGCCGTCGCGGGGCAAGCCAAGGCGCCGGACGACGCGCTCGGTGGCTTGCCCGACGCAGAGGTCATGCTTTGGGACGTAGGACCTAGGTCGGCTCCAACGCCTAGTAGCGCGGTGCTGGAGCGCATCCCGACGCTGGCGTTGGTCCGGGACGAAGAGACCGCGCTCGAGCTCTTGCGAGCCGGCGCTTTGGGGGTGCTGTTGCGCGGAGCCGAAGGTGAGCGCGTGCTCGCCGCGCTGCGCGGGCTGGCCATCGGTCTGGGTGCGTTCGAGCCCTCGCTGCTTCGAACTCTGCTGGCCGTGCGTGCAGCGCCTCGGGATGGGCCGCTGCTGACGCCGCGCGAGGCCGAGGTGCTGAGTTTGATGGCCGAAGGGTTGTCCAACAAGCTCATCGCCGATCGCTTGAAGATTAGCGATCATACCGCGAAATTTCACGTGAACGCGATCCTGAACAAGCTCGATGCCGAGACCCGCACCGAGGCGGTGGTCAGTGCGGCGCGCCGAGGCCTCCTGATGTTGTGAGACCGCCTGATCGGGCAGGTTTGCCTGGCCGATCGGGCAATACCCAACGCTCCTGACGAGGCCTACGATCGCCCTCATGAGCAGCAACGCAGCACAAGATTTTTCGAACGCCCTGGCTGATGCCGTGGACCGTGTGAGCGCCAGCGTCGTGCGCATCGAGACCGGGCGCCGGCGGCCCGCGTCGGGCTTGGTTTGGTCGGCGGAGGGCTTGATCGTCACGACCGCGCACGGTCTAGAGCGAGAAGATGGCTTGGAGGTGACTCTGGAGTCGGGTGAAGTGCACTCGGCTACGCTGCTGGGCGCCGATCTCTCCAGCGATCTCGCGCTACTTCGAGTCGAAGCGGCGGGCTTGCCGGTTACCGAACGCGCACCCGCGGACAGCATTCGACGCGGGCAATTGGTGCTGGCGCTGAGTCGGCCCGGGCGCACCGTACGCTCGAATCTAGGCGTGGTCAGTGCGCTTTCGGAGCAATGGCGCGCACCCGGTGGCGGCAAAATCGAGCGCTACATCCAGACTGACGTCAGCGTCGAAGCTGGCTTCTCGGGCGGTCCTCTGGTGGATGCATCCGGGCGGGTAATTGGCGTGAATTCGGCGGGTCTGTTGCGCGGGGCCGCGTTGTCCCTAGCCACCGTGACGATTGAGCGCGTAGTCAACGCGCTGCTTTCGCATGGTCAGATCCAGCGCGGCTATCTGGGCGTGAGCTCGACGGCGGCGAAATTGCCCGTGTCCGCTGCGGAGAGTGCCGGACAACGCGCGGGGCTGGTGGTCACGGGGCTGCAAACGAACGGCCCCGCGGACAGCGCGGGCGTTCTGCTCGGCGATGTGCTGCTCGAGCTAGATGGTGAACGCGTGGAGAGCATCGCCGACTTGCAGGCCGCGTTGGAAGAGCGTGCGAACCGAGCGGTGCCGCTACGTCTGCTGCGCGCCGGCATCGTGCACGAGCTATCGGTCAGCCCGAGCGCGAGGTCCTGACATGTCACGCCTGAGCGAGTTTTCGGATGAACTCGAGAGCTTGGTGGAAAGCTCGGCGCCCAGTGTCGTGGCCGTGGAGCACGGCCGCGGTCAGGGCAGTGGAATCATCGTGTCGGGCGATGGTTACGTGATCACCAACGCGCACGTCGTGCACGGCAGAGCCGGTGTCCTGAGCGCGCGCCTAGCAGGTGGTGAAGAGCTACGGGCGGAAGTCGTCGGTGAGGACCGCGCCAGCGACTTGGCCGTCTTGCGCATCGCGGCGCAGGGCCTGCCCAGCCTGTCTCTGGACGAATCTCGCCGGCTGCGAGTGGGACAATTGGTGCTGGCCATTGGCAACCCATTGCGCTTCGAGCGCTCGGTGAGCCTGGGCGTGGTGAGCGCAATCGATCGCAGTTTGCCGGGCCCGGGGCGACGCCCCTTCGAGGGCTTGGTGCAGACTGACGCCGCGATCAACCCGGGCAATTCCGGCGGCCCACTGCTCGATGCGCGAGGCGCGGTGGTCGGCATCAACACCGCCGTGATTCCGCGCGCCAACGGGCTCGGCTTTGCGATTCCGGCGCACACCGCCGCTTGGGTGACCGCGGTGCTGATTCGCGATGGTCGCATCGATCGGCCAGTGCTCGGCATTTCCGCGCAAGGCATCGACTTGATGCCCCGCGTGGCCGCTGAAATCGGGCAACCGCGCGCGGTGCGCGTGCACGGGGTTGCTCATGATTCGCCCGCGAGCGCGGCACGGATCAAGCCGGCAGATCTATTACTCAGCGCCAACGACAGTCCGCTATTTAGCGTCGATGATCTGCAGCGCGTTCTGGTACTTTCACGCGGTAGCGAGATCACGCTGCGCGTGCAGCGCGACGGACAGCCCCTCTCGCTGTCCGTCACTCCCCAACTCGAGCCCCAAGCGGCGTGAGCTTGGTTCAGCTCTGCGGGGCGGGGCTGGTCGCCTGTCCGGCGTCTTTCCAGCCGCGGATGCCGGCGCGCATCACGCTTACATCGCTATAGCCAGCGGTGGCTGCTCGCTCCGCAGCTTTGTCGGACGCCCGGCACTGCGTGCCACCACAATAGAACACGAGCTTGTCCGTTTTTGCGGCCGGCAATGCGCTCAGCGGGTACTCCTTACTTGTGAGCAGCACCGCGCCTGGAACGACACCGTACTCTTTGCGCGTATCGCCGTCGTTGGCATCCAAGATCGTCGCGCTCTTGTCTTTGACGAAGCGCTCGACATCACTGACCGTCACTTCGACGATCTTCTTTGCTTCCGCCGCGCTGGGAGCGGCTTGTTCCGTGGGAGCAGGTGTGGACGTGTGGCAAGCAACGGCGAGCGTCGCGCACACGGCAGCAGCGGACGTGAGCTTTGCGATTCGAATGAACATGGCCGGTAGTTTACGCCGATCTCGCCCCGCGCAAGGGAAGCGCATGTGTCGATAAGTTTCCCTGCGCCAGACGCTTGCCAGCCCGGCTCAGTAATTTTCGACATTTAGGTCTCGTTCTCGGCATGCTCGGGAGCACTCGCCACGGTATCGAAGGCGATAGCGATGCGCACTTCGGGCGCGCTGAACGGCGCCGTGCGGTGATAGAGGTAGGACGGAAATAGCACCAGCAGCCCCTCCCGCGGTTCGACCGCACGCGCGGGCCGCGTGTGGCGTGTCGGAAAGCGCGCTGGGCCGCCACCAAATTCGAGGAAGCCCGCGCCCGGCCCTTTGCTCGACATTTGCGCCGGGATCTTCGGGTAGTAGACCGCGCTCAGGTAGCTCGCATAGTGCACGTGCGGCTCGAGGTTGCCTTCGCCATCGAGCACCGTGGACCACGACTTCAGCGCGAAGTGGCGCGCTGCGCCGGCCACGAAAGGATGACGTGGGAGCGTCTGCGCGAGTTCCGCCGCGAAGCCGTGAACTGCGTCGAACACGAGCTGCTCCAGCGCAGCCGCCGGCCCTTTGGGCGCCGCGCAGAACTCGCCCGTCATGCGCAAGGTGGAGCAGTGATAGCGCGGATCGTCCAGCCCCGGGCGGTGTAGCGTTGGATGTTCCAGCGTGTGTCGCGTCAGCGCGGCGTTGAAAGCATCGAGCGAGGCGAAGCCGGGTGGAGCGCTGTCGCGCTGGATCAGACGAAGCAGACGATCGAAATCGAGCAGCTGGTCGGCTTCTTCGTGCCTGCCGAGCTCATCGAGCGCGATCGACGCCAGGCCCAAAGCCTCGACGTTGGCTGGGCTGAGTGAGATCCAGCGCGAACAGGCGTCGAGCGCCGGTTGCCACTGCCCAAGCTCCATGGCCGTCGTAGCCAGGCTCTGCAGCCCTTTGACCCAATCCGGCCGTAGCTGGACCGCGCGATCAAAGCAGGCGAGGGCTCGCTCCAGGGCGCCGCGCTCGTGCAACACCGTGCCCAAGTTGCGATGCAGATGCGAAGTACCGGGAGCGAGCGTGAGGGCGCGGCTGTACGCAGCCTGGGCGCCATCCAGATCGCGCAGGCGGAAAAGCGCGCTGCCGAGGTTGCTGTAGGCAGGCACGAGATTGAAACTCGCTTCGAGCGCATTGGCGGAGAGCGCGATGGCCTCCCGCAGGTAGCGCTCTGCGGCGGAAGGATCGCCTAGCTTGAGCGCCAGACTGCCGGCAGTCGCCAGTACTTCCGCATCCTGTTCGTCGGATTTCAGCAGAGCTCGGCAGAGCTCGAGCGCCTCTGCCGAGCGACCGGCGCGGTGCAACGCGCGTGCTGCGTCCAGGTTGGGCACAGCCGCACTCTACCACTCTCCTCAGATCCGCGCGCTGAGGATCGAGATCGGAAATGAGAACCAAAGCGCCTGACCGCGGCGTACGGCGCTCACACCGATGTCGTCCACGCCCAAATCGTTCTCGAACATTTTTCGCAGCTCGTCGGCGCCACCCGGGTCGGGAAACGACGCGGCAAGGCTGTCTTCGAGCGCCACTTCTAGGCGATATCGGGCTCGATTTTCGAGCTGCAGACCCTGTTCGGCGAACAACGCTTGCAGCTCTTCCGGACACAGTGCCGCGGCGTGGGATGGGTCGCGCAGCTTCTCCATGCGGTTGTAGGCGTCGCGTTTGTCGCGCGCGGGGGCGGCGTCGCAGACCGTGACCGTGCCTCCGGGTTTACACACGCGCACCATTTCGCGCAGCGTGAGCGCGGGCTCGAGCAAGTGGTGAAAACTGTAGCGAGTCAGCACGCGCGAGAACGAAGCGTCGGCGTACGGAAGCTTCGTGCAGTCGCCCGAGTCGAAGCTCACGTTCGTGAGCCCCAGACTAGCCGCGCGCGCCCGTGCTTGCTCGAGCATGCCCTCGACGACATCCAAGCCGCGCACGGATTTCACACGCGGCGCAAATTCGCAGGCGACCAAACCCGGGCCGCACGCGACATCCAGCAGGTCGTCACTCGCGCCGAGGTCGGCGCAGCGCGCAAGCAATTCGAAGCCCTCCGCGCTGGAGTGGACCGGCGCGGCCGCGAACGGCTTTGCCTGGCGTGAGAACTGATCTTGAATCCGCGCGGCGTGCGCTGCTTTCGAGTCCGACATGCTCATGATTTAACGAATTTTGTTCTGGCCGGCTAACGCATGGCGGACAATAATTAGCGCCAATCGGCCACATGCCCACGCTCCCCAAACGCGCGCTCTCGATCCGCGAAACGCGCGCGTTCGTGCGCGAAAAGCGGCTCGAAAGCGCATCCGCGAGCGCCTTCGCCTTCACAGACGTGGCGACCGGTCTGCGCTACGCCCTCCACTCGCACAAGCGCCATCAACTGCTGTACGCAACCCGGGGCACCGCCACCCTGGAGGTATCCGAGGCGACGTTCGTCTTGCCGCCGCAGCGCGCCGCCTTCATCCCCGCCGGGGTTCGCCACGTGACCAACATGGGCAACGCCCAGGGCGTTTCCTTGTTCTTCGACTCACGCTTGGTGCGCGTGGCCACACCCGAGGTCCGCGTGTTGGATGTCACGCCGCTGCTGCGCGAGCTGATTCAATTCGCGACGCGCTGGCCGGCGACGCGTCGCAAAGCCGATCGCTTGGCGAACGCATATTTCCGTAGCTTTGGGCTGCTTCTCGAAGAGTGGCTCGAGACGGCCAGCTCATACCGCCTACCGCGCGGTCGCTCGAAGCCCGTGCAAGCAGCCATCGCACTCACCATCGAGCACTGCGCGGATCTCGACTTGCCGTCGCTGTGTCGCCGAATCGGCATTTCAGAGCGCAGCTTGCGCCGGCACCTGCACGCAGAGACCGGCCTCGGCTTTCGCGAACTGGTCTGCCAGGCCCGCGTATTGCGCGCCATGGAGCTGCTCGGGAATGGCCAAAGCAGCGTGACCGAGACCGCGCTCGCGGTGGGTTTCGAGAGCCTGAGCGCGTTTGCGAAGAGCTTTGCACGGGTCGCGGGTGAGTCGCCGCGCGCTTTCCGGGAGCGCGTTCGCAGCGCAAAGGGCCCTGCTCAAGCCGCGCCAGGCCGGGCAAGGTGAGCTCGGAGCGGCGGATTTGAGCGACAATTGCCGCCCGCTTTGGCGAAGGCGAGTGACTGAGCTAGACCCGGGGCCCGCGCGTGCTCTTCGCCCTCCTCGTTGCCGTCCTTTCCGTGCTGCTCGGCGCGGCGCTGTCCTTCGTGCCCAGCACGTCGCGTGCGCTGCTCGGCTACATGCGCACGTTCGCAACCTTGGCGGCGGTAGCGGTGGTGGTCACGCATCTGCTGCCCGAGGCCTTGCGTGAGCTCGGGCCGCTCTCGATTCTACTGTTCTTGGCGGGGTGGTTTGCTCCGGCACTCGCGCACTTCATTGGCCAGCGTTCGACCAGCGGCCGCGCCCAACACGCAGTGCTCGAAGCGGGCTATTGGGGCTTGGTCGTACACCACGTGGCGGACGGCATTGGACTCGGTGCCTACACGCGCTTGCCGGCCGATCAAGGTTCGCATCTAGACGTGATCGTGGCGCTCGCTGCCCACACCGTGCCGCTGATCGCCGTCGTATCGCTGGCTTACCGCATCACTTTCGGCGCCCGATCGGCTGTCTTGCGCTCGCTCGGCTTGGCCGCTGCCAGCGTCGTCGGCATCGGCCTCTCTAGCCTGGCTGCTGCCGCGACCATCGAGCGCTTTGCGCCAGTCATCGCCGCCGTTGCGGCCGGCCTCTTGCTGCACGTCGTTACTCACGACCTGACCGAAGATCCCGCGCACGGCCCGCTCGCCCGCTCGCTCGACTTGGTCGTCGCAGGCCTAGGGGTGACGGTCAGCCTGCTCGGCGTTTGGCACAGCACGGACCCGGGCACGATCGCCTTCGCGCAGGGACTCGTACAACTCGCGGAGCGCACCTCGCTAGTGATCCTGGTCGCGCTGCTGGCCGCGGCGTTTGCCCTCCGCGCTCCCGACCGGAACTCGAAGTGGGCGCGCGCGGCGTTGCCAGCGGGCACACTCGGTGCCGAAAGCGTACTGCTCAGCATTGCCTTATTCGGCTTCGTTGCGGCCGGCTTGCGGCTCGCCGTTACGAGCCTTGCCGTCGCAATCCTGACCAAGGCGGCGACCGACCCAGCAGCGACCGAGCCCGGTCCTCGCCCGCACTGGCGCGCCCGCGTTTCGGAGGCCCTCGAATCCTCTGGCCCCTGGCTGGTTCTCGGCTTGTTGATCGGCGCGCTACTGACCAGCGTACCCATCGCGACTTTGGACCGACGCCTCCCCGGCTCTCTCATCGAACTACTAGTGGTGGCCCTGGTCGCCAACCTCACGCCAGTAGCCGCTCCCGCCGCAGTACTGATCGCCGCCGGCCTTGCTGGCCTCGGCCTATCACCCGGCGCCATCCTACTCTTCGCCACGCTCGCCCCAATCGCCGACTCGTTGAAGTCAGCGCTCAAGGCGCGCCTGCTCATCACTGCCGTTTGCCTCGCGGTAGCCGCAGCCTGCGATCTCCTCGGCCTCTCCGTATCGCCCCTCGACGGCGCGCTCTCCCAGGGCGATCTCGGACCCCGCGCCGCGATCACGCTGGGCGTGCTGTTCCTGATCGGCATCTGGCAACGCAGCGCGCGCCTCTGGCTTGCGACCATCGTGCGCCCTCCACCCCACGAACACGAGCACGCCCACGACGTGCACGGCCCGCACGAAGCGCACGCGCCTCACCACCACCACCACTAGCCCGTCCCTGACTTCAGGAGTGGGCGCTCGCGATCCAGCATCGCAGCTCAGGCTGCGTCGTGCTCCCCCGCGTTGCCGGCTCCCAGAGTGAACCGCCGAAACGCCAGAAGAAGAGAGCAAGAAGGATTGGGGGCGCGATGCGAGTGGCGTGCGCATTGTTCACGGCTCTGCCGCTTTCTGCGGCCAACGGCCTCCACCTACGGCGCAGATCGGAGCAGGCTAGCAAATAGCGTTGCTCGGGCTGGATGCTCAGCATGCTCCGAGCTTGCCGACAGGTGAGCATTTCAACGAAGCGCCGCCACGCGCAAGGCGAACACTTGCTCCCCCGCTTCTGGCGTTGGCGTTTCTGATGAGCCTCCATAGCCGACGAGCGCTCGGCTTTCTTCTCGTTGCGATCCCCGACGGGGGCTACGTACGGCTGTCACGCCGGCCGTGCCGGGCAGGGTCTACATCGAGATCAAGGACTGGATTCGGAGCAACTCCGAGCGGCGATCTTTGCCGCCAGGTGTATGGCCCCGAAGCAGTTCCGCGCGTGTAAGAGGTTATGAGCCTTGCACAGCAGGCGCATGTTCGGAGTGTCCGCCGCGCCGGATCTAGCAAAGAACCTCCGCCTGGTGGAGCTGCCCCTTCTGCGGAGTTTTCCGGCTTTGCTTCCGAGCGAGCCCGATGCGGACGCGTCCCAATGCCGAAGCGTCGCTTCTCCTCCTGTTCGACGAAGCGAGCCACCACCAGCTTCATCAGACCTGCGAGATCCCCGTTTGGGATCCGGTGACTCGCGAGCGCGCGGGCACGCTCGATCAGCTCGCGTAGCTCGGCGTCGGCCGTGAAGTGGACGCCGAATCGCACGGCGGAAAGGGGCTCGAGTTCGCGACCACCCGGACGAGGGCGTGCGAGAGTTCGAGCCGGCACGCTTGGTGGTGCGGAAATTGTCGCCACGCCGACGGTCTCCGGAACAGCCGCCCTCGAAATCGGCTCTTCACGCTTCGGGCATCGCCGAGCGCGTCGAGCACGCGAGGTGGTGGCACCGGTTGCGAAATGACCTCGACTCGCACCTGACTGGGCGCCGGCAACCGGCGAATCTGCTCGCGTACATCCGGCCGCGGAGAGCGCGCCGCGAGCAGTTGCTCGATTTGTCGCCGAGTGTTGCCTGTATACGCCCCGAACAGCTCAGTCGAATTCGCTTCGTTCAAGTGCGGCGCGAGCGCGCACAACGCACACAAATGGAGCTCGCCGCGAGCAACGCGCTCGAATGCCTCGGGGAATCGTCGACACACCCGCGCCGCCGTGACTCGCCGCCCAGCGCTGCCTTCGCTCATCGCCAGCGCTTCTGTGCCCAGCATCGCAACTCAGGCTCCGATTGCTGCCCGGCATCAGTAGAAACAATCCAAAGCCGAGAGCTGCGTCGCTGGATCGCGAGCGCCCCTCTCGGCTCTGCGGATTGGGACTCTACGCTTCGTCTTGGTTACTTCATGGCGAGGCCCGCGTGCCAGAAACGCGATAGGCGCGCGCGATTGCGCTCGATGTAGGCGGAGCCGACGATCAGCAGGATGCCCACCGCAGTGAGGCTGACCCAGCGCAGCAGATTATCCGCGTGAACGGCGAGCCAGACTTGCAGGCCGATGCCCCAAAGTGCAACCAGCGCGCCGCCCACGATGCGGATTGGGGCCCGTACGGAGGCGCCCCAAACTGCGACCGCGACACCGAGCACGATGCAGCAGAAGGCAGCGGCAGTGCCATGGTCGAACGCGCTGGCGGACAGCGTCGTCATCAACGCCAGGATCGTGCCGACGCTCAGCAGTGCGTTTCTAGATGCAACCGCGCGGGCAGACGCCACGAAGAGCAGTGCAGCGGCGGGCAAGCCCAAGAGCAAGATCGATACCCCGACCGAGGGCAATTGGCGCGACAGCTCCGACCAGCAGAATCCCCAGCCGGCGACCGCCGAAGCGCTGGCGAGCCAAGCGCCCAGATCGCGGCGTACGCCGGTCGACATGCGCGACAGAGCCAACCACAACGCCGCACCGGCGATCAGCAGCACACCGCCGATGAACCCGGGACCGACGTGGTACAGGTGAAACACGCGGCCGAGCATGATCAAGGGCGGGGCGAAGGGCATCACGCGCGCGAGCTTGCCTTCGAGCGTGTCGAGCTGCGCGGTGACCGCAAAGCGCGTGAGCTCCAAGTGCAACAGCCCGAGTAGTGCCGCGCCGGCCATCGCCGCCACGACCTCAGGCTGACGCAAAGGCACGAGCACCAACAAGTTGGCTCCGCAGAAGGCGAGCGTGAGCGCCTTGGCCTCTTTGCGCGCGAGCGCGGTGAAGCTCACCAATGCGAGCGGGACGAGCAGCACGAGGGTGCCGAACACCGCCAGCAGTGCGGAACCCTTACTCGGCGCGATCCAGCTCGCATAGTTCGGTAACGTCGGCAGCTCACCGAGATGAAAGCGTGAATAGACGAGCCCGCCCAGCACCGCGAAGCTGACCGGGATGGTGGCCAGCACGAGCGCCAGAAAGGTGCGCGCCGAGCGCCCCTCGCGCACCGTGAGCCCGACGAAGTACGCGGCCGCCGCGAGCAACAATGATTGGCCGACCAACATCGCGTAGCGCATCAAATCGTTGCCGACCTGCCAATTCTGCAGCATGAACGTGGAGGCGGCAGCGACCACCAAGGCGGCCCCGGCGATACGCAGCGCGCGTGTGAATGCGTCTGGATCGAAGCTCGAGCTCACCTTCGGGGGCGGCTGGTCCAGAATCGGTCGCGGATTGTCCTGCAATTGCATCAGAGTTTCTCCTGTTCGTTGCGCAAGGCACTCAGTTCCAGCTTGAGCGAGGCCACTTCTTCGGCATCTAGGAACTCGTCGTCGAAGCTATCCAGGCTCGTGATCAGGCAGCCGCTCTGCACCTCGGTCTCCGCTACGCGGGTCTCCCAGCGCTCGAAAATGGCTCCGATCTCGCCGCTCCCCAGATCGCCGCTACCCTGCACGACGCTAAACGCCTCTGCGCGTGATTGACGAGTGCGCATGGTGTTCCGTTGTTGACGAAGCTCGAACAATCGTTGCTCCAAGGTTTGAATGTCGCGTTTGAGTTGCAGCTCGACCCGCGCGTGTTCGGTTTGGTTTTGGCTGAGCTCGAGGGCCCGGCGCTCGCTGCGCTTGTGACGGCGTAGGCACTCGAGCGCGCGGGCTTCTTGTTCCTCGCGCATGGCGCGATCGCGCCAACGGATGGCTGCCTCGCGCTCTTCCGATAGTGCTTGCTCGAGGGCCACACCGTCGCGCTCGACGCGCATCAGTTGTACCTTGGAGCGAGCCACCCCCTGCTCGAGTTCGCGCAAAGTGCTCCCGACCTGCGCCTCGTGGTTTTCTACTTGAACGATCAGACTGTCGATGCTGGCCACCACGCCGTGGGTCCAACGCTTGAAACGAGCCATCAATGGGCCTCCTTCGCTCCCAATGCGGGAGCACGAGCCCCGTTGAGCAAAGCCCGGGCCGCGCCCCCGCGATGCGCTAAGTGTCTGAAACTACTCGTGACGTTCTGGTGTCGAGCAGGCCCGTCTGTGCATTCAATGTCATCAGGTATACATTTTAGGTACATGCTGTTCCGGCCCGAGGAGCGTCATTTCGCGCGCGCGGTCTCGCGTATCGCTTACGACAACCCGTTCGCGCCCGAGCGCATCGAAAGCGAGCGCGTCGCGCTCGGCCGAGAATTCACCGAGGGCAGTCCGGTGTGGTCCCCAGACGGCGCGCAGCTCGAGCGCCAAGGCTTTCACCGCGAGCGCCCGAACGTGATCCGTTTGCGCGATCTGACCTGGCACACCGCCCTCGCGTTGCGGGCACGCCTCGATGGCTCGCGCGTCGAGCTCAGCGCAGAAGAGCTGCTGCTGTACGAGGATCTTTGCTTGTACGCGCTGTTTGCGCGTTACGAGCTGAGCTTGTACGAGCTAGCCGTCGATGAATCCGGCGAGGCCCGCAAAGTCGGCTTCTACCCGGCTTTCAAGCGTGACTTCGAACGGCTGTTGGTCGAGCCCGAGTTGCGGTTGCCCTCCGGTTTGACGGCCGCCGGCGCGTTGGCCTTTTTCTTCCAGATCCGCCGGGCATTTCATTACATTTTTCGCTACCTGCTTGGGATTTCACGGCCCATCGCCGAGCTACGAGCCGAGACTTGGCATTCGGTCTTCACTCACGATCTGCGGCGCTATCGCAACAGCGTGTATCGCCACATGGCCGATATCCCGACCCTGATCATGGGGCCATCAGGGACGGGCAAGGATCTCGTCGCGCAGGCCATTGGCTATTCGCGTTACCTATCCTTCGACGAGAGCAAGCTGCGCTTCGTCGAAACGTTCACCAGCCAGTACCACGCGCTGAACGTCTCGGCGCTTTCGCGCGGCGTGATCGAGTCGGAGCTCTTTGGTCATCGTCGCGGCGCGTTCACCGGCGCGCTCGAGGATCGCCAGGGTTGGCTCGAGCTGTGCGGACCGGATGGCACGGTCTTCTTGGACGAGATTGGCGAGCTCGACAACGATCTGCAGGTGAAGTTTCTGCGCGTGCTGCAGACGCGCGCGTTTCAGCGGCTCGGAGAGACCAAGCCCCGCTTGTTTTTGGGCAAAATCGTGGCCGCCACCCATCGCGACTTGGACAGCGGGCTAGAAGCCGGCTGGTTTCGTGAGGACTTGTACTACCGCCTGTGCGCCGACCGCATCCAGACGCCCTCGCTGCGCGAACGCATCGAAGCCGATCCGAGCGAGCTGACGCTGATGGTGTCCGTCCTCAGCGAACGCATCGCAGGCAGCGAGTACGGCCCCGAACTCGCCAAAGAAGTGCAGGCGTTCGTCGAACAGGAACTGGGCGTGGCTTATCCGTGGCCAGGTAATGTGCGTGAACTCGAGCAATGCGTGCGCAACGTGCTGGTGCGAAAGCGCTACCGACCCGCACGCCGTGCGCCCGCCGCACCGGCCCCGCCCGAGCTCGACCGCGCGCTGCTCGAAAGCGGCCTCGACAGCGAAGCTTTGCTCGATCGCTACTGTGCGCTCTTGTATCGAGCAAACGAGAGCTACGTCGAAACTGGCCGTCGCTTGGGGCTCGATCGCCGAACCGTGAAGGAACGCGCCGAGCGCGGCGCTCGCGCGCTCGGCTGACCGCGCGTCAGCCGACGCGAATGGCTTCGTCCATTTGACGCGTGGCCTCGAGCAACAAAGAATTGACCGAGCGCGGCGGAGAGATTTGCGATTCACTCGGGTTCTGGCGAAACCAAAAGCGGCCGTTCTTCCAGCCCAGCACCTCACGCAGCGACTCGACCGCATCCACGTCGCTTTCGCTCACCCGGCTGCCGACGACCGAGCCTTCTTCTAGCTCGAAAGCCACCAGGGCTCCGTCTTCGGCCTGCACCTTGAGGCGGCCGCTACGCCGCTCGATTTCGAGCATGGCGAGCACGGTCGAGAGTGACATATCGCCGATGCTGCCGCGGATCGATGAGCCGGAAATCGATGCTTCGTCCTCTTCCGACGGCTCGCGGCCCAGCGAGAAATCACCGGTATCGTCCAAGCGGGGAGGGTGGACGCTGCGCGGCGGCTCGGAGTGGCGCGCCTTTGGTGCGCGCGAATCTCGCCGTTCGGTCTCCTCACGAACGGCCGGCACCGGCCGCTCTTCGCGTTCGCGGGCTGCGCTCGGACGCTCGAGGCGATCCAAGCGGCGTTCGATACGCTCCAAAGTGGATCCCAAACTATCCATGGCGATCGCGTGCGCTTCCACGCTCTCGGCGATGCTTTCCACGAGCTCCGCGGTGCGGCGGTCGGTACGCCGCTCTCGGCGAGAGCGGTGCGAGAGGCGTCGAGCGATCACGTCCAGGGCGTCTTCCAGGCCTTGCATGCGCTCGGTGAGCGCGTCGAAGCGCGCGCGCACATCAGCGCGCCGTTCATTGCGTTGCTCATCGACGACGCTGGCACGTGCGGGGGCGGACTGGGCAGCTCGTAGTACGTCCACGCTGGTCTCGGGCAGGGGCTCCTTCGGCTCGCGCACGTCTGCGACGGGCACGTGCGGGGGCGCGGGCACGGGCACGGGCGCGGGCGCACTGCTGACGCTGGGTTCTGGTGCGACGCGAGCGGCGCCTTCGGTCAGGTGCGATGCGATCCAGCGTCGCCAAAGCGCAGCGCGCCATTCCGTATCCAGAAACGAAAGCGGCCCTCGACGCCCTGGTGACATAAGTCTAGTTAGATCGAAAACGCGCGGTTTTGCGAGCCCTGAAATGCGAAAATGGCCATTTTCCCGGGCGTGAGCTGGGTTCCCGTGTCAGCTCGGTTTCACAACTCAGCGGATCAACAAGCCATACGGTAGCGCTGCCGTGACGTGTTCACGCTCTGCCAACGGGGCGAAGCCGCTCACGAACGTGCGGAGCTCCACGGGGACCTCGGAGAGCAAGCGGCTCGCGGGCGCCGCGCTCAGACGATTGAACGCGGCGACGGCATCGGCGTCGCTTGCGTCGTCACTGACGAGCAGGCTGTCGAGCAAGCTATCCTTGCCGCCTTCCACCGTGACTGGCGCGTCCGCTTCCAGGTGGGCCGCCTTGCGCGCAGCGGCCAGGGCCTCGGACAACCCCCCAATTTCATCGACCAGACCGCGCTCGCGACCCTGGTCGCCGCTCCAGATGTGGCCCTCTGCCGAGGCGCGCACTTGCTCGACCCCGAGCTTTCGCCCGTGTGCGACGCGCGCGATGAACAAATCGTAGATGCCTTGCATTTGTGCGCGCACGCGCTCGCGCGTTGCGTCATCCCAGGCGGTCAGAGGCGAGTTGAAGGCCGCGCGTTGGCCAGCGCCGGGTTCGGGGCTGGCGGCGAAGGTCTCGGCGTGGACGCCGAACTCTTCGAGCGCAGGCGCGACGTTGACCTTGCCCCCAAATACGCCAATCGACCCGACGATGCTCGTGCGTTCGGCGAAGATGGAATGGCCAGCGCAGGCGATGTAGTACCCGCCGCTCGCCGCCATGTTGCCGACCGAGACGATGATCGGCTTCTTTTTCCGGAGCTCCATCATCTCGTGCCAAAGCAGATCGCTAGCCAAGGGTGAGCCCCCGGGCGAGTCGATGCGCAGCACGACGGCCTTGACCGAGTCGTCCTTTTGCATCCGGCGTAGGGTCTTGCCGAGCGCGCGTGCGGTGATGCCCCCGCGCTGCAAGGGCCCGCCCGCCTCCATCGTGATCGCGCCTTCGGCTGGCACCACCGCGATGTGCGGCTGGCCATCGCCGGAGCCGCTCGAGCCCGAGAGCACGCGCAGCAGATCGCCGATGCCGAACCCACCGCCGCCCTTGGCGCGCGGCCCGAAGCTGGCCTCGACCGCGCTGACTTTAGCGGCTTTTTTGGCGGCCTCGAGCGCCTCGCCGTCGAAGCCGATCTCGTCGATCAAGCCGCGCTCGAGCGCTTCGCCTGCACTCCACGGACCGTGCTCCAGGGCGTTCAGCAGCGCGTCGCTCTTCTTGAATTCGTTGCTCTCCTCGAGCCAAGCGCCGCGAATCGCGGCCAACGTCTCGACGAGGGAGGCGCGGGCCTCTTCGCTTGGTCCCTCGCGCGTCATCGGTTCGGCGCCGCTCTTGAACCTGCCCATGTGCAAGAAGTCGACGTCGACCTTGAGCTTCGAGAAAATGCCGTGAAAATACAGCATTTGGGCGGCAATCCCGATGGTCGAGACGTCCCCGGCGGGGCTCAGCCAAACCCTGCTGCAGCCGCGGGCGGTGAGCAGTGCGCTCGAATTGTTGAGCGTATGCGCGTGACACACGACCGGCTTTTTGCCGCGCAGCTTGGCCAGCAGCCGCGAGAGCTCTTCGCTCTCGGCAAGGTTGAAGGATGCTTCACCCAAGCGCACGAACAAGCCGCGCACTTTGTCGTCCGTCGCGGCGCGGCCGATGAGGCGTACCAGACCGGTGTACGTTTGGGCGGCAGGGGTGCGAAACAGCGCGCTGCCGTCACTGCTCTCGGGCGCACCTGCGCTCAGGTCGAGTTCGACGAGGCGCGGCTCGTCGGCCTTCGGCGCGTCGTGAGATTTGCCCGCCTCCGTGTGCCGCGGCCGCGCATTGCAGGCCACGAGCAGCAACGCCGGAAGCAGCCAACGGGCTCGAAGGTTCATTTTTCCTCGGGAAGATCGGTCCGGTCGATGGCTGGTGCGGGAACGGCAGGAGCTTCGGGCTTGATCGTGGCTCCCGTTTCGACTGGCGCCGCCGATGCGGCCGTCGCGCCGCCGGGTGTAGCTTTGCTCTGCGCAATGCGGGCCGAAGCACGCGCGCCGTATTCGGAATTCGGTCCAGCTTGCTCGAGCAAACGGCGGTAGAGCACGAGCGCACCGGGCCGATCACCCGCTTCCCACTTTTGATCGGCGCTGGCCAAAATGGCTGGCCAATAGTTGGGATTTTCCGAGAGCACGCGGTCGTACATCTTGGCGGCGAGCGCGGGGTCGTGACGTGCTTTGGCCACGTCTGCGAGGCCCGACAATGCTTCGGTGTTGTGCGGCTGTTCCGTGAGCACCGAATCGTAAAGTCGAGCCGCGCGGTCCACGTCGCCCTGGCGCAGCGCAGCCGAGGCTTGGGCCAAGCGGGCTCGAAAATCACCCGTGAGCGGGCGCGCGTCTTCGGGCGCCGGTGAGGTATCCAGCTTGGGCAGCTTGCTCGTGTCGACCGCCGCGATCCTCGCCGGAGAGTCACCGGTCGCGCCCATCGAGCGCTTGGCGCGCTGCAGAAACGCGCGCAGCTCTTCGAGCAATGGGTGCGGCTTGGGGCGGCCATCGATTTTGGCGAATTCGGCTTCGGCTTCGCTGACCCTGCCGGCGCGCGCCAAGGCATAGATCAGCGCGGCGCGCGCGCGGCCCGGGTCACGTTCGGCGGCCGCGGCCGAGCGCAAGCGGTCGATCACGGACGGCCAAACTGGCGACGGATCGGCCAAATCGAGCGCGGCCAAGACGTAGGCATTTTCAGGCACGCTGGCGTTGGCGCTGAGCGGGGCCAGCCACTCACGCGCTTTGTCGGCCTCGCCGTTCAGCCGCAAGGCGTCGACCCGCGCCCGCAAAACGGCTGGATCTTCTGGGGAAACGGCGAATGCGCGATCCACCGCCACGTGCGCTTTGCCCACGCGCCGCCCGAGTTCACGGTAGGTGGCCTGCACTAGGTCGGTCGAGCCCGGATCGATGATTCTCAGCTTGAGCCAAGAGACATCTGCGCGCAGCGTTTCGAGCCGCGCCAGTGCGGTCAGCACCGCGGGATCTTTTTCCGCGAGCGCCGCGGCTTTGTCGAACTCTTCCTTGGCGCCTTCGAACTCGCCTTCATCCGCGAGGCGTGCGCCTTCGCTCAAGAACTTGGCGACGCGCGCGTCGCTCGAGCTGTTGACGGTCGCGGTGCCGATCAGTTGCGCGATGAAGCGGCGCCCCACGGTGGCACCGAGCAGGCCGAGCACGCCGACCACCACCACACCCGCGATCCAGCGTGAGCGAGCCACGCGCGTGTGATGATCTTCGGAAGAGCTGTCCACGGGCAGCTCTTCGTAGGACTTGAAGCTGTCCCTGATGTTGGCGACTTCGATCGGCGGCAAATTTCGCGGCGAAGACACGGGCGCGTGCGCGACCGGTACTTCCAAAGTGGTATCGAAAGCCGCCACTCGTGGCGACATCGGGGTGCCCAGGAGCGAGCCGCGCGCCGAATCCGGCATGCTATCGCTGGCGCTGCGTGATCGGGGGGGGGCGCGGTTCGGAAGCGGCTCGGGCTGCGATTGCGCGATCACCCGTGCCGGTGAGCCGTTCGGCAACGTGGTGTGCGGGCCTTCCGCAAAATCAGCGGGAAGTGTGTCCGAGAAATCCGTGGATTGTCCGGCAGCGATGGCTCGCGACATCAGTTGGGTGTCGGGAATCAGTTCCGACCCAGCGGCGGAGGACGCTGCTTCGTGGAACTGCATCGTACCCGGGACAGGTTGCGTTGCAGGTGCCGGTTGCTCCGCCCCTTCGAGCAGCGGTTCGGGCACGACGGCTTGCGCCGCGGGCGGCGCAGCGGTGTTTGGTCTCGGCGCTTCCGTCGACGGGCGCACCGCGGGAGGAGGCTCGCTGCGGTAGCCACGAAACTCAGGCTGCGGTGGAGCGACGCCGTGCAGCGTGCGCTGCACACGCTCACCCGAGCCGGATTTACGCGACTGACTCGTGTTGGTGACCTGAAAAAACGGTTCGAGTTCGGCGATCGAACCCAGCGGTCGCGGAGTCTGCTTGCCGCGCGACAGCAGATCGGTCGCCACGACTTTCTTCTCGGCGATGCCGCGCTGCAGCTCGCGCAAGGACGTGTACACGAGTTCGCGCCCACTGGCCGTGCGCACGACCCATCGCTCCGGTGCGAGGCCAGCAAGCGTGCCCTTGCCCGGATAAATCTTGAATTGAAACCCGCAGTTCGTACACTTGACCGTCGTGCCCCGTTCGGAAATCAGGGCGTCGTCGAACTCATACTCAGTGTCACAGCGGTTACAACGGACGTCCATATCGTCTGGGGTGAAGGGGCGAAAAACCTAGCATGGTCGTGCTTTTTCCAGAGATATTCTTTGCCGCGCGGGGATTGTCGCCCGATACGGGCTTGTCTCGGGCACACGGCTTGCTACCGTGGCGTTACCGATGCGGGCAGCGGCTACGGTAATATTCTTCGCCGTGTTGGGCGTGCTCGGCGCGTGCGCGGAGACCAATGCGGACGACGGCTGCTACCTCGATAGCGAATGTGCGTCGGGCGCCGTGTGCGACGTCGCGAGCGGCGTATGTGTCGGGCCGAGTGAAGGCAGCCGTGACACCTGCCGTGCGCCGACTGATTGCGCCTCGAACTACACCTGCGGCGACCAGGGTCGCTGTCTGCCGGGTGATTGCTACTTCCAAGGCTGCGTGACTGGCTTCGAATGCGAATCGAGCACGGGCACCTGGGAGTGCCTACCGAGCTCATCGGGCACTGCAGGTGCTTCTGGTAACGACGACACGACCCAAGCGGGCACGGCGGGCGTGCTTGAATCCGCGGGTCAGGGCAACTGAAACGCTACTTCACCACGCGCAGGTAGGGCGGTAGCTCACGCTTCGGTTTGTTCAGTTCAGTCGCCGTTCGCGCCGGCTCGTGCTTGGACGGCGCGGACTTCTTGGCGGGTAGCGCCTGGCGGGCGGCGGGCGCGGGAGCCGCGGCGGCGGGCGCGGGAGCTGCGGCGGCGGGCTTTTTGGTCTGCACGGCATCAGCCGAACCCTTGCCAACCTTGGGCGGCGATTTGCTGCCGGCTTTGGGCGCAGTCTTGACCGACTTTGGCGCTGCGACCTTTGCGTCCGCTTTCGATTTGGCGCCGGCTTTCGTGGCGCCCTTGGCTTCGGCCTTGTCAGCGCTGGCTTTGCTGGCGGCCTTGCCGCCCGCCTTGGCTGCCGGTTTCTTTTCCGCAGCGGGTGCAGGCTCTGCCTTTGCGGCGGGGGGAGCGGCGCTTTCGCCGTCACCCACCGAACGCAAATGCGTGCGCGGTTTCTCGGGAGCCTTCTGGGCCTGGGCTTGGGCGGCGACTTCCGCGGGCACGTCTTCTGCCCAGACCATGGCTTGCCCGTTTTCACCGACCAAGGCGAACACTGCGGGCCAGGGGATCATGCAGAAAAACGGCGTGCGGTTGAAGCTCAACGTGCACGACAAGCCGTGATCATCGACGTGCAGATCCGGGATGGCCACGGCCATGTTCAAGCCAACCTGCAGCACGAGCTGCGGTTGATTCTTGAACGACGCAGGGACCTGCACCGAACCCGCACGGGGATCGAGGTGGATGTACATTGACGCTTGTTCGAGCAACGCCAATGCGACGTCCTTCTTCGGTGGAAGGCGAGCCGTCGGAGCCATATTCAGCTCGTTACTTAGCGCTCTCCGTTCCAAATTACCAGCGATCGGGCGCCGGCCGTTGGATCCCGCTGGCCACGGGCACTGGGACGCGCAGGCCGCCCTCAGCCTTCCAGCTCCGCGGGCGTTGCGAATCTCAGCATTTCGCCACGAACCCGCGGCACAAGCTCGGCAAAAGTCGCGATCGGCAAGCTGCACACGACGAGACCCGCCGGGGGCAGAGACACGGGGTCGCCGGTCAAAATCAGGGCCAACGCCTCCAGGCCGGGATTGTGGCCGACCAGTAGTACGCGCTGGGCGTCCGGCGCGTGCCGCCGCACGGCCGTTATATAAGCCTCCGGCTCGGCCAAATAGAGCTCCTCGAGCTCGTCGACCGAGCCGCTGAACTGAGCCGCTGATGCAGCTTGGCGCGCAGTATCGCGGGTCCTGCGCGCGCTCGACGCCAGGATCCGGTCCGGCACCAGGTCGGCCGTGCGGAGCAGCTGTCCCATCAGCTCTGCGTCGCGCTTTCCGCGTGGCGTGAGCGGCCTTGCGGCGTCGCTGCTGCCTTCTTCTGGAGCTGCCTTGCCGTGGCGCAGGATGAGCAAAGTTCTCATGTACTCATAAGATCGTCCGATTGCCGCCGGCATGCAAGAATGTGCACGGATGGTTCAGCGGATTCTTGTCGTCGAGGACGAGCCGGCGATCGCCGAATCCGTCGCTTATGCGCTGGGGCGCGATGGCTTCTCGGTCACCCTGGCCGCCACCGCCACGGCTGCTTCCGAGTTGGTCGATGGGGCTGACTTGGTAGTCTTGGATTTGATGTTGCCGGACGGCAGTGGCTTCGATTTGATCGGGCGCTGGCGCAAAAGTAAGCACATCCCGGTAATCGTCCTATCCAGCCGCGACGGCGAAGCTGACCGTGTGGTGGCGCTCGAGGCCGGTGCGGATGACTACGTAACCAAGCCCTTCTCGCCGCGCGAGGTCGTCGCACGGGTGCGCGCGGTGCTGCGTCGTTCGCAGACCGAGCTCGCCGCGGGGATGGCGGCGCCCGCGCCGGTGCTCTCCCTGGATGCGGCGACGCGGCGCGCGCGCGCCAATGGCTCGAACCTCGAACTCACGCGCGTCGAATTCGACGTGCTGGCGTGCCTGCTCGAGCAGCCCGGTCGCGTGTACAGTCGCGTCGAGCTGATTGCTCGCGTGTGGGGCGATGGCTTTGCGATCACCGATCGCACGATTGACTCGCACGTCAAAGCGTTGCGCAAGAAGGTCGCGGAGGCGGGCGCCGAACCCGGGCTCATCGAAACGGTTCGCGGCGTCGGCTATCGCGTGACGGACGCTCCGAGCGCCTTGAAAGAGCCGTGATACGCCTGATTGTCGTCGCGGCAGCCTCGGTCGGGCTGATGCTGTTCGTGGCGTTCGTGGTGTCGCGCCTGCTGCGCACTCGGACGCGCGGCATGTCGATCCGGATGCAGATCTTCTTGGCTTTGGCCGTGATCGTCGGCGCGTTCGCCTTCGGTTTGGGTCTGATGGTCATCGATCGCATCGAGGCGCGTGCGGTGCGCATCGCCTCGCAGGCTGCGGAAGACGAAGCGGTGGCGCTGGCGGGGATGATGGCAGGCGAGCTCGACCGTACCGGCCTCGGCATCGACGACTTGGCGGTTCGTCTGGAACACGAGCGTGGTCGCGGCGCGGATCTGCGTTTGCGTTTGCTCGATAAGGATGGCGCGCGGCTGTTCCCCGTGCAGGCGCCCGACAACGAGCGCGATGTGGTCTCGGTCGATGCGCCGATCCGAGTGCGCGGGGTTTCGATCGGCGCCGTGCGCGTAGTCAAACCGACCATCGGCATGCGCAATTTATTGGCGGATTTTGCGCCCACGGTGTTGGTCATCAGCTTGGTCTTGGGCACCGCGGCGGCGCTCGCCGCGGCCTGGATTGGGCGCGCGATCGCGGCGCCGATCGAGGCATTGAGCGTATTCGGCGAGCGCGTCAGCCTCGGTGAGCGTCGTGGGGCGCCGCCGATCGCGTTCGGTCGCGAGGTCACGCGCCTGACCCGCGCGATCGATTCGATGCGCCGCGATCTCGAGGGTCGACCGTTCGTCGAAACCTTCGCCTCCGATCTTTCGCACGAGCTGAAAAATCCCGTAGCTGCCATCCGCGCGAGCGCCGAAGTTCTGGAAGAGAGCGCCCTGGAAGAGCCGGTCGAGGCTCGCCGCTTCGTGGCTCGGATCCGCGAAGCGACCGCGCGCATCGAACGCTTGCTCGGTGAGCTGCTCAGCTTGGCGCGCATCGAGGCGCGCGGTGTCGAGACGTTCGCACCGGTCGACCTCAGTGAACTCACTCGCCGCACCATCGACTCACTCGGCGACGTCGAAGGGCGCATCAGCTTGCACGTTTCGGGCGATACGCGCGTGCGCGGCGACGAGCTGTGGATCGCGCGGGCGTTGGTCAATCTGATCGAAAATGGCCTCAGCCATGGCGAGCACGGCTCGCCCCTGAGCGTGGAGGTGTCGCGCGGCGAGGAGTGGGTCAACCTGCGCGTGGTCAGCCAAGGCTCGATCTCACGCCACGTGCGCGAGCGGCTGTTCCGACGCTTCGTGACCACTCGCGCAGACAAAGGCGGAACCGGCCTCGGTTTGGCGATCGTGCGTGCCGTCACCGAGGCTCACGGCGGCCAGGTCGAACTGCTGAACCCCGGTCCACCGGAGGTGGTATTTCTGCTCAGTTTGCCGCCCGCCCGGCGTCGCGCGGCCCTGCAAATCCTCGATGCGGTCCAGTAAGGACGCGAATCATCGTTGATGTTACCGATAATAGGTCAATTAAATCATGGGGTTGGGCACGCAGGAGCCGATCTCCACGAAAGCTCCACAAATGTTGGGCCTGTGCTGTGGGAAAACATGGCCCACGCGGGAAATTTCTGGCCCTGTGGCCAGCCCGCGAATTGCTTGAAGTTTTATTGGTGTGCTTCGCTCGGCTCAGCTCGGGCAGCGGAAAGAGAGTCTTGAGTGGTCAGCGGCAAGAACGGGTCGAACGGCGCTTCGCTTCCTCGTCACGTAGCGATCATCATGGACGGCAATGGGCGCTGGGCGAAGGCCCGAGGCCTCGACCGCGCGGAGGGTCACGCCGAGGGCGCGCGGGCCGTGCGCGACGCCGTCGAAACCGCCACTCGTATCGGCGTGAAGTACCTCACGCTGTACGCGTTCAGCGTCGCCAACTGGGCGCGCCCGCGCCCCGAAGTAGAAGCGCTGATGCGCCTGTTGGTCGAATTCGCCAAGAACGAGCGCGCTGACCTACGCCAGAACGGCATCCGCGTGAACGTGATCGGCGCGCTGGAAGATTTACCCACCGCCACTCGCCACGCCGTCGAAGATCTGATGGCTTACACGCGCGATGGCGATCGCATGACCTTGACGCTCGCGCTGTCGTACGGCGGTCGCCAAGACATCGTCGAAGCCGCTCGTTCGCTCGCCGTACGCGCTCGCGCAGGCCTGGTGCTGCCGGAAGAGATCGACGAAACCTTCTTCCACCGCCAGATGACCACCCACTCTCTGCCCGATGTCGATCTCCTGATCCGCACCGGCGGCGAGACGCGCGTCAGTGATTTCCTGCTCTTCGAGTCCGCCTATGCCGAGCTCGTCTTCCTGCCCATCATGTGGCCTGATTTCCGCCCCGACACGCTGACCGCTGCCGTCGCAGATTTCGGCCACAAAGAGCGTCGCTTCGGCAAAACCTCGGAGCAGGTTCAAATGCCCCAAGCCGCGTTCGATCCGGTCGATCGCGTGGCTGACGCGCCCGCAGAGTAGGGAGCGGGGCGGTCGAGATCCAGCATCGCACCCCGCGGCACTGCTGAGTGCCGCGCGCGCCAAATCTGCGCTCGCTCGCGTGCGGGGTGCAGTGTCGAGTCTTGATCCATCACCCGTTCACCGGTACGGATTTCGTAGATCGACGTCTTTGTCTCGCTTCTTCTTGGGAGCCGCGCGCGGGCGTAGCGGGGCGAACGATTGGGAAGCCGCGGGCAGCGGGCGCGTGAGGCCCGGATTGAGGCTGTCGGCAGGCGTGGCGGCTGCGACGGGCGCTGGCGGCGAGCTGGGCTCCGGGATGCCAGTGATTGCCGGTGGCAGGCTCGACCTCGGCATGCCGGTGGTTGCTGGTTGCGTGAGAGAGGCCGCAGCTCCGGAGTGATTCTGGCGGGCCTGATGCAGGAGCAAGAGGCCACCCCCCACGACGACCAGAAGCAGCAAGGCGAGCGTTCCGATCGGCGCTGTTCGGCGGCTGGGCTGCGCGGGCTGACCCTTTCCGTCCGTCGCGGTCTGCTCATCCGCGTCGGATAGAGTGGTCGCTGCCGAGGACGACACGCTCGAGGATGGCGGCGACGACGGTGATTCCGGTTGATTCGATTCACTGCGCGCGATCCACGCGCGCACGACCTCGCGCTGAGCCGATAGCTCCGAGCCGAGAAGCGTGGTCACGAATGCGGCAAGCTCACGCGGGGTGGCGATCCCTTCCTTGCCGTTTGCCGCCGCCTCCAAGGCGTCGGCAAACTCGGCGCACGTTGCAAAGCGCCGACTTTGGTCGCGCTCGAGCGCACGCATCACCAGATTCGATAGCTCGATGCGGAGGTCAGGCGCAATCTCGCTCAGCGGTGCAATCGGCTCCGCCATCACTCGTAACAAGGTCGCCGCCTCGTTCTCCGCTTTGAACAGTCGTTTGGCGGCCAGCGCTTCCCAGATCACGATGCCAGCTGCAAACACGTCCGCGCGACGATCGAGCGACGCTTCGCCGGCTGCTTGCTCGGGCGCCATGTACGCGAGCTTACCTTTGAGTTCACCGCCAAGCGTGTCGGTCAAATCAGGGTTGGCGCGTGCCACTCCGAAATCGGTGATGCGTGCAATGCCGTCGACGCCGACGAGTACGTTCTGCGGAGATACGTCGCGGTGCACTAGGTGGATTGCTCGACTGGAGTCGTCGCACAGCTCATGGGCCGCGTGCAGCCCGGCGAGCATATCGAGCGCGACACGGAGGGTAATCGGAATCGGCAGGCGCTGACCACGCTGGGCTGCTCGAAGCACGAGCTGCGCCAGCGTGTCGCCCTCGATGTACTCCATCACCAGGTAGTAGCCGTCGGCACCGGCTCCCACCTCGAGAATGGGCACCACGTTTGGATGATGGATGCGGGCCGCGATGCGCCCTTCATCCAAGAACATCTCGACGATTCTTGCGTCACCTGCGAGCTGCGGATGGAGTCGCTTGATAGCGACGAAGCGCTGGAAGCCGCCGACACCGCTCAGGCGCGCCAGGAACACCGTGGCCATACCGCCCGACGCGAGTGCACCAACGAGCTCGTAGCGATCGACGCGCTGCCGCCCCGACGCTGGGGTGAAATGCTTCGCCATGCCTTACGCCGGTCCCCCGTCGCTGCGGCAACAACGCGAAGATCGGCGCTCCGCGCCTACGGACACGTGGCTAGCCAGCCGAGTGCGACTTTGCTCGCAGTCGTGGAACCGCCCCCGCCGCTGGAACCCCCCGTGCCACCGGAGCCCCCCGTTTCGCTGCTACCAGCTTCGCCAGTGCCGCTTTTGCCCGCCATTCCGCTGTCACCGGCGCCGCCACTCCCGCCATTACCCACAGTTTCGCCGAAGCCGGACCGCCCGCCCTTGTTTGCCCCAGAGATCGACGCGATCCCCGCACTGCTGGTCGTGCCTCCGCCAGGCGAGATCGCAGGGTCGCTCCCAGTCCCGCCGAGCGAATCTGATCCTCCGGATTCGCTCCGCACTGGAACGGTGTTCGTCCCATACCCGCAGGCGCCTAGAGCACCTAAGATTACGAAAGGACTACGGATTGAAGCATTCAGCACAGCGGCGTACCGCCGTTGTCGGGGCAAAAAGCGCTCTGCAAATTGACGGGCAGCATCGAATCGAATGTAAGGAATGATGCCTTATGAATACGGAGCGCGGCAAGTGAATCTGTCGGTCCGGTCGTCGGTTATCGGAACGCGACGGATCGACACGCTTCGTTTTGCCCACTGGCAGCGCGCTTCGCCCGAGGCTCAACGAGCGTTTCTTTCAGCCACGCAGGCCCGGCCCGCGCGCTCCAACGCGAGCGGAACGTGCCGCGCGCCGCTGCGTCATTCAGAGCGAGCATCGGCGACACGTGACTCGCCGAAAACGTGCGTCCGCAACCGCTTGCTCGTCACGGTGAGCCAGACACTCGCCGAAACTCTGATCGAGTACGACGGTGTTCAGCCGAAGCTCACATAGAGTATTCGACCGTGTTCAGCGAGGGCACTTTTGCCGGCCAAGTGAGCTCGCGGATGCGGCCCTTGAGGCATTCGGCGAGCTTCGGATTCTTGGGCGTCGTGTTCAAGTCGATGGCCACGGCTTTGCCGCGCCAGACGGCGACGCGGAAAGTGAAGTGCGCGGTGCCTGCCTTGCAAGGTGCGTACAGCGCCTCGTCTTGCAGGGGTTTGCTCATCGTTTCTTGATCGACGTTCATGCGCTCCGTAGATTTCGCGGCGTTGATTGCTTCGTCTACGGACATGTCCGGAGTGAAGGTCGGCTCCGCGATCTCTTCCTTGGGCGCTTTCTTGGGCGTGTCTTCTTCTGCCTTCGGGGTGTCGTCCGTGGGAGCAGAGACTTCGCTCTTGTCGGGGATGACTGGGCCGCTGCTTTCGCCCGGTGATTCGGCCGGTGGCGTTGAACCACCGCACGCGGCGAGCGCTAGAACACACGCGATCAAGGCGGATTGGTAACGAGTACCCCTCATCATGTGTCGAAGATAACACACGCGCGGCCACATTTTCTCGATGGGCGAATTCGGGTCAGAAAAAGTGTTCGTGGCTAGCGAATGTTCGACCGTCGTCAGCGTAAAGATATTCGCTCATCGAACGGCAGCGGCTTCGAGATCGCCGGCGGCCGAGCCGCGGACCGCGACGCCGAAGGCTGTGACGGCCCGCGGCGCGCACGTGACCATCAATAACAAATCAAGACACGCCCTGCGCCACCTTGTCGAGCCAGCGCTTCAAGATGTCCCGGCCACCTTCCAGCAAGGGCAGCTCGGTCCATTCGTTCTTTTGGTGCGCTTGAGCGTTGGTGCCCGGGCCAAAATTGACGGCAGGGATACCTAGCCCGGCGAAGCGCGCGACGTCGGTCCAGGCCTGCTTGGGTTCGACCGCGACCACGCCGCTCTCCGCCAAAGCACGGATCAGCGGATGATTGCGGAGCGGAGGCGCGGAGGGCGAGACGTCGGTGAATTCTACGTCGGCGTCGTCACCGACCAGGGCGCGCACGTAGGCTTGCGCCTCTTCCGCGCTGCGCAGCGGTGGAAAGCGATGATTCAGGTTCAGCTCGAACAAGTCTGGGATGATATTGCGACCGCGACCGCCGCTGGCCATCGTCGCGCTGATCACGGCGCGCCACTCGAGGCCGTCGATCAGGTGTGAGCGCGGCTCCTCTGCTGACAACCGCGCGAGCACGCCGGCGGCTTTTTGAATCGCGTTCTCGCCTTGCCAGGGGCGCGCGCTGTGCGCGGTTCGACCGCGAAAGCGCACTGTGGCGTGCAGCGACCCGCTGCAGCCGAGCTGCAGCCGATTGTCACTCGGCTCGAGCGCGACCGCGACGTCGGCACGGCTGAGCTCGGGATCTTGCGCGAGCACGGGGCCGAGCTCGTTCTCCGCGAAGGGCCCTTCCTCGCGGGCGTAAAAGACGAGCGTGAGATCGACGTTGGGGCGAGTGGGATTTTCAGCGATGTCGAGCATCAGGGCGAGCCCGCTCTTCATGTCCGCGGCGCCCGCGCCGTAAAGCTTGTCGCCCTCGATGCGCGCGGGGCCTTCGTGCACCGTGCGCACTACGTCCAAATGGCCGGCGAGCGCGACGTGCGGACCGCCGTTGCCACGCGTCAGCGGCACCACGATCGACTCGCCGTAGCGGCGGATCGGCGCGGCGAGCCGAACTTGGTTCAGGCGCTCCGAAACGCGATCACAGATCTCGCGCTCCTCACCGATGGGCGAGGGGATCTTGCACAACCAGAGCAGCGTTTCGGCGAGCGACATGGGTAGAATACGTTAGCCCAAAGGGGAAAACAAAACAGTAGGATCTACGGCGGAACCCCGCTTTTCGTGGCTCCACGGTTCACGGCTCGCGCGAGGGGTCGCGCTTTGGAGAGACGAAGAGACGACGCGCGAAAGCGAGCAGGCCGCGATCCATTTGCGCCATCGTTTCTTCCGCCACGCGCAAGGCGGTCTCCCAGTGCACCGCAAAGCCGGGGCTGCTGGCCTGCAGCTGACGCACGGCGCGATCGTAGGCCTCGAGCGCGCGCAGCTCGCGCCGATCCGGCTTTTGCTGCCACGCTCTGAGCGTGACACGCAGGTTTTCGTTTTGTTTGCGCAACTGTTCGGCTTCTTCACGTAGCTGCGTCGAACCTTCGTGCGTGATCTCCATGTGCACTTGCAAGTGCGCGCGCAGCTTGGAGAGCTCCGCCTCCAGAGCGCGCCGCCGCTGCCAGCCGCTGAACGCGAGCCACGCCGCGAAGGCCAAGCCAATCAGTAGGCCGCAGCCAAAGAGGGTGAGCTGGGCCGAATCCATCCCGCCATTTGCCCTACAATCGCCGCGATTTGTCAATCGCGCGCCGCGCCACGGGCGTTGAACGGGCTTCTGCGAGCGACCTAACGGCTCGCTGCCTTCCCATTCTGCCCCAGCTCGTGGACGTCGCCGTCGAGTGCGAGCCTCACACCATTCTTTTCCAAGTGACCGAGGAACTCGCGATGCTCGCGTTACGACGTGTCGCGTTACGACGTGTCGCGTTACGACGTGTCGCGTTACGACGTGTCGCGCGGTCGTGGAATGCGGTTGTCAAATTACTCATAGCGTCGCTCATCGGCGGGTGCGCCAACACGACGCGGCTGTTGCGCGATTGCGATGCGCAAAACTTGGGCGAGTCATTGGGTTCAGGATTGCGAGCTCCACACTTGGAACGGTAGAGTGGCAATCGCACGAGAGGGACCAATGGGCAAACCGTCGATTTGGCATTTCCTTGGGCTGATGTCCAAGAGGCGCAGCGCTTCGTTCGTGGCGGCTCTGCTTTGCTCTTCATGTGCTGCGCCAGACGCACCGAGCGAACGCGCTGCAGTGACAACATCGGCTATCGCGGTCGCTACCACGCCGGTGCTCTCAGCCGAGTTCGATTTGGACCACTCCGCGGTTCTCGAACGCGCACGAGCCTGTCCACTGGCCGCGTTCGGTACCACGAGCTACCTCGTGACGCACTCGGACTTTCGGGCGTGGACCGTCGGCTTTACCCGTTTCGATCGCGGCGGGCAGAGTCTCGGGGCTTTCGATATTCCGGGAGCCCAGCTCAACTACACTGATGGCGTGGGGGATCGATGCGCTCCGGTCGTCTTCCGCAACGGGGTGTTCGTCACGTACTGGGCCGGCGTTGACGGCACGCTTTGGTGCACGCGGATCGCCGAAGACGGCAGCTTGCTCAACGGGGTTGGCGTGTCGACCGGCATTTCGAGTAGCGCGGTCGAGAGCGTGGCGCTTGGCGCCGATAGCGTGCTGGCTTCGATGAGTAACGGCAGGGTTGCGCTCGTTGGCACGGATTGCTCTGCCATCACGGCGCCGGTAGCCTTGCCGGCGACCGCTGGAACCAAGCGATGGCCTGCGGGCTCTGCCTTCGATGGCACCCAATATTGGGTTGCATACAGCGAGACAGTCAACTCAGCGGCCGATCGCTTCTTCCTACAAGCAGTCTCGGCAGCTGGCGTGCCGACTGGATCGCCGATCACCGTGGCCACCGCACCTTGGGTGCGTAGCGCTAGCTCCAGCTACTACTTGCCGGCCGTGCAGGGAAGCGTCGGCGCTGGCGGCGGCAAGACCGTAGTAGCCTACGGAGTGCAGCTATACAGCACGCCTTTCCCGCCGGCGCCGGGCGCAAAGACCGTCGATCTGCGCTACGCTGAGCTTTCGGGGGCTGGTGTATTGAGCAATGATGCCAGCCTCACACCAGCATTTGCCAACCCGAGGATCGCGTTTGCTCGAGATGGTTTTGTGCTCGTCTCGGGCGCGGGCGGGTACGGAATTCAAAAGCGCCTGAATGATGGCAGCGCGCTTTCGGGCGGGTTCTCTGCATTTGGGGACATGACTTCACTGGCCGTGGACGGTGACAACGTGCTGATCGCGACGACCGGCTACCCCTCTGGCAACATCAAGTCGTCATACGCGAAGCTCGTTGGGCCCGATTTGCAATTGCTCGCGGATTCAGCTTTGCAGCACATGAGCGACCGCCACGAAGTGCCGGTGATTGCCCGCGCCACACAGAGCTCGCTCGTGGTGTGGAAGCAGTCTTACAATCGGCTTTTGGGCTCGAGGCTAGCCACGGATGGTACCATTCTGGATCCGCAGTCGTTAGCGATTCACCAGCCCGAAACCGTCGATGGCCCGCTCGTTCCGGTCGTCGCTTCGAACGGAACGGACTTCCTCGTTCTCTGGAGTGGAAGCATCGCCGGTTCGGGCTACGCTGTCAGCATTACCGCGGAGCACGTCAGCGGCGATGGCGAAGTCGGTCGCAGCCGCGAAGTCGCGCACGGGTCGACTGCGTCAGGGTTACGCCCAGCCGGGTTCGAACCGGTGGTCGCTTCGAATGGCAGCGAATATCTGGTGGTTTGGGGTCACGGCGATACGGTCTTCCACGATCCCGGTTCAACCGCGCTCTACTCGATCGAAGCTGCGCGAGTCAGTAGCACGGGTCAGCTGCTGGACTATCCGCCGCTCGTCCTACGGACCTTCTCGGCAGAGAATCCCTTCGGGGTATATTCCCAGTTTGGTGGGGGACTCGGCGTAACGTACGACGGCGAGCAATACGTCGTCGTTTGGAACATTGGCTTGCCCGACGACACGTCGAACGACGGCGACCCGTTCCCCGAGACCCCTGATGCGCCGATTGTCGTGCAGCGGGTGTCCGATACCGGACAGATCGGCAGCCCGATCCAGACGCCCTGGCGCTCGAGTCTGAATTCGCCTCCCCCGACCATCAGCTGGGGCGACAGTCAGGGGCTCGTGGTCTTCGCGCACGGACCACGGATCCTGGCGGGGCTTGTGAATCGTGATCCTCTGGCGCTCGATGAGCCGGCCGTCCTCCTCACTGGTCATCGCGCATCTGGCAATGACGCGCGATCATCTGTGGCCTGGGACGGAACGAACTACTGGGTGAGCTGGAAAGATAGTCGACGCGTTACGCATGACGATGTCTATCTGACTCGCGTGTCGACCGACGGCGTTGTGCTCGAACCGACAGGCATCCCCCTGTCGCTGGGCGACTCAGGCCCTGAGAACGGCACTTCGGGCGCCCAGCTCGTATCCACTCCTGGCCGAGTTTTGGCTGCGTATACGCGCTTTGGCCTCGAGCCGGAAGTGTTCAACTATGTGCTGCACGGTCGCTGGCTCTCCAGCGCGCTCGCACAGGGCGGTCAAGGTGGTCAGGGCGGCACTCCAGGCGGCAGTGCCGGAGCCACCTACGGAGGTGGCGGTCAGAGCAGCACGCCGGCTGGATCCGGAGGTGTATCGGGCTCGAGCGCTCCGAGCGATAGCGGCGGAGCAAGCGGCGGAGGTGTAGTGACGAGCGGTGGCAGCACTTCATCGAGTGGTGGAACTACGTCGTCGAACGGTGGCGATACCTCATCGAATGGGGGAACGACTTCTTCGAACGGTGGCGATACCTCATCGAGCGGTGGCAGCACGTCATCGAGCGGTGGCAGCACGTCGTCGAACGGTGGCAGCACGTCGTCGAACGGTGGCGATACCTCATCGAGCGGTGGCAGCACGTCGTCGAACGGTGGCAGCACGTCGTCGAACGGTGGCAGCACGTCATCGAGCGGTGGCAGCAACTCGCCCAGCGGCGGCGGTGGCGAGCCCCCGGATTCAGGGAGCCCGTCATCGGATGCAGGGGGCCCGTCACCGGATGCAGGGAGCCCGTCATCGGATGCAGGAAGAAGTGGCGGCACCGTAGCAGGGGCTGGCGCAGCCGCAGCGCCGAGCTCAGGTGGGGCACCAGGCTCAACTCCTCATCACTTTGGTTGCAGTCTCGGTGCGGCGCCAGGGAGCACGAAACCCTCGCTGCTCTGGCTGATAACGCTCGCGTTGGCGCTCGTACACCGTCGCAGACTTCGCCGCGTTGCTCGGTTTCTCACGCCGCTCCCCGATTGAACAACACGAGTGAAGTCGCCAACTGGGGGGCTCGAGGTCCCTCGCTTCTTGCGGAGACCCCCAGCTTCGCCCGAGCGGTCACCCGCGCGCCTGGGCCGCTGCCGGCCCATTCCCCGCGTTGTCCCTGGCTAGACGCCGCATCCGCGTCCTTTGCCCGCCGCCGTGCCGAGCGCTGCCTTCGCTCGAAAGCGCTCGTGAACTTGCGCACGATGTCGGGCTGATTGCGGAACACGTGCGCGGCGGCGCGGCGCACGCGCTTTACGCGCTCGGCGAGCAGGGTGAGCAGGCGATTGCGCAGCGCGATGGCTTCGCGTTGGGTGTCGGCGGTGGCGTGGGTGAGGGCAGCCGCTGATCGCGCGCGCAAGGCGGCGGCCAGGTGCGCGCTTCATCGATGAGAGCGATATCGAAACCTTGCAGCTTGCTCAGCCCTTCCCGGTACTTTCCAGCCAGCTCGGCGTAATCCTCGAGGGTCAGCGCCATGGCGTCTTGGGAGCCCGAATCGCTGAATGAAGTGCGCAAGCTTTCGAGCAACACGTCCGCATCATCTTGCTTGCCGTGGTCGAACAGGAACTCCAACGTGGAGCGGACCTCGCCCAGCACGAACTCGGCGCGGTCGAGCGGTGCTTCGGCAGTGCCCTGCACCAAAACGAGGTACTCCGAGTGCGCCGCGGCGACCGCCAATTGGAGCTCGCGGATCTCGATCGCGAGCTCGGGAGTGACGCTGCCTGTGGCGGCGACACCGGAGAAGCCGGGGAGCGTGTTGCCCTTGGTGTCAGTTCTGGGCTCCCAGTAATGCGTGAGCATCGTCGCGACGTCGATGGCTTCACCGAGGGCGACGTGCAGCGGGATCGTCAAGCGCGACTCATCTGCAGCGTTGGCGAGTGGGGACCACTTGATGAGTGCGGCATTGGCTTGTTCTTCGAGCTTCGCGTCCATGTGCTTTCCTCCTTGGTGTTGCGAATGACGTGACTGAGATCTCGTCGCGAATTGCAGCCCAAAACCCACTCTGACCCAAGCGAACTGCCACTCTCGGCCCACTCGAACCCAGTTCGACCCATCCCGTCCCACGTCGTCCCAAAAATATCGAGTCAGCCCACGAACGAAAAGTTAGATTCCGAGCGGCGAGGTCGCTGGGCGGATGGCGAACGAGTTCGTGATGCGGGTTTGGCGTCCGGGGATCCGAGCGCCATCGGAAAACGGAATCACGATTGCGACCTCAGTCGCGCTGGATCGCGAGCTGCTGGGCGTGTTCGACGGAACCATCTCCCGCACACCGAACGCCCCCAAACTCACGCCGCTCTCGCCCTCAATCCTCGAGCTCCAAGTGCCCGAACGCTCCGCGCGCCCCGTGCTCGTGATTGAAGGCTTTCGATTCGAAGGATTGCAGCACGCGATCTCGTGTTACGACATCTGCGTACCGTGGGCGAATACTCGGAAGCGGCGGCGCGCGAGCGGCACTGTTGGTTCACGGTCGACCGTGTTTCTGGCGACCCTGAGACGACGGCATGGAAGCGCCTGGCCCGCCTCCGCCAAGCGCAATGGCGCGAAAAGCGCGGCCACCCAATCGGAATGCACCCGCACATGGGCGGCGAGCGAGCCACTTCGGTGGGAAATAGGCTCGATTTCACGGGCAAGAGCCCTTCGACAAGGCGTGGTCGCGTTCGCAGATTGAAGTCATCACGCAGGCGTTCGCCCCTGCGGTCGGCAAGGAACAGCTGATTCGAGTCGGGCGCGTCGATTGCCGGACGAACACGTGCGTGGCCGAGCTCGTCTATCGGTCGCCCGACGACGCGCTAGCTGACCGGAGCTTGCTGACTCAGACCATCGTCGCGGGCTGCTCTGCCATTGCGCGCATCACTGCCGTGCCGCACGAGGCGAGTGCGCTAGCTAGCGACCGACTCGTGCGGCACTCACGAGCTTCACTCGATGAGATCGGCGCCCGACACGGGTACGGCTACCGAGAGGATGGCCGGGTGCGGCGTGGTCCCGGCGAGCACACTATTGATCGCGAAGTTCGTGATGTACGCGATCTTCTTGTCGCCGTGTCCCGTCCCGAACGCGAGGCCCGAGGGGCTGTCAAAGAGCGGGCTGGTGGCGTAGGTCGCGATGCTGCCGCGCTTGTCGATCGTCGCGATCCGGTGCTGCGTGTTGATGGCTGCATACACGGTCCCGCTGCGATCGAGCGCGATACCGTCGATGCCCTTCAGCGCGGGGCTCTCGGCCACCAACTGCGCTGGGCCGAGATGGTGGCAAACATAGGGAAAGCGGAGGACACGACCGAAGTCAATCACGCCTACGTACAAGAATTTACCGGTATGATCCCAAGCAATGCCATCCGCGCCGAACGTGTGCGTTGGGAACGCGGGACTGGCAGGATCACCATTGAGACGCGAATCCGCCGAGGCGAGCGTCACGTTGCCCCAAGCGTCGAGGTGATAGAGACGCCCGAGGAAAGGGTCCGTCACGAAGAAGCCCCCGTTGTCTTCGAAAGCAATGTCATTCGGAAAGCCGTTCGGATCGAGCGTCGCGAACTGCTCGACCACACCCGTCGCCGGATCGGTACGCCACACGAACGCGGCCGCAGGTGAAGGCGTAAACCCGCCCGTGGTCGTGTAAATCAAGCCATCCGGCCCCACTTTGATGCCCGTCAAGAAGGCGCCCGTAGGGACCGGTACGGTGGCGATTGTCACCGTGGAATGGTTGGGCAAGAGCTCTCGAATCTGCCCGTTCACCAGCGTGAAGAACACGCGGCCGTCACCGTCCGTCGTGATCGACTCCGGCAATTCACTGAGATTCGGATCCAAAGTGACGAGCTGAGTGACTGTAGGCGGGCTCTTCGCCTGCGCGGTTCCCGAGCCTCCCAAACCCAAAGCAACGACGAACAGCCACCACAATGACGACCCGACCCGCACCGACTTGAGCATGTGTTTTTCCTCTCCCTGTTTTGTTCCCGTCCAAAGCCCCACGCTTGCGCGCAGTCCACGGTCCGCGCCCGAGCGAACAAACTCTACCTAGTGCATCGAGTCAAGGAGCGGCCTCGAATGAGTCGTCGTGAAACCCACTTGCACTCACCACTGTTGGCGATCTTCGACGCGCAGGTGGGCAGCGGGTGACGCGAGCACGAACTCGGGACGGCTTTCTCGTCAAGATGCGCACGCCTTGCCTCGGTTCCGGTGCGGAGCTCTTCTGTCTGTGCCAGCATCATCTGTGCTCCGATGAACGGCTGGGTTTTAGCGAGAGCCGAGAATTCCAACATTTTAGGCTCCTTCTCGGATTCATTGCTCGGCTCGATGTCGATTTTTGACTGATTTGCTGGGCATCGCCGACACTGGATAGGAATGGGTCAGCTCTGTTCCGCGCACTTCCTTCGGGTCTCGATTCTCGCCGCTGCTCTGTCGACGATATCGAGCGCCGCTCAGGCGACCATCGTCTACGGGGGGCGCGAAGTCCGCGCTTGGCCAGACCTCGAGCAACCGCCGGCCACGCCCGCGGACGTTGCGTTCGATGTGGTGGGTGCTCCAAACATTCACCTGTTTCCGCACCCGAGCGGGGTCGTGCGCGGCCTCACCATTCTGGTCGACTTCAGCGACCAGAGCGGCGCTTACTCGAAGCAAGAGATCGACGCCTGGCTCAATACCAAGGGGTATACCAAGTTCGGTCTGACCGGATCGATTCGCGACTATTACCTGAAGCAGTCGAACGGCAAGGTCGACTACCAAAACGAAGTGCACGGCTTCTACCGCGCCAAGAAGCCCAAGAGCTATTACCAAGGCGGCACCAGCTACGAGCGCGCGGACGAGCTGTGGGCGGAGGTCACCGAAGCGCTCGATGCGGACATCGATTTCTCGCTGTTCGACAACGATGGCGACGGCAAGACGGAGGCCATCAGCCTGCTCTACGCGGGCGATGAAGGCACGTTCGGCAAGGGCCTTTGGCCACACGCGGGCGCCTCGAATCAGTCGCGAGATGGCGTACGCCTCAGTCGCTACATGATGACCGCGATGGACGAGCAGCCCACGAACTACGTCTTCGCGCACGAGAGCGGTCACATGTTGTTCGGCTGGCCCGATCTGTACGGCGTCGGTGACTATTCGATCATGGCCAACCGGGGCGCGAACACGAACCCCGTCGGGGTGGACGACATGCTGCGCGCTGATCAAGGCTGGATCGACATCATCGACGTGCAGAGCACGACCAACGCGCGCTACCAAGCAACGCCCAACGGCGCTGCCTATCGCTATCTGAATCCGGCGCGGCCCAGCGAATATTTTCTGTGGTCCAACGTGCAAAAGGCCAATGAATGGGTGTCGTTGGCGGCGGGCGGCTTGCTGATCTGGCACTTCGACAAGTCGATCAACGGCAACAATCCGCCGGAGCCGCTGCAGCTAGCCGTCGTGCAGGCGGCGGGCACGCGTCAACTCTCCGCCACCACCTGGCCCAGCCCCGGCAGCGCCAAGACCGACTTTTTCGGCGCCGGTGTGAATCCCGAACTCGGCTTGCAAACTAGCCCCGCCAGCAGCTGGAACAACGGCTCCGCGTCGGGGCTGCGCATCTACGACATTGGTCAATCCTCGGCGAGCATCGGCTTTTCGGTGGGGGTTGGGCTGCTCCCCACGGCGGGAGCTGGGGGCTCCGGTGGAGAGTCGGGCACCGCCTCGATGTCGGGTGCGGGCGGAGTCAGTGGCCAGGGCGGAGCTGGCTTGGGGAGCGGTGGGGCGAATGCCGCAAGCGGTGGCGCGGCCGGCAGCGCGAATGGAGGCGCCCAGTCAGGGGCTGGTGCGAATGCAGCGGGTAGCGCAGGCACTGCCGACTCGGCTCGCGGTGGTGCGGCGAATGCATCGAGTGGCGGCAGCGCGCCGCTTGCGGTTTCGCCGAGCAGCGGAGCGGATGCGGGGTGTTCTTGCTCCAGCGCCGCTCGCCCGCGCAGTCGTTCCGAGCTCTACTTCGGGGTTTTCTTCATTGCATGCGCACTTGCGCGCGTGGCCAAAGTGACTCGTCGAAGGAATGCCACGCGCGCGCACGGCGTGCGGTGAGGGCGGACGCGAGCTAGACTCCACGTTATGAAGCTGGTCAAACCGCGAGACCTCGCCCAACGCTCGCTCGGGCTCGTGGCGGGCGTGGTGGGTTATGTGCAGGCCAGCCGAGCAGGCAACGCGCCGAGCCCGCTCTTGATCGCGCTTCGCAGCGCGAACGCGCTGGCCCAGCGGATTCTCGAGCAGCCCTCGCCGGTGGCCACGCCCAGCCAGCGTCGCACGTTGCTGGCGCTCGCGGGGCAGCTACGATTCATGACCTCTCGCGTGATTACCAGCAGCGAAGGTCGTGATTCGACCAGCGTGGAGGGCGAGCTCGCGGAGCTCGTTCGACGCACGCTCGAGCTCGTCGATCGCGTCACCGCCGAACCGCCCGCGATCGAAGAGAGCAACCGCAAGGTGATCGACGTCGACGCGATCGAGTCGTAGCGCGCCCGTGGCTAGATGGGAGGCAGCGTGCTCTCGAACTCGGAGATGCAGCCGCTGAGTGCGTCGTAGAAATCCCAATCCAGCGATTGGTAGCCGTTCGGTGCGGTCTCTACGAGGGAGCCGAAGCCGGTGAAGCCCGCGGTCTTGCAGGTGTGAGCGTAGGTAGGGCCGGTGCTCAGGTCGCTGTCGTAGGGGAAGAGTCGGAACGTCAGGCGGCATGTGCCCGGTGATTTGCCGCACGGTCGGGTGCATTGGATCTGGTCGAAATGGAAATTGTGATCACCCTCACACCAGCTGTCGCCGCAGATGTCATCGACCAACTTGAGCACGAGGCTGGCTTGCTTCTTGGTCAAGGCATTGGCAGTGAGCTCCTGCTGGACGACACCGACTTCGGCTTCTGGTTCTGTATTCGATGTCGCTTCGCCCGAGCTGGCGCTGCAGCCGGCCGCGAGCAACGAGAGACTGGCGAGGACGAGGCTCCTCACGCGTTGATGCGCACGTTTCATGATGTTTTCCCTGCTTTCAACGGCGGCCACCTGCGGTCCCTCCGAGGTTTCGACCCGCCGCTGATTGATCGTCCAGGGCGCGCTTCAGGTGCGTGATTTCGTGCCGCGCGCTCGCTCGGCCCTGACCGCCGTTCAGATGTTCAGGGCGCTCGTGTGCACGCTGTTGCGACCGGCGAGCAGGACCGAAGCCGCGTTGCATCCATTGGCCGCGATTTCGAGCGAGCGATTCATGCCGGCAAGTCCGAAGTAATTGCGCGCTCTTGTCTTCGGGCTAGCCGGGTCGTTGGTCCCCAGCTAGTTGTCCGCGGAAACCCCGTTAGACCGAGACGTTGAAGTCGCGCAGGGCCGAATTCAAGCTCGTCTTCTTGTCGGTGCTCTCTTTACGTTGACCAATGATCAGCGCGCAGCCGATTTGATATTCGCCCGCCGCGAACTTCTTCGTGCGCATACCGGGGATGACGACGCTGCGCGCGGGGACGCGGCCGCGGTATTCCACCGGCTCCGGCCCGGTGACATCGATGATTGCGGTTGAGGCGGTGAGCGCGACGCCCGCGCCGATCACTGCTTCGCGTTCGACCAGCATGCCTTCGACGACGATCGCGCGGGAGCCGATGAAACAGCCGTCTTCGATGATCACCGGTTGCGCCCCCGGCGGCTCGAGCACGCCGCCCAGTCCAACGCCGCCGGAGAGGTGGCAATCCTTCCCGACTTGGGCGCACGAGCCGACGGTGGCCCAAGTATCGACCATGGTGCCCGAGCCAACGTACGCGCCAATGTTCACGTAGCCTGGCATCACGATCGCACCGGATTCGACGAAGGCGCCGTAGCGAATCGTGCCCGGAGGCACCACGCGCACGCCAGCCTTGTCCAAGTTCTTCTTGAGCGGGATCTTGTCGTAGAACTCGAACGGTCCGACCTCGATGCGCTCCATCTTGGCAATACCGAAGTAGAGCAAGACCGCTTGCTTCAGCCAGGCGTGAGTCGTCCACTTACCCGGTGCATCCTGAGTTGCTACGCGGAATTTGCCCTGATCCAAGTCGGCCAAGACCTGAGCCACGGCGGCTTTGTATTCGTCTTTCGCGAGTAGCGAGCGGTCGGCCCAAGCGGCTTCAATCAGTGGCTGGAGATCGGACATGCCTGCCCAATACCGGTGCTCGTCGACGGTCGCAAGAGCGCGTAGCTCTCGAGCGAGCGAGTCGCGAAAAACTCAGGCCGCTTCGCCCTTACAAGTGCAAAGCGCTGGGCGCGGGAAACGCAAATTGCAAGCTGGGCGTTCGCTCGTCCCAAACCAAAGACACGCCCGAGGCGCGCGCGGTGGCTGACAGGCAGGTCAGGGTCGGCTCGATCACGCCGCGGGCGATCAACACCAAATCATCGCCATCGGCCACTTTTCGTCGGTCAATGTTGACGCGATAGGAGCCGGCCTGATCGCGATCGACGAGCACGTGAGGTGTTCCGTGGCCACCGCGAGCGACGAGCTCGACGCCCAGCGCAAACAATGCCGTTGCGATGCGCGGGTTCAGCTCCACTTCAACATCGGCTTCCACGAAGCTCATCGTGGCAGTGATGTGTTCGCGGTTCCATGAGCCGCCACTGGGCGGGCCGGTGAAACTCTCTTGCAGTAGCCCTGCAAGATCGACCGGCACCGAGCGACCGGACACGGCTTCCACCAGCAGATCGAGCAGCCCCCGCGCGGTGTCGAGCTCAAGTGACAAACGCGTGATCACTTGCTCGAGCCCCAATCGCGATTTGGCGCTCAGCGGGCGGTGAGCCGCCGCCGCAAGTTCTTGGTCCAGCAGCGAAAGGCGCGGTGCAAAGTAGTTTTGCAGGGCGCGGCTTGCTTCAGCTAAGCCGGCGCGATCCGCCACTGCGACGAGTAAGCCGTCGACAGTTGCTCGCATCGGCGCGCAACCCGCAGCCACGTCGGGTAGCACTGAAATGAGCGCCTTGGAGCCGACTCGCACCGAGTGCAACAGCTCCGCGAAATTGCGGAGGGCGCTCTGTGCTTCGCGCAACGTCCCGCGCGCGGCGTCGAGTTCGCCGCTGCTGAGCGGGTCGGTGCGGGATTCTGGGGGCGGCTTCCCGCTCTGCATGGAGGCCGGTAGGCTAGACCAGTTCGCGCCGCTGGGGTGAGAAGGTCGCTCACAACGACGCCTTCGGCGCGCGGGCCGTTCGTGCGCGCGATCGCCGGCCCGGCCGGCCCGGCCGGCGGTCGCGAGGCTATTTCAGAGCAGCTCGGCGCCCTGGAAGTAAAAGCTGGTTTCGATGCGGCCGTTTTCTGGCGAATCGGAACCGTGCACTGCGTTTTCGCCGACGCTCGCGCCGAACTGTTTGCGCACGGTGCCTTCGGCGGCCTTGGCCGGATCGGTCGCGCCGATCACGTTTCGCAGGTGTTGCACGGCATTCTCACGCTCCAGCGCGATCACCACGACGGGCCCACGGGTCATGAAAGTGCACAGTTCGTCGAAGAAGGGACGCTCACTATGGATTGCGTAGAAGCCTTCGGCGGTGCGGCGCGAGAGCTGCGTTTGGCGGAGGCCCAGAACCACGAAGCCCTCTTCCTGGAGGCGTTGCAGAATCGCCCCTTGCTTTCGTTTTTCGACGGCGTCGGGTTTGATGATGCAGAGGGTGCGCTCGAGGGCCATATCGTTCTCTTTTCCTGCCAAAAGGCGTGTTAGTTCCGCGCACTCATAGCAAGACTTCCGGCATTGACAATGGCCAATTGCGGGACTTCTCGCCGATGCCCGCTGGAATCGCCGCTCACCGTGGCGGAGGGGAAGGACCAGCTTTCGGGATGCCGCACTGGTCTTTCGTGCTCGGTCAGATAGCATTCTGCGATGCGCCCTGGCTTTTTGCGGGAAGGATCGCTGTTCGCCTTGGCTCTGGGCCTAGCTTTTGCGGCTTGTGCTTCCGCTTCGAAGTCGCCGAGCGTGGCGAGCTCTGGGCCCGGAGCTTCCGGGGCTGCGCTGCCGGTGTTGCCGCCCAAGGCGGCGATGAACCTGGAGCAAGCTCGTCGCTACGTGCTCGCGCTCGTGAACCGCGATCGCGCGGAGCAAGGCTTGCCCCCGGTGGTGATGGACGACGCGGCGAACCGCGCCGGTCAGCGCCACGCCGAAGACATGGCGCGCGTTGGTTATACCGCCCATTGGGGAAGCGACGGCTCGGTTCCGGAGCAGCGCTATTCGGAGGCCGGCGGTAGCGACTTCGTGCAAGAGAACGCCGGTTGTCTCGCCGATGGCAAATCGCGAAAGCTGGACGTGGCGCCGCGCTTCGAGCAAGCGGAACTCGATCGTGTGCAGCGCGCCTTCATGGACGAGAAACCGCCGCACGACGGTCACCGCAAGAACATCCTGAAGCCACGCCACACTGGGTTCGGGGTTGGCGTCGCGAAACCGAGCGGCGTTGGCATCGCTTGCTTGTCGCAAGAGTTCGTCGACGACTACGGAGACTACGCCGCGCTACCCAAGTCGGCGCGCGCGGGCGACACGTTGACCATTGCGGGCGACGTGAAAGGGATCGTGACCTTCGGTGGCGTCGGTATTGGACGCATCGATCCGCAAGCGCCGTTGACCGCTGCCTATTTGAACACGACCTACACGTACGCCGTGCCTTCGCCGAGTGAGTTGTACTTCCCCAAAGGGTTCGTGACCAAGAAGCCCGTGGAGGTGAACGGCAAACACTTCCGGATCGAGGTTCCGCTCGGCAAGCGCGGTCAGGCCGGTCGCTATGAAGTCAGCGTGTGGGGCAAATTTCCGGGCGCCGGTCAGCAGCTGGAGATGGTGAGCTTGCGCGTGATTGACGTGCAGTGATTTCTACTTGGCGTGCCTTCGCGCTACGCGAACCACATCTGCACGAAAAGTGGCACACGTCGTAGGCGCGATTCGAAACGCTCCGTAGCGTCGTTTTCTCGACGGTTTGCCTGCCCGAGGCGACACTTTGTTACAACGAGTGTTGAATCCAAATCTTAGCATCGCGTGTAGTTCTTCGGAGCACATATGAAATTCGCGGGTGGCCTTGCAGTCTTGATGTCGGCCTGTCTTCCATTGGCCGTCGCTTGCGGTTCGGCTGGGGATACGAGCTTTTTCTCTGAGCGCGGCGGAGCGCCAGACCCGGGCGTTCTGGGAAACCAGAGCGGCAACGTTGGGCTGAGTGAGGCCGGTGCCAATGAACGAGGCGGTACTGGAGGCAGCGTCGCAGGCGTCGCCGGTCGTCCCAGCACCGGCGCTTCGGGCAAGGGTGGAGCGGGTGCTTCTGGCTCTTCTGGCTCTTCTGGCTCGTCTAGCGCTGGCGAGACGAACGCGGGCGGCGCGAGTGGTTCAACTAGCGCGGGCAGCGCGGGCGCGGCAGCACATGCAGGCGGCGTGAGTGCAGGCTCGGGCGGCAGCGCTGGTGCAATCGCCGGCTCCGGTGGTGCAGCGGGCGCGGGCGCCAGCGCCGGCAAGGGCGGGGCAGCGAGCGCCGGCACGGGCGGCACAGCGGGCGCGAGCGCCGGGGCGGGTGGCAACGCAGCGGGTGCGGGTGGCGTTTCCGGCGCTTGGAATGGCTGGGGCGGCGCGGGCGGCTGGAACGGCTGGGGTGGTTCGAGCGCTTCGAGCGGTTCGGGCGGCGCTTCCGCGTGTCCCGCTATTCCACCTCAGAAAAACACCAGCTGCGATGTGCTGACGCCCAACAGCTGCTTCTACGCCGGCCAGGCGTGCAGCTGCATCGCCGCCGGTTTGGGCCCCATCGGCCTCTCCAAAAAATGGGCCTGCTACGGAGACGGCGCCGATTGTCCCAGCGCGAAACCCACGGCGGGCGCTTCGTGCAAAGCGAGCGCCGATGCAGAGTGCCCCTACCCGGGGAATGACTACTGCGTCTGCTCGAGCAACGGCGACGAAGCACATTGGGTATGCCAGACCAATCCGCCCGTATGCAGCGCCAACAAACCGATCGACGACAGCTGTAGCACGGTAAAGACCTGCTCCTGGGGACCCGACAAAGAAGTGGCCTGCTTCTGCAATGGTAGCCGTTGGGGTTGCGAAGGCGGTTTTTGAGCGTCAGCTCGCGTTCGGTGCTGAATTGGCCAGCGCTGGCGCCGCTTCGAGCAATTGGGCCTGCGCTGAATTGCTGAGCCGGATGGAACTCACCGGATGCGCGAGCGCGCTGCCGGCGTGGTCGACGATTTCGATGATGGCGAGGAGCAGACCTTGGCGCACCTCGAGGAATTTGGCATTGTCAGCGGTCTCCAACATCGCAACGATTTCTAGATTCATCGCCGAGTCGGTCAAGCCGACCAAGCGCACGCTGATAGTGTCGGCGACGACCACCGATTCATCACGCAGCAAACGCTCGATCCCCTGCAAGATCTGGCTAATTTGCGGGGGTGGGGAGTGCGTTACGCCGAGCACGCAGTAAAAGCGCATGCGGTCGCGCGCGGTGATCGTCTCCACGCGCATCTCGGCCAGCTTGCCGTTCGGGATGGTGATCAAGGTGCGCTCCGCGGTGCGGATGCGCGTCGAACGCAGGCCGATCGATTCGACCGTGCCGGTGATGTTGTCGACTTGGACCTGGTCGCCCTCGCGAAATGGCTGATCGATGGCGAGCGAGAACGCGCCGAACAAGTTTTCGACCGTCTTCTGCGCGGCGAGTGCAAGTGCGATGCCGCCGATACCGAGCCCGGTGATCAGGCTCGTCACTGGATAGCCGAGCTCGGCGAGGACCGCGACCAACGCAAAGGCCGCGACCACGAATTTCCCCAGCCGCGCGCCGAGCATCATCAGCGACGCTGCAGTGTGCGAGCTGGTGACCCAATGCGCGCTGTTCATCGTGTGCAGCGATAGGTCCACGCCCTGCCAAAGCGCCCAAAATAGCGCGACCAGGAACGACGCCGACATGCCGCGATGCACGAACGTCTCCGCCGGCTCGTACAGCCCGAGCCAGGGCAAGATCGCGTAGCTGGTGATCACCGTCCAGGCCAGGGTGGCGGGGCCGCGCAGCTTGCGAAAGATCTCGCTGCTGTGGGTGGGCAACCAGCGTTCGACTACCAGCCGCGATAGACGAGTGATCGCGAAACCAACCAAAAATCCGCAGAAGAGCAGCGGCGCGAGCGCGAGCCATTGCCACCAGCGAAGATCGTGTGGACCGAACCGCAATGACCACTTGGGCAGATGATCGAGCAGCCAACGGTTTTCCAGATGCGCGTACCAAGCATCGATGCTGGCGACCGTGGTGGCCGAAAACACCCAGCGCGCCCCACTGCGATCGACGCGCCGAACGATTACCACCGGCTCTGGCTTGCCCGCCGCGCCAGGCACGTTGCCGAGCTCGGCCTTGTCCAGCACCGAACCGCTGTCCGTGTTGCCGCGCGGATTGGGCGACAGTTTGTCGGCGTCGATGAACAAGTGACGATCGAGCACGTCGCGCAAGCGTTTGGCCAAGATCGGCCCATCGCTTTGGTCGACCGCGGACAAGTCCAAGTAACGCGCAGCTTTTTCGTAGTCGGCGCTACGCGTGTAGCGTGTGAACTCGATCATCGCCGCGCGCGGCGAGTCTGGCGCGGCCTTCTCTTCGGCGGGCGTGGCATCGCCCGCACTACTGAGCGGCGTGGCGGTGCTCTGGCTAGCTTGGTTTGCGGTCGCGCGGGTGGCCAGCGCGAGCACGCAAGCCGAAATCGCGAAAGCAAGCACGACCAGCGCGGAGCGTCGCGGGTGCAGAGCGGAGAAGCGCGGCTCGAACGACATCGCCGTCGAGACTTCGGCTAAAACCGCGGCGCGGCAAGGGGGCTACGCGAATGCTGGCGCAGCCCCCTCGTCTCGAGTGCCGGAAAGCCTATTTCAGCAGGCTCTTCAGCGTCGTACCCATGTCACTGGGCGTTGCAGCGACGCGCACCCCCGCGGCCTCGAGGGCTGCGATTTTGTCCTTCGCCGTGCCCTTGCCGCCGCTGATGATGGCGCCCGCGTGGCCCATGCGCTTGCCGGGTGGCGCCGTCGTCCCGGCGATGAAACCCGCGACCGGCTTCTTCATGTATTTGCCGATGTACTCTGCGCCGCGCTCCTCGGCGTTGCCCCCGATTTCGCCGATCATGATCACGCCCTCGGTGTCCGGGTCTTCGTTGAACATCTTCAAGACATCCACGAAATCCAAGCCCGCGACCGGATCACCACCGATGCCGACGCACGTGCTCTGACCCATGCCGAGCGCGGTCAATTGCCCGACCGCCTCGTACGTCAAGGTGCCCGATTTGGACACCACGCCGTATTTCCCGACACGGTGAATGTGTCCCGGCATGATGCCGATCTTGCACGCGCCGGGCGTGATCACGCCCGGGCAGTTCGGCCCGATCAGCTTGGTTTTGCGGCCCTCGATGATGCGTCGCACGCGCACCATGTCCATCACCGGGATGCCCTCGGTGATGCACACGGCGAGCTTCAGCTCGGCATCGAACGCCTCGAGGATCGCGTCGGCCGCGCCCAATGGCGGCACGAAGATGCACGAAGTGTCTGCGCCGGTTTGCTTCACGGCCTCGGCCACTGTGTCGAACACGGGCACGAGCACCTTCTTGCCGTCGGGACCTTCCGCTTCGAACGTTTCTCCGCCGCGGTTGGGGGTGACACCAGCGACCACCTGTGTGCCGTAGGCGATGCATTGCCGGGCGTGGAAGGAGCCTGCACTACCCGTGATCCCCGAGAAGAGGACCTTGGTGTTTTTGTCGACGAGAATTGCCATCTACCTTGATTCCTTCACGCAGCTCGCACGGCGGCGACGATCTTCTTGGCGCCGTCACTCATGGTGTCGGCGGCTTGAATCGCGAGGCCGCTGTCTTTCAAGATTTGCTTACCCAGCTCGACGTTCGTGCCCTCGAGGCGCACGACGAGGGGCACCTTGAGCCCCAGCTCTTTGGTGGCCGCGACCACGCCTTCGGCGATGATGTCGCACTTCATGATGCCGCCGAAGATGTTGACGAAGATGCCTTTGACCTTCGAGCTCGATAGGATCATCGAGAAGGCCTTCTTCACCTGATCTTTGGTGGCGCCGCCGCCCACATCCAAGAAGTTCGCGGGGCTGCCGCCCTCGTGCTTGATGATGTCCATGGTGGACATCGCCAAGCCCGCGCCGTTGACCAAGCAACCGATGTCGCCGTCGAGCGAGACGTAGCTCAGGCCCGCCGCCTGCGCTTCGAGCTCGACCGGATCTTCTTCTGCCTTGTCCATCAGCTCGGCCCACTCTTTGTGGCGACCGGCGGCGTTGTCGTCGAACGTGATCTTGGCGTCGAGGGCGACCACCTTGCCGGCTTTGGTGACGACCAGTGGATTGATCTCGCACAGCGAGAGGTCTTCCTTCTCGAACAGCTCGCCGAGCTTCGTGAGCAGTTTCACGAATTCGTTGATGGTGTCCTTCGGGCTGGGCGTGCCCTTGCCGATTTCGAGCGCGTAAGCGAGCTTGCGCGCCTGATACGCGGCAAGGCCCGTGACGGGATCGATGTGCTCGGTCAGGATCTTCTCGGGGCTGTGCTCGGCCACCGCTTCGATTTCGACGCCGCCTTCGGTCGACGCCATCACCACGATCCGGCGCTGTTCGCGATCGACGACCAAGGAGAGGTACAGCTCACGGGCGATGTCGAGCCCTTGCTCGATGTACAGGCGCTGCACCTTTTGGCCTTCGGGGCCGGTCTGGTGCGTGATGAGCTGCATGCCGAGCAGCTTCTCGGCGACGGCCTTGGCCTCGGCCGGTCCGCCCTTGACCACCTTGACGCCGCCACCCTTGCCGCGGCCGCCCGCGTGGATCTGCGCTTTGACGACCACGACCGGGATACCGGTCTCGTCGATCAGCTTCTTGGCGATGCCTTCGGCCTCACTGGCCTGAAATACGGGGAATCCCTTGGGGGTGGGGATGCCGTACTTCTGGAAGATTTGCTTACCCTGATACTCGTGAATTTTCATGGTGTTCGCGGGTAGCGCTCAGGACTTGGCTTTGACGATGTCGACGACTTTTTGCACGCTGTCCGCGCTGGTCTTGAGCATCGCCTTCTCTTCGGCAGAGAGCTCGATCTCGACGATCTTCTCCACGCCGCCGGCGCCGATCACGACCGGTACGCCGAGGTACAAGTCCTTGTAGCCGTACTCGCCTTCGAGATACGCGGCGCCCGGCAGGATGCGCTTCTGGTCGAGCAAGTAGGCTTCGGCCATTTGGATCGCGCTGGCGGCAGGCGCGTAGTACGCGCTCGTGCCCATCAGGCCGACGATCTCGCCGCCACCTTTGCGAGTGCGATCGACGATCGAAGCCAGCTTCTCTTTCGAGATCAGCTGCTGCACGGGGATGCCGTTGATCGTGGTGTAGCCGAGCACGGGCACCATGTCGTCGCCGTGGCCGCCGAGTACGGTCGCGCGCACGTCTTTCACGCTAGCCCCGGTTTCGCGGGCCAAGAACAACGAGAAGCGGGCGCTGTCGAGCACGCCGGCCATGCCGACGACCTTCTCTCGCGGAGCGCCGACGCGGCGCTTGTACTCGTAGACCATCGCATCGAGCGGGTTCGAGATCACGATCACGAACGCATCCGGGCAGTACTTCTTGGCGTTGTCGGCGACGTTCTGGATGATGGGCAGGTTCGCGCCCACGAGGTCGTCACGCGATTGGCCCGGCTTGCGCGGAATACCAGCGGTGATGATCAGCACGTCGACGCCGGCCAGGTCTTCCCAGTTCGAAGTGCCGGTGACCTTGGCGTCGCTGCCGGAGACCGCGGTCGACTGCTCGAGATCGAGCGCCTTACCTTGCGCGAATTTTTCCTTCGCCGGGATGTCGAACAGAATGACGTCGCCGAGCTGCTTGAGCACCGCGAGGTTCGCGAGCTCGCCACCGATGTTACCCGCGCCGATCAGACCAATCTTCTTTCGTGCCATTTCGAATTACTCCTGAGTAATGCTGTGACTTGCGGCCAGAACGCCAACCGGTGGTCCGTACCACTTCTGGGAAAAGTTACCGTCGAGCTGAGTGCCAACGCCTGAGGGTTTCCGTCACGCTGACGGGCAGAATGGGTGAGCGAAGTAGACCAGCAACTATCCCGCGGCAACAGCCCATCCGTTCAGACTGAAAGCTAGCGATTCAGGAGGCATTTCGGGCCCTCCGGAACGCGAGACGAGGCCCGGCTGGTATATGGTCGTTTAGTGAACCGGCTCGGCGTTGGGATGGTGATGGCGGTGGTTTCCGGAGCGTGTTCGGGCGCCTGCGGCGGGGCGCCCGAGCCGCGCGCAAGCGCTCCGCGCCTGGCTTCTGGCGCCGCGCACGCCGCGACGCCGCTTCCCCCGCGGCCCGACGAATGCGAGCAACAGCCCGGCAAGCCGCCGCCCGAGCCGCTCGAACGCAGCTACACCGGCGTCGCGGCCAAAGCGCGTTGCCAGGGCGAGCTGCGCGCGATCATGTCCGGCGTCAGCCACTCGCTCGGCGTGCCATGCGAGTACTGCCACCTGGTTCCAGACTACCGCGCCATGACCCACCGAAAAAAAATTGCCAACTGGATGGCGAGCGAGTTTGCTCCGAGTCTACGGAAGAAGGGTACCGATCAAGCCCCGTGGTGCAACGACTGCCACCAATCGCTCGGCAAAGGCACGGCCAAGATCCTCGGTGATCCGCGAAGCACTTCGTTCGCCATCGAGTGGATGACGACCCACCTCGTCGAAGATTTCGAGACCAAGTCGGGCGCGGCTTTACAATGCAAAGCCTGCCATCGTGGGAACCTCGGCACTCCGCAGTTCCAGCGCAACCTCATCCCGAGTGGCCCGTGACGGCGAGGCGTACTGCCGGTCGAGCGAGCTGTCTGCTGTTCGTGTACGGCTCGCTCAAGCGCGAGCAGGTCAATCACCGCGAGCTTCACGCGGCGGAGTACGTTTCGACGACGCGCACCGCTTCGGCCTTCGCCTTGCGCGTGATCGACGGCTACCCCGCGCTCGTGCCGGGCTCGCGCGCGATCGTCGGCGAGCTGTATCGAATTGCTCCCACAGAACTCCGGGCGCTCGACGAATTCGAGGGTTCGGCCTACGTTCGCCAGGAAATCGAGCTCTCGAACGGCGAGCGGGCGCTCGCCTATTTGTCCCGAGTGCCGGATGCGGGTGCCCCGTTTCCGGGCGACGAGTGGCCCGTGCGCTGAGCCTGCCGCGTCTGGAGCCGGAGGGGTTGCTTCGCTGACGCTTGCGCGGCAGAGCGATCCGTTGCCCGGGTTGCGTCTGCTTTCGCTGGCTCGTTATGCTGCGCAGGAATGGTGCACGAGAACTCGCCCCGGCGTTGCTCGAGCTGTCGCAGTGCGCTGCCGAGCCTCGCTCGGTTCTGTCCGGGGTGTGGGCGCGACAACCATTCGAGCGACACCGAGCGGGGGCCGGCCAGCGGTGAGAAGACGCGGAGCGCGAGCACACCGCTGCCGCCCATGCGCATCGCCTCGGGTACGCGCGTTTCGGTGTATCGCATCGAGAGCGTAATCGGCGAGGGCGGAATGGGCGTGGTCTATCGCGCGTACGACGAAGCCCTCGATCGCGTGGTGGCGCTCAAATGTTTGCATTCGAATTTGGCGGGGGACAGCGACATTCGCATGCGGTTCGCGCGCGAAGCGCGGATCTTGGGCGCCTACGGGCACCCGAACGTGGTGCGCGTGTTCGACTTCGTGGAGCAGGATTACTTCTTGGCCATGGTGATGGAGCTCGTAGAAGGGCCGAGCTTGGTCGAGCACCTGGCCAAATGGCGGGGCCGAATGCCGTTCGACGAGATTCGTCAGATTTTCCTGGATGTGCTGGCGGCGGTCGAAGCCGGGCACCGGCAGGGGGTGATTCATCGCGATCTCAAGCCGGAAAATATCCTGATCTGTGGCACGGGCGAGGCGCTGCGCCCCAAAATCGTAGATTTTGGCATCGCGCGGATTTTGGAAGGCACCACTTACACCATGACGGGCGCTTTCCTCGGCACTTGTTGCTACATGTCTCCGGAGCAAGTGCAGCAGCCGCACGCTGCCGATCCGCGCTCGGATATCTACTCCCTCGGCGTGACGCTGTATCAACTGTGCACGGGCAAGCTGCCGTTCGAAGGCAATCACTTCGCGGTCATGATGGCTCACGTGAACGAGCAGCCAGTGCCGCCGTCGAGCTTGCGTCCTGATTTGCCGAGTGAACTGGAGCGCTTGATTTTGGACGCGCTCGCCAAAGATCCCGCGCAACGACCGACTTCCTGTGCTGAGTTCAGCGAACGTTTGGCGGCGGCCCTGCCGAGCCACGCAGCGCCGATCACGATCTCGGACTTTCCGAAATCGGTGCTGCGCGCCGGTGTTGCCAGCGAGATGGTTCTGATTGCGGAGGGTTCGTTCGGCATGGGCCAGAAGCGGCGCCCGGTGCACTTGGATGCGTTCTATCTGGATCGCACTCCGGTTACGAATCGCCAGTTTGCGACCTTCTTGGAGATCACCGGCTATCGCCCCACGGACGAGGACGCTGCGCGCTTCGTGCCGCAGTTGCTGGGGGGAAAGCTCGGTAAACGAGAACAAAATCACCCTGTCGCATACGTGTCGTGGTTCGATGCGCGCGCGTTCGCGACTTGGGCTGGTAAGCGCTTACCATCCGAAGCGGAGTGGGAAAAGGCGGCGCGTGGCACGGATGGGCGCAAATATCCTTGGGGCCGAGCGCAGCCTTCCTCGCTCCGCGCCAACTACGGGAACACCGCGGGCGGCACGGTACCGATTGCCTCCTGCCCCGACGGCGCGTCGCCTTATGGCATCTTGGATCTGGCCGGCAACGTTTGGGAGTGGTGTGAAGACTTCGACGATCCGGCGTTTTACGAGGACGGTCCGCCCAACAATCCGCTCAATCGAAGTACGGGGCACCGCCTGGTGATGCGCGGCGGCTCGTACCTGTTCGGCCCAGATGCGCTCCGCACCTACGCACGGACCAGCTTCGAGCCGCATTATCGCTTCGCGGGTGGCGGCTTTCGATGCGCGCGATCTGCCTGAGGTCGACGCTGTGAGTTTTTGACCCACCTGCGCGCCCTGTGCGCGGCGCGGGAGCTGCTCTCAACCTGGCGGGAATTCGGCCGTTTCTCTCTCCGCTAGGGCATGCCCACCTTCTCGGATTCAGCCAAAGTCACGGTCGACGCCTTCGTTACCCCCATTTGGCTGGTCGAAGTCGAGCGCGCCGATCTGGTTTGGGCGAATCGTTCTGCGCTGACGCTGTTTGCGGCGTCCACGCTCGAGGAATTACTCGTGCGCGAGCGGATGAGCGGAGCCAATGCGTTCCTCGCGGAGGAGCTGCGTCGTCTACTGCCCGGCGCGCGGCTGGAGAGTGAGTTTCGCGTTCTGCAGCCGGGGTTCGAGTTGCTCGTCACCTGTACCTTCACGGGCATCGACGGCGATTCCGGCCGAAAATTGGTGCTGGTCGAAGCTCACGCCGATCGAAATGCACCCACCTCGCTGCGTGCGCCGGAGTTCGAGCAACGCTTGCAGAGTCGGGATCGCATGGCTTCGATCGGGACGCTGACCGCGGGCGTGGTGCACGGTATCAACAACCCGCTGTCGTACGTGATCGCGAATCTGGAGTACGTGAAGCGGCTACTGTCGCCAGGGGCAGAGCGGCTCGAGCCGCAGGCGCTTTCGGAACTCGGCGACGTGCTCGACGACAGCTTGGACGGGGCCGAACGCGTGCGCAGCATCGTCTCGGATCTCGGCAGCTTTTCTCGCCCGCTCGACGCTCGCGTCTTAGCCGTCGATCTAGAGCGCGCGACCGAGCGAGCGCTCAGCGTCGCGGCCAACGAGATCCGTCATCGCGCGCGCGTGGTGCGCGAGTATTCGCGCATTCCAGCGGCGCTCGGTACCGATTCCAAGCTCGCCCAAGTCATCTTGAACGTGCTGATCAATTCAGCGCACTCGATCGAAGCAGGGGCCGTCGATCGCAATACGATCACCATTCGAACACGGCTCGATCTCCACGACCGTCCGACCCTGGAAATCGAGGACACCGGCTGTGGTATCCCGAAAGAGAATCTGAGCCGGGTCTTCGATCCGTTCTTCACGACCAAGCCGGTGGGGGTGGGCACTGGCCTGGGCTTGTCGATCGCGCATCGAATTGTACGAGAGCTGGAGGGTGAAATCCGTATCGATAGCGTGCACGGTCAAGGAACGCGCGTGTTGCTCTCGTTGCCCGCGGCGCCGGTGTCGGCGGCAGCTTTGCCCGTACTCCAGAGCGTACCGCCCTTTTCGAGCGATCGCTTCCGCGCGCGGATCCTGGTCATCGACGACGAACCGGCCATTTTGCGCGCATTTCGTCGGGTGCTCTACGCGCACGAAGTAGTGCTGGCGACCTCCGGTCCGGAAGCGATGTGCAAGTTGGCCGAGGGCCGACGCTTCGACGTGATCTTCTGTGACGTGATGATGCCGGAGATGTCAGGCGTCGAGGTGTATCAGCAAATCAGCGAGCGCCACTCGGGGCAAGAACACAAATTGGTGTTCATGACCGGAGGCGCGTTTGCCGAGCCCGCCGCGCAGTTCATCGAGTCAGTCGACAATCCGAAGTTGAAGAAGCCGTTCACGGGGAGTTCGCTGCGCGCGCTGGTGGCGGCGATCATCCGGCGCGCCGCGCGTTAGTCGCGCGACTCGTAGACGTTCATCGCGGGCAACTCGAGCGCGGTCAGGAAGCCGCCATTGCCACAGCCAGTGTCGATTCCGACCACGTTCTCCCCCGCCCAGAGGTCGGTTGGATCTTCTGGCGTATAGCCGGACAGCTCAGGTGGCAGATATTCGGTTCGGGTGTGTCCGAAGACCACCAGCTTGCCTCGATAGTTGCGGAAGAAATAGTCATCGCGCAGCCACAAGAGCACGATCGGATCCTCCACTTTGGCCGGGTGGATGAAGCCTTGGGGGCCGCGCGGCAAGCCCGCGTGCACGTAAATCGCGTGCTCGTCTTCGTACCAATAGGGAAGAGCTCGCAACCAATCCACCACCGCTTTGGGGAAGAACTCACCGGAGGTGAAGATCATGGCCTCGCTCTGCAACGGCCGCTCGTCATCGCGAGGTACGGGGCCGCCCACGAAGGAACGATAGGCAGCCAGGCAACCATTGCCTGGCGGGGTCACGAATTCGTCCCAGCCACGGTCGATCACGCGTAGCCAGGCGTCCTCGTGGTTGCCGCGCAGGGCTACGACCTTGGCCGGCGTCTTCTGATGCAGCGTGCGCACGAACTCCACCACTTGAGCCGATGCTGGCCCGCGGTCGAGGTAGTCACCGAGAAAAACCACCGTGTCTTGCGCATCGAGCTTGGGCAGGCACGACATCAGCTTGTACAGGTGCTTGGTCTCACCGTGGATATCGCCGATTGCGAAGGTGCGCTGCGCCATTGGTCACGCTCACGCTATCACCAGCGCGCGGCCAGCGTCACCTGCAATGCCGTGCTCGCCGCGCGTGTGGGTCTGCTAGCGTTGGCAGGTGACCGTGCCGCGCGCTTCGTGTTTCGCCTTCGGTTTCGCCCTCGCGATTGGCGTGTGCGGCGTTGTGTGCTGCGAAAAGGCAGAGACACGACGCACGAGCCGTGCACTGTCCGACGCGCCGCCTGTTGCAACGACGAATTCGGTCGGAACGGGTGCCCAGTCGGCGGCCCCGGCCTCGCCCCCGATCGTGGCGTCCGAGCCAGCGCAACTGGACCGCGATGGCGATGACGACGTTGTGCTCGATGAGCCGGGGCCAGCGCTTGGTCAGGGCCAGTTCGAGCGAGTAGGGCGGGCTCCGCTCGCGCTGCAGCGTATCTGCGATTTGACCGCGCTGGGCGGCGCGCTGTACGCCGCTCATGCGACTCGCCCACTCGGCTTGGATGGCGCGACCATCAGTCGTTTTCGGCCCGCCGACGCGCGGCCCTGGTCGGTCGCGTTCGACTGGAATCGAGCGGGCGAGCCCAGCAAGGGTGGAGGCGCGGGCCAAGGCTTCCTGCGCGTGCACGCGATCGGCGGTCGCTTGTTCGTGGCAGACGCCGATCCGCCGTACAACGGCTTTGGCGTATCCGAGCCGGGGACCGAGGGCTTCGTTTTCGTGTCTACGCCCGAGGGCGTGTTTGCAAAAGCGCGCATGCCGGGGCATCTGCCTCCCCGGGCTCCGGACTCCGAAGGCAAAGCGGGCGCTGCAGTGTTGCCGCGCGCCTATCACGTGATTGACGTCATCCGCTTCCGCGGCAATGTGTACGCCGCGACCGGCGCGGTGCCTCCCGGACAGCGTGCTTGGCATGGCGCATCTCCGGGAGCACTGCTGATGGAGACAGAGCTCGGGGCGCGCTTTGCTTACGCCGCCGATTACCCACGCCCGTATCGGGATGGCGTTTGGCGATTGACCTTCCTGGTGCGCTTCCGCGATCGCTTGTATGCCGGAATTCAGGACTACGACCAGCGCGAGCCGAACGACTACGTATACTTTGCGCCGCCGCGCGAGCGTGCCTCGATTACACAGGACGATTTGCATGCGGTACGGGTGACCGAGGCAGGAACGGCGCAGACCCTGCGCTGGTACGCGGATGCCGGCAAATTGTACTGGATCGCGTGGTCTCGCGAGGGGATTGCGCTGCGCGTGAGCAGTGACGGCGAGAGCTGGCGAGTCGTCGCGCTGCCGAGCGATGTGGGCGTCCCCACCGACATCGTTCGCTTCCGCGGGGCACTGCACGTACTGATGTCGCGCGCCCTGCTGCGCTTGGACGCCGCGGGCCCGACGGTGCTTTGGCGCTTTGCCGACAAGCGCTCGCCTTTCGAGCTCGATGACAGTTTTTGCGCGGCGCCTTTGGCCGTTTTTCAGGGGGAGCTGTACGCCGGAGGTCAGCGTGACGGCGCGTTGTACCGGTTCAAGCCAGATATTTAGCGTGATTTGTACCACGTGACCCGAGCACGGTGTAGGCTCCGCGCCCTTCATCGTGTCTATCGTCACCGCACAAAGCGTTCACCGAGCATTTGGCAACCACACCGTCTTGCGGGCTGCAGACATGTCGATCGCGCCCGGGGAGCGGGTGGGCGTGGTCGGCTTGAATGGCGCTGGGAAGAGTACGCTCTCGCGCATTTTAGCGGGCACCGAGCCGGCGGATTCTGGGACCGTTGCCCGTAGACGTAACGCGACCATCGCCTACCTCGAGCAGGTGCCACATTTCGAGGGCGATCCAACGGCGTTCGAAGCGGTGACCAGCGGTTTGGTCGGCTGGTCCGAAGCCGTGGCGCGCCACGAGGCGGCGAGCGCGGCACTCTCGCGTGGCGAGGGCAATCTGGAACTCTTGCTCGAACAGCAGCACGCCGCGCAGAGCGACGTCGAGCGTTTGGGCGGCTGGGATCGCCAGCACAAAGTCGAAGCCTTCTTGGACCACTTGGGCATTCATCGCACCGACGCCAAAGTATCGAGCATGAGCGGCGGCGAGCAGAGGCGTGTGGCCTTGGCCCGCGTGCTCATCTCCAGCCCGGACCTGGCGATCCTCGACGAGCCCACCAATCACTTGGATGCCGAGACCATCGAGTGGCTCGAACAGTACTTGATCGAAGAATACACGAACGCGATCTTGCTCATCACGCACGATCGCTATCTGCTCGACCGCGTCGCGGAGCGCACGGTCGAAGTCGCCAACGGTGAGGTGTACAGCTATGACGGGGGTTACCAGCTGTATCTAGAGCAAAAGGCGGAGCGCCTGGCGCACGCCGGCCGCACCGAATCGAATCGCCAGAACTTCTTGCGCAAAGAGCTGGAGTGGTTGAGCCGCCAACCCAAGGCCCGTAGTACCAAGCAGAAAGCGCGCATCGATCGCGCAGAGACCGCCAAAGCGGTGGCTGCGCCGCGCATCGAGCGCACCGCCGCGCTCGAGTTGGACATCGTGCGCAGTGGCAAAACCATTTTGGAATTGCGCGATCTGCGGGTCGAAATCGCCGGTCGAGTGCTGATCGACAAGCTGACCATGTTCCTCACCGAAGGTGAGCGGGTCGGCATCGTCGGTCCGAACGGCAGCGGCAAGACCACGCTGCTGAAGACCATGCTGGGCGAGCTGCCCCCCGCAGGAGGTTCCGTGGTGCTGGGGCAGAACACCAAGGTTGCCTACTTCGATCAGCGTCGTTCTGGATTGGACGACAGCAAGTCGATTTGGGACAACGTGGTGGGCGATCAATCCAAGATCGAACTCGGCGGTGAGGTGATCGAGGCACGCTCGTACCTCGAGCGCTTTGCCTTCGATTCGCACAAGCAGCGGCAGCAGGTCGGGTCGCTGTCCGGCGGCGAGCGCGCGCGCGTCGCTTTGGCGCGTCTGCTCCGCCAAAGTGCCAACCTGGTGATCTTGGACGAACCGACCAACGATTTGGATACGGCCACCCTCGGCGCGTTGGAGAGCATGCTCGTGGATTTCGGAGTGACGGCTCTGGTCGTCACCCACGATCGTTGGTTCTTGGATCGTGTTGCGACCAGCGTGCTGGCCTTCGAAGAAGGCGGGAAAGCCATTCGCTACCCCGGCAACTACGAGACCTACCGCCGTTTGAAGGCGCAGCAGCAGGCCGAACGCGCCTCGCGCCCGCCGCCGGCCAATCCCGCACCGGTGGCTGCGGCCGCGCCGACCCAGAAAAACGCAGGCAGCAGTAAGAAGAAGGGCCTGAGCAACAACGAGCAACGTGAGCTCGGCGGTTTGCCGGATGCCATCGAGAAGGCCGAGTCGCGCGTGGCCGAGCTCGGTCAAACTCTGGCCGACCCGAAGACCTACGCGGCCGGCGGCAAGGAGATTGCTCGCGTGACCACCGAGCTTGCGCTCGCCAAGGCCGACGTCGACAAGCTCACGGCACGCTGGGAAGAGCTGGAACTCAAGCGGGCCGAGTGAACGCCGAGCTGTACGCGCTCACTCATCGCGGCAATCCGGGGGACATCGAGTTCTACCGCGACGTGTGCCGCGGCGCGAAGAGCGTGCTCGAACTCGGCTCGGGTTCGGGGCGGATGCTGACTGCACTGGCGCACCCCGAAGGTCGCCTGGTCGGCATCGAACTCGATCTGGAACTCCTCGCCTTGGCCAAGCGCAATTTGCGCGCGCTGCCGCTGACGAAGCGAAAGTCGGTGCGGGTGGTGCAAGCCGACATGCGCGATTTCGAGCTGCCGCAGCGCTTCGAGCGCGTGCTCATGCCGTACAACGCGCTGTTTTGCTTGCGCAGCAAACGTGAAGCATTGGCCTGCTTTCGCGCGGTGCATCGGGCGCTCTCGCCCGGGGGACTGCTGGCCCTCGATGTTTGGAACGCGCAACCGTTTGCGCGCAGTCCGGCGTACAGCGGTGCGGACGAACCCGAGCCGATCGTCACCCTCCGTCACGCGGGGCGCACTTGGGATGTCTTCGAGCGTTCGCGCGTTCGTCGGGCGCAGCAACGCTTGGATGTGAGCTACGCGTACGTGCCCCGCGAGGGCGGCCGCGCGCACGAAATTCCAATCGCCCAACGCTACTATCTACCCAACGAAATCTCGGAACTGCTCGAGCGCTCCGGCTTCGCCGTCGAAACGCGCTATGGGGATTTTTCGGGCCGCCGCTTCAACGCGCGCTCTCCGCAGCTGATCGTGATTGCCCGCGCGGTCTGATCGTTTCGAGCTCAAGGCAGCGCGGGCAACGTTGCCAAAATCGAGTCCAGCGCGAGGCTCGGCCGCACGATGCCGCATTTGATGCCAGCCATGGTGCGCAGCATCTCCTCGCGCATCAGGGGCAACTGACAGGCCAAGCTCATGACTAGGTTACGTAGTGGGCCGAGCGCCTGGAGATCGGACTGGAATAGCGGCGTCAGCCAGCGCGATGCGAACTGGTAAAAATCGATCTGCGTTTGGCGCTTACGAGAATAGCGCTCGAGGGCGATGGCGAGCGGCACTTCTTCGTTCAGTGCGGCGCACAGCGCGCTCGCATCCATCAGAGCCAAGTTCGTGCCTTGCCCGAGTTGCGGGCTCATGGCGTGCGCGGCATCGCCGATGAACACTTGACGCTGGGTGTGCCAAGGAGACATCACCACGTCGTGGTAGCCGGCGGTCAGGACTTGCTCCTCGCTCTCGATCTGATCGAGCACGAACGCGGCATCGGGCTCGTAGCGCAGGATTTGCTCTTTCCAAGCCGACAACCCTGCCTGCCGAAAGTCCGCGACGCGATCCATGCGGATGCTCCAGAACAAGCTGACCCGATGCTCGTCGGCGGCCTGGCCGACGGGGCCCAGACCGGTTGGCAGCAACCCCAACATGTGGCGTGGGCCGCCGCTGATCTGACGCAGACGGTGCTGGTAGAAATGCGCTGGATCACGGGCAACGAACCAGAGTGCGCCCCACGGATACGGGCGTTCGCGGCGCAAGAGCCCACTCGCACGGCGCAAATCCGAACGCGCGCCGTTCGCGACCACGACCAGATCGTGCTCGGCGATGAGTTGCCCCGAGTGATCGTGCAGCTCGGCTTTGCCTGGTCGCTCGAGCACCCGGCCGATGCTGGTCGCGCGGTGCAAGCTGATGCCCGCTACGACGGCCAATTCGTGCAAAATTTGGAACAGCGCGCCACGGTGCATGCCCAAGCCGAACAGGGCAGGGTGCAGCTGGGCGTAATCGAGGCGGAACACGTCCTGATTGCTGGGCGTCACACAGTGCAGAGACTCGAGGCGCGCGCCGCGCTCGAGCACTCGCCCCAATACGCCGAGTTCGGCGAGTACGGACATGCCCGTCGGTTGCAGGACGATGCCCGCGCCCACGGCCGAGGGCTCGGCGAACTCCTCGTACACCGCGACTCGATGTCCGGCGCGCCCCAAGAGCGCGGCCGTGGCCGCACCTGCGAATCCGCAGCCGACGATGCCGACGTCCAAAGGTCGCATTCGGCCGAGCCTCAGCGCATCGTGACTAGCTCTTCGGATGCGGTCGGATGAATCGCCACCGTACGGTCGAAATCCGCCTTGGTTGCGCGCATTTTCACCGCAATGGCAAAGCCTTGGATCATCTCGTCCGCGCCGCGACCGATCACGTGCACGCCGACCACGCGCTCTTCCGCGCCGACACACACCAGCTTCATGTGCGTGAGCGCCTTGTGCTCGGTGACCGCGTAAAACATGTTCGTGAAGCGCGTGGTGTACACCTTCACGGCGTCACCGTGCAGGGCGCGCGCGTCTGCTTCGCTGAGGCCCACGGTGCCGATCGGCGGATGACTGAAGACCACACTCGGGATGTCTCGATAGTCCAGCTTTGCCTGAGGTTTGCCACCGAACAGGCGATCCGAGAGGCGACGACCCGCGGCGATTGCCACCGGGGTCAAGGTGGCACGACCGGTGACGTCACCCAGCGCATACACGCCGGGGGTGCTGGTGTTCTGCCACTCGTCGACCTCGACGTGTCCCGCGGCGTCCGTGCGCACGGACGCCGCTTCCAGGCCGAGACCGGCGATGTTCGCGTGTCGCCCGATGGTCCAAAACAGCGCCTCCACCGGCGGTAGAGTGTGTCCACCCTGGAGGGTGACGACGCGCTGCCCGTTCTGGTCACGGGTCACACTCTCGACGGTCGTGCTCAAGCGCACGTGGACGCCGCTGTTTTCCAGCGCTTCACGCAAGGCATCCCCGAGCAGCGCGTCGAAACCGCGCAACGGCCGCTCGTGGCGCATGGCCAGCGTCACCTCACAGCCCAGGCCGCGGAGTACGCCCGCGAGTTCTACCGCGATGTAACCGGCGCCCACGATCAACGCGCTGCGCGGCAGAGAGGTGAGCGCAAAGAAGCCATCCGAACTCACGCCAAGCTCCGCGCCCGGGATGGCGGGAAGAGTCGGCATGCCGCCGGTGGCGATCAGCACGTGCTTGGCTTCGAACGCGCGCTCGCCGACTTGCACCTGATTGGCAGAGAGCAGTGTGCCTCGGCCGTGGATTACCTCCACGCGATCCTTGGCCAGGTTTTTCGCGTAGTTGCCGCGCATGCGCTCGATGTAGGCCTCGCGGCGCTGTCGCAGGCCGGCAAAATCGTGGCCGCGGACCGCGACATCGAAGCCGTAGCCCGCAGCGCTGTGCAAAGCGTCGGCCATTTCAGCCGCGTTCCACATCACCTTCTTGGGGACGCAGCCCACGTTCACGCAGGTTCCGCCGAGCTCGCCCGCTTCGACCAAGGCGACCCGGGCGCCGTACTCGGCCGCGCGGCGCGCCGATGCCAAGCCGCCGCTGCCGCCGCCAATCACGAGATAGTCGAAGCTCTGCATTTGATTCCTGGTCATCGGGCTTCGGGCCCGGTTTTGCAAGTGGAGCCGCCGAAAGGCGTATTCCTCGCTGGTCGATGGTAGTAAATGCGGGCGTGCTTCGCGCTACCCGAAAAATCCCTCGATCTCGTGGGCTTTTCTGGCTCTTTCTGCCCGCGCTGCTGCTTGCGTGCGGATTTCACCGGGATGTTGCGCCCGTGGAGCGTCTACGCGCCCGAATTCAGGCCGAAGTAGGCAACGAAGCGAGCATGAACGTGCGCACCGCCTATGGCTCCACCACGGTCACCATCCGGTTCGCGCAATTGCCCGTCGGTGACTCCAAATTGCTGCAGGCTCGCGTCGAGGCCCTGACCAAGGCCGAATTCCCCCAAACCGACTACGTCGTCGTGCTGGCCAAACCATGAGCGGTTACCCCGTTCGCATTGCCGTCGTCGGCGTGGGCAACGTGGGTGGAAGGCACGCGCGCGAGCTCTTGCTCGGTAAAGTCCAGGGTGCGACGCTGGCCGCCGTCTGCGACACGAGTTCCGAGGCCCGGGCGGGCTTTGCCAGCGTGCCCGGCTTCTCGAGCCAAGGCGCGCTGCTCGCGGCGGGGGTCGCTGACGCCGTGCTGATCGCGACCCCCCACTACGATCACACCCCGCTCGCGATCGAAGCTTTGGCTGCGGGCCTGCACGTCATGGTCGAAAAGCCACTCGCCGTGCACAAGGCAGATGCCTTGCAGATGCTCGCCGCCTACGAACGGCGCCCGAAGCAAAGCCAACTGTTCGCCGAGATGCTGGTGCTGCGCACCGATCCGCGCTTCGTGCGGCTGCGCGCGCTGATCCAAGGCGGAGAGCTCGGTGTGCTGAGGCGCATCCACTGGGTGATCACCGATTGCCTGCGCACCGACGCCTACTATCGCAGCAGTGGCTGGCGCGCGACCTGGCGCGGCGAAGGCGGTGGTGTGCTGCTCAATCAGTGCCCGCACACCCTAGATCTCTGGCAATGGCTGTTCGGGATGCCCACGAGTGTCCACGCATTCTGCGGCTTCGGACGCATGCACCCGATCGCGGTCGAGGATCAGGTAACCGCCTACTTGGAGTACGAAGGCGGAACCAACGGCGTGTTCGTGGCATCTACGGGCGAAGCACCCGGCAGCAACTATCTGGAAGTCGTGGGAGATTGGGGCAAGGTCGTGGTCGAGCCGAAAGGCCTGAGAATCGCGCGCAACCAGCACTCGACTCTCGAGCTGCTGCGCACCGGCCCGGCGCGTGTCTCGGTAGCCAGCGCGCCAACCGAGGACATCCCGCTCGCACACGGGCCGAGTCCGCTCACGGAAATGATCCAGAACTTCGTCAACGCAATCCTGAAGGGTGAAGCATTGGTCGCACCGGCGCGCGAGGGCCTGGCCAGCGTCGAGCTCGCCAATGCCATGATTTATTCGGGAATTACTCGACAAACCGTCGTGCTCCCACTCGACCCTGCATTGTATGCGGCGGAACTCGCCGGTCTGATACAGCGCGAAGGCCCTTAAAGCCGCTGGCCCGCGAGCCGTTCATCCGCGTAGCGCCCGAGCGCACGACATGAACAGCCCGCTGAATGTAACGACCTCGCGCTCGCGGCCTCCTCGAGCACTCCGCGACGCGCAACTGGACTACGCCGCCGACGAGAGCGACAGCGGCGTCTTCAAGTTGTTCGAGTCCGCGATCCTGGTTTTGGCCAGCTCGCCCGACGACCTCCGCCCAGCGTTCTCCGAGCTGGAGGGCGCGGGGTTCTCCATCATCTTCGTCTCGGACCCGCGGAGCGTCGAGGAACTGGCGTTCTTGCCGCGCTTCGCGCTGATCGAGTCCGCCTTGCCGGGCGCTCTCGAGCTGCTTCAGCGCATCAATACGCCCGAGCCGGTCATGCAAGTGCTAGCCCTGCTCGGGTCCACCGAAGGCGAGGGTCCGGCGTTGACAGCGGGGGCTGCGCTGACGTTACGTGGCCCACTCGACATCCCAAGTCTCGTGTTGTGCATGCGGCGCTTTCGCACTCAGGACGAGATCGCGCGCCAGCCACGGCACGTCTTCGATCAAGCGCGCGGCAACGTGCCCGCTACCGTGCTCGAGTCGGTGCTCGCCACGATTGGGCACGAGATTCAAAATCCGTTGGCCGCGGCTTTGGCCAGCGTGGAGTGCTTGCGCGAGCCAGAGTTGGCGCGCCGTCTGGGTGAGGAAGAGCGAGTGGCCGCGGTCGACGACGTGGCCATCGCGCTCCGGCGCATCCGCGACGTGATGGTGGCGGTGACCTCGCTAGTCCGGGGTACGGCGCCCGACCTTTCGCGGCTTTCCCTGTGGGATTGTGCGGAGCGGGCCGTGGATGCGCTGCGCTCGCCCGATGTGCGCATCGAGCTGGCCGGGGACGAGCAAGTTCGCGGTTTCGCCAACGGCGCGCTGCTCGAACAAGTGATCGTGAATCTGCTACAGAACGCGATCGACGCCACCGAAGGCTCCGTGAATCGACAGATCCTGGTGCGCGTGTACCGCGCCGGGCTCGAGTCGCGTATCTCCATCCGCGACAATGGGCCGGGTGTACCGCTCGAGCTCCGCCAGCGCATTTTCGAGCCCTTCTTCACCACCAAGGGCGAACGCGGCACCGGACTCGGCTTGGTTTTGGTGCACCACGCCGTTGGGCGAATGGGCGGAGCCGTGACGCTCGGCCCAAGCCAAGCGGGCGCTGTCTTCCGCGTGCGTCTGCGCGCGGCCTGAGATGCGCTATTCGACGAGCGCCTTCAAGAAGCGTTCGCCGTAGTGCTCCAGCTTGGTCGGCCCAACGCCGGAGATGCCCAGCATCTGCGCGTTGGTTTTGGGGCGTGTGCTGGCCATTTCCAAGAGCGTTGCATCCGAGAAGACCACGTAGGGCGGGACACCGCGCTCGCGAGCGATCTCTTTTCTCAGCGCACGGAGGCGGTCGAACAGCGAGAGATCAGGATCGAGGGCGGCGGGCGGAGAGGACTCGGAGCGTTCGCGCTTACGAGCCGCACGCGCTTGGGCACGCTCCTCGGGGGTGGCGCGTGCAGGCTTCTTCGAGAGCAGCTCGAAGTTTTGGCAAACATCGCAAGAAGAGCCGCAATCTGCCAAATCTTCGCCAAAATAGTGGGCTAGTTGGGCATGCCGGCAGGTGCGCGCTTCGGCCATGCGAAACACTTCTCGGGCTTGCGCGCGGGTACGGTCGGCTTGCGCTTCGTCATCGCTGGCGTCGGCAAAGCGATCGTACGCTTTGACTTCGGACCACGAATAGAGGAGCACGCAATCGCTCTCCAAGCCGTCGCGGCCCGCGCGCCCGAGCTCTTGGTAGTAGCCCTCCACCGAACGCGGCATATCGTGATGGACCACGAAGCGGACGTTGGATTTGTCGATGCCCATGCCGAAGGCGATGGTCGCTACCACGACGTCTATCTCGTCGTTTTGAAAGGCGTCTTGCACTTTCGAGCGCATGTCGGCATCCAGGCCGGCATGGTAGTGGCCGGCGCGCACGCCGTGCTTCTTCAAGAACTCGGCCGTGCTCTCCACCGTTTTGCGCGACAAACAATAGACGATGCCGCTTTGCCCGGGGCGGCTGCGCGCTACGGCCAGCGCGGCTTCTTTGGCGGTACAGCCCAAGGCATCGCCTTTGGCGTAAGCGTGCAGGTGCAGATTCTTGCGGAAGAACGAGCCGCGGTAGCGCGCGGGCGAACGCATGCCGAGCTGCTGCACGATATCTGCCGTCACTTGCGGCGTGGCCGTCGCCGTCAAGGCCAGCACGGGGACCTGTGGAAAACGCTGCTTTAGGCCGGAAAGCGTGCGATAAGCGGGTCGAAAATCATGGCCCCAATGGCTGATGCAGTGCGCTTCGTCGACCGCGATCAGGTTTAGCTTGAGCTCGTTGAGGGCGCGGCCCACGGACGCCTCCAGCCCTTCTGGTGCGCAATACAAAAGCTCGTAGCGGCCGGCGCGCAGCTCGGAGACACGAGCTCTGCGCTCTTCGACCGATAGCGATGAATTCAGATAGGTCGCGCGAACGCCGACCTCCGTCATTGCGTCGACTTGATCTTTCATCAGCGCGATCAAAGGTGAGATGACCAGCGTGAGGCCGCCCAAGATACGGGCGGGGATTTGGTAGGTGATCGATTTGCCGGCCCCGGTGGGCATGACGCCGATGCAATCCCTGCCGCTCAGCACGGTATCGATGATCTCACGCTGCCCCGGGCGGAATGCGTCGTAACCGAAGCACTCCTTCAAAACGAGCGCCGGATCGCTCTGTTTGTGCGCGACTGCCCCCGCCGCCAACGAACTCGCAATTGTCTTCAACATCGAAAGTAGGTCGGGCGAGAACGCGCTCGGGTTGCGTTTCCAAGCGAGCCTGAGTTCAGAAAGTTCGGCCTCGCAGGCTCGTTGTTCGCCGACCGAGAGCGCTCGGCCCGCCACTTTCTGGGCCAGCTCCTCGGCCGCGGTCTGCACCGCTTCGTCGTTCATCGCACTCGAGAGGGGGCACCAGGCATCGGCGCGCGCATTCTGCGCTGGAAACTGCCTTTCCGCCAATGTGGAAAGAACGAACTGGAGAGCCAACCCGGTTACGAACCACCATGGGCGGAATTCTCGGTCAGACACATGCGCAGCGCGACTTCCGGAAGGGGGCGATCGCGGGCCAGCGTCGCAGCTCGCGCTGCGTGGCGTTCTCGCCCCACGACGCCGAAGGCTGAGACGGCTGCGGCGTAGCACGTGACCATCAACCCCATCCCCGCTCCCGATCGGTACACGCCGGCTTTGGTCATCATTGGCGTTGCAACGTAGCTGCGACGAGTACGAGCGGCGGCGATTGACCTGCGAATGCGAGTGGGAGGAGCATAAAAGGATGCGCAACTCTTGCTGCTGGGCCCACTCCTCGCTGAGCCGCCTTGCCCTGCTTGCACTGATGGCTCTTTCCGGTTGCGGCGGGAACAGTACGACTTCTGCTGTCGACTCGGAGAAGCCGAGCATGGACGAGAAGTCGCTGTTCGTGGTCGGTGCATTGCAGATTGACCCCAAGGATTGTATTGCCAAGGCAGAATCGAGCGCGAGCCTGCTGAGTCGGGGAGTGCTGGATCTAGCGTTCAGGCAAAGCTACTCGGCGTTCCTGCTGGTAGGAAATCAGTTGGCGCGCGCGGGCGCCGATGCAACTGGTGAGACCGAGCGCGTTTCACTGAGGAGCGCCGAGATCACCTTGACCACCGCCGGCGGCGCGGTGCTGCAGAAATACTCCAACGTGACAGTTGGCTTCATCGATGCTTCGACGGCCTCTGCGGCCTACGGGGTCGCTACGCTCGATGTAATTCCGCCGGACGTCGGAGCGAGCGCGTCGGTGCAGAGTGCAAAGCTCGTGATCGCCAAAATCAGAGTGTTGGGTGAGGCGCTGAATGGTACGCCCATGATCTCGAGCGAGGCGGTCTTTCCCATTACCGTGTGCACGGGCTGCTTGGTGCAATACCCGCCCGAAGCCGCTGACCCAACTACGCCATCGGGCTCCAGCTATCTATGTACGAGCTCCGCGAGCGCCACCCTCGCTCCCGCCGCGCCACCCTGCGTGATCGGTCAAGACGTGCCATTTTCGTGCACGCTGTGTGCTGCGAGCCTCGAGATCTGCCGCGACCCCAGCAAAAATCCAGCGATTTCTCAGTGAGCGTCGACTCGCTTCGCGTCGGTAGATGCTGCGACTTTCCGGGTCGGCCCCGAGCGCGCGACAACCATTGGTCAGTCGGGCTCATCTTTGGTCGGTTTGGTCAGGCACTCGGCAGAGCTTTGGCCCACGCGCTGTAGCGAGACCCGGCGACATTGCACGCGTCCGTGCGGGCACGCTTCGCTGGGCACGCTTTCTGCTCGCGCCGCCAGAGTGCTCATCGAAACTCCCGACTTGCCCTGTGACTTCACGCAATTTTTGGCGCGTCGCCGCGGGCTGAGTCAGAGCGACGCGGAAGCCTTGCTCGTAACATGGCTCGAGTCTTACCAGCCGCTTGCTCGGCTCGTTGCCAGCAATACCATCGTGCAATCGATTCCCGAGCGCGGATACGGCATGGTGTCTCGACCACGCTAACTTCCACACGGCACTCGGTATTGCCGGGCGGGGCGGATTGGACGCTGCAACACCCCGACGGCGCCATAGCGCTCGATCTGCGCATCACCCTGGAGACGCACGATGCGGCGCTCGTCTTCAGCGAGTCGCAGAACCCGCGGTGAGCGTAGTGGTCGTGGCGTTTCTCGTCTCGCGGGCAAGATTCAGCTTTGAGGCCATATTCACCAACTCGGCGAGTGAGTTCGCCCTCATCTTTCGCATCAGCTTGCCGCGGTGCGCCTTCACCGTGATCTCGCTGATGCCGAGCTCGCTGCCGACCTGCTTGTTCAAGTGGCCCGAAGTGATGAGACCCATCACCTCACGCTCGCGACGACTGAGAGAGGCGTAGTCTTCGCGCAAGACTCTCATCTCGGCTTCTTCTAGCAACGCCCTCTCGCTTCGCTCCAGCGCGGAGTGAATGGCGGCGAGCAGCGTGTCGTTTCTGAACGGCTTCGTCAGGAATTCGACTGCGCCCGCTTTCATGGCTCGGACCGTCATTGGAATGCTGCCGTGTCCGGTAATGAAAATGATCGGCAGGGTGATGCGATCGACCGCGATGAGCTGCTGCAGGTCGAGGCCGTTGAGGTCGGGCAGGGTGATATCGAGCACCAAGCAACTTGGAGCCACGGTACGCTTCTGCTCCAGAAACTCGCTGGCCGATGCGAAGACCTCGGATTGCCAGCCAGCGCACTGAATCAGCAGTTCGAGCGATTCACGGATCGAGATGTCGTCGTCGACGACGTACACGATCGGGTTTGCAACGGGCGCCGCGCGGGCAGCGGTAGCCGCCGAGGTTTGCGCATTCAGGCTCATCTGGTCCCTCCGTCAGTATGGCATCTCGCGGTGCTACAGTGGCTATCCAATGGCAGCGATGCGCCAGGGCCAATCGTACTTTGGTATCGGTCTGCCATGTACGGCGGGTGATGCGCCGGCTCGATATCGCGATCGCGCGCCGCCCACCCATCGGTCGACATCGGACAGCGTAGCTGTCTGGAATGGCTCTTTTCCGCGATTTCGAGGCCCGCGCTGCCGAGCGGTCGATACCAAAGTATTATTGGCGGTTCGAGGCGTCTGACGCAATGTTAGGGTCCGCCATGCGTTCACTCGTGTCAATCGTCGACGACGACGAATCTGTACGCGAGTCGCTGCCCGACCTGCTCAGAGAGCTCGGTTTCGCGGTGCAGCCATTCTCTTCCGCAGAAGACTTCCTCGCGTCTGACTATCTCGACAAGACCGACTGTCTGATTCTGGACATCGCCATGCCGGGTATGACCGGGCCAGAGCTGCAGCTCGAAATGAGCCACCGCCCGCACCAGATCCCGATCATTTTCATCACGGCTCAGTCGGACGAGAGCGAGCGTCAACGCTTGCTGGACCGTGGTGCCGTGGCCTGCTTGCACAAACCGTTCGCCGAGGCTGAGCTGCTTCAGGCGCTGAACTCGGCACTCGGCTCTAACACCTCGGAGTAACGCGCACGCGTGCCCGCCCTGAATGGGTCGCGCGCAGCACGAACGAACACGACTGCCGGCCAGGGCCCGAGCCGTAGCGAAGACGCCGCGCCGAGCCTGAGCGGCCTCGAATACCAAGGTATAGCTAGTGCGCACTGTGGCACTACGGCAGTGTCCCGGAAGAGCTGGTCGTCGAGCTACGACTCGCGCTCTAGAAAAGGAACTACCAATGACCAAAACGGCTGCATCGATCTACGTCGTAGACGACGATTGTTCGGCGCGGGAGGCAATCGTTGGAGCAGCAGAATCGGCAGGATTTCAGGCGTTCGGCTTTGCCTCCGCCACGGAGTTCCTGGCCTATCGTCGTCCGAAAAGACCGGGCTGCCTGATCCTCGATATGCAAATGCCCGGTCTGGATGGTCTCGCCCTCCAGCGCACACTGAACGCCGCCAACGACACGCTACCGGTGATTTTCGTCAGTGGGCACGCCGATGTTTCGACATCGGTGACTGCGATCAAGGCGGGCGCGGCAGACTTTCTGACCAAGCCCTTCCAGCTAGATGCTCTTCTCGCTGCCATTCACGGTGCCCTGGGTGAAGACAGCGACCCGCCGAGCGTGGGCTGCGGGCGAGCGGAGCCCGCGGAACTGCCGATCCCAGGCATCGTCGGCTCGAGCGCCTCCTTGCGTACTGCGCTGCGCCACATCAGAACGGTCGCGCCCACGGATACGACGGTACTGATTCAGGGAGAAACCGGCACCGGTAAAGAGTGCGTGGCGCGAGCGCTGCACGATCTGAGCGGTCGAGCTCAAGCGCCGTTCATTCGCGTCAATTGCGCGGCGATACCAGCCGCGCTCCTGGAAAGCGAGTTGATGGGACACGAGAAGGGCGCCTTTACCGGTGCGATCAGCCAGCGCACGGGGCGCTTCGAACTCGCCCACGACGGCACTATCTTCTTGGACGAAATTGGCGAACTGCCGCTGAATTTGCAGCCCAAATTGCTGCGCATCCTCCAGGAGCGCGAGTTCGAGCGGGTGGGCGGAGAACGCACGCTTCGCTCCAACGCTCGTGTGATCGCGGCCACCAATCGGGACTTGAAGAAGATGGTCAGCGAGCGCACGTTTCGCGAGGATCTCTACTACCGGCTGAGCGTCTTTCCGATCGTCGTCCCCGCCCTGCGCGAGCGCATCGACGACATTCCGCTCCTCACTCGCCACTTCGTCCGTGAAATCGCGGCGCGCATGGGCAAGCAGGTCGATGGCCCTTCGCTAGAGTCGCTCGAGCGACTTTTACGCTACGATTGGCCGGGAAACATTCGTGAACTCCAGAATGTGCTCGAACGCGCGGTGATTCTCGCCGATGGTGCCCGCATCGAAGTTCCGCTGCTCGCCGTAGATTCGGAGCAGCCCATTGCGACTCAGGGTCTGCCGCCACGATCTTTGGCGCTTGCCGAAATCAGCAGGGAGCACATTTTGCGAATTTTGAACGAAACCAATTGGGTGGTTGCCGGACCAGGAGGGGCAGCGGCCAAGCTCGAGATGAAGCGCTCTACCCTGAACTTCCGCATGAAAAAACTCGGGATCGTGCGCCGCGATCCCGACTCGGCGTGACGTCCCGCCCGCTGGCCCGGTCGTCATCCTTTGCACGGCTTGCCCGCTGAAGCGCATCGAGGCGCGAGCTGCCCAAATGCGGTCACGCCTGCCAGCGCCCCATCGCCGATTCGGCGGAGAAAATGCCGATTTACCCCGCGAAGAGCGCGGCGTTCGTGTGGCACCGAATTCGCAACGTCGCACCCAACCTAGGAGTGCAAATGACGTTCAAGAATGATGGCTATCTCGCGCGAGTGAACGGCTACGCAAAGCTCACGCGTGAGCGTGAGAGCGAACTGGCGGCGCGTTGGCGGGAGCTACACGATCGGTCGGCACGCGACGAATTGATTCGCTCGCAGATGCGCACGGTCGTGACGGTGGCGCGGCGCTATCGAGTCTCCTCCGTAACGCTCGATGAGCTCATCTCGGAAGGAAACTACGGGTTGATCCATGCGCTCGACAAGTTCGATCCGGGGCGGGGGACACGGTTCGTTACCTATGCGATCTATTGGGTGCGCGCCTACATCCTGGCTCATCTGGCGCGATCGAGGACGCTCGTCAGTACGGGGATTCATTCGAAAGTGCTGGCCAAGCTGAAACGCGAAAAAGGCCGGGGCGCCACGCACGAAGAGGGGGACGTCGACACGCGGATTGCGGGAAGGTTGAACATTAGCGTCGAGAGGCTGCGCTCGCTGGAAGCTCGATTGAACGTGTGTGACGTCCCTTTTTCGGAGGACTCGGAAGGAGATGGCGCGATCCGCTTCGATGCATCCGGGGCGACGTTCCCCACGGGTGAAGAGACGATTCTATCGAATGAACGCTCTCGCTACGTAAGAGAAGCGCTGGCGCAGGCCCTCGACGGGCTCGATGTGCGGGAGCGGTACATCGTGGAGCGACGTCTGATGGTCGACGATGACGAAGAGCTGTCGCTGGCCGCGATTGGCCGCGACCTAGGGATCTCGCGCGAGCGTGCCCGACAGCTCGAGGGCCGCGCGAAGCGCAAGGTCAAGAATCGGCTCGGCCACTGGCAGCTGCAGCGCGGTTCGTTCGCGGCCGCTTGAACGAGAGTCGATCGATACCATCGTGCAATCGCCCATGCCGATCGCAATCGCCACGTTCCCAATGAGTGACGAACCTGCTGACGGACGAGGGCGTGAAGGTGGCGAAGGAATTCGATGTCGTATGTCTCGGTGGTGGCGTCGCCGGAGAGGCGATTGCGGCCTCCCTTTCGGGCAGCGGACTGACCCTTGCGGTCGTCGAGCGCGAGTTGGTCGGCGGCGAGTGCCCTTACTGGGGTTGTATCCCTTCCAAGACGCTGCTTCGCTCGGGCGAGACCCTGAGCGAAGCGGGGCGCGCGCGTCGTGTCGCTGCCTCGCGCGTAGATTGGGACGTGGACTTTCCCAAGGTCTCGAAGCGCGTTCTGTGGATGGCTCGCAACCTCGACGACAGCCGACCTGCTGCCGCGATGGAGGCGACCGGGGCCAAGCTGTTTCGGGGCGAGGGCAAGCTCACCGATCTGCGCACCGTGGAGCTTTCGGGTGAACGTCTCGTCGCTCGTCGCGCGGTCGTCATCGCCAACGGTGGCACGGCGGCCGTCCCGCCGATTCCGGGCCTCGAAACCGTCGACTTCTGGACCAACCGCCAAGCGGTGATCCCGCGCGAGCTGCCCGCCTCGCTGATCGTGCTTGGCGCGGGGGCGGTAGGGATCGAGCTCGCACAAGCGTACGCGCGTCTCGGCTCACGGGTGACCGTGATTGAGTCTGCGCCGACCCTCCTTCATCTCGACGAGCCCGAGGCCGGCGCAGCGCTGCGCCCGCACCTCGAAGCGGACGGGATCGTGCTCAGGCTCGGTGATCGCTGCGTTGCCGTCGAGGCGCAAGCCAAGAGCGCTACGAGCTCCGCATCGCGCAAGGAATCGTCGGTCGTCGTCCGCTTGCAATCGGGAGGCGTCGTGCGGGCGGAGCGTTTGTTGGTGGCCACGGGCCGTCGCCCAAACGATGAGGCGTGGCGCTCGACGGGCATTGCGCAAACCGAGCGCGGTTGGTTGAAAGTAGATCCTACGACGCTCGAAGCGCAGCCGGGTATTTTCGGCGCGGGCGATGTCACCGGATTGGGCGGGTTTACCCACGTTGCCTACTACCACGGTGTCGTAGTGGCACGCCGACTGCGGGGCGAGGACGCGAGAGCGGACCACACGGCCATTCCTCGCGTGACGTTTACGGACCCGGAAGTCGCAGCGGTTGGGCTAACCGAAGCACGCGCGCGCGCACTCGGTATCGATGTCATCGTCGCAAGCAGCGACCCCTCCGAAACTGCGCGCGGCTACATCCACGACTTCCACGGCGGCGCGCTCAAGCTGGTCGGCGACCGCAAGCGCGGAGCCCTCGTGGGCGCGACGCTAGTCACTCCGCGCGCAGGTGAAATCATCGGCGAGCTCGTGTTGGCGATCAAACTCGGTATCTCGCTGAAGCTGCTCGCGGACGTGATTCATCCGTTTCCCGCGTTCAACCGCGTTCTTGGAGAAAGCTTATCCGAGCTCGCGCGGAAGGTCGCATGAGACATCCGTCCGACCATCGAACCACCATCAAGCACGAGGAGACGCCCATGATCAGCTCGACCAAAGTCAACGAAGCTACCACCGAAGCCCGATCCGCCACGCCGGTTGATGCGAAGCTCGAGGTGATCGTCGTCCCCGTCGCGGATGTCGATCGCGCGAAGCGCTTCTACGAGAGCCTAGGCTGGCGATTGGACGCCGATTTCGCCGCCGGTGACGCCTGGCGCGTCGTGCAGGTCACTCCTCCGGGCTCAGCGTGCTCGGTGATCTTCGGCAAGGGCGTGACCACGGCTTCGCCGGGCTCGATTCAAGGGCTCGTGCTGATCGTCGATGATATTTCGGCGGCGCGCGCGGAGCTGGCTTCGCGCAACGTCGACGTGAGCGAGGTGTTTCACTTCCAAGGCGGTCTCCACGTGACCGGAACATACGGGCGCGCGCCGGGTCCGGATCCCTCGGCGCAGTCTTACCGCTCTTTCGTCTCGTTCAGTGATCCCGATGGCAACGGTTGGCTGCTCCAGGAGGTCAAGACGCGCCTTCCGGGACGCGGCGTGGCTCTCGACGTCGCGAGTTTGACGGATCTCCTGCGAGACGCCGAGGATCACCACGGGAAGTACGAGCCAACCGCGCCGAAACACCACTGGTCGGGCTGGTACGCCGCATACATCATCGCACGCGAGCGTGGCATTGCCCCGGACGAAGCCGCGAAGCGTGCTGCTCTGAACGTAGAAGGTCGCTAGCCGACGCGGAGAAGCGCGATGCCGAGAACCAATCACAGCCATGCACAAGAGCTTACCGTAACGCTCAACGAGGCTGCGCCGCTCGATGACCGAGTACTCGCCGGCCTGCGGCGGCGCCCAAAGCAGATCCCTTCCGCCTATTTCTACGACGAGGAAGGGAGTCGACTGTTCCGCCGCATCATGGCGTTGCCCGAGTACTACGTCACTCGCGCCGAGGCCGAGATCTTGACCGCGCATGCATCCCGGATAGCCGACGCATGCGCGGGGCGTCGGGTCACTCTGGTGGATCTCGGCGCCGGTGATGGCACCAAGACTAGTGTGTTGCTCGATGCGCTCTCTGCACGGTGCGACCAGCTGGTGTACGCACCGGTGGATATCTGTGCAGAAGCGCTGGCGGAGCTGGAAGCCGCGCATGCCGAGCGCCATCCTCGAATTCCGGTCGCTAGCTTCATCGGTGACTATGCGGAGGGGCTCGCGGCGGCTGGCAAGCGCTTTCCGGAGCACGTGCGAGTCGCGCTATTCTTGGGCTCCAATCTCGGGAACCTGCCGCCGGACGACGCGACGGCGCTGCTCTGTACTTGGCGGCGATCGCTTCGCGCGGGCGACTTCCTGCTCCTGGGGCTCGATCTGGTGAAGGATCCCAAACTGCTACAGGCCGCGTACGACGACCCCGAAGGCGTGACGGCGGCCTTCAACTTGAATCTACTCGTACGCATGAATCGCGAGCTCGACGCCGACTTCGATCCGTCGTCGTTTCGGCACTATGCGCGCTTCGATCCGCGACGGAACGCGATGGAGAGTTACCTCGTCAGCACGCGCGACCAACTCGTGCGTGTGGCTGGCGAATGCATCGGGTTTGCCGCGTGGGAGGCGATCCAGACGGAGATGTCGTGCAAGTATCGGCAGTCGGACGTCGAGGTATTTGCGCGGACGGCGGGGCTTTCGCCAGTGGGCTGGTTTTACGACTCGCGTCACTGGTTTTTGGATGCGCTCTTGCGCGCAGACTGACAGAGGCCGCAAGTGATCGAAGCGCTGGCTCGACGTTTTCGCGCCGTCCGAGCGCGTTCGGAGCGCCTGCTCATCGGGCTCTCGCCTGAGGATTGTACCGCGCAGTCGATGCCCGATGCGAGCCCGGCAAAGTGGCACCTGGCCCACACGACCTGGTTCTTCGAGACGTTCGTACTCAAGCCGGGCGAGTCGCCGTTCGCTCTGTATGATCCGGCCTGGCCGTTCCTGTTCAATTCATACTACGACGCGGAGGGCCCGCGGCACCCGCGGCCGGAGCGCGGCCTGCTCACGCGACCGGCGCTGTCGGAGGTTTTGAACTATCGCCGCGCCGTCGACGAGCGCATCGAGAGATTTCTCGCCGGAAGCCCAGGCTGCGACGCTCTCCGTGTGCTCGAACTCGGCATGCACCACGAGGAGCAGCACCAGGAGTTGCTGCTCGGCGATTTACAGCACCTCTTCTCCAAAAACGCGCTCGCGCCGGTCTATCGGTGTAGCAGCGGCAGCAGTAGCGGCAGCAGGTCACGCCCAGCGCCGCGCGAGTTCCTCGAACAGGCAGGGGGAGTCCACGAACTCGGCCACGATGGCGCGGGCTTCGCTTTCGACAATGAAACCCCGCACCATCGGGTATTCGTCGAACCGTTCGCGATGGCTTCCTCGCTCGTCAGCAACGCCGAGTACCTCGAGTTCGTAGCGGACGGTGGCTATCAGCGCCCCGAACTCTGGCTATCCGATGGTTGGGCGGCCAGAGAGCATTTGCGTGCTCCTCTCTACTATCGGCAGCGCGACGGTGGATGGTACCGCTTTTCCCTTCACGGGGAGCTGCCGGTCGAGCCCGAGGCTCCCGTCACGCACGTGAGCTACTACGAAGCGGACGCATACGCGCGCTGGGCGGGGGCGCGGCTGCCGACCGAGGCGGAGTGGGAGATCGCCGCTCGACGCGGGTCAGCCGTAGGCCAGTTCTTGGACGAGAAAGAGCTCGTGCCACGTTCCGAACCAGCATTTCTCGGTTCGACCTGGGTCTGGACCTCGAGCGCGTACGCGCCGTACCCTGGGTTTCGTACGGCGCCGGGCGCGCTCGGGGAATACAACGGCAAGTTCATGTGCAACCAACTCGTGCTGCGCGGCGGTTCTTGTTTTACGCCGCCTGGGCACGCCCGCGTAAGCTATCGCAACTTTTTCCAGCCGGGCGCGCGCTGGCAAGTGACCGGCATTCGTCTGGCTAGGAGCTAGCCGCCGGTCACATCCCGTGATTGAATCCGACCTCCTCGGGTCAAAAACGTGTGTTGCCAGCGCGAGGAATGAACGGAGAGAGTGAGCTCCCCCTACCAATTCGACCGCGTTGTCGTGCTGGAAATTCCAGTGGCCGTCTCGATGCCCACTGCGGGCGGCACGCTCTGACGTGACTTCTTCTCCCTCCTCGTCGGTGGAAGAAGTGGCGGGGCTGCGCGCTTGCCTGAACGATTTGGATAGCCTCATGGCCCTTCCAGCCAACTGGGCTAGCAGTGGCCCCCCGCAGATTCTTGCGACTCTGCTCGATGCGCTGATCCAAATGCTCCCGATCGCCTTCGTGTTCGCGCGGCTGAACGATCCAGATGGCGGCCCTCCCCTCGAAATGGCGCGCGTTCCCGCAGCGTTGGAAGGGATCGTTCGACCGCGGGAGCTGGCGGAGGCGCTCGGCTCGGCGTCGGGGAGCCTGCCCGAGGAACGGGATTCGGTAGTGCTCGTTGCGGATGCCGCGTATCGAATCAGGTCTTCGCCGTTGGGCCTGCGGGGAGAAATCGGCGTCCTTGTCGCCGGCTCTCCGCGGCTCGACTTCCCGGTGCAGACCGAGACCCTGCTGCTCGAGGTCGGCGCCAGCCAGGCTGCGATCGCGCTGCAGCAGGCTCGTTTCTCGCATTCTCAGAAGCGGTTGGCTGACGAGCTCGACGAACGCGTGACGCGGAGAACCAGCGAGCTTGCCGCTGCCAACGAGGCGTTGAAGATGGAAGTCGCGGAGCGCCGCCGGGAGGAGGCCGCGCTTCGCGACAGCGAACGTGAGTCACGGCTAATCGTCGACAATATCCCGGGCATGATTGCGCTGTTGGGCCCGCGAGGAGACGTCGAAGTCGCAAACCGACGGTTGTTCGAATATCTCGGACAATCGCTGGAGCAAATCCAACATTGGGGCACGACCGATACGGTTCATCCCGATGACCTGCCCCATGTCGTCGAGGTCTTCTCGCGTTCGATCGCGTCGGGTCTCCCTTACGATATCGTGCAGCGGTTTCGCCGCGCAGACGGCGTGTATCGCTGGTTTCACAACAGTGGCTTTCCCGTTCGCGACAAGAACGGCGAGATTGCGCGCTGGTGCGTGCTCCTGACCGATATCGACGAGCGAAAGCGAGCGGAGGATGCGATCCGAACGAATGAACGTAACCTGCAATTGACCATCGATACCATTCCCGCGCTGGCCTGGGTTGCCCGTCCGGATGGAACTGCCGAGTTCTTCAACCAGCACTACCTGGATTTCGTTGGCGTTTCACCGGAGCAAGCACGCGGGTGGGATTGGACGACCGCGGTAAACCCGGCGGATTGGCAGCGGTTGGCCTCGACCTGGGGACAGATCATGAGCTCTGGAGAGGCGGGATCCACCGAAGCGCGACTGCGCCGATTCGACGGGGAGTTCCGATGGTTTCTGTTTCGCGCCAACCCATTGCGCGATGAGTCGGGCGCTATCATCAAATGGTATGGAATCAATACCGACATCGAGGACCGAAAGCGCGCCGAGGCCGTGCTGAGCGCGCGCGAGCGCGAGCTTCGAGAGATGACGGAAACGATTCCCGAAATGCTGTGGAGCGCTACGCCAGATGGCGCCATCGACTACTGCAACACCCGTTTTCTGGAGTACACCGGCTTCTCTGCTCAAGCGGTCACGCATGACGGTTGGCAAAAGACGCTTCATCCAGAGGACCTCGCGCGAATCTTACCGGTGTGGATGTCGTGCGTTGCCACGGGTGCTTTGTATCGGGTCGAGGTTCGCACGTTTCACGTCGCCGATGGTACGTACCGCTGGTGCACCGTCACGGCGCTCCCCCAACGTGATGAGCACGGGCGCATTTCGAAGTGGCACGGCACGATTGTGGACATGCACGACTGGAAGCAGGCGCAGGAAGAGCTCCGCAGCACGCAGTCCGCGCTCGAGCACGTAACGCGTGTGATCACGATGGGCGAGCTTACGGCGTCGATTGCCCATGAAGTCAATCAGCCGCTGTCGGGTATCGTTACGAACGCTGGCACGTGCTTGAAAATGTTGGCTGCCGATCCGCCGAATATCGATGGCGCGCGCGAGACGGCGCGGCGGACGATTCGAGACGGGAAGCGGGCATCCGAGGTGATTGACCGCTTGCGTGCGCTTTTCGTCAAGAAAGAAGCCACCACCGACTCCGTGGATCTGAACGACGCCATCCGAGAGGTCATTGCGTTGGCGTCCGTCGAGCTGCGCAAGAATCGCGTCGTTCTTCGGTCGGAAATGGCCGACTCACTGCCGCTCGTCACCGGCGATCGAATCCAGCTTCAACAAGTCGTACTGAACCTGATGATGAACGCCTCCGACGCGATGCGCAGTATCGAGGACCGCCAGAGGTTGCTCTTGATCAGGACCGAATCGGTCGACGATGACGCCGTGCGCGTCACTGTCCAAGACGCCGGTGGTGGTTTCGAGCCGCGCAGCAAGGAACTGCTCTTCGGTGCCTTCTACTCCACGAAAAGCACTGGCATGGGCATGGGGCTGTCCGTCAGCCGCTCGATCATCGCCAGACATCAGGGGCGTCTGTGGGCCGAGTTGAATGACGGACCGGGAGCAACGTTCTCGTTCGTCGTACCTTGCAACGCCGTGGAAGCGACGAGCGGGCCTGGCGAATGACACGGAATATCGCCGCTCAGCGGGCGATTAAATGCTGCCCGCCGTCGATATCGTACGAGGCGCCCGTGAGGGCCGTGTTGCTCATGATGTGCACGGCGAGCGCCGCGACGTCTTCCGGTTCGACGACGCGCCGGATCGGAAGCGTGGCGCGCAGTTGATTGCGCCGATCCTCGAGCTCCGCCCCGAGGATCGACGCTGACAGCGGTGTGTCGACGAAACCGGCGGCGATCAGGTTGACCCGGACGGGCGCGAGCTCGAGCGCCAGGCTCGCCGTGAGGGCAGGGAGTGCGGTGGTCAGCGTCGGAATCAGCCCTAGACCGAGCCCTGGCCGACGACCGCCCGTGCCGCTCATGAATAGCAGCGTGCCTTTGGCCCTCATCTTGGAGACTGCGTTGCGTGCGATCCGAAGCAAGAGCAGCAGGTGTTCGTCGAGCGCGCGACGCGTCTCGGCGAGGTCCATCTCGAGCAAGCGCCCGTAGTGTGGGCGCCCGGCGGTGACCATCAGGTGATCGATCGGCGTGCTCAGTTCCGTGAAGAACCGCTCGAGTGAGCCGGGATCCAGGGCATCGAAGTTGGCGGTTTGCAGCGCGTCGAGCTCTTTCGCAGCCCGTTCCAGGCGCCCAGGATCGCGAGCCGTGAGAATCACACTGGCTCCTTCCCGTCGCGCTCGGCGAGCTGTTTCGAAGCCAATCCCCGCGCTGCCGCCGATGACGACGACCGTTTGCCCGAGCAGTGCGGGGCGCAGACGCGCGTCCACCCTGATTGACGGATGCTCTACGTTTTCAGTGCTCATCGATTCTCAATCCTCCTGCAGAGCGTGCGAGCCTCTCGCGCCAACGCCCATCGCACCTTGGTATCGGCTACCAAGGTAACCCTCGGAGTCGAGGTGCTCTGCGTACCGCGACGAGATGGCCGGTCTGTCCCGGCAAGGCTAGCGATACGGATGCGATCGACGCCGACTCGCCAGCGATTTGTCGACGGTCGACCTGATTCGAAGACATTCGTCTCTGGCCGGCGCTCTACTCGAGCTAGAATTGTTACTGGGTTTGATTCGAAGGGGTCTACAGGTCGATGACGAGATCGCCGATCGGTCGTGAGCAGCAAACGAGAAGGTTTCCGGAGGCGGGTTTTTCGAGCGGGTCTGGTCCGTACACGACTTCTCCCGAAACCAGCCCGCTCTCACAGTTGTGACAAACGCCGGCACGGCACGACCACCGAACGGGGACATCGCACGCCTCTGCCAACTCCAAAATGCTCTGGTACGCAGATGCCTTCCAGTGCGCAGCGATGCCGCTACGCGCGAACGAGACCAGCGGGCCGCTGTTGGAGTCGCCCTCGGGCCGATGCGGAGCTCGTGCTGCCGCGCTGACCACACCGGGGGTCAGCGACTCACCCCCGTTGAAGATTTCGATCTGAATTCGATCGCGCGCTACCCCGCTAGCGGCGAGTGCCTCTTTCGTCTCGGTCATGAAACGAGTCGGTCCGCAGATGTAAACATCCGCTTCGGGCGAGACGCCGACCTGGTCGAACACCAAACCCGACAAGTGGCCGCAGGCGTCGAAATCCTCACCCAGTTTGTCCCCGGCGCCCGGGTGGCTATAGCGAACGTGACTGCGGCCATGCTCGAGCTCGAGCATGAGCTTCCGCACTTCTGCCGCAAACGGATGATGCAGCCTATCGCGAGCGGCATGGAGCCAGAGGACCGGCCGTGCCGAGCGCTGCGCAGCGAGGAAGTGCAGCATCGCCAAAACGGGTGTCGCGCCGATCCCCGCGCTGATGAACACCACTGGTCGCTGCCCCGAGCGCAGGATGAACGAGCCGCGCGGCGAGCTCACGCCGAGCGTGCTGCCCACCCGAACATGGTCGCGCAGGTAGGTTCCCGCTTTCCCGTGAGGCTCAACCTTCACGCTGATTCGATAGCGATCCGTGGCGATGGGACCCGACAGCGAATAGCTGCGAAAAATTGGCACCGCGCCGGTCGCTGATTGTAGACGCAAGACGACGTACTGGCCTGGCAAAGCCGTCGGCAGCGATTGTCCGTCCGCGCTGTGCAGCGTTAGAGACAGCACATCCTCGCTCTCGCGAACCAGCGCGCTGACCGTGAGCGAGCGAAATCCGGGTAGAGCAGGGTGCGCGGCCGAAGCGGGCGCGAGCCCCGCGTTGCCAGTGTCTGCCCCAGTTGCCCGGCTCTGTAGCAACGCTTCGAACGATGACCGCCACCCGGGCGAAAGGGCTTCGATGCGCAATGCGCGCTCGAGTCGAGCGGGCGCGTGATTGGGCAAGTACAGGAGCGCGTTGATCTCCGCCACGGTCATCCGCTCCTTCGCTTCGCCGATCTTCGCAATCTCATCGCCGCCGCTGACTTCGCCTTCGCGCAGCACGCGGAAATAGAAGCCTGGTCGCCCACTGGATGTCAGGAGAGACCCCATGCGGGGCTCATTCATTCGGATGCCGAGTCGATAGCAGGTAACGCGCGGCGCGCTGATCTCGAATACGGCGCTGCCGATCTGAAATCGATCGCCGATGCACGCTTCGTCGTCCGCCAACCCTTCGATCGTGAAGTTCTCGCCGAACTGGCCGTGCACGAAATCCGCCCTTTTCAGTAGTTCCTGCCAGTGGCGGTACGAGTCGAGTTGGTAGACACACACGGCGCGGTGCTCCCCCCCGTGCCCGGCCCGATCACCTTGACCATCACCCTCCAGATTCAGACGACCCACGCGGCACCGGCCATGCACCGGCGCTTTCCAAACTCCGGTGCGCACGGTCCGCCCGCGCCACTCGATGTCGCGCGGAAGTCCAACGTTGACCGATACCAGCTGAGCCATGTCGGTCCCTAAAGAAGCGTCCCGCTGTGCGCCACCAGACGAACGTATCGGCGACTAGTCTCTAGACGTGCGCGGGGCCGCGATACCAAGGTCTGATTGACGCTGCCGCTCTCGATGAGCACAAGCTAGACCATGGCCGCCTGCGACGCTCTTCGCGATACGCGTTTTCCGCTCGACCACGGCTCTACTGCGATGCCGGCGGTCGGGTTTGGCACCTTGATCCCCGATCCAGCGGTGACCAAGGCGGCTACCAGGACCGCTCTCGAGGTGGGGTTTCGGCATTTCGATTGTGCCGAGCGCTACCGCAACGAAGAAGCCGTCGGGGAAGCCTTGATGGAAGCGATCGACGCGGGGACGGTTCGTCGCGAGGGCGTCTTCATGACCACCAAGTTGTGGAACAGCAATCATCGTCCGGAGCGGGTAAAACCGGCTTTCGAGGCGAGCTGCCGGCGGCTTCGTACCGAGTACATCGACAATTATACGATGCACACCCCCTTTGCATTTCTGCCCGGCGACGAGCAAGACCCGAGGGACGAGCAAGGTAAAGTCCTCTACGACGACGGAGTGACGCTGCTGGACACCTGGCGAGCCATGGAGGATCTCGTGGACGGGGGCCAGTGCAGATCGATCGGTTTAGCAGATGTCACACTCGAGAAACTGAAGGCGGTCGTCTCCGCTGCCCGAATCAAGCCCGCGGTGGTGCAAGTCGAGTCACACCCCTATTTGCCAGAATGGGAGCTGTTCGAGTTCTGCCGGGAGCAAGGGATCGTTTTGCTCGCCTTCGCCCCGCTCGGGCATGCCATGGCTCCCAAGGTGCTCGAGGATCCGGTGATCACCGCCATCGCGCAACGGGTCGGCAAGACACCCGCGCAGGTGATGCTGGCTTGGGCAGTGCAGCGCGGATCTGCGTTCCTCACGACGTCCACCAAGCCCGAGCGTATTCGAGAGAACTTCGAGATCTCCCCGTTGCCGAACGAAGCGTTGCAGGAAATTCGAGACCGCGTAACGACCAGAATCCGATTCAATTCGGTCGTCGAAACCGGCGTGCCCGGCTTCATTCCACGAGTCGGCGTCGAGCCTGCTAAGTCCGGCTAGATGCGCGGAAAGCCCGCGTTGCCCTCACTGCTTAGGGCGACGAAGAACCTCGAATCCGGTTTCGAAGCCGCCTTCGGCGACTCGCCCCCCGCCCGATGACGCTCGGCGCTCGAGGTGCCCGACATCTCGCGCAGTCATTTCGCGCTCGTTTCGGGCCGACAAGCCCGAACACCTGATTGGCGCCCCGAGCGAATGAGAAGGGTTCGCTGTTGAACATTGGTCAGCAATGCCAACTGGCGGTCACCGCGGCGGACGCTCCGAAGTGCTGGAGGTGGAGATTGCGAGGGTGAAACTCGGCAGCACGAACGGCATGGCTCGTGCTTTGGGTCGTCATCGACTCGATGCGACTCGGTGCTTTCCAGCCCGAGCTGAACCGCGTTCGAACGCGTTCATCAACCACAAACTCCGCCACCACGTGAGAGCAGCAAATGAAAATCCTCCAGAGCTTCATCCAGATCGTTTCAATCGCAGCCGCCTTGTCTGCCTGCGCATCGACAGCCCCCGCTCAGCGTACCAGCGCCTCGAGCGTGACCGCGCCCAACGCCAACTTCGCAAACTATCGAACGTTCTCGTTCGGCCTATCCGAGAAACCCAAGGAAGGCTACCAAGTGACTGCGCGCTCGCTCGAAGTAGAGCGTCGCCTGCGCGCCGTCGTATCGAAGGCAATGATCGCACGAGGTTACACCGAAGACACGGCGAAGACCGACTTCGTGATCCGGCTCGCGGCTGGAAATGGGGAAGGACCGAACCCAACCGTCGAACGGGCTGTCACGCCACCCGCGGAGGGCTTCATCGCCATCGACGTCTATGACTCCGCGACGGGCAGCATGGTCTGGGGCGGCTCGGCCTTTGCCGAGATCGACCCCGCGAGAATCGACGACGCGCTGCTACAACGTGGTGTAGACCACATGCTCGCGACTTTTCCCGCCGGCAAAGCAACGCAAACGGCAAGCGCTCAATAGCCGCCTCCCCGCGGCGCGGGGAGGGAGAACGAGAACGTCGCGCCAGGGCCGTCATTGGGCTCGCCCCAAAGGCGGCCGCCGTGACTGTCGATGATCGAACGGCTGACGGACAGCCCGATACCCATGCCGCTGGCCTTGGTCGTGTAGAACGCTTGGAACAATCGTTCGGCGTCCACGCTTGCGAAACCGACTCCGGCATCTTGCACGCTGAGCCGCACACCACTGCCGTCGAGAGTGGTGCTGATCACTGCCAATCGTTGACGTTCGTTCAGGCCGCTCATCGAGTCGGACGCGTTCAAGAGCAGGTTGAGTATCACCTGCTGAAGCTGAACGCGGTCCGCGCTGAGACGCGGCAGGTCGTCGGCAAAATCCGCGCGCAACACCACGCGGTTCCGCAGCAAATCGGTAGAGGCCAGCGCGATCACTTCCGCAGCAGCTTCGTTCAGGTCGACTTCCTCGCTCTTCGCGGTCTTCTTCAGGAACAGCGCGCGTAAGCGCCCGACCACCTCCGATGCGCGATTGCCGTCGCGAATCGTGCGGCGCGCAGTCTCGAGTGCACCCGCGACGTTCGGCGGATTGGCGCTCAGCATGCGCTGGCATGCGCTGGCATTGGTGATGATGCCGGCCAGCGGCTGACTCACCTCGTGAGCAACCGAGGCGGTCAACACGCCGAGGCTCGAAATCCTCGACATGTGCGCGAGATCGGAGCGCAGTTCGCTCAGCGCGCCTTCCGCCCGTTTGCGATCCTCGATATCGATGTTGGCCCCGTACCATTTGACGATTGTCCCGTTCTCGTCGCGGAGTGGGTTGGCGCGGAACAAGAACCAACGATAAACGCCGTCGAAGCGCCGCATGCGAGCTTCGGTGTCGACCGCCGTGCCAGACGCCAAGCAGCCCTGCCAATAACCGACGAGGCCCTCCATGTCGTCCGGATGGATCACGGAACCCCAACCCCAACCGACCGCTTCCTCTGCCGTGAACCCCGCGTAATCCAGCCAACGATTGCTGAGGAAGTCGCAATAGCCGTCCGGGCGCGTGGACCACGCCGTCGTCGGCAGGGCGTTGATGATCTTGCGCAGGTTGACCTCACCCGCCCTGAGCGCCTCCTCGGCACGCTTTCGATCGTCGATGTCCGTCAAAAGGCCGTACCACCGAACGATGCTACCCGCGGCATCCCGAGCCGGATTGCCGCGGATCTGGAACCAGCGATACGCGCCATCGAAGCGGCGCAGACGAGCCTCGAAGTCGAAAGGGGCACCTGACGCGAGGGACCGCGAGAAGGCTTCGATGGAAGTCTGACGATCGTCCGGGTGGGTCGTGCCGTTCGTGGCCCAACTCCTGGCTTCCTCGAAGGTTTGCCCGAGGTATTGGAGAAACTGCTCGTTGGCGCCGTCGATGGTGCCGTCCGGTGCGAACAGCGCGACCAAGCCCGGAATCGTGCTGACGATCAGACGCGCTTGCAGTTCGCTACGCCCGAGCTCTTCTGCCCGCTTGCGATCTTCTATGTCGATGTTCGTGCCGTACCATTTGACGATCGCCCCGTTCTCGTCACGGAGCGGGTTGGCCCGGAACAGAAACCAACGGTAAACGCCGTCGAAGCGGCGCATGCGCGCCTCGGTGTCGACGGGCTCGCCCGAAGCCAAGCACTGTTTCCAATAACTGACGAGCCCGGGGTGGTCGTCCGGATGAATGACCTCTTCCCAACCCCACCCCTCCGCTCGGTCGGAGCTGAAGCCCGCGTAGTCGAGCCAACGATGGCTCAGGAAGTCGCAATGGCCGTCAGGACGAGTCGACCACGCCGTGGTGGGCAGCGCGTTGATGATCTTGCGTAGATTGATCTCACCGGCCTTGAGCGCTACTTCGGCTCGCTTTCGATCGTCGATGTCGGTGAGCAGCCCGTACCAGCGCACGATCCTGCCGTCGGTGTCCCGCGCGGGGTTGCCGCGGATCTGGAACCAGCGATAAACCCCGTCGAAGCGACGCAGGCGAGCTTCGAGGTCGTAGGGGCGACCGGCGGCCAACGAGCGCGAGAACGCTTCGACATAGCTCGCGGCGTCGTCGGGATGCAGCGTGCCGTTCTTCGTCCAATTTCTGGCCTGCTCCAAGGTCTGGCCGAAATAAGCGAGAAACTGCTCGTTCGCGCCATCGATCGCGCCGTCCGCCGCGAGTAGCGCGACCAAGCCCGGAATCGTGCTGACGATTAGGCGAGCCTGTAGCTCACTGCGGCCGAGAGCATCGGCCCGCTTGCGATCCTCGATGTCGATGTTCGTGCCGTACCATTTGACGATCGTGCCGTGCTCATCACGCAGCGGGTTGGCCCGGAACAGGAACCAGCGATAAACGCCATCGTGACGACGCATGCGGGCTTCGGTGTCGACCGGCGTACCGGAAGCCAGGCAGCCTTGCCAATATTTGACGAGCCCATCCACATCGTCCGGATGGATCACTGCGCCCCACCCCCAACCCTCGGCTTGCTCGGCCGTAAAGCCCGCATACTGTAGCCAGCGATCGCTGAGGAACTCGCAATATCCGTCCGGCCGCGTACACCACGCGGTCGTCGGTAGCGTATTGATGATCTTGCGCAAGTCGACTTCGCTGGTCCTCAGCGCTTGCTCGACTCGTTTCCACTCATCACGCTCACGCGTCGAGACTGCCCGCTCGGCGCGCTTGTGCTCTTCGATATCGGTGTTGACGCCGTACCACTTGACGACCGCGCCGCGTTCGTCGAGCAATGGGTTGCAGCGGCATAGGAACCAACGGTACTCGCCATCGAAGCGACGAAAGCGAGCTTCGACTTCTCCGGATTTACCGCTGGCGGCAATCCGGCGCCAGCCATCGAAGAGGCCGTCGAGGTCGTCCGGATGGACCAGCTCGGTCCAGTTCATCCCTTGCGCGCGCTCCGCGGAGAAGCCCACGAAGTCCAAGTAGTGCTGGTTCATGAAGTCGGCGGAACCATTCGAATCCGCCGACCACACGAGTGCGGGAATCGTCTCCAGCGCCGCGTTGGCTTTTGCGAGCTCGCGCGTTTTGGCCTCGAGCGCCTGTCGCAACTCACGCACGCTGCGCTCGAGGCGCTCGATTTCGGGATCCACCTGCACAATGCCTCGCTTCGGGGCCACTACGAGATAGGTGCTCGAGATTGCCCTCGGGCGCCGCACAGTCGCCATTGTACTTTGGTATCGGTCGAAGGTCTCTAGCTTGCTAGCTTGGGCTCCTTAATCAGGCGTTCCGGCGAAGTGACTTGAATGCCGCACGCATCTCGCGCGAGAAAAGCTCGGGCTGTTCCCAAGCCGCAAAGTGCCCGCCTTTGTCGAGTTTGTTGTAGTACATGAGCTTCGGGTACGCGCGCGCTGCCCAGCTGCGTGGGCATTGATAAAGCTCGTCCGGAAACGCGCTCACGGCCGTCGGCACGCGGACGCCCTTGACACTAAAGAAGCCGCCCTTGTTCTCCGCGTACAGCCGAGACGCAGAAATCGCCGTGCCCGTCAGCCAGTACAGAGAGATGTTGTCGAGCACATCATCACGTGAGAGCCCCGCGGGGCGTCCTTCGAAAACGCCCGAGATCAGCTCCAGACTGCGCGCATCATGATCGAGCAAGAAGGCGGCTAGCCCGACGGGGGAGTCTTCGAGCGCCGTCAGTGTCTGCGGCCGGCTCGCCATGATGTAAGCGTAGGAAACGTGCTTGTACACGAAATCCAGCTGTTCGTAGGCGTGCTTCTCTTCGGCACTGAGACCTGCTGGTGCCGGTGCACCCGCGAGGGCCAACTTGTCGATGTCGGGCGGGACCGCGCCTGGCATGCTGTTGTGGATCCCGAGCAGCTCCGGCGGCGCCTGCACGCCTAGTTGATCCACCACTTGGGCGCCCCAGTCGCCGCCTTGCGCGACGAACTTACTGTAACCGAGGCGCTTCATCAGTACCGTCCAGGCTCGCGCGGTGTGGGGAATATCCCAGCCCGCCATCGTCGGCTTAGCCGAAAATCCATGGCCCGGCAGCGACGGAATCACCAAATGGAACGCATCCGTCGCGCTACCGCCGTGCGCGGTGGGGTTGGTCAACGGCTCGATGATCTTCATCTGCTCGATCACCGAGCCCGGCCAACCGTGCGTCACGATCAACGGCAGGGCATTCGCGTGCTTCGAGCGCACGTGGATGAAATGAATGTCTAGCCCGTCGATCTCGGTGACGAAGTTCGGCAGCGAGTTCAGCCTCGCCTCGACCTTGCGCCAATCGTATTGAGTGCCCCAATACTGCGCGACTCTCTGGATCGTGGCGAGCGGCACGCCCTGCGAAAAGTCGCTGACGGTTTCTCGTTCGGGGAACTTCGTGGCGTTGATGCGCCGACGCATGTCGGCGAGGTCCGCGTCGGAAAACTTCACGTAAAACGGACGAATCGCGATCGACGGATCTGTCAAGGCTCCGGCTACCTTCGCTGCTGCGAGCGTCGCAAGGCCAACGGCAGCGGCGGAAGTTGCGAGCACGGTTCGGCGTGAGAGTTCTGGCATTCGGTCGGACATGATGAGTCACCTTTTCCTGATCGCGTCGGCGCCCGCGACGTGCGGAGACGCTGTGCAGGGCTCTTGCGGCGTGGGCGATTCATCACCCATTGGACAAAGGTATGGCTCGGCCCCTCGATACCTTCGTCTGATGGACGCGCGTCCTCGTGACGCCTAACTACCCGTGAGGCAGCGAACGTCGAATAGGCGCCGGGGGAGTGCATTTGCTCCCAGGCCAAACGAAGCCAAGGCGCGATGACTGATACCAAAGTACAATGGCGGAGCGTCCCGTCCTTTGGCATCCTCTCCCCTCGCCCGAATGCAAGATTATGGAGGATGAGCTCAGCCTCCTCGTGTGGAACATCGATGCTAGCGCGAGGCAATCGTGAACGCCCCGCGTCCCCTCATTGCAGTGATTGACGATGACGAGTCGGTGCGGGAGTCGCTACCTGACCTGCTGCGCGAGCTCGCCTTCGATGTCGTTGCATTCGCGTCCGCCGAAGAGTTCCTCGACTCCGCCCAATTGGGGCAGACGCGCTGTTTGATCCTCGATGTCACCATGCCCGGCATGACGGGACCCGAACTGAATCGAGAACTGCGCCGCCGCGGCACGCGGATCCCCACCATCTTCATTACCGCCGACGAGACGGTTCGCCCAAGTCTTCTCGAAGAAGGCGCCATAGAGTGTTTGTTCAAGCCGTTCGGCGAAGAGGCGCTCGTCGATGCCCTCCAGACCGCGCTCAACGTGCGCTAGGCTACGGGCGCCTTCGGTATGAGCGCGACGCCAACATCCCCCATCGTTTTCGTCGTCGACGACGACGTTTCGGTGCGCGAGGCGCTCGGGCCATTGTTCGAGGCTGCCGGTTGGCGTGCGGAGACGTTCGCGTCCGCCGCTGAGTTTTTGACACGCGAGCGCGAGTACGCGCCAAGTTGCCTGGTGCTGGACATCAGTCTTCCGGATCTCAGCGGGCTCGATCTACAAAAGCTGCTACGTGGCGACCGCAGTGATCTGCCGATCATTTTCATCACCGGTCACCACGACGTGCCAATGACGGTGCAGGCAATGAAGGCGGGAGCCGTCGAGTTTCTGACGAAACCGTTCGACGACGAAATCTTGATCGGCGCAGTACGACAAGCTTTGTCGCGTAGCGAAGCGGCACTCGAAAGCGAAGCAGAGTTACGCGCTTTGCACGCGCGTCACGCCTTGCTCAGCGAACGTGAACGCGAGGTCATGGCGCTGGTCGTCTCGGGGCTCTTGAACAAGCAAGTCGGCGTCGAGCTCGGTATCAGCGAAATTACCGTGAAGGCTCACCGCGGCAAGGTGATGAGGAAGATGCAAGCCGACTCGTTCGCCGATCTCGTGCATATGGCCGGAAGGCTCGGCATCGGCCCTCCGCTCGAGACTTAGGGGGGCGGCCGGGCCAAGCAAACTGAGCCCTTCGGCTATCTCCTCGAGCCCGTTCATTTCCCTGGCAACTGTGGCGCAGACCCGCCAGTGCCAGGTAGAGCTAGGAATTGGCGCGGGTCGGCATTTCGGGCGCGAAGAGAGGCCTCAGGCTGAGTGAAACTCGATTCCTGCCGGCGTGCTTCGATTCGTACATGGCGGCGTCGGCAGCATCCACGAGCGCGCGCGGCGCCGCTGTAGCAGCCGAGAAGTCCGCGACTCCGAATGACGCGGTGATGCCCACCAGGCCGTCGCCGCTAAAGCGCTGCTCGATGCGGTCGCGTAGCCGCTCCGCGAAGTGCATGCCATCCTCGGCCGTCGTCTCGCGCAGCAAGACGCAAAACTCTTCACCGCCGTAGCGATACGCGGTGTCGGTCGTTCGCACACAGCTCGTGATGACATTAGCCACTTCCTGAAGCGCCGTGTCTGCCGTTGGATGGCCGTGGGTATCATTGAACGCCTTGAAGTGATCGACGTCCAACATCACGAACGCCAGTGGCCGTCCGTAGCGCGCACAACGTTTGCACTCGGCCTCGAGATCTCCATCGAGACGCCGCCGGTTCAAGAGTCGCGTCAGGGGGTCGACGTGGCTGCGCTGCTCGGTGACCTCGTGAAGTCGCGCCGATTCGATGGCGGTCGCCGCGTGTGTAGCGAGCATCTCGATGACCTCGAGCACCTCTCTGGTCGCCACTCGAGCTTCGTCATTGCGCGCCTCCAATACGCCGACCATGCGCGCGCCAACGATCAGCGGAATGGCAATGGCGCAAATCGGAATTTCGCTGAGGTCCCGGAAGCGCACCCGACCTGCGGGCCCCTCGAGCTCGATGCGACCCACTTTCGCGGCGCGCCCCGCAAGCCCCTGCGCCTCGGTCAAATCAGAGCTGGCGGCAGCGTCGCTATTTTCGCTATCTTGCAGCCGCTTCTGAGTGTCGTCCATCAGCCAGACTATGACGCGGTCGTAGCCACCAATCGCCACTGTGCTGGCTCGCACGGCTGCCAAGACATAGCTGAGGTTGAGGCTTTCGGAGAATTCGCGGCTCGCGTCGAGGATCCGGCGCAGGCGGATTGAATGATCGCTCAGGGCACCGTCACGCAATGCTGCGGCTTCGCGCGCGCCGATCAGCGCAGCCACCATCTCGTTGAGCCCTTCATCGAGCTGGCGAAGCTCGCGCGGCCCCGCAAGCTGGACCGTTGCCTGCAGCTGCCCGTCCCGCACCCGCCTAATGTGCTCGAGCAAGGCGGCGACAGGCTCCACGATCGCCGCGCGCAGTGCGCGGTGTTGACGCCAAGCGAGAAGAAGCACTGCTCCGATGACCATGAGCTGGAACGCGGAGCGGCCAACGTCTAGGCGCTGCTCTCGCTCCGAGAGCATGTCTCTACGCTGCGTCAAGGCGTTGACGAACTCGGCTTGCTCCAACCGATAGGCGTCAAAGAGAGCCTTGCCGTCGGTCATCGATGGCGGCACAGCGCCCGACCGAGTGTCGGTGGCAGGTGTCGCCCAACGCTGTCGCCAGCTCTCCTGGGCAAAACGTGTCTTGAGCATCGGTCGTGCGGACTCAGAAGCAGAATCGACGTGCTCGTCGAGGGCCTGGTTGGCCTCCATCCGTTCACGCTCCCCCCGGATGAACGGCTCGATGAATCGACTATCGTGGGTCAAGAGGAACGCTCGGACGCCGTTCTCCTCATCGATCATGGCGGTGTGGGCGGCAACCGCGGCTCTGACGGCCAACCGGCTCTCCCTCAATTGGGGAGTCAGCCACGCCCAGCGAACGCCGTAGGACAGGGCGGTGACGATGAACGCCGTGGAGCAGATCACCCCAAAGAGCACGAACGTCGCGCTGAGCTGCTGAGCGAGCGTTCGGTCTGTATTCTCCTTTGGGAGGGCGCTCATGCGAAGTCTACGGCCTAGCTGGGTCAATCCTTAGGGGCCGCCAGCGCGATGACTTGGCGCGCGCTAAACACGTGCAGCTCCCCCGACATCGTCGAATGCGAGCTCGATTGAAGCCGTGGCCATCTGAAACGCGCCTACCAGTCTCGGCACGGGCTCGCCTTGCTAGGACAAGAAGGTTCCCGCGGTAAAGATCAGATCTGCTCCGCAGTGCCGCACGGCAGGGAACGCAACAGCCAGGCTGAGCACCTATTCGCATCCTGCGAAGAGCGCTTTCCGCTCGCGCGTCCATTCTGATGTCGGACGGAACGGCGGCAATCGTAAACGCCGCCCACCGCGCGATTAGCTAGTGGTCCGGTAGGTCGCAAACCCGGCCGGTAGCGATGTCGGTGCAGACCGTGCTCCCGGTCTCGCTCCAGGCGCTATTGATCATCATTGCAGCGATCGCAACCTCACACGAAATGTGATCGGCAGGGTACGAGCGTAGAGCGTCATCGGGCAGGGGCGATCGCGGGCCAGCGCCGCACCTCACTGTACGAGGTGTGCTCGGCCCACGACGCCGAAGGCTGAGACGGTCCTGCCTTAGCACGTGACCATCAAAACCAGATTCGTATCTGCTTCAGTCGCAGGAGCGTTGCCAGCTGCAGCTTTGGCCGTTCGTGACGCACACTTGCTCGCCCGTGCTGCCGTCTTGGCAGATCACACCGAGCTCGGTCTGGGGACCGCAGCCGTCTGGGTTGGGGCAGGGTGTGGTATCGCGTGGCGGCACGCAGGTCGTGGTCCAGGCGCAGGCCGCGTCGTTCTCGCTGCCGCATTGTTGGGTGGAGCGCACGGTGCCCGCGGGACAATCGACCGCGGGGGCGGCGGGGCACTCGCTGGCCGCGCATGGACGGTAGCTCACGCTGCCGCTCGCCTCCCAGTCGCAGTTGTCTCCCGACGTGCCCGAGCATTTTACGCTCGGCGTGCTGGCGAGGTTCGATGGCACGGAGCCGCACGCTTCGAACGTGCAGGCACCGACCGTGCTCAGAGTCTGGCTGGTAGTCGAGGGCGACTTCGCGCCCGTAGGTTGATCTGCGCTGCCGCACGCGAGTGCCAACAACGATGCGCTGAAACAAAAGCCGATGATGATATTTTTCATGATTTCTCTCCTCCAAAACACACACGAATCCCGAACACCCCGAGGTGGGGCAATTGATCGTTGCTATTTCCGCGCGTGGCTTGCCCGCGCCCGCGTTTACTCAGTGCATCCGGCTTGACCGGGGAACGCCGCGCGGCCTGCACACGCAAGCGGCACGTTCTCGAGCGAGACGGCCCCGTTCGTGTCGGTGCCGTGCTGCTGTTCGATTCCGGCGCTGATCGCGCTGCTGAACGAGCCTACGCCAAAGCTCAAATTCAAGTTGAGTTGCGCCAGAGTGCGACCCGCGAGGGTTGCTGGATCGAACGCGAAGCTGCCTGCGAGATGAGCCCCGAGCAGCGTGGCCGAGAGCGTAGCCGAATCGGCATTGGAGGCCGCGAGCACGCCGCGAAAGCTTTCGTGGAACGCGCCGCCGCTCGAGTCGAGCTCGACCGTCACGTCCGTGAGCACGCTCGGCAGGCAGAGCAGGTTGTCGATGGCGCGGCTGTCGGCCTGGGTCGCATAGTGCGCGCTGCCCAGGCTCGTGATCATGACTCTCAGCTGGCTGTCTCCGCTTTCCGGGCCGTAAGCGTAGTTCGTCGCAGGGATCCAATGCAGGGTGGCGGTGTGCTCACCGGCAGCGAGGTTCAAGCTGTCTTGCGCGGAGAATCCCAGGGCAGACTTTTCAGCAGGCTCGAGTGGAGTCAGCTTGCTCCAGCAGGATTGATTCTCTTCACCCGTTTGGCCGCCGCTGACGTTGCTGCAGCTACTGACGCCGAGGGCCGCCAATAGAGGCAACAGCGCCGAAAGCCCGAGCCTTGTCGTTGTTCTCGTCACCACACGAGGAATAAGCCACGCGCCACTCAGCGGAACAAGTGCCGGTCCGCACTTTGCGGCTGCTATTTCGCTTCCGGATGTGCAAAATGGCAATAGATGAACTACGAAAGCCTCAGTTCTGAGCTACTTCGAGCGCTGCGCGGCCGGCGCTCGCAGACCGCGTTCAGCAAGCGGCTCGGCTACCGGAGCAACGTCGCGTACGCCTGGGAGTCAGGTCGTGCCTGGCCAACTGCACTCGACTTCTTCGGCATTCTCGAGCGCTCCGGGCGGAAGCTCGAGTCTGCACTGGCGGCTTTCTTTCGCCTGCCCGCGGGCGCCAGCGTGAAGGCGGATTTGCACAGCGCTCGCGGCATTGCTGGCTTCCTCGACGACCTGCGCGGTCGGACCGCGGTCATCGACCTCGCGCGCGCCACCCAGCGCAGCCGTTTCGCCGTCGCGCGTTGGCTCAAGGGAGAGGCAGAGCCGCGGCTGCCCGATTTTCTGCGCCTGGTCGAGTGCGCTTCTTTGCGTTTACTGGATTTTCTGGCCTGCTTCATCGACCCGAGCACGCTCCCTTCGGTCGCCAAGCGCTGGCGCGAACTGGAAATCGCGCGCCGCGCCGCGTACGAGATGCCTTGGTCGCACGCGGTGCTGCGGGTGATTGAGCTGCCCGCGTATCGCAAGTTGCGCGCGCACGCCCCCGGTTTCATCGCCCAGCGCTTGTCCATCAGCTTGGAAGAAGAAGAGCGGTGCGTCGCGCTCTTGCTCGAGACCGGTCAGCTAGAAAAGAAGGGTAAGCGCCTGATCCCGGGCGCCGCGTTGACCGTCGATACGCGTGGCGATGCCGCGCGCTCCCGCCAAGCCAAGGCATTTTGGACGCGCGTGTCGCTCGACCGCATCGAAGCGGGGGCAGACGGCACATTTTCGTACAATCTATTTTCGGTTTCGCGCGTGGACCTCGAGCGTATTCGTGAGCTCCATCGCGCCTACTTTCGCGAGTTACGCCGGATCGTGGCCGAGTCCGAGCCCGCCGAATGCATCGCGCTGGCCAATGTGCATTTGCTCGAGCTCGGCGCGGGTCGGCTTGACCCGAAGTGATACGCGGCGAACCACCGTGGCAGTTTCGTTCATTGCTCGGGGAGCACCCCAAGTGTAGGTCTCAGCGTACATCGATCTTCGAGGCGTGGTTTGCTAGTCTCGAGGCTTTCCTTCGCCTTCGTTTGGAGTTTTATCGTGAAGCCTAGCCGCCTCAGCCATTGGTTGCGTGTCAGCGTGATGCTCGCGCTGTGTTCGTTCACCGCCTATGCTTGTGGTGGCGCGAAGTTTACGTCGGGCGGCGGCAGCGGTGGTACGGGCGCGGGTGGCACGGGGAGCGTGGCCACCGGCGGGAGCTCTGGGCCCAAGGTCGCTTGTGAGGGCCCCGAAGATTGCGATGATGGCAATCCGTGCACCGTCGACGAGTGCGGCGCGGACGGGGTCTGCGCGCCGGCGCCCAAGTGCGGCGCGACCGAGAAGTGCTGCGACGGCACGTGCGGCGAATGCTGCGACGGGAGCGATTGCGACGACCAGGTGAAGTGCACGGACGACCAATGCTTCGCGGGCGGCTGCACGCACTCCCCCGACAATGGCAGTTGCGGCGCAGACGAATACTGCTCTGCGTCCGCTGATTGTCGGCGCAAGGAGACCTGCGCCGACGACGCTGGCTGCGACGACGGCGACGCATGCACGGACGACACTTGCACCACTGGTTTGCTCTGTGAACACTCTGCCACCGAGTGCGCAGATCCGAAAAAATCATTGTGCTGCACGGGTGTAGGCTGCGCCGAGTGCTGCGAGGACTCGCAATGCAACGACGGTGACCCGTGTACGAAGGACTCCTGCTCCGGCAATGCCTGTGCGCACGCGCCGTTCTGTGCAGACGCGCAGAAGTGCTGCGCCAAGGCAGACGGCAAGTCCGCGACCTGCGGCACCAATTGCTGCTCCGCCACGGATTGCGACGACGGCGTGAAATGTACCAAGGACTCGTGCACGCAAGGCACCTGCAGCTACACCGACAATCAAACGTGCCCGATGGGCTTCACTTGCAACCCCACCGATGGCTGCGTCAAAGCCGCGGAATGTGTCAAAGATGGGGACTGCAAGGCTACGGAGGCCTGTCAAACCAACGGGGCCTGCGTGAACGGCAGCTGCAAGTTCGACCCCTGCGCGACGGGCACCAAGTGCTGCGCGGGTCAGGGCTGCAAAGCTTGCTGTGTCGATACGGACTGCAACGACCAGCTGGGTTGCACCAAGGACACCTGCAACGGCGGGGTGTGCTCGAATCGGCCCGACAGCGGCGTGTGCCCGGCGCTGAGCCCAATCTGTGATCCGAAGCTCGGCTGCATTGGCTGCAATACCGCTGCAGATTGCGACGATGGCGTCGCCTGCACGGCGGACACCTGTGAAGCTCACAAGTGCGTCAATAGCAAGTTGTGCAACGAAAAGTGCTGCTGCACGGACACGGACTGCCAGGGTGGCATCACCACGCTCGCCCTGCCCATCGGCACGAAGTGTAGCTACAGCGTGTGTGGTACCGCCGGCATGTGCACCACGAAGACGACCACTTGTACCATTGGCGGCTGCTGCAAGTACGGTTGCTGCGGCATCACCACGCTCTGAGCGCGGCTACTCCAGGGCCGCGCCAAAGCTTCCCTGGCGCTCGTAGAATTTCAGAACTGTAGAATTTCAGAATTGTCGAGCGGTTCTCGGGAATTCCGAGAATCGACCAGAAGCTGAGAACTTTTCGAGTTACGCGGCGTCACAACACGCATGACCGTCGTCGATGCCTCGCGCTCCGCGCGCCGTATACTCAATCGTCATGTCCTCGGCCGAGTCAGCGCGCTGTCGCTCGTGCTCGCCGCTGGTTGCACCCAGACCCAGCCGACGCGTGACGAGCCGAAGGCGCCGCTGACCACGAGTACCCCCGCCGCGCAGGCCCCGCGCGCCGAGGGCGACGCGCCCTCCGAAGCCCTGAAAGAGCGGGAGTCTGCGGCGGTTTCTGCAGCGCCCGCTGCGACCGCCGCCGGGCCAGGCGCGGCTGTTCCCGCGGCCCCGCCTCAGCCCGCAGCAGCTAGTGCTGAGGCGGGGCGCGCGCAGAAGAAAGCAGCCGTGCGCAGCTTCGGCACGATGGGCGGCTTGGGGCTGAGCGGAACCGGCTCTGGCGGCGGAGGGATCGGTCAAGGTTTCGGAGCCGGCCATGGCCGTCTCGGCGGAATGCACAAGTCGAGCGCGCCGATGAGGGCGGCCATGCCGAGAGCCGCTGAGTTCAACACCGAGAACTACGCCCACGTCGCGGAAAACGCATTTCTGAATGTGGCGGATCAGCCACTGTCCACGTTCTCGATCGACGTCGATACGGCGTCATACAGCAACGCGCGGCGTTTCCTGAACGGTGGCTCGCTCCCTCCGAAAGACGCGATTCGGATCGAGGAATGGTTGAACTACTTCAGCTACGACTATCCGGAGCCAGTGGCTCGCGAGCCGTTCTCGGTGACCAGCGAAGTCTCGGCGTGTCCTTGGAATGGCTCCCATCGCTTGGTGCGTTTGGGCCTGAAGAGCCAGCAGATTTCGCAAGCCGAAACACCCGCGCGCAATCTCGTGTTCTTGCTCGACGTATCCGGCTCGATGATGCCGGAAAACAAGCTGCCTTTGCTCAAGCGTGGGCTCTCGCTGTTGGCTGAAAATCTCAGGGCGAAAGACACGATCTCGATCGTGGTCTACGCAGGCGCGTCGGGTCTATCGCTACCCGCAACGAGCGGCGCCGAGCGCGCGCGCGTGCTCGATGCGCTCGGCCGGCTCGAGGCGGGCGGCTCCACGAACGGTGGGGATGGCATCCGCTTGGCGTACGCGACCGCGCGTCAACACTTCGTGAAGGGTGGCATCAATCGCGTACTCCTGGCGACGGACGGCGACTTCAACGTCGGCACGTCGAGTGAAGGCGAGCTTCAGCGCTTGATCGAGGACGAACGGAAGTCCGGCGTGTTCTTGACTGTGCTCGGCTTCGGCGACGGCAACGTCAAGGACAGCACGATGGAGATGCTGGCCGACAAGGGCAACGGCAACTACGCGTATATCGATTCACTGGCCGAAGCCCGCAAGGTGCTGGTGCGCGAGGCGGGTTCGACGCTGGTCACGATCGCCAAAGACGTCAAACTGCAGGTCGAGTTCAACCCGACTCAGGTCGCCAGCTACAAGCTGATCGGCTACGAGAACCGGCTCCTGGCCAAGGAAGACTTCAACGACGACAAGAAGGATGCCGGAGAAATCGGCGCTGGCCACGCGGTGACCGCGCTGTACGAGGTCGTGCCCAAAGGCGAAAAGGCGGCACCGCCGAAGGTCGACCCGCTCAAGTATCAAACCGCACCCGTCGTCGCCGCCGCCGCCGCCGCCGCCGCGAGCAACGAGCTACTCACCGTCAATATTCGCTACAAGGAGCCTTCCTCGGACGTGAGCCGCAAGTTTTCCCGACTAGTGGTCGATAGTGGACTCTCGCTCGATCAGACCTCGCCGGATTTTCGCTTCAGCGCCGCAGTCGCAGAAGCGGCGCTCGTGCTGCGTGGCGCCCCTGATTTGTCGGGTGCATCGCTCGATGCGGCGCGCCGCTTGGCGCAAGGCGCGCTCGGCTCCGACGTCACGGGCGACCGTCACGAGTTCGTCTCGCTGCTCGCCCAGGCGCGCGCGCTCTCGCCATCCGTCGCGGCCGTGGCGGCCAGCGGGACACGCGCTCGGTGAGGGTCAGAGCTTGGCTTTGAAGAGCAAGCTCCGGTAGTGCGAGAGTTCGGCGATCGAATTCTTGATGTCGACCAAGGCGTCGTGTTCACCTTGCGTGGGCTTGGAAAAAACGCCGGCATCGCCGTACCAGAGCTTGGCCAGGATCTTGATCGATGTGACGTCGACCGTGCGGTAGCTCAAATAGCCACTCAGCCCGGGCAGCCAGCGGTCGACGAAGCGCTTGTCCTGACCGATGCTGTTCCCGCACAGGACCGCCCCGAAGCCGCACCAGCCGGTCACGCGCTCCATCAATTTGCGCTCCGCGGCGCCCAAGTCGATCTTCGAGGCACGGACGCGCCGGGTAAGCCCCGTGGTTTCGTGCATGTCGCGCACGAACGGCGTCATGCGCGCGAGGGCATCCTCCGGCTGCCAGATGTCGCACACGAACTCTTCGAGCGGCAGCAGATCCGAATTGGTGATGATCAGCGCTGCTTGCAGGATAACGTCGTTCTGCGCGTCGAGGCCCGTCATCTCGAGATCGAGCCAGGCCAGGTTCCCGTCCTTCTGGGTGCGTACGATGCGTTCGGCCATGGTGCTCACTCGCTCGCTTTCGCGGTCTTGCTCGGTTTCGCGGGTTTCGCGCCAGCCTTCGGCAAAACGATCACGGGGTCTTTCTTGCGTGCTCGGTAGACCACGAGGGTCTTGCCGATGACCTGAGCGACGCTCGAGCGCGTGCCGGCTTCGATTTCGAGCGCGAGCTCTGCGGCCGAGGCATCCTCCTTGCCGGTGATGCGAATTTTGATCAACTCGTGAGTCGCCAGCGCACCGTCGATTGCCGCAAGCACCGCGTCGGTCAAGCCGCCGTGGCCAATTTGCACCACGGGTTTGAGGGGGTGCGCGAGCGCACGCAAGAAGCTTCGTTGTTTGCCCGTCAGGGGGGCTGGGCTGGCCGTCACTTTCTGAATCACCTCGGCATCCTACCCCAAGCCCACGAACACGCCGGGACAAGCCCCGTTCGGTGCGGATAATTGCCGAATTTTCAGGGTCGGCACGGGGTGGGACGAGCTTGTGGCATGCTGCGGCCCGGAGCAATCAGCAGTGCGAATTCTGTACGGAGTCGTGGGCGAAGGGATGGGGCATGCCACGCGGAGTCGCGTCGTGCTGGAGCACTTGTTGCGAGCTGGGCACGAGTTGCGTGTGGTCGTGTCCGGGCGCGCGCATCGCTTCCTGACCGAGCGGCTGGCGGGCTATCAAAACCTGAGCATCCAAGAGATCCACGGCCTCAGCCTGAGCTACTTCGGCAATTCTTTGGACCGCTCGAAGAGCTTGTTCGAGAATTTGCGCAAGGCTCCGAAGGGCATCAAGAAAAACGTCGATGTCTATCGCGAGGTCGCCGAGAGCGGCTTCGTGCCCGAGCTGGTGATCAGCGATTTCGAGTCGTGGGCCGCGTTGTACGGCCTCAAGCATCGCTTGCCGGTGATCAGCATCGACAACATGCAGGTGATCAACCGTTGTAAGCACGATGCCAACGTCACCCAGGGCAAAGGTTTCGATTTCGATCTCGCGCGGCTAGCGGTGAAGATCAAGATGCCGGGTGCCTATCACTACCTGGCCACGAGCTTCTTTTTTCCCGAAGTGCGCAAGAAGTACACCACGCTCGTGCCGCCGATCTTGCGACCAGAGGTAATCGCGGCCAAGCGTGAACCCGGCGCGCACGTGCTCGTGTACCAAACCTCGCCCACCAATCAGAGCCTGATCCCGACGCTCAAGAAGCTGCCCTATCGCTTCCGCGTATACGGGATGGGCCGCGAAGGGCAGGAAGGCAACGTCACCCTGTGTGGCTTCTCCGAGCATGGTTTTCTCGATGATTTGCGGACCGCGCGGGCGGCGGTCGCGGGTGGCGGCTTCAGCCTATTGAGCGAGGCCGTGAGCCTGAAGGTGCCCCTTTTGTCGGTGCCCGTCGCGCATCAATACGAGCAAGAATTGAACGCGCGCTACTTGGAGAAGCTCGGCTACGGCGCCTGGGCGCGCAAACTCGAGCTCGAACCACTGCTCCAATTCCTGGACAAGGTGGACGTCTATCAGGAAACTTTGCAAGGTTATCCGTCGCGAGACAATTCCATCCTCTTTGCCTGCGTGGATGAGCTGATCGAGCGCGTGCGCGGCGGTGAACCGCGGCCCGTGGTCTTGGATGCCGAAGCGCCCGGAAAGTATCAACGAGACGATTGAGGGCGCTTACCCTCGCGTACTTCGAGGTCAGCCCAGATCGCGGGCTGCGAACTGGGCCGCGTTGTATCCGCACATGCCATGCACACCCGCGCCGGGGTGCGTGTAGCTCGAACAAAGGTACAGCCCTCTGATCGGCGTTCGGTAACGAAAGTACGGAAAAACAGGGCGAAAGAGCAGCTGCTGGTGCCAAGCGTTGCCACCGCCGCCCAAGTCGCCGTCGATCAGGTTGGCGTTTGCGGCCTCGAAATCAGGCGGCGCAGAAATGCGACGAGAGAGCACCAAGTCGGAGAAGCCTGGCGCCAGGCCTTCGATTCGTTCACTGATGCGGTCCGCGAAGGCTTCACTTTGGCTCACCCAACCGCCATCCACGTACGAAGGCACGTGGGTGTAGCAATACAGGGTGTGCTGCGCGCGCGGTGCGCGAAAGGGATCGGCCAAGCTTTGCTGTCCGACCACGAGATACGGCTGTTCCGGGAGCTGCCCCGAACGGAGCTCGCGCGTGTAGCGAGCGAGGTCAGCGAGGCTCTCGCTGACCTGCACGAGTGCGCTTTGGCGCGCTTGCTGATTGGACCAAGGAACCGCCGAAGAGAGCGCGAAATCGAGCTTGAACGTGCCAAAACCCTGCCGAAAGTGGCGCATTCTACGGACCAACCAGCGAGGCAGGAGCGCAGGGTCCAGCATGTTCAGATACAGCGCGGGGGCCGCCGTATCGGCGACTACGCCTAGCCGGGCTCGGAGCTCTTCGCCGTTTTCCAGGCGTACGGCGGCGGCGCGCTGATTGCTGACGATGATCTTGCTCACCCGCGAGCCCAAACGCAGCCGCCCACCGCAACTCTCCAGCAGCGTCACGAGCGCATTGGTGATGCTTTGGGCTCCACCGGCCGGCACCGCGTAGCCTCCGGTAGAGGCGGTCATGCCGACCATGTAACTCATGCCGGAACCGAACCAATCCTCCGGTCCAACATCCACGTGCAGTCCGAAGCTCGGTAAGACGCGCCGCGCGGCTTCGCTGCGAAACAACGAGCGCGAAAGGTTTCCGCCACTCTGCGCGAAACGCCACAAGACCTTGCTCAGGTTGCCGATGCCCAATTTCAGCGCGGGCGCGAGCGACGGAAACGGGCCGAGCAAAAATCGGAGCAGCTCGGGTTCCATGTGCGCGTGCGATGCCGCGAGCTTTTGCCAAGCGGCGCCGTCGCGCAGCGTGCCGAAATGTGCGGCGGTGAGCTCGGAGTCACGCGCGATGCATGCGTAGCTGCCGTCCAACGCGGGGTGACAACTCTCGAACGGCAGGTGCAGCCATTTGACGCCCGCTTGCGCCAAATCCAGTTCGCGAAAAGCGGGGCTGCTTTTGGCGAACGGAAAGAATGCCGCCCCGACGTCGTGTACGAAGCCGGGCAGCGTCAGTTCTTCCGAGCCCAGTGCTCCGCCAGGGCGGCGCGGGTTCGCCTCCAAGACCAGCACCCGAAACCCGCGGCGTGACAGGACGTTGGCTGCCACCAGCCCATTCGGCCCCGAGCCGACCACGATCACGTCCGGGTCACGCACGGAGCTCAGCCTACACCGAACGCCGTCCGCGCCGCTTTCCATTCGCGCGAAGACGCGCTATGTGGAATGAGTGCTCGCACTCGGCGTCGATCCCGGTACGCTTCACCTCGGTTGGGGTGTGGTGTCGCGTGAGGGCAATCGCTTGTGCCATATCGCGCACGGGGTGATTCATCTGGACGGCAAAGCCGCGATCGCCGATCGCCTGGCGCGCATCGAGGTCGAGCTGGGCGCCGTGATCGAACAGCACCGGCCCGAGGTCGGTTCCGTCGAGAATCTGTTCTTCCATAAAGACGCGCAAGCGGCTTCCAAGCTCGGCCACGCGCGCGGCGTCGTGTTGCTCTTGCTCGCCCGTGCTGGCGTGGAGATCGCCGAATATCCGCCGGCGAGAGTGAAGAAAACGATCGCCGGCTCGGGCCAGGCGGACAAGGCCCAGGTAGCGATGATGGTGCGCGCGCTGCTCGCGCTCGATCGCTTGCCACCCGCGGACGCGGCAGACGCGCTGGCGCTGGCCATTACTCATTTGCGCATTGGCAGTTTGATCGAGGCGCTGCGCCCGAAAACAGCCACTGGCGAGAGCAAGATCAGCGCGAGCGGTCTGCGAGCGCTGCTGGGCAAGAAACGCCGCACCCGCGCGACCGGCCCGAAGCTGCCCAAGCTCTCCCGGATCCGCTAGCGCAGCCGAGCGGTGCCTCTCCAAGGCATATGCTTACAGTATGTGTGGAAAGCTGACCCTCCTCACGGATTAGTGAGGAAAGCTATGTAGGGCGGCAAGCGTATGGAACGTCTGAAGGATTGCAACACTCGCAGTTCGAAAGCATGGTTCCATCGTGATGATTCGGCGCTCACTTCTGCTCGGTTTCCTCGGCCTTTTTGCGACCACGCTGCCGGTAACGGCCGCCTTTGCAGATACTCCGAACGACAAGGCTCCCCCGCCCGGCAAGCCCGCGGCCACGGCCGCGGCGCTGACTGCTGAGCAAATCGCGGACCGCGTCCAGGGCTTCTACGATCGCTCGCACACCTTTCGCGCCGGCTTCAAGCAGCAGTACAAGGTGCGCGCATACGACAAGACCATCAATAGCCAAGGCTCCGTCGTCTTCGAGAAGCCCGGCAAGATGAGCTGGCGCTACACGAACAACGGCAATCGCGTCGTGTCCGACGGCAAGTTGGTCAAGGTCTACGAAAAAGAGAACAAGCAGATGTACGAGCAGCCGCTCGACAAGAGCCAGTACCCGGCGGCGCTCTCGTTCTTGGTTGGCGGCGGCAACCTGAAGACCTCATTCAAGTTCAGCAAACGCGACTCCAAGCAAATGGGGTTCGAAGGCGGCTATGTGATCGTCGGCGATCCACTCGAAGCCTCACCTTCGTACCAATCGATCATCCTGTACGTGGACGCCAACACCTATCAAGTACGGCGCGTGCTCTTGCTCGATTCACAGGGCAATCGCAATCGCTTCGATTTCCTGAACCCCGAGATCAACACCAAGACCGCTGGCGGCGAATTCAACTTCACCCCCCCACCCGGGACGCAAGTCATCCGCCCGTAACGCTTCGGCTGTTCGACCCTATCCTCCGACTCAGACCTCTCGACGACTCGACGGCTCAGCTCGCCGTGACGGCTTCCAGATTTTACGGCCGAGCCGCAGAGATCGCAGAGACAGAAGGGAGCGGAGAGTGGGGTTTTGCCATCAGAGTCGAACCCCGTCGTAAACCTGGTGAGCGACGACTCACACCGCTAACCCAGAAAATTGCTGGTCGGGCCTTGTTGGCACGCTGCAACGAAACGAGTCGTTACAAGGCAAGCCGCGACTTGCCGCGTCAACCCCAAAATTCCCGCGTGTTCATTGGTGCTCGAGTGTTGATCGGGCGCTCTTGGCGCTCTGATCCCTCTCTGCGATCTCTGCGGCTCGGCGGTAAAAATTCAGGGAGCCGTCTGGGGGCGCCTCTCAGTGGCCAAGCGTGCGCAGGTGCGGGGCGGCGCGCAGAGCGTGAGCGGCTACATGCGTTCGACGCGCGGGGTTCCGGTTTCGTCGACGCGGACGTAGGGGCGGCCGTGGCGCGAGTAGCCGAAGGAGCCGGAATTTGCGTAGCCGTTGCCTTCGTCGACTTGGTGCGTGTGGCCGAAGATCACGGCCTGGGCGTGAGTGAGCTCGCGCACGCGCGCGGCGGCAGCGCGCAACCGCTCGACGGGCAGATCCTCGTAGCGGTTGCCGGTTCGCTGGACGGATTGAATCAAGTACAGACCGGCGAGCAAGGCGGCGATGCCGGCGGCCCGGCTCTTCCAGGCGAGGTACGCCGCGCCGCTCAAAAGCAGGCCAGAGGTCGCAAAAACGCGGTCGAAGTACAGGCGCATGAAGGTCTTTTGAAAGTTTCGGTGGGTTGGCACTGCGCCGCCCGCGAGTAGCGTGCGCAACACATCCGGATCGAGCTCGACCAAGCGCGCGAATTCCGAGAGCGCGGCTTCGCCTGCGCTGTGCTCGGCATCGAAGCGACCGGCGCGCCGAGTTTCGAGGCACAGTTTCCCGGATACGCGGAACCATTCGGCGATGATCAGGGGCGTCCGTGCGCCGTACACTCGGAAGGCTTTGGCGATGCCGGCCAGGGGCGTGGTGTCGTGCGCGTGCGAAAAATGATGCGCACCGCTGGGCCGTACGAAGCGGCGCGTGATGGCGATGCCCAGCGGCTCGGTCTCGGGGTTCCATTCTGCGAGCGGATGGGCAGGCGCGTTGTCGGGGTCGTAAAAGTGACCATGCTCGACGTGCACGCCGCCCCGGCGCACGAACCACGGGGCGATCGAAAGCGGCGCGTCGTTAGCGAGCTCCAGCTTGTGGAGCAGCGCGCCACGAACCTCTGCCGACATCAGCGCAGCATCGTGATTTCCCGCCAAAAGGGTGAGCGGTGCGCCCGCCGCCAGCTGAGAACGGAACGCGCTCGCCAGTTCGGGGTGCGCCGACAGCAGCGCCAGCAACGCCTCCACCGGTGCGCGGCCGGGCGCTTCCCAAGATAGGTTGAATACGTCGCCCGCCAGGATGAACTCGAGGCCCGGATTGTCTCGCAAAAGCCGAGCGAGATCGCGCGCCGTCGTCGCGGACGCATCTGCCGACAGGTGCAGGTCACTAGCAACGATGAAGGGCTTCATTGACGGAGCGCGGACACGGTGAAGAGCACACTCTCGACCAGCCTAGCATCGTCTCGCGCACTGCCCGAGCGCTTAGCGGCGGCTTTGCGCGCGAGCGGAAGAGCGTGACAATTTGCCCTGAAATCCAAGCTTTCGTGGCGCCTTGGCCATTCGAAAGCTCTTGGTCGAGGCCTCGGGACGTGTATGCTGTAGGCCATCATGCAGAAGGCTTTGGAACGCATTACCCTCGAGACCGAAAAGCTCGTGGGCAAAGCCGTCAATCGTGTCTGGCCGTTGTATCAGAAGTACAATGAGCGCTTTCCCGGTGGTCGCTTGCAGCCCAAGTGGGCGCCTGCACCGCTCTTGCGGAAGAAGGAACGGACGGCTCCCCAACTCGGCTGGCCACGCCGCACCGACTCTCTGTGCCCCCGTTGCGTGAAAGAGGTGCGCGACGCCGTGCTCTCCGGCGAAGAAGATCTGCGCGAGTTCGTGGAGGGCAATCCCGGAGAAATCAAGGCGGACATCGTCGAGCGTGATGGCCAAATCGTGATGCTGAAGACCTGCCCCAAGCACGGCGAGTTCTCGGACGTGATGAGCGTCGACCCGGCGTTCATGGCCCGCATCGAGGGTCTATTCCCGGGCCGCGATTTCGAGGCGCCCAAGACCGCGCTGCGCAACCACGGCAGCTCGACCATCAAATACGGTCGCGGCTCGGTGCTCACGGTCGATCTGACCAACCGCTGCAACATGATGTGCGACCCCTGCTTCATGGATGCCAATCAGGTCGGCTTCGTGCACGAGCTGGAATGGACCGACATCAAGCAGATCTTGGACGACAGCTTGAACATCAAGCCGCGCCGCCAACTGAGCGTGCAGTTTTCCGGCGGTGAGCCCACGCTCAGCCCCTTCTTTCTCGAGTCGATCAAATACGCTCGCGATGTCGGCTACTTCTGCGTTCAGTGCGCCAGCAATGGCGTGATGTTCGCGCAAGACCTGGAGCTTTGCCACGCCGCCAAACGCGCGGGCCTCAGGCTTTGCTACCTACAATTCGACGGCGTTACCAACGAAGCCAACAGCCATCGCAAGGTCGGCAACCTGTTCGACGTGAAGCTGCGCGCGATCGAGAACCTGGCTGCGGCCGGCATCGACGTCGTGCTCGTGGTCACGGTCGTGAACGGCGTCAACAACGAGCAGGTCGGCCCGATCGTGCAATTCGCGATCGACAATGCCGACAAGGTGACAGTCGTGTCATTCCAGCCGGTGAGCTTCACCGGTCGCGATGAAGACGTCGACGACGAGCGTCGCCAGCGCGAGCGCTACACGCTCAGCCACCTCGTGCACGACATGCACGATCAGCTGGGCGTTACGGAGCCGATGCGAGATTGGTTTCCGCTCTCCGCCATGAACCCGTTCAGTGACGTGGTCGACTTGCTGCTCGGGCAAAGTGCGGAGTTTGGCGCGCTCAAGTGCGGCTGCCACCCGAACTGCGGTATTGGCACCGCCTTACTAGTGAACAAGCGCACCAAGCAAATGGTGCCCGTGTCTCAGTTCTTGAACCTGGATCAGGTCCTGTTGGACTTGCAGGGCATCGCGGACGCTGGCCAAACCAAGGCCCAAACCATCACCGGCATTGCGCTCTCCCTGCTGCGCAATTTCAATCCCGAGAAGGCGCCCCCCGGCTACAGCTTCACCGAGTTCGCACGCCAGTTTTTGAGCCAAATCGGCGCAAATGGCTCGAAGGTGGGCGAAAGTGAAGGGGACGCTCACAAGTTCGAGTGGCGCTTCCTGTTCGTCGCCGGCATGTGGTTTCAGGATCTGTTCAACTACGACTTCCGGCGCACGGAGATGTGCATCATTCCGTACGGCACGCAGATGGGCGAAATCTCGTTCTGCGCCTACAACACCGGCGTCGGCTTCCGGCAGATCATCGAGAAGATGAAGAAAACCGCCACGGTTGCGGAGTGGTACAAGACTCGCGGCCGCCACCCGGTGTACGCAAAGAACCAGAATCTGCCGTTGCCGGATAGCCCACTCACCGTGGTGACGCGCGAACCGAGCGCGCTGGTTGGGCGCTCGCCCACATCGCCCTTCGCTGACGGGCGAAAGCGCCTGCGGCTCGTATCGTAGCCCGCGCCAGCGAGCGCTGATCGGCGAGCGGTTAAAGATCGCGGCGGTCCACGGGGCCGTCGAACGGCGGTCGCTGCATCTCTCCGAAGCGGCACACTCGCGCGCCTGGGATGGACCGGCGAAGCGCTTCGCGTCGCGCGGGCTCGCCGGCGAACGCGCAGCTCGTGAGCAGGGGTCGGTACGGGCTCAACGTGGCGACGGGATCCGGAGTGGCTAGGACGTGAATGTTCCTACCGGTGGGGGGCAGGAGCCAACTGCCGGTGTGCGCCAGACTCACGAAACCCAAGCCGGCCTCGAACACTTCCCCGGTAAAATGAGCGGTGTCGCGATACTTGGCGATCTCGCTCAACTCCGGCGCGTCGAGCGGTCCGCGCGGGATGCGCTGTTCCAGCTTTTCGAGCTCGTGCGCAAGCTCGCGTGCCAATGCGCTGGCGAACTCGCGCTCCGCATTCACCAAGACCACGCGCGGACTCAAACAGCCACGCTGATCGAAGAGCGCGATGTCTTCGGCCAGTGCCGTCAGCAATGCGCTGAGCTCCGCGTCGGAGTGCGCGCCCTCTAGGACTGCTGCGCCGAAGCCCGAGCCATGCGCGTGCAGGGCGACCCCGGCCGGCAACGTGACGGCTACTTCGTCCATGGTTTCGTCGCTGCCGTACGCCCAGAGCCGATCGCCCGAGCGCGGCGATAGCTCGCTCACCAGTTGAAACGAGCCAGGGGCACCCGCCAAGAGTAACTCGGCCATCTCGGGTTCACGGCGCGAAGCGCGCACGCGCACTTGGTCGGATGCTGCAAGCGCGATGGCGATCGCGCGGTGCGCGGCCACGAATACGTTGGCCGAAAGCAGCACATGGGCTACTTGCGCGGTCGGGGTAGAGCGAATCAGAGCCGCAATTTCCGGCTCATCCGGCGCAACCTCGAGGCAGCGTTCCAGCGCGAAATCCACGCCTTGCGCAGAGAGCCCGCTGGAAGCGACCAGCCGCTCGCGTGCGAGCCGGCCACGCGGTGTCGAGGCATCTGCGAGCGAGCGCGCAGACTCGAATAGCGGTTCGAGCCTCGCTCGGCGGGAATCGAAGTCACTCATTGCAGACCGCTGTTCAAAAATTCCTCGATCGCCAAGGAGCAACCACGGGGCGGGGCGCCCGCGGCGCGCCCGAGCAGGACGATGCCGCCTTCGACTCGCCGCACGCGATCTTGGGTCTGTATAGCGACCGCGGAGTCGATGTTCCCGAGATCGACGATGCGCGCGATGCCGACTTCTCCGGTAGGCACCGGTTCGAGCGTGGCCGGATCGACGGGGATGACTCGCAGCCAGGGGGGCTCCGCGTACACGCCGGGTGTCCCGTGCCGCTCGCGTTGGAGGGCGGAGCCAGGCACGGTGGCCTCGTACAATTGACTGGTCAGCTCGGTCATTCCGTATTCGCTGACGATTTGGGCCTGGCCGATGCCGAAGCGGTCGGCCATTGCCGCGCGCAGCTCAGCGGGCTCGATTTCCCGGGTTTTCCCTTTAAAACCGCCGGTTTGCATGACCACTGTTCCGGGCGGCAGCGGCAGCGTTCTGCCTTCGAGTGCATCCAGAACGCCCACCAAGGCGAAGGACGTGGCCAGCACGAGCAGCGTCTCTCCGCGCTCGTGGGCCCGCGCGGCGGCCTGCTCGAGGCCCGTCAAATTCACGCCGCGCTCCTCGATCAGCCAGCGCGCGGCAGTGCGCACGTCGAACTGGCCGCGGCGCTCGAAGTCGACCATGAACATCGCCATCATGTGGCCGAGCGACGAGCTGGGCGGGTCATCGAGCAACGGCGCGAGCGCGACCACGTACGGCGCGCGAGCATTCGATAGCAACGCGGCGCGACCAAAATTCAGCGCGAGCTCTTGGTACGTTTCCGTGACGCGCATGGCGTGCAGGCCGCGCGCGCCGCTCGTCGTCCCACTCGTGAGGAAGCGCAGCCGATCTTCGCTCTCGGGGTGCAGCGCGACGCGCGCCAAGCGAAATGCGTCACAGGGCACACCGGGGATGTCATCGACGCTTTCGAGGGCGGCTCCGCGGCTGGCACACAGTCGTGCAAAGCCCGGCGAGAATTCGCGCTGAAATGCCGCTATTTCTAGGGCTAAGTCGGTAAACGAGCGCGTCGCCGCACCCGCCGCGAAGCGACGCACGTCTTCATGTAGGCCATCCGAGCGCGCGTTTCGAGTCATGCGCCGAGCGTTCCGAGGCTGAGCTCCAATGCATCCACGAAGCCAGCGAGTAGAGTCTCGGCGAGTACTAGCGGTGGAGTCAGCACCAAGATCTCGCGCCGACCGCCGCCGGTAGAGGTGATGTAGCCACGCTCGAGCAAGCGCACGGCCAGCTGCGAGGCTCGGCCCGGGCGATCCCCGAGATCGATTGCGATCATCAACCCCGAACCACGCACGCTGGCTTTCGAGAATCGCCCGAGCCGCGTCTTCAACGTCGCGAGGAGTCGTTCACCGAGCGAGAACGCTCGCTCGGGCAAGTGCTCGCGTGAAATTGCGTCCAGCGTTGCGAGCGCGGTGCCGCAAGCGAGAGCGTTACCAGCGAAGGTGGAGGTGTGCACGACTTCTGCGTCGCGACGCCAGGCTTCCAGCACCGCGCCTCGCCCGATCACAGCGCTGATCGGCAAGCCCCCGCCCAGGCCTTTGCCCAGGCACACCAGATCCGGCGTGAACCCGGCACCCAGCGAATACAGCATTTTTCCGGAGCGCCCGAGCCCGGTCCAGATCTCGTCGGCGATGCACAGCGCACCGAACTCACTCGCCAATTTGCCGAGCTCCGGCAAAAATTCGGGCGGCGGGACGACCACGCCGCCCCGGCCCAAGATTGGCTCGACCAGGATCGCACCGACCGTGCCGTCCGCCAGCGCGGCGCGAACTTGGGTCAGGGCTCGGTCCAGATCGTCTGCTTGAGCGGGGTAGTCGGCGAAGCGAACGTGGGGGTTGAGTTGCTCTGCAAACGGGGTTCGGTAGCTCTCGCGCAAACCACAGGCGGCGAGCGGTGCGTGACTGAGTCCGTGATAGGCACCGCCAAAGGCGATCACTCCGGGCTTGCCCGTGAACAAGAGCGCGCTCTTGAGCGCGGCGGTGACCGCGTCCGCCCCGGACTGACCGAGAATCACGCGTGCGTTGGGATCCGGGTGCAGCGCGGCGAGGCGCTCGAGCAGGGCGATCTTCGAGTCTGCCGGAAACACGTCACCGAGTGCCATCAGCAAGCGATGCGATTGAAAGTCGAGCATGCGCAAGATGCTCGGGTGTGAATGCCCTAGCAACATTGCACCGAACCCCGCGGCCAAATCGACGTAGCGATTGGAGTCCACATCGACCACGTTCGAGCCTTTGGCGCTCGCGTACACGATGCCCGCGGGGGGGGCGCGCAGATCCCCGGGCTGATGGGCGGGCTTCGGGCCCATGGGCGCGGCCCGGTGCGCGTGGCGAACGAGCCAGCTGCGTGAGGACGGCCCGGGCGGGCGGCTCAGGATCTTGGGCTCGTCCTGGCCTGGCTCGACTTCGATCGGTGGTGGGATCTCGCTGAAGCTCATGCGCGCTTCCGCGAACTACCACGAAAATTGCCGCGCTTCAGGCGAACTGTCCCGGCTCGACCTCGGGCCTTGCCAATGGGCTGGCCGCTCATTTGGCGAGCTGGCTACGAACGCGCGCTTCGCGAGCGCGAAGAAGGCCGTCAGCGAGGGGTGCCTTTGGAGCTGCATTTTCTGGCGCGGGCTGGCGTGCGCGCTGCGATCGCCCCCAACCGTTGGCCCGCGCCCGCGCGCGCGCCAACGACGAGCCGAGCCGCAGCATGACTGCTGCCATGACCAACTCTCGCGGCGGCGCGACCGCGTCAGGAGCAAACGCGGTTACGACCGCTGCGCTTCGCTTGGTAGAGCTTCTCATCCGCGCGTTGGATTAGATCCGTCGCCGCCTTGTCGTCTTGGAGCAGCGCGCAGCCGATGCTGATCGTGACCGGGATTTGTTCGCCCTGGAAACTGAAGCCGTGGCTACCGACTCGACCGCGCAGATTTTCGGCCAGCGCGACCGCGCCTGCGAGCGAGGTTTCCGGCAGCACGATCACGAATTCTTCCCCGCCGTAGCGCGCGAAAACTTCGTCCCGGCGAATACGATCTTGCACGATGCGCGCGAGTTCACGCAGCACGTGATCGCCCGCCAAGTGCCCGTATTGATCGTTGATGCGCTTGAAAAAATCGATGTCGAACATCAAGACGCTGAGATCACGCTCGTAGCGGCGGGCGCGGATCAGCTCTTTCTCCAGCGCCTCGAATAGGTAGCGCTTGTTGTGGATCTGGGTCAGCCCATCCACGATCGTCATGCGATAGATTTCTTCGTGGTACTTTGCTTCGGCGTCGGCACCTGACAAGAATTTCAGAATCGACGGGCCGACCTTGATGCGGTCGCCGTTGGTCAGCAATGCTTCGCGCGCGATCTGCTCTTCGTTCAGGTAAGTGCCATTGGTCGAGCCATCGTCGACCGCATACCAAGCGCTCGTGCGGCGCTCGAAGTGCGCGTGTCGACGAGACACCGAATCTCCCTCGAGCACGATGTGATTGTCCGCGCCGCGCCCAACGCGCAGTGGGCTGCGGTCGAGCACGAAGCGCTTCCCCAGAAGGCCGGGCTCGGCCGTATAGATCACCACCAAGCAGTCGTTGCTGGGCGCATCGTCAGGCGGTGGCGCCTGAACTACCTGGGTGACTCTGGTTTTTTCGTCGTATTCGCTCACGAACGCGGCCTCTCACGCGCAACTTCAGCAGAGTCGGAATCCTAGCGGGTTAGGCCAGTCGATGGCTGCCCACAAGGCCTCGTACCTTGCTTGTGTCCGGGCAGCTATCGGAAGTGATTTCCATGTAATTCCCGAACACTCCAACTTAGCTTGCGGCAGAAGATTCCGTCAAGCCAACCTGGCAGTCGGGCCGGCTCGTGAGCATGCGCGCCCAGCGCCCACGTGCTCTCGACATGTCTCGATTTCGATCCGCGGTCGCGCCCGCCTCGCGCCCCCCCCCCTCAATGGTGGCGGTTTTCGCCATCTGGGTGGTCGACTGCGGGTAACCCTTCGAATGCCCTTTTTCCCTGCCAATCCGAGGTTTTGCCGCGTCGCGCTGGTCGACCGACAGCGAAGCCGCCTGTGAGAAGACTGCTCACAGCACGACTCGTTTTGAGACAAGGCTCATCCCTCGCCGTAAATGAAGCCCGGCGCGAAATCAGCGATCGCCGCGCCCGCAGCTCAACTCCGTCGACGACGCGCACGTGCGAGCGACACGAGCACCAGCAGTGCGAGCCCGCACGCTGGGCAGCCGGCTAGGCCCGGCGCGTGCCCGACGCGACAGCCCGAGACATCCCCTGGGGGTGTTGCAACTTTGCCAGCCGCCGCCTCTGCCTGTGCTTGGCCAGCGTGCGCCGTGGTGCCGCCGCTCGATGCACCCGCGGAGCCCGCCGTAGTGCTGCCGCTCGACGTGGTTCCAGCAGCGGCGCTGATTGCGCCCGCTCCGCCGGTGCTCGCGCCTGCGTCGTCCGCTCCGCCCGTGCCCGGGCCTGCGGTGCCGCCCGCTCCGCCCGCGCCACCGATGTTGGTGCCTTCGGGTACGAACTGAAAGTCGCGCACGACGATCTCGGCATCCTTGCCGTCGGACGGAATGTCGTAGCACCACAGGTTCATGCCCAGGGGTAGCGCCTGTTGCGGGATGTTGGTCGTGGCATTCGAGGGTGAATACTTCCACGACTTGAGCAACGATTGCGTGCTGGAGAGCGGTTGGAGTCCCGCGAGCAAGAAGTCTTCGATGAAGCTCGACGTCCACACGAAGCGTGAGGTGGACAGCGTTCCGCCATCGAGTGAAAAGCTGTAACTGAGCTCACCGATGGTCGTGCCGGAAGCGGGATAGTTCGTCCAATCGCCATTGGGGCCATTGGCCTGCCCCCAGCGCGAATACTCGATGTCGATCTCGTTCGTGCCGTCGCGGCCGATGCCGGCGGCGGGACCGTAGGGGAACAGACCGAGCACGACGTTCTTGTCGAGCGTGTCGATCGGGCCATCGATTTGCCATTGATAGGTCCCAAACCCAAGCCGTGTGGTGGTGAAGATCTCGGCGGCGGTCCAGGTGCTGCCGTTCTTTTGAACCTTCAGGTGTAGACAACCGCTGGTATCGACGGAAACATTGGCAGGGCTGCCTGCCGCGACTCCGGCCATGCCGCCATCCGTCACGCTCCAGGTGTAGCCTTTCCACTCGATTTCGGCCCCCCTCGCCAGTCGAGGCGCGCCGAGCAAACCCGCGCCGAGTGCGCACGCCAGCCAACCGATACTGCGAGTCATGGGGCTCCTCCTCATTTGATGGTCCGGGGTGCTCGGCACGCGCCGGCTCAAAAGTTCCAGGCTATGCTTCGAGAGTGTCGTTCGTAGGTGCAACCGAGAGCATAGCGCTGCTGGGGCCGACCAACACCGGTAAGACGCACCGCGCCGTGGAGCGCATGCTCGAGCACACGAACGGGATGATCGGCTTGCCGCTGCGGCTTTTGGCGCGCGAGGTGTACGATCGAGTCAGCGCGCGTGTCGGTGAAGATCGCGTGGCTTTGGTCACGGGCGAGGAAAAACGCGTGCCGCGTCGCCCGGACTACTGGGTGTGCACGACCGAGGCCATGCCGCTGAGCCACGAAGTCGACTTCGTGGCCATCGACGAAGTGCAGCTGGCAAGGGACGACGAGCGTGGCCACGTGTTCACCGAGCGCCTGCTGCACGCGCGCGGCCGGCGCGAGAGCTGGTTCATGGGGTCGAGCACGATGCGCCCTCTTTTGGAGCGCATGGTTCCCGCCGCCAAACACCAAGAGCATCCGCGCTTGTCTCGCTTGAGCTTCGCGGGCAGCAGCAAGCTACAGCGGTTGCCCAAGCGCAGCGTCGTGGTCGCCTTCTCCGTGCCGGAGCTGTACCAGCTGGCGCATCGTCTGCGGGTCTTGCGCGGCGGGGCCGCGGTCGTGCTGGGCGCGCTTTCGCCGCGCGCTCGCAACGCGCAAGTGGCCATGTTTCAGGCCGGCGAGGTCGATTACTTGGTCGCCACGGACGCCGTCGGCATGGGCCTGAACTTGGTCGTGGATCACGTGGCGTTTGCTTCGCTGCGCAAGTTCGACGGGCGCAACGCGCGCAGTTTGGAAGACGCCGAACTGGCTCAGATCGCCGGTCGCGCGGGCCGCTACTTGCGTGACGGCAGCTTTGGCACCCTGAGCCCGCTGGAGTTACCCTTGCCCTCGGCTCAGCGCATCGAACAACACCGCTTCGAGCCGGTGCGCCGCGTCCGGTATCGGAATGCGGAGCTCGATTTCTCTTCGCCCGCCGCATTGCTCGCCTCACTCGAAGCACCGCCGCCCGCCGCGTATCTCGCCGCGGTCCCCGATGCGCTCGATTTGCACTCGCTGCGCGCGCTCCTCGAGCAGCCCTTGATTCGCGCGCAAGCCCGCGACCCGGAAGAGCTTGCGCGACTGTGGGCGGTTTGTCAGATCCCGGACTTTCGACACATCTTGTTCGAGGTACACCTCGAGCTCTTGCGCGACATCTTCTCGGCGCTTTCGCGCGGCCCGCTCACGGACGATTTTCTCGCGGCTCGCACTCAGGAATTCGCACAAGAAAGCGGCGACGTAGACGCCATCGTGGCCCGCATCGCTCGCTTGCGAACTTGGGCATTCGTGGTCAATCGCGCCGGTTTTTGCGCCCATTCGGCGTTTTGGTCCGCGCACCTGAGCAGTCTCGAAGACCGGCTGAGCGATGCGCTGCACAATGGCTTGGTTTCGTCGTTCGTCGAAAAGCGCAGCAATGGGCAGCGTTCGGCTCGACCCGCCCCGCGAAAGCAGGCGCTGCCAAGCGAAGCGAGTGAGCTCGACCGCCATCATCCATTTGCCGCCCTCAGCAAGCTTCGCGTGCGGATCAGCGGCGACCTTCCGAGTGCGCCCGAGAGCTCTCTGGAGAGCTTGGTCGATGCTCCGCATGAAGCTTTCGAGCTCGATGCGCGGGGGCGGGTGAGCGCGCAGGGCGTCGCCTTGGGGCGGCTCGTGCGCGGTACGAGTGTCACCGCACCCAACGTGGAGCTGGCGCCGCTCGAGGAGCTGGGCGGAGGGCTGCGCATCCGGCTGCAACGTCGCTTGCTCGCCTTCGCGCGCGACGCCGTGAGCCGCCCCTTGAGTGCACTACATGAACTGCGGGGCGCCGAGCAACCGGCTCTGCGCGCCATCGCCTATCAGCTGGAGGGCGGCCTGGGCACCGCCAGTGCGCGCGAGCTCGCGGCCTCGCTCTCCGTGCTGACCCATGCTGACCGCGAACGCTTGCATCGACTCGGCGTCGTAGTCGGGCATTTGTCGGTCTTTCTAGGCTCCACGCTGCGCCGCGCCGCCCTCGAACAGCGCGCGACGTTCAGCGCGATCTTCGAGCCCGAGCTGCTGCTGCCGCTACCTGGCAAGACCAACTACGAGACGCGCGCGCTCTCGGCGACCGTGTGGCAGCGGCTCGGTTACGTCGAGCTGGGCCCGCGAGCTTGCCGCGCGGACCTCGCAGAGCGAGCGGCCCAGGCGCTCTTGGACGGAGCTTCGGAGCTCGATGCGCTGCGCTGCCTGTCCATCCCGCGGCGCGATGCGGCGCGCGTCGCGCGCGCCGTTCGCGAGTTGTCCGCGCCGCGGCCCGGCGCGACCGACGCGGCATGAGGCCCGTTCAAACGCGGATGCGCTTGCGCTTCACCGGCTCATCCGGCTCTATCTCTTCGATCGCGTTGTTGCTCAGGTTGCGATAGCGCACTTGGCGCACCAGCCGACCTTGCGCAAGCAGGCCCTTGCCCTCTTCGAAGTACAAGCGCTCCTCACGCTTGCGATTGCGTTCGAGCGCCGCTTTGCCGAGCGCAGAGTCTTCGTCCACATGCCATTGGCCGATATCGGCGGGCAGCGGTTCGAGCACGCCTAGCCGCTCTTCGGCGGCGCCCGGCACCAGCTTGAAGATGAACACCAGGTACACGCCGATGCCCAGCGCGGCGACGATCAACAAGAACAGGAAAAACACCGATCACCTCCGGATGAGCTTCAGCGCGATGCCTCTAGCACGGGAGCCGCAAAATCTGCAGGGTGGGAGCGGGCGGCCTCGATCACCTCCGGAATTCTATGGGTTTCGATGCCACGCCAATACACGTTCCACTCGGGCAACCGAACCATGCCGTCGCACACCGACGCATACCAAGATGCGATCGGATTGTCCGCGCGCCCTCGCCAGTACAGTGCCGGATAGTCGCGCGAGATGGCCTGCCATAGATCGCGGCCCATGCCTTCACCTTGGGCCTCGGGCTCGACCGCGAATTTGCTCAGGTACGGCACGGGATTGCCGTGCGCGACGACCGCCGCGCCGCGGTATTCGGCCTCGACATACACGGCCAGCGGCGTGCGATCGAAGAACTTTTCGCCGAGCGCGCGACCAAAGCTCGCCTCGAGCAAACGGCGCAGCCGCTCGATGTCGAGATTCACGAAAGAACGGTGGCGAGAGACCGCGCTGCCGAGCTTGATCAGCGTCCCTGCGCCTTTGACCGTGAACAGCTCCTTCAGCAAATTCAGCGGAGAGGTAATGCTGGCCAGGATCGGCGTCGGTTGGGACAAATCAATCAGGCGCTCGGCCGCTGCCAGCAGTTCCGAGTCACGCTTGGGTAGCGTCTTGCCGGGCACGATACCGGCGCGATCGGTGCGCAGATTGATGATCGAGATCCGCCCGCCATCAGTGGGCAAAAAGTAGCCTGGGGCCAATTCGAGCCGACGTGGGGTCAAGGGCTTGAGCCCGCCGCGCCGACGCAGCAGCACGAATTTACGCGTATCCAGCTCTTTGGCGAGCTGCCCAAGCTCGTTCAGGCGATCCTCGATGGTCTGCCCCTCGGTGGCTCGAAAATGAACCACGGGCAGGCGATCCGCGCGCAGCTCGACGCGCAGCGTCTCGGCGAGGCCGGGCTCACCCATGTCGTGAGGACAAGCGTCCATGCCCGCGAGCTGTAGGCGCTTCATTAGGCGATCGGCGCTCGCAGCTGCCTGTTCGGGATCGTACAAGCCGAGCACGACTGGCGCATGCAGGCCGAGATCGGCGAGGAACTTGAGTTGCTCGACGAGCGAGCCGAGCGCATAGCGAATGACGGTAGCGCCGGGAGCGATGATGCCGAAGCTCTCCGGCGGCAGCTTCAAGAACAGGCGTAGATAAAACTCAGCCTCCGAGCGACGCCCCACGCTTTCCAAAAACGTGAGCACGGCGTCGGCGGCGGCCGAGGCGGGAGCAGGCGCTGACACTCTCTATTTGATCTGGTTCTGAACGTAAGCGACGAGATCCGCGCTGCCGACGACAGCGGGCGAAGCAAGCTTACGCGCATACCAACGAACGGTCCAATGCAGCGCGTCGCCCGGCTGGAGCGTTTGCCCCGCGCCTTGATTTTCGACCTCGACGTACTTGGGCGCGGCGAAGATCTCGATTTCCGCTTCGCCTGTAGGGCTCTGATCGGGGGTCAAGTCCGGGAAGCTCTTGATCAGCAACAGATCGCCGGCAGCGTGGGCGATCCAGCCCTTGCCATCGGAAAAAAACTTGGTCGGCTCGACCACGTTCGGGTCGTGTTGGTACCAGCGCACGCCGTCCGTCAACGTGGTCGGCGGTAGGACCATGTTCGGGTCGTGCACCACCGGCTCACTGGCTTCCGCGTAGAACGTGATGCCGCCGGCGGCGACCCGCGTGATCTCCCAAGGCGCGACGGTGACGGGGACCGTACCGCCGTTGGTCATCGTGTAATCGATGACGATTGCCTCCTTGGCCAGGTCCGCGGAAAATTTCTTGATCACGGACACGGCTGGGGCAGCGGCATTCAGCTCGCTCGTCAGGGTCAGCGTTTGCGAGTCGCTGATTGCCGCGTAGGGCAAGGTGTTGATCGCGTCGATGCTGCCCTCGGCCGTTGGCGGCCAAGCCCAGTTCTGAGGGCTCGGCCAGAAGGTCGAACCCCAGTTGTCCTCTTGACCGGTCACGTTCGCGTCGGCGAGCAAATTGGGGCCGGCGCTGCCACCCACGCGCAGCGCAGTCATGCGCGCGCCGTTCGCCGGATCGAGCTCCAGATAAGTGCTGCCCAAGCTCAGCGAGTACTTGCCACCGTCCGTCGTCCACATCGCAGTAATTGAGCCTCCGGTGCCTGCATTACCGCCCGTGGCCTGCCCGCCGCCAGCAGAATCGCCCCCCGCCGCGAAACCCGCACTGGCCCCCCCGGCAGGTAGCGAGCTGCTGCCGGCATCCGAGTCACAGCCGCCACCCAGGAATGCGACCAACAGCAGCCCCGCCGCGATCGCCGCCGAACGTCCGAGCGAGCAGATCTCCCATCGCTGACCCACCGCGGCAATCCGGCTGCTCATGCCTCGCCTCGTATCACCGGCATTCCAGGGCCGCAATGTCAGCACGGCGCGAGCCACCCGCGTGAGAGACGTGGTAAACCGCGCCCCACGCCATGAAGCCAACGCCCCGCCTCAAACGCGCACTAGTCATGTTGTCGAGCGCGAGTCTACTGCTCGCTTTCGGAGCCTTGGCGAGTGGTGAAACGGCCGACGCGCTGCTGCGCCGCTACCCGTACGATCCCGCCTGTCCTTGGGGGCGCATCAGCAACGGCAAGGGACTGATCGTGCGCTGCCTCACGGAAGCAGAAGCTCAAGGGCTGCGCTCCGGCACACTCGCGCCGCCCAGCGTGAGCGCGCTGCCGGTGGCCACGGCAACGAGCGCCGCCCCCGTCGTCGCCGCCCCGAGCTCGACCGCGCCCACGCCCGCGGCAAGCGACGAAGCGGCAGAGGCCGATGCCGGCGCACCTGCACCGGTGCCCGCGCCCAGCAACGACAAGTTGGATATCACGGTCGGCCCCGTCACCGCGGACACGGGTACGCTGGGCATCGGCAAGTTGGGGGCGGCGCGTGACAAATACATGAAGTGCGTCAACGACAACGGCGGGCTGAAGGAGGCGAGCGGCGAAGTTCAGGTGCGCTTCATGCTTCGGCAACGCGGCCGCGCCGAGGGCGTCTCGGTGGCCAAGCGCAGCGGAGTGAGCGCGGAAGCGGCCCGCTGCGTTTCGGAAGTCGTCGATCGTCGCTACGTGGGTGTGCCGGCCGAGCCGATGGTGGGCGCCACGGTTTCGATCAAGTTCGCCAAGGTCGCGAAGTGAGCGGTCAGGAAGCCGAGTACCGCGCTCGCGAACAGCGCTTCGAGGCGGAAGCAGAGCGCCACGCAGCGCGCTCGCGCACGGTCTCGAATCTGCGCGGTCTGTTCTTCGCGGTGTTCATCGTCAGTTTGTTGCTGTCGGTGTTCGGCAAGAGCAACGCGTTCGCCGGCCCCCTGAGTTTAGTAGGGCTTTTGGCCTTCTTGGGGCTCGTGGTTTGGCACAGCCGGGTGCTCACCGAGGAAGACTTGGCGCGCCGCTTCGCGCGCGTGAACAAAGACGCGCTAGCGCGAACCACGGGTCGCTTCAGCGAGCTCGCAGAAAACGGCGCGCGCTTCGTGGACGCCACGCACCCGTACACGAGCGACTTGGACGTCTTCGGCCCAAGCTCGCTCTTTCAGCGGATCTCGGTGGCCCACACCCGCGTCGGGCAAGAGAAGCTGGCCGCGTTCTTCGGGCGCACGAGCCCAGCCAGCGCGGTGCGTGAGCGCCAAGTGGCCGTGCGCGCCCTCGCCCCGCTACTCGATCTGCGTCAGCGCATCGAGGCACTCGCGCTCGGCATCGTCGACCCTGCCGGCAGCAAGCGCAAAGAGCCGCCCAACCCCGAACCGCTCTTGGTCTGGGCCGAAGAAAAACCTCAGCTCAAGCACTGGCTGCACGTGGTTTGGGCGGCGCGCATTCTGCCGCTCTTCACCATCGGCGGCATGGTCCTCTGGTCCAGCTTCGGCCGCTCCTGGCTATTTTTTACGATCCCCGCCGCGCTCTCGCTGTTCACGCTCTCGCTCGCCAACGCCATCACTTCGCGCGTCTTTCACGCCGTGTCGGAGACCCAAGGCGCGTTCCTCCGCTATGGCACGCTGCTCGGCGAACTCGAATCGCTGGACGTCGACGCGCCGCTGATCCGCGCCGCTCAAGCGCGCCTGAGCCAGAGCGGCAAAAAACCGTCCGAAGAAATGCGTCGCTTCGAGCGCGTGGTCGGCTTCTTCGAGCTCAAGCACAACGGCATGATTTACCCGGTGGTGAATCTGTTCTTGCTCTGGGACGTGCACTGCGTGCTCGCACTCGAAGCTTGGCAAGAACGCGCCGGCCGCTTCGTGCGGGAATGGCTCGACGTCGTAGGTGAAGCCGAAGCATTGTCATCGTTGGCCGGGCTGGCCCACGACGAACCCGGCTTTTGCTTCCCCGAGTTCAGCGATCAGCCGCGCTTCTTGGCGGAAGAGCTCGGCCACGTGCTGATCGACGGGCAAGTGAGGGTGACCAACAGCGTCTCGCTGCCCGAACCCGGCACCGCGCTGCTCGTCACTGGCTCCAACATGTCGGGCAAGAGCACGCTCCTCCGCTCGATGGGCCTGGCCAACGTCCTCGCGTTCGCAGGCGGCCCGGTGTGCGCCAAAAAACTCGTGCTCGCCGAATTCTCGCTGATCACCAGCATTCGCATGAGTGATTCGCTAGCCAGCGGCGTGAGCCACTTCTACGCCGAGCTGAACAAGCTCAAAGCCGTCGTCGACGGCACGTCGGGCACCAAACCGGTATTCTTCCTACTCGACGAGATTTTACACGGCACGAACTCACTCGAACGCCAAATTGGCGCCCGCTGGGTGATCGGCGAATTGATGAAGCGCGGCGCCCTCGGCGCAGTCTCCACGCACGACATGGGCCTAGCCGAGCTCGAACCCGCGTTGATGAGTCGCGTGACCTTGATTCACTTCCGCGAAAGCGTGAAGGACAACGAAATGAGCTTCGACTACAAAGCTCACCCCGGACCCGTGCAAGCCGGCAACGCCTTGCGCCTGATGCGGCGCATTGGGCTCGACGTACCGCTCGAGTGAGCGGCGGCGCTCGAAACACTCGATCGCTTCGATTCGGCTTCTTTGGTTGATGGTCACGCGCCGCGTCGCGCATCGGCAAAGCCTTCGGCGTCGATTTTCGGCCACCCTGCCCCTCGAACTCGCCGTCGTGCGTCAAGAGCCAGATCCGGATGCAACCGCTCCTTGGTTTTGCCCAATTTCCATGCGGCAGACGAAACCTCGCTGCGCTCGGCCGCGCAGCTGAAGCCTGGTACGTTGGGCGGACGGGACATGTCACAGCGCTTCCAAGACCTTGGCGCATCGGTCTATTCGTTCGACAGAGAGTTTCTCGTGCGGTGTCCGCGTTGCGATCGTCGAGCGGACGTTCGTGTTTCCGAGATTGATGCTCGCCTGACCTGTACGCACTGCGGGGTGAGCCGATCTCGCACCAACCGCTTTTACTCCGTAAGCGTGGACGCGACCGACTGGTACTTCAAGTTACCCCTCTGGCTACAAGCGCCCTGTTGTGGACACGTCTTGTGGGCCAGGAATCTCGAGCACCTCGCCTTTCTAGAGGAGTTTGTCGAGGCAAAGCTTCGTGAAAGGCCCAATCACGCTGGTGGCTATCGCAACAAGCTTCTCGTCAGCCGTCTCCCTCTGTGGATCAAGAGCGCGCGCAACCGAGACGCCGTCATGGCAGCACTGGCGAAGCTGCGTTCGCTCTCCGCCTGACCGAGAGCTCCGGCGCATCTGTGGTACCGCCGTCCAACAAGGTGCCGCAGCGGACGGAGCCGACCCTCGCGCTTCGCGCTCCCTCTGGCCTTCGCCGCTGAACGCCGGTACGTTGACGGACGAACAGATGCCTCGCGACGAGACCCGCATCATGTACATCGAACGCGGAGGTGGCCTTTGCCGCGGCGGGCGAATTGGCCGCGTACGCGTTTCGAAGACCGGACGCACCCTGTACTACGGCGTTACCGTCTTACAGTCGCTCGATGGCTCTGGATACAAGACCTCGCATTTTGACGTCGAAACGGGGGAGGAATACTGGGTTTCCCGTCCCCGGAAGGACGGCAACGATCCGCTCTACCCCGACGTCGTTGAGGTCGACGCCGACGCGCGTGAGGAGTACTGGCGTGACCTTCGCGGACAACCGGAGAGTGCGACCGTGAGCAAGTTCCGGGCTCCGGGCAAGTACTCCAAGCGTCACCCGCACCCCGACAACATGCGCCGCCGCCGTTCTTAGCGGAGCCCATCAAGTTGCGGGTTCGAGCCCGCCTCCTTGACGCCTTTGCCTCCGCCCCCACTTGGCGATAGATTCACGCAGGGGCGAACAATGACCAAGCAAGCGGCCGCCTCCACCCAAATTCCTCGAGATCCGCGCAGTTTTGGTGAGCGCTGGCGCGGGCCTCTATGATCCACAACCGCCCCGGCCAACTCATTGCGCTCCTACTTGTCGGCGCCAACTGTTCAATGATCGGTTGCGGGGGACGGCAGGGACCGGCAATTGAAGTGACGCGTCAGTTTGGCTCGACGCCCAAGGGTTCCGGCAAGCTTGAGGCGTGGTTGATCTATGCGACGGTCCGTGGGCAGTGGATCGATTTCAAATTCCTGGACCGATTTCCGCAGGAGCGTACTTACCAATATACATTCGATGAAGAAGTGGATGCTCGTGATTCTGCCGCAGCCGTCTGGACGGAGTTGAGGCAGAAGGAGCAGCTCAGTGACCGCTACCTCGGTGAGCTCGCCCTCGTGCATACCGCGGGATTCATGCGAGAGTATGTGTGGTACTGCGTTCCACATGGCCCGTGGCGTGCACCGTCGGGGCTTCGGAGTACGCAATTTGCCAACTGGTTCTCGGAACGACTTCCAGAGCATCACGTCGAAACATGGGTATCCGTCGTTCGGGGAAGCGACGGCCGTCGTGTCGTGGTCGGCATTGCTCCGTACAAACCGCAAAAGTGCGCTCTGCCTGCCGATCCGGAGGCGAGGTGACCCCAACGCGGAGTTGCGGCCTGCCTTTACTACTTCTTGCTTGCTGAGGCCGAGGTCCAACCTTCCAGGGTGAGCCCCTCGAATCGCGCAAAGTCCGTCACGTTGGCGGTCACCAAGACTAGATCGTGAACGTAAGCGATCGCAGCAATTGGGCCGTCAACGTATGGTCCTGGACGACCAACTCGTTCGTGCCTCGCTCGCTCGCGAGCATGCCACGTTGCAGCCTCCTGGTCGTAGGGAAGTATCGGGAACGACTTGAAGACGACGTCGCGCAAGTAGGCTTCGAGCGGCGCCCGCTGCACCTGAGGCGCAAACCGGCGGCGCCATCACACGTGACGCGGGCGCCGCGGCATGCCCCTGGGCTAGCGCTCGCGAGCAGCTGCCAAAGTAGTTAGGCTCGCTTCATCGCTTCCTATACCCACGCCAATTCGGCAAGCCCGCGACGAAATCTGGCCACACCTTTTGCAGCCCCGCCTGCATCTCGCCGTTCAAATTGTGGCCGGACTTGGGATCACCGCCGATCAAGGCTTGAATGCCGGCGGCGCTGAGGTTGGGCTCCGCGGCGCGCATGCTCGCAAAGCACGCGGGCGTACCGCAGGCGAGCAGCACGCTTTCGACTCCGCGCGCTTTGAGCTTGCCGAGGAACGCGCGGTTCTGCACTAGCCCATAGCCGCCTTCGGCCAGCGCGACGAACGGGAAGGATTGCGTGGCGTCGAGCAGCGTGGGGCCGGCCAGGGTCGCGCCTTGGCTGAAGCCGACGTACAACGTCGGACCTTCGGCGATGTATTCGCCGAAGCGGGCGCGCGCGGCCATCACGGCGCTGGCTACACGACGACGGATGGTCTCGGCGCTGTCCCAAGCGAAGCGCATCGGATCCATCTTCATGCCTTGCGGGCAGACGACGAACGCATATTCACTGGCCACCATTCGCCAACCTCCGCACGACCACTCGGCGCGATCGCCTGCGCCGTGAACGGCCACGATCAGTGGTCGCGGCTCGCGCGCGCCGATCGGGGGACACACGTAAGCGTCGTGCCCGCCGTCCAGTTCTAGGTGCTCGATCCACGCCACACCGAGCAGGGGCGGGAGCCCGGCCGGGGGCGCGCTCGATGGTGCGGATGGCGCCGGTGCCGGTAGCGGTATCGGTGCGGACGCGGTTGGCTGCACGGTCGCGTGGGGCACGGCCTGCGAAGTCGTGGCCTTGCGACAGCCCAGTGCGCTCAGCACAGCCAGTAGAAGTACAGCGCTTCTCACGATCTCCTTAGGGCCTCACAGGCATTGCAGGAAGTCACCGGTGCATGAACCGCAAGCTAGACCCTGTGCAGCACAAGCGCCCTCAGGCCCCGCGCTGATCGACCCCGACACGCAGGTGTAGTTCACGCGTTGAATGCCACAGGCATCCAAGGCATTCGCTTGAGCCGCGCAGTTCGGAAATTTTTGATACTTCGCCCCGCAAAGCAGCGCGCAGCTCATCGCATAGTCGGCCGGTGTTTTGGGGCAGTTCGCAGCTACCTGAAGGTCACACTTTTTCTGGCACACCTCGGCCGGCGTCAGGTGTGAAAGATCCTCAGACTCGTGGTCGGAATCACCACAGCCGCCGATCGCTAGACCAGAAAACAGCCCCAAGACTCCCAGTCCCTTGATAATTCCCATGATGGATCCCCCTAGAGCAATCTGCGTGCCGGCTCAGCCGGCGGTTTCAGTGTTCGACGGCCGGCTCGGTTTTCGCGTCCGGCGTGGCTTCGCGCTTACGCTTTTTCTTTCGCGGCGCGATGTCCGGCGCCGGATAGTCGTAACTCGTCACTTTGGTGGACGGTGCCGCGTTCGCCGGCTTCCAACGGAACGCCAACGCTTGCATGGGCCGTCCGAGCGCGTAGAGCACGCTGGTCTCGTAGCTGGCCACGGGCGGCGTGGCCGTACCCGCGCGTTGCACGAATGCGGGATGATGCGAACCACGGTCGAGCTCGACTACGCGCGTGCAACCCACGCGTAGTAAGGCCGCGGCTAGCGTATCGCTCGTGTCGTGCAGGGCAGAAGCGACGAGCAGCCGCTCGCTGGGCGTGATGCATAGCGCGGCGCGACGCCGCATGTCCCCGCGTTCGCGCGCGCGAGGTTCGAGCTTGCCGTTCTCGACCAACAGCGGCAGCTGCACGGCTTCTTCTTCCGGGCCGAGTGTCGGCGTGACACCGGGTGCCTCGATGCGCGCGGTGGCGATCGGGGACAGCACGAGCGTCGCGTATCCCGTGCGTAGCGGCAGCGTAGTTTGCGGTCCGAAGGCGAAGCCGTAGCGCGTCGATTCGGTGGTATGTCCGAGGCCAATGGCCGCCATGACGCGGTGCTCGGCGGCGTCGTCCAGGCCGGTTTTCAGGCCTGGCGCGGTTGCCGAGACGGGCTCGCGCGTCCCTGCCCGAAAGCGAAATTCGACGTGCCCGGGTTCGAAGCTCAGCAGGTCGACTTGCACGCTGCCCAAGGTCAGCTGGCTCGAGTATACGCCCGGCAACCAACTCGGGGTGGCCTGCGTCCCGCTGTCCACGGTCCAGGACAGCTCGGAGGCATCGTGCGGGGTCGCGTCGCGCACCGTGATGTAGAAAAAATCCTTGGCCGACCAGCGCACGAATTTCTCGGGTGGGATCGTCATCCGATCGTCGGCCAGCTTGAGGTGGTACTCGGCCTTCTTCGGGTTCACTACGTCCGTGTACACGAAGCCCGCGTGGGCCGGGTTCATGTCCAAATGCATGGCGTAAGAGCAGCCCGCTTGGCGCAGCGCTTTGCCCAACGTCGGCCCGTCGATCTCTTCGCCCCAGGCGTAATACAGATGCCCCGCCGCGGTGACGCACAGCGCGGTGCGCTGGGTCATCACGCTGGTGCCCTCGAGCTGCCAACCCCAAAGCCGACGGCCCGTCGGGTTGGCTACGCCGTCTTCCACGAGCGGATCGAGATTTTGGCGAAATGACGCGATATTGTCGGGAATTCCGTTGCTCGCCGGCCAGCTCCCCAAGCCCACCGCCGAGGAGTTGGTGACGATCACCGTGGCGCCGCCCACCACGGGTGGCAGGAGCACGCGCTTGTTGACCATCATGCCGTAGGCCCCATGCTGCGTCTTGAACGCGCCGTTGAACGTGCCCACGACCCGGCTGTACACGGCAGGGTCTTGCGGAATGTGCCCTTCACCCGGGGAGCCAGTGGTCGGCTTGGGATCCTCGTAGCCTGCCTGCATGCCGAGCTCGAGCTGGCGCATATCCATGGCCACGAGTACCAACTCTGAATACGGTCGCTCCGGATCGGGTCTGATCACGGTGCGGTAGAAATAGGCAGGTGGCTTCGCATCGGGGGTGAGCCCGCGCATCTTCTTCAAGAACCCGTAAGTGACGGGAGTCCATTCACCTTCGCCCGGCTTCGGATCCTTCCAGATCGAAGGCACGCTCGGTGGCGGCCAAGAATCGGTCGCGTTTGCGAAGTCGCTCCCATCGAGTACTTTGGCCACCACGGGCTCTGCCGAAGGAGCCTTCAGCGCGCTGGCCGTCTTGGATGTGACCAGCGCAAAGCTAGCGCGTTTTAGGCTGTCTTTTAGGCCAAATACCTTGTTCTCGAGCCAGGCGATCGGCTCCGGGCCGACCTCCGCGCGCACCGTGTCGACCAGCCACAGCACGAGCGGCTTCGGTACGTGTACCTCGGGCACTGCGCGCGCGGCGACCGGGTCGCCACCATCCGCGGCACGCAGTGAGCGTTGCTCGGTTTGGTAATGAAGGCCGCGTGCGGCGTCGCCGAAGTCGATCTCTAGATTGGGCGGGGCGAGCGTCAGCTTGGCGCTTTCCGCGGGTTGGTCGAGCACGATGTTCGTGCGGCCGAGCCCGGCAAAGCTACCTGTGGCTTGATACGAGTTGATCGCCAAGAGAACCCGGTCGAAGAGCTTGTCGGGGCGATCCGAGCGCGGAATGCCCGACAGATCGAGCACGCTCAAGCCTTGAATGCGTCCGAAGGCGAGCGTGGCGAAGGTGGCGCGATCGCCGCGCGCCTCGAGCGCCGCGTCGTCGCCGACCGGCGTGTCGGTCACGTTGTGCAGCGCGCCCACCGACAACGGCTGGCCATCGAGCGTGACGCGCACTCGGGCTCGGTACAGATCCCGCGCACTACCGGCCTGGGTTTTACCCAAGAACAGAACCCGCCGTCCGAGCAGCAGCTCCTCGATCATGCCGTGCCCCGGCTCCCAGATCAGCTCTTCCGGCTTGACCACGCCGCCGATCGCGCCGCTCAGCAATTGTGCCACCCCGGCCAGTGATCGTTCGGGCGGTGTAGGCGCGGAACAATGGGAGGCCATCGCGAGCGACGCCACGCATCCGAACAGCAGCCCGCGCCGCCGAAAAAAGGCCCAAGGAAACTTCATCGCGAAGGGACCGGGGTCTACTTTCGGCGGGCCTTCGGCGCAAGTCGCCAGGAATATTCCCGCGATCCCGCCGTGCGGTCGTCCCCCTCGTGAGCGTCCCCCCTTGTGATGCGCGCGAGCGACTGTTACGGCAAGGGCGTCTTGGCAGCGAGCAATCTCAAAGTTCGACTTCTCACCGCCGCCGTCGTCGTCCCGCCGCTGATGTGGCTGCTTTTCCTCGGACCGGCCTGGGGTTTCTTCGTGTTGGTGCTGATCGCCGCCGCGATTTCTGCGGACGAGCTGTTCCGCATGACGCACCCCGGCGATGGCATCGCGCGCGCGATCGGGATCCTGAGCACGCTCGGCGTTGCGGTCAGTTTGTACCTATGGGGCACGGACCCGCGGGTGTTGCTGACGCTGTTCTTCGTGGTGCCGCTGGTAGGCTTGATGGTGCCGCTCTGGCGGCTCGGTGAAATTCCGACCGCGGCTCTGCGTACATTCGCCGGCGTGACCGGGCCGCTCTACATCGGCGGCTTGCTCACCGCGCTCGCCCTGCTGCGTCGCGATGCGGGCGCGGTCGGTCCGAACTACGTGTTCATGTGCCTGACCTTCGCTTGGCTTGCGGACACGGGCGGCTATTTCTTTGGTCGCTTCTTGGGCAAGCGAAAGCTGTACGAAGCGGTCAGCCCCAAGAAGACCCGCGCCGGCTTCGTCGGCGCGCTACTCGGCGCGGTGCTGGGCGGGCTGCTCGGACATTTCTTCTACCTGCGCAGCATTCCGCTCGAGCACGTCGTGCCGCTCGCCTTGCTTGCGGGCGCGCTCGGTCAGTGCGGGGACCTCGTAGAATCGCTCCTGAAGCGCTCCACGGGCATCAAAGACTCGGGTTCGATCGTGCCGGGTCACGGCGGCATGCTGGACCGTATCGATGCGCTGATTATCGTCGCGCCAATCGTTTACCTGTACACGCTGTGGGTTGGGGTAGGGCACTAAACGCGGTTACCCAGCCGTTTTGGCCACAAACCCGAAACAAACCTTACCTTTTTGCGGAGTGCCACCGTTACTGGAACAATAACCAGCATGCAGTCGGTCGCTCCCAATTCCTCGTCCTCCCTCCAGACTCCCAAGTACGAATTCTTCAAAGTCATTCAGAACTATCTGGATGACGCCGCCAAGTTGATTCAGCTGCCGGAGTACATCCGCAGCATCTTGGCCCAACCGAAGAACGAGATCATCGTTCACTTCCCGGTGCGCATGGATAGCGGCGAGTACCGCGTATTCAAGGGCTACCGCATCCAGCACTCGAACATCCTCGGCCCGTACAAAGGCGGCATGCGCTACCACGAGCATGCCTCGCTCGACGACTTCAAGGCGCTGGGCGCGATGATGACCTGGAAGTGCTCGCTGATGAATCTGCCCTTCGGCGGCGGCAAAGGCGGCATCAAGTTCAACCCGCACGGCGTGTCGCGTCACGAACTGGGACGCATCACGCGGCGCTTCTTCCACGCGCTCGGTTCGAACATCGGCCCCGACTACGACATCCCCGCGCCCGACGTGGGCACGAACGCGCAGACCATGGCTTGGGCGCTCGACACGTACATGAACTCCGTCGGCATGGTTTCCAAGCAAAGCGTGATGGGCGTGGTCACCGGCAAGCCCGTCGCCAGCGGCGGCACCTACGGCCGCGAAAAGGCGACCGGCCAGGGCCTGGTCCATTGCATCTTGGATTGGGCCGATCGCGCGCGCTTCGACATCAAGGGCAAGAAGCTGATCGTGCAGGGCTTCGGCAACGTCGGCTCCAACGCCGCCGTGCTGCTCAGCCAACTCGGCGTATCACTCGTCGCAGTCGGCGATCACACCGGCTACCTGTACAACCCAGAAGGCTTCAACGCCTACCGCTTGAAGCAGTACGTCGAGCAAAACGGCTCGATCGCCGGCTACGCCAACGGAACCAAGATCGAACGCGAGCAGTTCTTCGGTACCCAGGCCGACATCTTCGTGCCCGCCGCACTGGAGAACCAAGTCGGGGTCGCAGAGGCCGAAGCGCTGCAGGTGTCACTGGTCGCCGAAGGCGCCAATGGCCCCTGCTCGCCAGAGGGCGAAGAAATCTTGAAGCGTCGCGGCATCGAGATCTTGCCGGACGTGCTGTGCAACGCGGGCGGCGTGACCGTCAGCTACTACGAGTGGGTGCAGAACCGTCGCAGCGAACAATGGACGGTTCAAGAAGTCGATCAGCGGCTCGAGATCGCGATGCACGACGCTTACGATCGCATGGCGCGCTTCGCGAAGCTGAACAACTGCGATTACCGTCGCGCGTGCTACGCCGTGGCTCTGCAGCGCATCAACCAAGTTTACACCGAGCGCGAGATCTTCCCCTGAGCTCGAGCTTGGGTTGATGATCAGCCGGCATGCCGAAGAGCGCCCAGCCTTCGGCATCGCGACCGCCGCATCGGAAGAGCACGCACTTGCCGCGCACTCAAGCGTGGTGACATCACGGGCGCATCTAGAGCGCTCCCTGATTTTTTCAGCGCAGAGTGCGGCGCCCGGCGAGCCCTGGTTCGTCCGGCGGGCAACTGGGCCGATCGTAGTCGGCAAATCTTCGCGGCCGCTCGCAAAAGAGAGTGGGTGAGGGCGCGTCGAGTCTGGTCCGGCCAAGTCCTTCGATCGTTGCTAACGGACAACGCGAATAACCGGACAGCGCTTTGATTCCTCGCACCCACACTCCGGACCGGATGGCCATCGACGGACGACCTGGGATCTCTGTGCCTGAGTGGTCAATCCGGAGTCGGGCAGAGTTTTGCTTGCTCAAAATTGGCCTGAGTAGCCGAGGCCGATGCCGTGTCGAAGCACGACCAGCTGCGGCAAGGGCTCGAGCTTGAGTAGCTGATTGCGTGGCGGTGCGGGGTTCGCGAGGGGTGCGTCATAGGCGAGGAGTGCCCCGTCGATTGCGGAAACGACCAAGCCGCCAATAGCCGCGCCTGCGGTGCCCCACTTGCCGCTCGACAGACCGCAACTGTCGACGTCTGCGCAAGTGCGGACATCGGCTTGGGCGCCGATCACTGCGCCGACGAACGGACCGAGAATGCGCAGACCGAGGCTGCCCAGCGCGACACTCCAACGCCCGTGTACGACGTGAAGCGTGGGAGCGCCGAGCGCGAAGCTGACGCCGCTGAGTCCAAACAACGTCACGTTGTGATCATCTGCCACTGCACCCAGAAATAGCGCCCCCGCGACTCCGTCCGCCGCGAAGGTCTGCCAGCCGTACCAACGCCGCGCGTCGCTCGCCGAGTTCGCTCCCTCCGTGGGCGGCACGCTCAGCGGTTCTTGCGTAGCAGGCGTCGCCCAGCACACCCCCGACGTGAGACCGATGGACACGGCACCGCAGACGGCAACCCCGATAACCCAGCCTCGTCGTGCGGTCGACATTTGGTCGCCGCATCATGTCTGACCTCGCGAGTCCTGTCATTGCGAGGTCTTGAGCGACACTTTCGAGCCGCCCCAAGCTCGTCGTTCGCCCCCCGTGATTTCCCCGTCCAGCGCCCCGTCTCAGCTGAGAGCTAGCGCAGCCCTCAGCACCCAACTGCTGTAACTTTAGCTAGTCCGAGCTCAGGCAGCCGACTTGATGATGGCTTTCAAGCGTTGAATCGCGCGCGAGTGAAGCTGCGAGATGCGCGGCTCGCTCACGCCGAGTTCTGCGCCGAGGTCCTTGAACTTCACGCCGCGGAAGTAGTGTTGCGAGACGATGTGGCGCTCGCGCTCCGGCAATTGCTCGACGGCCTTGGCCAAAGTCTCTTGCGCGAACTTGGCGGCGACCGCGGCCTCTGAGCTGGAGGCGTCGGCGAGGCAACGGTTTTGCTCCCACTCACTCACGTCGTCGAAGCGGACCACGGCGGGCGGCGGAACGTAGGCGTCGGTGCCGCTGGCGGCTTCGGCGGCAGCGCGCGCGCGGCGCGGCAGCCAATCTTGGGCGCGCAACTCGTCGAGGATCGCGCCGCGGATGCGCACGCGCACGTACCACTCGAAGCTCTCGCTCGGGCCGTCCGGGTGACGACGAATCGCATCCCACAGACCGCTCATGCCGGCGGCGATCAGATCTTCACGCAGCACGTTGCGCGGCAGCTTGCGTTGGAAGCCGCCGGCGATCTTGCGCACGAGGGGCTCGTATTGAAGGAGGAGCTGAGCGCTCAGGTGCGGATCGAGGCCGCGCGCTTTCTTGACGCGGGGGCCGCGGGCGGCAACTACCGTAGCGGGCAGGGTCGCGGCCGGGCGATGCGCGGCGCGGGCGGCAGACGGCGCGTGACGACGCGCGGGGCGCGGGGCCATCGACGGCCGAATCAAGGCATTGACCAGTGCCGGCGGAACCACTGACGCGCGGGGCGGCAAGGACGCACGGCGGGGCGCCACCGAGGCGCGGGACTGTTGCTCGGGCTTCGCTTTCACGATGCGAGCGCTCTTCGGTTTCGACGACTGGGCTCGGTGTTCGGTAGTTGCGGGCATTGGTGGCTCTCCCTTAGGTGTGTGAGGCCTCTTTGCAGTGCCCGTGCCAGATCGAAATTAAGTGATTTCTCGGCTAAAACGCCGATGTGGGCGAAATTAAGGGGGGGTCAGCGTTTACCCCGGTCAGCGTCCCGTCTCAGGCATGCCGCTCGTCTGGCCAAGCTTTTGACGCTGATTTCGCCCCCGTTTGAGACGACTGGCGCACCGGGTCGGATCTGACCCGGTACCGGGTCATTTTAGAATTAGCCTTTAGATTCGAATAGTTAAGCTCAATTCGAGGGCGGTTTTCGGAAGCGAGACGAGGTAGGACAGATGTCTCCCTCGTCTCGGTTTTTGTTGCACTTGGTGATTGCGCGGTTCCGGACAGTCCCCGGTTTTTTGGCTATCCGACCCTGCGGATGCCAGAGTTTTACCGCACGCATTTGTGTGAGTCGGTTTTCCGAGAGGCATCATGGGCGAAGGACGAAACTTGGTCGGCGTCGACATCGGCACCGCGTCGATCAAGGTCTGCCAGGTAAAAGAGACCCGAAAAGGGCTGGGGCTCGTACGCCTGGGTTACGCCCCGCTGGGGCCTCAGGTGATTGTGGACGGGCAGGTGATGGACTCGGGAGCAGTGGTCGAGGCTCTGCAGAAGGTCTTCCACGACGCGAAGATTCGCCAAAAAGAGTGCGCGCTGAGCGTCTCTGGGCAGAGCGTGATCATCCGCAAGATCACCGTGCCGATGATGACGGAGGCCGAACTGGAGGAGCAGATCCAGTGGGAAGCCGAGCAGCACATCCCGTTCGACATCAAGGACGTGCACGTGGATTACCAGGTGCTGCGCCGGCGCGCCGAGGCCAGCCAGATGGATTTGTTGCTCGTGGCCGCGAAGCGCGACCAGATCGAGGAATATGCCCAGCTGGCCCGAAACGCCAAGCTGAAGCCGATGGTCTGCGACATCGACGCGTTTACGGTGCAAAACCTGTTCGAGTATTCGCGGACTTTGCCGCAAGATCAGACAATCGCGCTGATCAACGTCGGGGCCAGCCTTTCCTCGCTCAATATCATCGCCAACGGCGTCAGCGCATTCACGCGCGAGATCGCCAACGGAGGCAATGGGATCACCGAAGAGATCCAAAAGCAGCTGAATGTTCCCCACGACCAAGCCGAAGCCTACAAATGCGGGGGTTCTGCCTCGGCCGACGACCCGAGTCGTGCCGGCATGGTGCCGCAGCAGGTCGTGCAAGTCATCGAGGCCGTCAGCGACACGATCGCCGCAGAGATCCAGCGAAGCTTGGACTTCTTCATGGCGACCAGCGGCGAGGGCGAGATCGCTCGCATCTACGTGACGGGCGGTTCGGCCAACTTGGCAGCCTTGGCGCGCGCCATCGAACGTCGTGCGCGCGTTTCCGTCGAGACCTGGTCGCCCGTCGAAAAGCTGACCATCGAAGCCAAAGAAGTAGATCCGCAGCTGCTCCAAACGCGCGCGGCGCAGCTCTCGGTCGCGCTCGGCCTCTCGCTCCGTAAAGAGAAAGAGGCGCGCGTATGATCCGCATCAATTTGATGGCGCAGAAGCGCCGCGCCGACCGCGCCGAAGGTTCCCAGCTGTGGCTGGCGGTGGCGATGGTAGTAATGCTCGCCGAGGTGGCGGCTCTATTCGTGTTCCACGGCTTCAAAAGCGAGGAGCTGAAGGAGCAACGGCAGAAGAACGCCGCGCTCACGTCCCAGATCGACCAATCGAAGAGCACGGTCGCCAACCACGAGGACGTCCGTCAGAAGCTCGCCCAACTGCGCGCGCGCGAAGAAGCCATCGGCAAGCTGCAGAGCGCCCGCACGGGGCCTACCGCCATCTTGCTCGAGTTGGCGCGCTTGCTCACGCCGGGCCGTGGTCCGAGCGTCGATCCCGACCGCTTGAGCCAGCTGCGCCGAGACAATCCGCTCGCCGTATTCAACCCATCTTGGGATTCTCGTCGGCTATGGCTCGTCAAGTTCGTAGAGCAAAGCCGGAAGCTTCGTATCGAAGGTTTTGCCCAGGACGGCGAAGACGTGAGTGAATTGGCGCGCCGCATGAATCTTTCGAGCTACTTTGCCGACGTGCGGCTATTGCCGGCCGTTCGCCAAATCGACAACACGACGCATATGGAAGTCGTGAGCTTCGCGCTCGAAGCCAAGGTGAATTACTGATGGCTCGCCAAACCTCCGTGCTGAACAAGCTGCCGCTGATTGCCCGCATCGGCATCGGCGCCGGCTTGGTGCTGCTGGTGGGCGTCGCGTACTTCGTCGTCTTCTACGGCGATGTGGAAAGCTCGATCAAAGCCGCCCAAGGCCAAGAGCAGCAGCTCCGAACCGATCTTGCCGAAGCCCGCAAGAACGAATTTGCCTACCAAAAAGACTTGGCCGAGCTCACCGATCGCCAACACCGGCAGCGAGAGCTGAACAAGGTGTTGCCCGTCGATACCGAGTATCCGTCGTTCTTGAGCGCGGTCCAATCGGTCGCCAACGTCTCGGGGATCGGCCTCACTTCTTGGACTCCGCAGCCCGAGGTGAGCGAGAAGTTCTACGCGCGCGTGCCGATGAAAGTGACGCTCGTCGGTCGCTACCATCAGGTCGCCAAGTTCTTTTACGGGGTGGGCCAGCTCGACCGCATCATCAACATGGAAAACATCTCGCTCACCGAGCCCAAAGTTCAAGGTGACGACGTGGTGGTGAAGACCGAAGCGCTGGCCACTGCCTTCCGCAGCGTCGAAGACGCCAAGCTTACACCGGCCGACAAACGTGGCGCCGCAATTGGAGCTCCGCAATGAGCCACGTGCTTTTCAATCTCCGAAGCGGGACCGCCCCATCATTCCTCTTGGTGGCGGCGCTTTTCGGCTGTAGTGATCCGCCGGTCGTCACGGCCCCGTCTTCTCCCAGCGGCAATGCGGCGGCGGCGGCTCCGTCGGCGGTGGCAGCGGCGACGCCCGTAGCGTCCGCCAGCGCCTCGGCCAGCCCTCCACCCAAGGTCGAGGTTCAGGAAGCCGAGTTCTCGGAGAGCGAGCGTTCGCGCGATCCGTTCCGATCCTTCGCCAAGAGCTTCGCGCAAGACACCAAGGCCAGGGTCCATTCGCAGCGCGAGGTGATCCTCAGCCAGTACGGGCTGGATGAGCTGAAGCTGATCGGTATCGTCACGCGTGCCGAGCCTGCTAAAGCCATGCTCGTCGACCCGACGGGCAAGGGTTTCGTCGTCCAACGCGGTCAATTCGTCGGCCGCGCCGATGTGGTGCAGGCGGCGGGCGCTTCGGGCACCGTCTACGAGATCAATTGGCGGGTGGATCGCATCCGCCCGAGCGACGTCGTGCTCATCCGCGAAGATCCCTCGAACCCCGACGTGCCGAGCGCGACCCGCGTCATCCCGCTGCGCCCCGAAGACGATCTCAGTTCGAACGGCGAAGGCAAGAAGTAGCGCTGTTCTTTGGGGCTGCCTCGTCGCAGCTCGCGTGCACAGGTGCGGATCGGCGCACGGTGCCGTGTTGCGTTCGTGCGTCTCTGACTGCTCTACGCGACTTATCTTTCTCTCGTCTGCTTACTGAAGCGAACCCAGACCTACGCGTTATTTGTTCCACCCGGTCACAAGCAGATACGCTTCGAGTCGAACCGTCGTGAATGCTTTGAATCGCAATAAGCCGGTCAGATTGTCCTCCGGAGTCACACCATGAGGCGGACCTCGTCCCGATCCCTTGCAGCGACATCGCTGCTCGCTTTGCTCACCGCGCTGGCCGTCCCGAATCGGGCGGAGGCAGAGGAGCGGGCAAACCATGCCACTTCGTTGCGCATGGTCCGAGATGCGGAGCGCGATGTCGTGCGCATCGTGATCGGTTTCAGCGAGGTCCCGGATTTCACGGCCCGGCTCGATCGCAACGGCTTGCGAGTCGTGGTGGACGTGCCGAACGCGGACCTGAAGGGGGCGCCCACTGCCCTTACCGATCGCCAAGGCGTGGTCGGAGGCGTGATGGCCCAAGCATTCCAGAATGATGGCAAGTCGACTACGCGGCTGCTCGTCACGCTGCTCGAGCAAGCCAAGTACGCGGTCACGGTCGACGGCACCGATCTCGTGATCTCGGTCTCGAAAGACGCTGCCAATCTTTCCCCGACTCGCCGAGCCACCCAGACCCTCGCCGCGCCGCGCGCGACGCCGCTAGTCAAGGCCGTTCGCTTCGAGCATGGCGATGTCGAAGATCGGGTGCTGATCGACTGCAGCGAGCTGCCCGAATTTCGTCAGACCACGATCGCTCCCGGCAAGTATGCGCTCACGCTGACCGGCGCCGAGCTCGGAAAAGACCTCTCGCGCACGCTCGATGTCTCCGCTTTCGGTGGCGTGTTGAGCTCGGTTTCGAGCTTCGTCTCCGAGAAAGACGCGAAGTCGGTGGTGATTCAGAGCGAGGGCGACAAGACCGCTCAAGCTCGTGCCTCACGCCGCGGCAATACCCTGGTTTGGTCGTTCGCCAAGCCCGGTGCGCTGCCGTCGTCGATGACCGGCGTTGGCTTGGATGGTGGAATCGCGCGTCGCGCGCGCACGGTTCACGTCGAAAATCAGGCCGAAGACAGCATTCCGTTGGTACGTGACGGTTCGGAATCGGACTCCGCGTTGGCCAAGAACGACGGCGACCGCGAGCTCGCGTCCGAGCCCGCGGAAGCGGGGGCCTTCGCGCCCAATCTTCTGGGACAGACGAAACGCGCGTTCACTGGGCGGCGCATCGATCTCGACCTGAAAGACGCGGACGTGCACAACGTGCTCCGTCTGCTGGCGGACGTTGGACAGGTGAACATCGTCACCGCCGACAACGTGTCGGGCACGATCACGATCCGTATGCGCAACGTCCCTTGGGATCAAGCGCTCGATGTCGTGCTTCAGGCCAAGGGGCTAGGCGTGGTGCAACGCGCCAACATGCTACGCGTCGCGCCGCTCGCCGACCTCGAGAAGGAACGCGAGCTGCAGATCGCTCGCCGCCAGCAGGAAGTGAAGCTCGCTCCGCTCGAGACGCGCTTGATCCCGGTGAGCTACGCGCAGGCCTCCGAGATCCAGGAGCGCGCCAAGCCCTTGCTCTCGGAACGCGGCTCGATTGCCGTCGACGATCGCACGAACGTGATGATCGTGCGCGACTTGGCGGGCAACCTGAACCAAATCGAAGAGCTGACTCGCTCACTCGACACGCAGACGCCGCAGGTCTTGGTCGAAGCGCGCATCGTAGAAGCCACCAGCCGCTACATTCGCGATGTCGGTATTCAGTGGGGCGGCGACACGACCTTCTCGTCAGCCACTGGCAACCCCACGGGCCTGGCGTTCCCCAGCTCGATCGGCTTGGCGGGTGGTGCGAGCGACGGCAACACGCCGACCGCCGGCCTCAGTCCGTTCACTCGCACCGTGGCCAACCCGAACTTTGCCGTCAACCTGCCGGCCGCGGTCGGTACCGGTTCCGGTGGCGCGCTCGGTCTGACCCTGGGCTCCATCGACAACACGGTCAACTTGGCCGTCCGCCTCTCTGCCGCTGAATCGAGCGGCATGCTCCGCATCTTGAGCAGCCCGCGCATCTTGACCTTGGACAACCGCGAAGCGCGCATCTCCCAAGGTACTTTGATTCCGTTCTCGCAGGTCAGCGCGCAAGGCGTGCAGACCACGTTCCAAGAAGCGAAGCTGCAGCTCCTGGTCAAACCGCACGTGACCGCCGACGGCAGCGTCAGCATGCACGTCAAGATCAACCGCGACGAACCCGACTACAATCAGACCTCGGCGCGCGGCGATCCAACCATCTTGAAGCGCGAAGCCGAGACCGATCTACTGGTCATGGACGGACACACCGCAGTCATCGGCGGTATCTTCACCCGAAATACCGGTCGAAACCTGGATCAGGTTCCGTTCTTCGGCGACATCCCGTTGTTGGGTATCCTGTTCCAACGCCGTCGCGCGAGTGATACCCGAGGTGAGTTGGTGATTTTCCTCACGCCTCGCATCGTGAATCGTGCTGAAGCATTGGGGCGCTGAAGCTCGAAGACGCGGCGCTGCGCGCGCGGGATCGGGTGTTGAGATTTTTGGCCTAGTGGCGTGCGGGGGCGCTGGGCTGCCCGCGCCCTGCTGAGAGATCGCACGCGCTGTTCGGTCAGCTTGGCGCGCGCCCGGCGCGAGGCGTGCTGCGCTGGCTGCTGTCACGACGCTGTGCGTCGCTGGCTTGCCCGGCGCCGTGAAGCCCGGCCAGCGCGCCCTTTTCTTGGTGGCCCCCGCCCAGTCCGGAACGAGCGCGAGCGCGCGTTGACAATCCTGGCCCCGCTCGATCATGCTCGTGGCAGCGATGGCGTAGCGCCTCGCGAGGGTCATGGTTGCCAAGCTCACGCGCACTTTGCTGATCGGCTCTGCGCTGGGCGTGGGATTGGGGTTGCCTAGCGAAGCGCGTGCGTACAAGACGGAGGTCGACGCCACGCTCGACGCGCAGTTCTATTCGCTGGCTAGCCCGTACGGTAGTCCGCTCGTGCAGCGGCGACGTTACACGCAAACGCTGTCGCTCAACCTGTACGATATCCAAGCCGATCGCCGCCCGCTCGGTGCCACGCTTTCGTTCAAGTCACGCTTGCGGCTCGACTCGGATTTCGGGCAGCGCCCCGAGGAGCGCAATCCCGACTCGTCGTCGTACATCCCGGGTTTGGTCGAAGCACCACTCGACGTGATGTACGCGTACCTGGAGGGGCAGCGCTACATGGACGGCGCGCTCGGCTTCCGCCTCGGACGCCAATACGTAGTCGATAGCCTCGGCTTTTGGTCGTTCGATGGGGCAGAGGTGCTACTTACGACCTCCGCATACCTCGCGTTCGAGGCCTACGCGGGCTTCGAGCAACGCGGCGGTTTGCCCATGATGTCGACTTCGCGTTTCGAGGCGGGCGGTGTGTCGCGCGGGGATCGCTCGAGCCTGAGCTTCGGCCAAGCGCCGAGTTTCTTGCAGGAATCGAAGCTCGCGCCGGCTTATGGCTTCGCCATAGAATCGAGCGGCCTGTCGTTTCTGCGCAGTCGTTTCACCTATCGCAAAGTGATCAACCGCGATGCGGTGTTGGTCTCGCCCTTCGTGGACAACGGCGGCGGGCTGACCTACGCGCTGGGCGATCGCACGTCGAGTGAGCGGCTGGGCTATTCGCTGCGCCTGGACAAGTCCGATCTGGGAGCCGTGCTGGGTTCGGTCGTGTACGACCTCTACAATCAGCGCGTCAGCCAGTACAATGCGGGCTTGGATTGGTTTCTGAACGATCGCGCCGTGGTGGGGGCGAGTCTCGATTATTTCTTGCCGACCTTCGACGGTGACTCGATTTTCAACTGGTTTACTCACCGCGGCACGACCTCCGGCACGCTGCGCGCAGATCTCACCTTTTCGCGAGCGTTCGAAGTGGCCGCGTCGGGCGGGGTGCGCATGTTCACGACCGAGGGCGATCCTGTAACCTATGCTGCATCGAGCACGCCGGACCTGAGCAAGAACGGCCGAACCTTCGACTACTTGGGCACGTTTGGCGGCCGCTATCGCTTTTGGGATGGCAGTGTCGCGCTGAACACGATGGCCGAGGCAGGGGAGGCCGGGCACCGCTACGGCGGCGACATCTCCGGTCGAAAGCAGTTCGACGGCGGATACTATGATTCCCTGGCCGTGCTTTCGCTCTATGACTGGGAAGATGCGTTGCGCCCGGATCGCAGCGCGACCAGCTTTTCTTACGTGCTCGGCGGGGGGATCAATCCGAACTTCTTGTCCTTCAGCAAGGGCCGCCTGGGTGTGGAGTGGGAGCACACCATGAATCACCTCGTGGGTCAGCGCTTCCGCATGCTAGCCACGCTCAACTTCACGGTGCTGCGATGAACGCACGAGCCAAGCGTGAGTCGTTCTGGCTGCTGGTGTTCGGCTGCGTCTCTGCGCTGTGCTTGGCGTTGTGTGGCCAAAGTCCGTTGGCGCGCGCCGACGTCGCGCCTGCCGCTAGTGCAGGGCCGAGTGCGAGCACGGCCGAACCCGCGCCAGCGGAGCCTGACATGGCGCGACTCACACACGGTCTGAGCGCGACCGCCGACGGAACACCCGTGCCCGAGAGCGATCGCCCGCCGGGAGCGCTACCCAACGACAACGGACCGAGCCCTGCGGTCTTTCCGAATCAAGAACTCACGATCCGCTTCAGCCATCGGCGTCACGTCAAAGACCTGAAGCTCACCTGCACGACTTGCCACGAAAAGGCGAAGACCAGCCGCAATAGTGCTGACTCGCTGCTGCCCAAGGGCACTCGCTGCGACGGCTGTCACGGCAGCGATCATCGAAACCCGATGCAGGTGCGCGCCGATGCTGCGGAAGCCATTGGGCAATGCGCCTATTGTCACCTGGGCTACAGTCGCTCCGCCGGCAACCGCGTGGCACCGCTCTCGGTGCCAAAACCGAACTTGCGTTTCGATCACGCACTGCACGTTTCGCGCAACATCGGTTGCGCGCAGTGTCACGGCGCGGTCGAAAATCTCGAGCTGGCGACGCGCGATCAGTTGCCGCGCATGCGCGCCTGCCTCAATTGTCATCAAGCACCGGATCCCGCTGCGGGGCGCGCCCGCTCCGAGTGCCGCACTTGTCACCTCACCGATCCGAGCGGCATGATCAAGGTCAGCTTTGCCTCGGGACCGCTTTCGCCGCCGAGCTGGTTTCACGATGCCGGCCACGGTCCAGATTGGATCGAGCGGCACAAGTCCGTAGCCGGCAACGACACCCGCTTCTGTGCCAACTGTCACACCGAGAAGTCCTGCGCCGATTGCCACGACGGCCGAGTCCGGCCGCGCCGCATCCACCCCAACGACTGGCTCAGCATGCATCCCGTGACGGCACGGCAGAACCAGCAGAAGTGCTCGAGCTGCCATCGAGACCAGTCGTTCTGTTTGACCTGTCACCAGAGGCTCGGGATCACCATGTCCGGCCCGCTCGCCAATCTGGCGGAACGCGGTCGCTTCCACCCGGCCAAATCGGAATGGACCGACGGCCCGCGCACGCCCCGCCACCACGCCTGGGAAGCGGAGCGGAACATCAGCGCTTGCGTGAGCTGCCACGTCGAACGCGACTGCGCGATCTGCCATGCGACCGCCGCTATGGGTGGGCGTGGTTCAGGCTTTCCGGCCGGTCCGGGTCAGGGCACCGATCCTCACCCAGTCGGATTTCGCTCCCGCTGTGCGTCTGCGCTGCGTCAGAACGCGCGCCCGTGCTTGGTCTGTCACACGCCCGATGACCCCAATTTGCTGGATTGCCGGTGATTTCCCACAAGAGCCCGTGCAAAAACGGAAAGCAGCCCGCAAACTGCTTGCGTGACAGTTCCGCGGACTGGTATTGCGAATGCCGCTCGCAAAGCTACTTTTCCCTGCCGCTGAAGGAGGCTCTTCGTGAAGGAGCTTGTTCGTTTTCTGTTCGAGAACCTGTACTTCGACTTCCAAGGCGACATCACCGTGGAGAAGGTGCGGGAGTTCTTGCGCGAGGACGACAGCCGCGAAGCGCGCCAGCTTTTGTCGAAGATCATCGAGGAAAAGGGCGTCGACGACTTGCTCATTACCTTGGCGGATTGCCTGAAGGATCAGATCCGCAACGGCGTCAGCGAGCAGTCGATCCGCGATCAGTTGCACATCTACACCGACAGCTGAGTACAGGCGCAGCGCTTCTGCGCAACCTGCTGCTCGCAATCGCCGCGTTCACGTCGGGCTGCGATCTCGGTCCGCGCGACGACTCTCCGGCACACGGTCCGCCAGTCCACCTGCTGGCCAGCTACCCGGCGGATGGCCAGGGAACGGGCGCGCCCTTCGGGGCAGACGTAACCTGTGATTCGCCAACGCCGGACTGCGCGGTGCCGACGAACGTCGCGATCGAGCTGCGTTTCGACCGGTTTCTGCTGCCCCGCGGGCTCGACTGGGGGCTGAGCCTGTACTCGGGCAACCCACCCGCCAACGGCGTGGGCCTACGACTCGAGTACGACATGATCGAGCGGGTCGTGGTCTATCGGCCGACGCGACCGCTTCAGCCGAACACGCTGTATACCGCGCAAATCCTGTCTTATCCGGAACCCGGTCGAGGCTATTGGGCCTTCGATGGCGCTGCTTTGGAGGAGGGGGCCGTGCCGCTGCAGTTCAGTTTCAGTACCGGTGCAGGCCCGCGCAGCGAACCGGTGCCAGTGGCCTCTCCAGCGGATACCTGCGAAACGATGACCAATGGGCCGCTCGACAGCTGCGCGAGTTGCCATGCAACCAAGCCGGATGCGCAGAGCACGCCGGCTTCGAATTTCCCCCCCATGGGCTTGGATCTGTCGAGTACGCGCGGGCTCTACTACACGGCGATCCGGCAGGTGGCACATCAGACCGTGGTCGGGAACAGCGCTACTGGCCAGGGCCTGCAAAGCCCAGCCCGCTTCGGCGTGCAGATGAACATCGTTGACCCGGGTAGCCCCGCGACCAGCTACCTGATGTACAAGTTGTTGCGAAAGGCCGAGAATTTTGGCCCCCCTGGCGAAGTCCCCCGCTGTGTAAGCGGCTACCACTCGCCTGTCTCCGAGCTCGATTGTCAGGCCCCCCCTGAAGAGGAGCGCGTTCGTTTACGCGAATGGTGGGTGCTCGGTGATCCGATGCCGATGGACGGGACATCATCCATGGGTGAGCTCATCCCCTCGGCCACCAACCGCGAAAACCTGGTGCGTATCTCGGCTTGGATCGCGACCGGCGCCACCTGCGCCGAACCGCATTAGCCGATTTCGGCTGCCACCTGCGTTGACGGGTGGGCGGCCGGGGGCTAATTTATAGCTCTTCGGGGGATCGGACAGTGGCAACACAGTTGACAGTTCAAGGCCACCCGGTGCGCTGGACGGCGCGCATCGGGCAGGGCGCCACCAGCCTGGTTTGGCTTGGTGAATGGGCCGGTGGCAGCTGCGTACTGAAGCTAGCCAAAAGTCCGGCCGAGGCGCATCGCTTTGCGGACGAGGCGGAGCGGCTGCTGTTCGCGGCCGCTCCGGAATTCCCGACCCTGCTCGGGTTGGGGTGGGCGGGTCCCCCATTGGGGGCTGAGCTTGGCCAACGCATCGACCCGGGCACACCCTATTTGCTTTTGTCGTCTGCGCCGGGCGACAGCCTCGCCCAGTTGCTGAGCGATCCTGCTCTCACCCGCGCGCGTAGAGAAGAGCTCTCGTTGCTGGTGGCGCGAGATTTGGGCGCAGCGCTTTCGGCGCTGCACGGTTCCGGTGCCGCTCACGGGGACGTGAAGCCAGCGAACATCATCGTGGCGACGGATCACGCTCGCTTGGTCGACTTCGGCTTGAGTGGGGCGGCGGAGCAAGTCGAACCGTCCGGCGGCACCGCGCACTACTTGGCGCCCGAAGTGTTTGCCCATCAAGACGGAGATGCCCGCGCGCGCGATCTTTGGGCGCTCGGTGTGACTTTGCTCGAAATTTTGGAGCCTGAAAGTGCGACCCAGAAGGGACGCAATTTCGCGATTCGGACTCAGAGTGTGCTGTCACCGGTCATACGGGCACTGTTAGCGCCCGCGCCCGGCGCGCGCCCATCCGCGAGTTGGGTGTTTCGTCGCGCGCAGGCGGGCGCGAGCGATGCTTCGATCTCGGGCGACGCGAACGGTGCGCCCCGTCGACGCGCGGCGGTTCGACGAAGCTACCTTTCGACGCGCAAGAACGAGATCTTCAGCGCCGCTCTCGGCCAAAGTGCGCAGCTCGAAGTGCAGGGGCCGGCGGCCGAATGGGTGGCCGAGTGTCGCGGCCTCGTTCGAGGGATCCTCAAGCTGCGGGGTCGCTCGCTCGATGAGGCGCCCGTGCCGCCAATGCTCCCGCTCGATGAGCTTTCTCGCGCCCGCTTCTTGGTGGCCTTGGTGGGGCCAGCTGCGGCGTCGTGGCCGGCGTCGCGTGACTTGCGCGAAGAGCAGCTTCTGGCTCGGCTCTTGACCCTCGCCGAATTGCACGAGCCTGAGAGTTTTACCCTCGCCGCGATCGAACACGGCGCGGCGCCCGAATCATCGCACGTCCGCGGCGCGGCCAGCGCGGTGGATGTCGCGCTGGCGCTCGGTAGCGCCCTGCCCGAGCCCGCTTGGTTGGACAGTGGTGAGTCGCTCGTAGCGCACGAGCGAGGGCCGTTGAGCTTGGCCTTGGCGCTGGCCCGCGCGTTTCGGCTGCGCGGTGAACTCGGTCGCGCGCTTGCCATGTTGAGCGGGTTTCCAGACGTGGATGCCAAGGTAGCCAGTGCCGAGCTGTGTCGTCGCGCCAAAGACAGCGCCTCCGCCGGTGCACTCTTGGCCGCGCTGGAGCCGAGTTCGCTCACTCGCGAGCAAAGCGAGCGTGCGGCCGCGATCCGCGCCCGGATCGCCCTCGACGCGGGCGATTCGACGGAAGCAGCCAGACTGCTCGAGCCGTTCTCGCGCGGCATGCACAGCCTGGAGGTGCGTGCCCTGCTCCAGTCGAGCCTCGGGCACACCGCGGCGGCGCTCGACGCGGCCGCGCGCGCACGCCTGCAGGCGACGAATGACGAAGAGCGTGCGCGCGCCGAGGGCGTGCTCGGTTTGCTTGCTCATGCCCGCGGCGACGCAGAGCCCGCACTGCGTGCATTTCGGGCCGCCAGTGACTTGGCCGCACGCACCGGCGCATTGCTGGAAGAAGCCACTTACCTGACAGGTCTCGCCGCGGCTGCGACCAACCTCGGTGAGCTCGGGGAAGCCCTTTCCGCGTCGCGCCGTGCTTTGCTGCTGTTCGAGTCGTTGGGACGCACGGCAGACGCCGCGCGCGCGTCGCTCTCCGCGGCCGTCGTGTACGCCAGTGCGGGGGCGCAGCACGACGCCCGTGCCGCAGCGCTGGAGACCGTGCAACGCGCCAAAGCATCCGGTGACCAGCGCTGCCGCGGCTACGCGCATTTGGTGCTGTCGGACACGGTCGAACGCAGCGACGAGGCGATCGAACATGCTTCTCGAGCGCTGTCACTGCTGAGCGCCGAGGATGACGCGCTGTGCGCTGCGGCGCGTTTGTGGGCTCGTGGCTCACTGGTCGATGTCGTGATCTTCGACGCCAGTGCGCGTCGTGAGGGGGCGGCCGAGGACGCACGCCTGGAGTGGTGGGCGGCGCGCGCCAGCCACGAGTTGCGGGCCACTGAGCCGTCACGCGCCGACGTGCCAATCGCGGAGCTGAACGCGCTGAGTTCGGCCCGCGCTTCGCTTTCGGTGCGTGGCCGCGCCTTGCACGCAGGAGCCTCACTGGCGGCGCGCGTGGGCGATTTGGACAGCGCGCGCCGGCTGGGCGCGGCGGCGGGCGACGCGGCGCGCGAATTCCTACGTCGCAGCCCGAACGAGCTGCAAACCGCGGTGCGCGCCCTCGAATGGGTGCGCGCGCTCGAGGTCGGAGTCGAATCTGCGATCGTTCCCGAGCAGATCGCCGATGTGGAGGCCTTGGTGCGCAGCTTGAGCCAGCGCGATCGGCTGCGTCCACTGTTGCGCCAAGTGGTCGACGCATTGGTGCTTTGGACGGGTGTAGAGCGCGGCCTTTTGCTGCTGCGCGCACCTGGCGGAAAGCTGAAGCCTCGCGCGGCGCGCAACTTGCGGCGCGTCGATCTCGGGCCCGAGCAGCTGGCGTTGAGCCAGTCGCTCGCTTTGCGCGCCCTCGATCTGGGCGAGCCAGTAGTGGCGGTCGACGCCGCCGGAGATTTGCCGGAACTGCACGCCAGCGTGCATGCCCTGAAACTGCGTAGTGTGCTGGCTGTACCGCTGATCGCTCGTGGCGAGGCGCTGGGCGTGGTCTATCTCGACGACCGCGTGCGTCGCGGCGCGTTCGGCTCGCGCGAGCTGTCCTGGGTGCGCTTGGTCGGCACCCTGGCTGCCGTCGCGATCTTGGACGCCCGCAGTCAATTGCTGCTGCGCCGTGCCGCGCGCCGCGCAGAGCGCGCCGAAGCAAAATTGGCGCAGGAATTGGCGCATCGCGAAGCCGAGTTGGACGTCGCCGAACGGGAGCTCGCGCGTTCCCGCGACGCGCGCGAGACGCGCTTCTCGTATCACTCGATCATCGGCCAAAGCGAGGCCGTTCGCGGCTTGCTCAAGCTGGTCGATCGCGTGACGAGTGCCGAGGTCCCCGTGCTGATCTTGGGTGAGTCGGGCAGCGGCAAGGAGCTCGTAGCGCGTGCGATTCACGAGAATGGGCCGCGCGCCAAACAGCCATTCGTCAGCGAAAACTGCGGCGCGATTCCAGAGGGCTTGCTCGAGGCGACGCTGTTCGGACACGTGCGCGGCGCGTTCACCGGCGCAATCCGGCCGCGCGCCGGTCTGTTCGAGGTCGCCGACCACGGCACCTTCTTCTTGGACGAAATCGCCGAGATGAGCCTCGGCATGCAAACCAAACTGCTGCGCGTTTTGCAGAACGGCGAAGTGCATCCCGTCGGCGCCGATGCGCCCCGCTTCGTGGACGTGCGCGTGATCGGCGCGACGCATCGTGATCTGGAAGCGCTGGTGCTTGCCGGCAAATTCCGCGAAGATCTGTACTATCGGCTCAATGTCGTCAGCGTGCGTGTGCCGCCGCTCCGCGAGCGGGTGGGTGACGTCCCGCTCTTGGTGCGGCACTTCGTCGCCCGTTACTCGCAGAAGCGCAAAGTGACGATCTCCAAGGCCGCCATGGATGCGCTTTCCGCCTACCGCTGGCCCGGCAACATTCGCCAACTCGAAAACGAGGTGCGCCGCGCCTTGGTCTTGGCCGACGACGTCGTCACGCCGGACATCTTGTCCCCGGACGTGCTTGCGCGTGAGGGCGGCGAGGCCCCTCAGGTAGACGCCCTGAACCTACGCGGCAGGGTCGATGCGCTCGAGTCCGAGTTGGTCCGCAACGCGCTCAAGCGTACTCACGGCAATCAAACGCGCGCGGCCGAGCTGCTCGGTCTATCCCGCTTCGGCCTGCAAAAGATGATCAAGCGCCTGCAGATCGCTGCAGATTGAAAAGAGGCTCAGGCGTTGAGCTTGAGCGCGACGCCGCTCGTCCCGAGCCGAGCGGATTCGGACAACAGTTCAGCGATGCCGCGAGCAGCATCCGCGCAGGGCAAGCCTTCCGCGCGGATGTTGGAGACACAATTGCGATCGGCGTCCGTGCACGCTAGGCGCGGCTGGAACGTCAAGTACGCGCCGAGACTATCGGGCGAGCTGAGGCCTGGACGTTCACCCAATAAAATCAGTGAAAAGCGCGCGCCGAGCGCCTCGCCCACTTCGTCGCCGAGCTTCACACGCGCGAAAGGCGCAATGAAGATTGGATAGAGCGTGACCCCGTGGGCGACCAACGTTGGTACGAGTGCGCTCAGCAGCGGTGTCACTTGGCGCTCGGCGGCCAGTGCGGACAAGCCATCGGAGACGATGATGCACAAGTCGCGCGCTCCCCAGAGCAGCCGCTGGGCGTCGAGCTGTGCGCGTGATTCGGGTCGCAAACTGCGGCCCAGATCGGGTCGCAATAGGAACGATCGGCGATCGGTCGCCTGCGTTTCCAGCGGGAATATCTCGAGCTCTGCAGCTCGGAGGCCAGAGGCGAGCGCTGCGGCGTCGAATGGCAGTTCGACTGCGTCTTTTGCACGAGCGTGGGCAAGGCGGAAATCCAGCAGGGTTTCCGTGCGTACGCTGCCGCCCGCGCGGCCGAGCGCGATCCGCGCAGCCGTCAAACGAGACAGCGCGAGCCATGGATCGCGTTTGTCGAGCGTGCCCATCTCAGCTGCCCTCGGCCAGGGTATCGAGCAAGAGCTCGTGCCCGGTGCCCACGGGCAGCAAGCGCCGCTGTTCGTTGGCGATGCGCATGCGGATCAGCCATTGCTCGAACTCTGGAGCCGGTCGTAGGCCAAGGACTTGCCGCAGGTAGTGGCTATCGTGAAATGAGGTCGATTGGTAGCCGAGCATGATGTCATCTGCGCCGGGTACGCCCATCACGTAGTTGCAGCCTGCCACGCCGAGCAAGGTGAGCAGCGTATCCATGTCATCTTGGTCGGCTTCGGCGTGGTTCGTGTAGCAGACGTCCACGCCCATGGGCAGGCCGAGCAGCTTTCCCGCGCAGTGATCTTCGAGCCCGGCGCGGATGATCTGCTTGCCGTCGTACAGGTATTCGGGGCCGATGAAGCCGACCACCGTGTTGACCAGGAGTGGCTTATAGTGGCGAGCAACGGCGTAGGCTCGAACTTCTAGCGTTTGCTGATCGACACCGTGATGCGCGCCAGCCGAGAGAGCAGAGCCCTGTCCCGTCTCGAAGTACATTACGTCAGTGCCAATGGTTCCGCGGCGCAGTGAGAGCGCGGCGTCTTGAGCTTCGCGCAAAAGGCCGAGCGTAACCCCGAAGCTTCGATTGGCAGATTCCGTGCCCGCGATCGATTGGAACATCAGGTCCAGCGGGGCACCGCGCCGCAGCGCCTCCAGCTGAGTGGTGACGTGCGCGAGCACGCAAGACTGCGTGGGGATGGCGTGGCGCGCGATCAGCTCATCGAGCAAGCGCAGCAGGGTTTCGATCGCGCTCAAGCTATCGGTTGCGGGGTTGATGCCGATCACCGCGTCGCCGCAGCCGTACAGTAGCCCATCGAAAATGGAGGCCGCGATGCCGCGGGGGTCGTCCGCGGGGTGATTGGGCTGAAGCCGAACCGCGAGCGTGCCGGGTAGGCCAATCGTCGAGCGAAAGCGGGTGACCACGCTGCATTTGCGGGCCACCAGCACCAAGTCTTGATTGCCCATTAGCTTCGTGACGGCGGCCACCATTTCTGGGGTCAGCCCCGGCGCGAGCGCTTGCAAAGCTGGCGTGTCGGTTTCGTAGGCCAGGAGCCAATTGCGAAACTCGCCGACCGTGAGCCCCGCGACCGGCGCAAACGCCGAAGCGTCGTGCGTGTCGATGATCAGCCGCGTGACGTCGTCGAGCTCGTACGGGATCAGTGGCTCCTGCAGAAATCGCGTGAGCGGTACCTCGGCCAGGCAGATTTGTGCCGCTACTCGCTCTTCGGCTGACTCTGCGGCCACTCCGGCGAGCTGGTCGCCGGAGCGTTTGGGCGTTGCCTTGGCCATCAACTCGCGCAAATCGGCGAAGGTGTAGCTGCGGCCGAAGAGCGTGCACGTGAAGCGACCAGGCATGTGGGTAGGCTGACTTTCAGGCACCCGCCCCGGGCAGGACGGCGGCTGCTTCTTCGGTTGAGGTCTCTTTCTCGACCAGGGTTCCCTTGCTGATGGCGAATTGCTCCTCGGGAGAAAGTACCAGGCGATGTCGTCCAAATAGTCCGAAATAGGCGAGCCCAGCGACGTACCAGGCAAGAGCAGCGTACACTCCCTTCACATACGCGGGGTCGCGAAACTGGTAGTACATGGTCCAAAGCGCGATAACGACCGTCAGCGCGGCGCCGGTGATTCCGAACGGGCTCCGGTAAGGTCGTGGAATATCGGGGAGATTCAGGCGTAGCAGGATGAACGACAGGCCCTGCAGCGTGTACGAGATCATCGCCCCGAAAACCGCCATGTTGAGCAAGGTGCCGCCGATGATCGCGCCGCCTTCTTCCGGGCCGCGCGAGAACCAAACCACCATCAATACCAAGAGCCCGATGCCCGTGCCGGTGAGCAGGCCCATGTACGGCGTCTTGCGCGAGCCGTGCGTGATGGACATGAACGGCAAATAGTAGCCGGCGCGCGAGAGCGAATAGATCTGACGCCCGTAGGCGAAGATGATGGTGTGAAAGCTGGCGATCAGACCGATCACCGCAAACAGCGAAAGTAGCTTGGCGACGCCCGCCCCGTACAGCACACGGAAGCCGTCGAGCAACGGCTCGGCCGCGGTGGCGAGCGAATACGCTCCGTGCATCTGGCCCGGTTCGCTGCCGCCGATCGAAGCGTTCAGAACCATCACCGATAGCCCGGAGAAGATCAGCGTAGAGATGCCGAGCAACAACGCTTTGGGCATGTCTTTCTTGGGATCGTGCGACTCCTCGGCCGCCAGCGGTAGCTCCTCGATGGCCAAGTATAGCCAGACCGCGAATGGCATCGCGCTGAACGCGCCGCCAAGACCAAAGGGCAAGAACGGCCCGCCGCCGTTGGGCAATTCGATCAGCTTGCCATCGGCACCCACGTCCACGTTCAACGCCCAACGGTTGAAGTCTGCGTGCGGCAGCGCGCTGATACAGAACACCGCCAGCACGGCGAGCGCAAGCACCGTGACCACGACCGACACTTTGAACGACAGGGAAACACCCCAATAGTTCAACAGCACGAACACCACGTAGGAGCCCACCCACCACGCGGGTTGCCAAGCGGGTGGTGTTTCGAAAATGCCCGTCAGATACGAGCCAATGAAGAACACGATCACCGCCGGAGTCATCACGTACTCGATGCTCTCCGCGAGTCCGGTGACGAACCCACCCCATGGCCCCATGGTGCTGCGCGCAAACGAATAAGCGCCGCCCGTGTGCGGCATCGCGGGCGACATCTCCGCCAATGAGAAGCTCAGGCCCAAGTACATTACCGCTACGATCAACGCCGCGATGAACAGGCCGCCCCAGCCGCCCGAGGCGATGCCGAAGTTCCAGCCGGAGAATTGCCCAGAAATTACCGCTCCAACGCCCAACGCCCAGAGCGACCAAATGCGGGCGTGTCGCTTCAAGCCGCGCTTCTCGAAGTACTCCTGCCCCGCCTCTTGGTACGTGACACTCCCTACTGTTTTCTTTTCGGTCATGACGACGCTCACCGGTTACGAGCCCATGCTTCGCGCCGAAGCGGCATGCCGCGGCGCCCTCCGACCACAGACGTAGGTTGCCCGATGCCTGGCGCAGCGCGGTTGCTGGCACATGAACGGCTCGCTTCGCGAGCTTTTCCGTAGCGGTGCTTGACTAGCCGGCTTCGAGCGGGGCGGATCCGAGCGCCTCACCGAGATTCGCCCGCTGACGCTGCGCCATCCAGCGGTTGAGCTCCCCGAGATCGGCCACGGGGCGCTTGCTGAACGGGGCTTGCTGCAGATAGCCGTCTGGCCCGAACTCCGGTGTTACCGTCAGCGAAGCTTGTCCGCGTTTCGCTGCCGCGATCGCGATGCGTCGCCACCACCCCTCGTGCGCCAGCAATTCCGCCTCATACTCTGGTGCACGTGGGTCGGGCACTTGAGGGCCTTGCGCGTAGCCAACACGCGCATGCACGTGGCGAGCGCGACTGATGGCCAGTTCGAGTACGGCCTCGTCATCTGGCAGTCGCTCGCACACCACGCACCAGTGACTGAAATCACAGGTCAAGCGCAGCTCCGGCAATGCACGCAAGAGCTCCGCGGTCAGCCAAGGATGAAATGTCGGGCGACTGCGATGAGTCTCGAAGCTGAGCTCGGTGCCAGCCTTTTTGCCGAACTCCAGCGCGCGGCCGAAAAAGTCGAGTGCGACCGGAAGTGGCCAGCTGTCGGAACCGACCAAGCAACTGCAAAAGAGCGCGTTGGCTTCCAACGCGCGGCTCACCTGGCTGCGAAAATCCTGGAAGTGGCTCTCGACACCGACCGACGAAGCCGGTGCATACGAGCCGCCGCTACAGATCTCGGCAATGTATGGCAAGCCAGTGCGAGATAGCTCATTGGCCTGGGCGGCAGTCTCGGGGGGCGG
>Ga0247777_1000020_pt1 | contig 185243 bp, 139 predicted proteins | sample UWRJL154409C5_FD_179937 | JGI IMG/M metagenome (GOLD analysis project Ga0247777, IMG submission 179937) | Plant litter microbial communities from Arlington Agricultural Research Station in Wisconsin, United States - UWRJ-L154-409C-5 | ecosystem: Environmental > Terrestrial > Plant litter >... | reverse complement strand
CAAAACACAGAAAGCGCCTCACGCCGCGGCGAGGACGCCGCGACGCGAGGCGCCACCTACCGAAACAGCAACGCTTCCCTCATAGAATTCTCTTGACCGCTGTCTCACGCGCGTTGACAAATTCCGGTTTGCTCTTTCGCGCCAGAGAAGACGACCGTGATCCGGAATCGGACGGCGATAAGCTCAGATCGCCGACGATGGATTAGTGCTTGCTAGCCGGGGGCGTTCCGTTTGAAAAGGCGGGTATTTGTTTAGATTCGTAGTCCGGCCGCCAGCCGGAGAAAGGAGCGAGCGCGAACCAAAGCACCGCGGAGCCGCGCTCACGGTGCGGAGCGAGCACCCATCAAGGACGGCGAGCGCAGCCGCTGGGCCCCCACGTCCGGCGCAGCCGGCGTAAGGGGGCCCCTGGCGCGCGCAGCGAAGCGAGCACGCCAGGCCGCACCGCGCCGCATCACGGCGGGGCAGCCCCACACGTAGGCTACGACGGCGTAGACCAACCGCTTTGGATCGCGCAGCAAGGCGCGCTGCTCTATTACGAAGTCGACGCAGTCGGCAATGTGCGCCGCTTACACGGTGACGCGTCTCCGAGCACGTGGAGCGGCGAGCAGGGCGGCTACAGCTACACGGCGTTCGGCAAAACGATCGCTGCGAGCGAGCCGGGTGGCGTAGCGCCGCCATCGTCCGAGCTCGCTCAGCCGTTTCAGGGGCAAGGCAAGCGCCTGATGGCGCCCGGGCTGTACGACTCGAGGTGCGAAATAATCAGTACGGAAGACCGAAACTGACGAATGATGAGTCCAAGGCAGAGTATCAATGAACCACGACCGGAAATGGCTGGACGCGAGAAAACACCTGAGTCGTCACCTGACTGAGCTGGAGGACCTCTTAGGGCGTTCCGTAGGCCCCGAGGAATTGATGACTTTGGATGAGGCGGAAGCCATTCGGGTCCGCTCGAGCGAGATGGCTCTATATCCTGCCTGGAGAGGTTTGATTCGCTTCCACGACCGACGAGCGAATCCGGTAGTGGAACTCGTGCGGCGCCTTGACTAAAGTCGGCCGCTACCCGTGTATGTTTGGACCGCGCTCTCTAACGTCTGCGGAGTAGCGCGCCCGATCCCGCTGTTGGAATTCAATCTCGCGTTCGACTTCAACGTCAACCGAGAGGGGATAGTAGTGCTTCTAACCTCAGATCTGCGGGACAAGCTCGTTTTCGATTTCTCGGTGCAGAATGGCACACCTGAGCTCGAAATCGAGGTGTCGGGAGAACATTGGGGTCGGGTCGAGCCGCTTCCAATTTTCTGAGCAAGATGAGCACTTCCATGCGCACGCAAATGATGCAACGGGCAAACGTCTTGGCGTTGACGGACGGTGTAGACCAACCGCTGTTGATCGTGACCGTCCAAGACCGCGTTTTGGGCCCTGGTCCATCGCGGGCGGACGGCGGACGTGCTGCTGTGAGTTACGGCGATTGCGCGGAGACGCGAAGCAAAAACGCGTCCCCAGTCACCGAATCGCCCTGATAGCCAACGACGTAGACGGCGCCGCTGGCGTCGACGGTTGCGCCGCGGGCGGCTTCGTCGCTAGCGGTGCCGAACTGCTTGGTCCAGAGTGTACTGCCGCTTGCATCGAGCTTGCGCACGTAGGCGTCTTGAGCGCCGGCATTGGTGCCTACGAAGGCGCCGCTGGTGGAGCCAACGACGTAGACGCTATTGGTGCCGTCGATGCCGAGGCCTACGCCATAGTCGTAGTCCGAGCTTCCGATTTGGCGAGTCCAAAGCGTGGCGCCGTTCGTGTCGAACTTGCGGATGAAGGCGTCTTCGGAGCCGAAGCTCGGGCCGGCCAGGCCGCTACTGGTGCTGCCGACGACGTATAGGTTGCCTTGCCCGTCCACGGCGGCGACCGCGATCACATCTGCGTTGGCGGTGCCGAATACGCGGGTCCATTGGGCGGCGCCGCTCGCGTCCAATTTGCGCACGAACGCGTCCCACGAGCCCAGCTTCGAGTCGGGGATGAGGTCGTAGGTCCAACCTGCGACGTACACGTTGCCGCTCGCGTCGACGGCTACGGCCTCCGCTTCGTCTTCGTCGGCGCCGCCGAACTGCTGGGCCCATAGCGTGCTGCCGCTGGCGTCGAACTTGCGTACGAACGGGTCACCCGAAGACTGGTTGCCAGTGGGGTAGGTGGAGCCTGCGGCGTAGATTTGTCCGCTGGTGTCGAGTGCCAATGCGCCGAGCTGCTCAGGGCCTGGGCTGCCGAACTGGCGTGTCCAGAGCGTGGCGCCGCTCGCGTCGAATTTGCGCAGGAAGCTATCGCACGAGCCGGCGTTCGTGCCTGAGAGCGCGCCGTAGGTGTCTCCGCCGACGTACACGTTGCCTGCGCTGTCGACGACGATGCTGCTCGCAAAGTCGTCGCTCGAGCTGCCAAACTGGCGTGTCCAGAGCGTGGCTCCCTTTGCATCCAGCTTGCGCACGAAGACGTCTGTGGCGCCCGCGTTCGGGGAAGCGAGCGCGCCATTCGTATTCCCAGCGACGTAGATGTTGCCACTGCTGTCCACTGCCACCGCAGCCGCGCCGTCGCTCGAATCAGTGCCGAATTTGCAGTACGGACTGTCGCACACGTCACCGCTTGACGCGCTCGCACCGCTTGCGCCAGCGTTGCTCGTGCCACCTCCGCCAACGCGAGCGCCAGCGCTACCGCCGGCCGGGGCTCCGCCACCGTTGCTGGTCGTCCCGCCCGTCGATGCTCCGCCCGTCGATGCTCCGCCCGTCGATGCTCCGCCCGTCGATGCTCCGCCCGTCGATGCTCCGCTGTTCGCCAAATTGCTCGCGCCGCTGGAAGTGTTCCCGGCTCTACTTGCGGTTTGGCTATCGGTGCGACCGTCATTCATGACGGGTGTCGCTTTGCCTGCGCTTCCGGCTTTGCCCGCCGCGCCGCTCGCTCGACTGCCGCTCATTCCGTCGTCCGACCCATTGCCCGCCGCGCCGCCAGTGGCCGAGTGGCTGCCTGGCGGCGTGCATTGGTCGTTGCTGTCGCAAGTGCTTTGCGCGCGACCCGAGCAGCCGAGCAGCGCGATGCCGGCGATCAGCCAATGGTTGCACGACCAATTCATTGACCACTGACGGCTATGGAACACTGAGCCTCCCGCGCGTTGTTAGCAGGAGACTCGCAGCTTATCTGCGCGCCGTCTAATCGAGTTTGGACATGGCCATCGATGCAATTGGTGAATGCGATCTCTTCCAAAGGCGGAATTTCCGCAGAATTTTGATGGTCACGTTGCGCATCGCGGCCGGCTCAGCCTTCGGCGTCAGAGTGCGGAACCCAGCAGTACGCGAGTTGCGATGCGGGATCGCGATCGCCCCCCTCTACGCACGAGCGTGCGCGGCGTTTCAGGCGGCGTTTACGTCGAGGATGGCGCGCGCGAATGCTTGGGGGGCCTCTTGGGGCAGATTGTGGCCGATGCCGCCGCTCAGGGTCCGATGCGCGTAGGGGCCCGAGAATTTCTCGCGGTAGGCGGCCGGGGCTGGATGCGGCGCGCCGTTGGCGTCCCCTTCCAGGGTGATCGTCGGCACCGTGATGGTGGGGCCGGCTGCGAGGCGTTTCTCGTACCCATCGAGCGCGGGGTCACCGTCCGCCAAGGCCAGGCGCCAGCGATAGTTGTGAATGACGATCTGCACGTGGTCTGGGTTGTCGAAGGACGCAGCGCTGCGCTCGAACGTGGCCTGGTCGAAAGTCCATTTCGGTGATGCGAGTCGCCAGATCAGCTTGGCAAACTCTCGCCGATTGGCGTCGTACCCCAAACGACCACGCTCGGTCGCGAAGTAGAACTGATACCACCACTGGAGCTCGGCCTCGGGCGCGAGCGGTTTCTGCCCCGCGTCGCGATTGCCGATCAGATAGCCGCTGACCGATACCAGAGCTTTGCAACGTTCTGGCCACAAAGCGGCGACGATGTTGGCGGTTCGCGCGCCCCAATCGCAGCCGGCCAGGGTGGCTCTCTCGATCCCGAGCGCATCCATCAAGGCAATGAGATCGAGGGCTAGCGCCGATGGCTGAGCGTTTCGCAGCGTGCTGTCGGACAGAAATCGTGTCGGACCATAACCCCGGGCATAAGGCACGATCACTCGATAACCCTTGGCGGCCAATAGTGGCGCAACGTCTACGTAGGTATGAATGTCGTAGGGCCAGCCGTGCAGCAGGATGACCACTGGGCCATCGGCTGGACCGTCCTCGGCGTAGCCAACGTTGAGTAGGCCTGCATCGAGCCGTTTGAGTGGCGCAAAAGATGCCTGTTTGCCTGGCGTGTCGGTCTGGGCAGCGCGGGCGGCGCTGGAGCAGCCAGCGGAGAGAATTCCCTGATTTCCGACGGCGAAAGCCATCGCGGCGGTGCTGACGAAGAGGCGGCGGGAACTGCTGATTTCGTGAGACATCGCGCCACTGGGAGCAAGCCCCGTGCCGCGACCTGCGTGCGGGAGTTGCTCGATACTTCGTGAGTGTCAGTGGTTCTGTCGCTGCCCGGCAGATGACAACGCGCGAACACTACCGACCAAAGTATCGCATGACTGGTCAGGACTCGTAACATCGGGCAGTGCCCGCTAGCGCACGTAGCCGATCCAGAATTCGCTGCTCAGCGCGGCCAGCGTGTTGGCGCTGAGACCGTCGATGGTGGGCGCATAGCGTTCGGCGAAACCAGCGCGCAGTGGGCTCGACCAAGGCTGGAACGAGATGGCCGCGCCGATTTCGGTCAAGCGTTGGGCGGTTCCGGATTGTTGGCGCCGCTGCACGGTCACGTTGCCCTCCCAGCGCGTGCTGAGTAGCGCGCTGAGCACCAGATCAGGGGTCGCGAAATAGGCGAGCGTGAACTCGGCGCTCGCGCGCGGGCCGAGTTGGCGGGTAAAGCCCTGGTTGGTGTCCTGCAGGCGACCGGCGATTTCCGCGAATAGGCCCGCGCGAAACAGGCGCGCGAACGAGCGCTCCAGACTCACGCCCAGCGCAAATTCAGTGGTTCCGAGGCCGCGCGGGGCGAGCCCCTCGGCTTCGGCCGTGGGCAGGCGCAGCGTGGCCAGCATGGCGAGCGAGGGGTAGACACCACTCTGCCAAGGTTCAGGCTCTTCAATCGCCTCCTGGCGTAAGCGGAGCAGGGTGTCGCTGAAGCCCAGGTTGCGCTCGAACACGTTGGACAGCGCCGCGTCGCGCGCGCCGTAGCCGGCGACCGCCGATAGCTCCGTGTGATGGAGGCGATAGGCCGCGAGCAACGCATACTCCGTGCTGCGATCGTACTCGTTGGGGGCGAAGGCTTGGTATCGGCCGTGCGCGTTGAAGGCACCCTGACCGAGCACCAGCCGCTCGGAAAGGCGCACGCCCCAAGTTTGATCCGGTCGCGTCAACGCGCTCGCTGGCCCCTGCCCACTACACGAGCATGCCTCTCCGCGGATTGTCCAGAGCATGACCGCCGTGAACAAACAGCAAGCAATTCGACTCATGGCACGTCGAGCGCGAATTCGACCTGATCGGACGAAGCGTCGAGTTCGACGCCCAGGACGATCTGCCAACGCCCGCTCATGAACAGATCGAGATCGAGCGCGTGGAAGGTCTGCCCGTCACTGACGATGTTTGCCGCGCTGGCGCGATGCCCGTGCGCGGCCATCGACGCGTCCACGCTCATCAATGTAGGCGCGGACGCGTCTGCGAGTGCGCGTAGGGTGATCGCGAAATCATTGGGGCCGCGGCTGATTTTGGGGCTCTCCAGTGATACCGAAGCTTCGACGAGCCCATGCTCGGAGTCTCGCGAGAGCGAGCGCTCGCCGTCCAGCATGGCTACGTCATCCGGTGCGCCCACGCACCCGGTGAGCAGGGCAAAACTCAGAATCGTGAGTGCGAACGATCGACGGCGCGTCGGCATGCGCCGTGTGCATATCACCGGTCGTTCGAGGCGGTGCTGCGGTACGTTGTCGCGCGCTCGGTCGTCGCGCGCTCAGCCGTCGCGGTCGACGATCGAGGCCAGCAGCTCGCCTTGAGCGCACAGGGTGCCCTCGACGGTGGCTTCGCCGCGCAACTTCCAGGTATTCGAGCGGTGCTGAATCACTTCGACGTACAAATCCAGGCGATCGCCGGGCGTGACCGTGTGACGGAACTTGGCTTTATCGATGCCCAGGAAATACATCAGGCTGGTCGAGGCATCGAACGGCTCCGAGGCGTACGCCAGGATGCCGCCGATCTGCGCCAGCGCTTCGATGATCAAGACGCCGGGCATGATCGGCCGATCGGGAAAGTGACCCTGACACCAAGGTTCGTTCGCGCTCACCATCTTGTGACCGCGAATGCTCTCGCCTGCGACGATGTCCGTGACGCGATCCACGAGCACGAACGGATAGCGATGCGGCAAGATCTCGAGGATCTTGCCGATCTCGAGTTTGACGCTTTTTCGTGGATTCGTAGCCATTGATCCAGGACCCCGCCGCAAGCGCCCGAGCTCTGCGCTCGACTTACTTTTTGGCGGGAGCTGGCGCCAGAGCGCCCGGCGGCGTTGCGTTCGGCAGCGCCAAAGGAGCCGGCGCGGGGCCGGTGGCAGCGCCTTCCTTCTTGGCGGGCGCTTTGCCTTCGTCGCCCGAACCCTGGTTGTACAGGGTGATGATGCGATCGGTCACGTCCAAGTCACTGCGCACGTAGGGAGCGGCCTGCTTGTCGAGCACCAGATCCAGGCCGTCTTGGGTGGCCAAGCGGCGAATCGCGCCCATGATCTTCTGCACGATGGGCTGCGTGAGTTCGCCCTGCTTCTTCTGCAGCTCTTTGTTGTAGTCGACGAACACGCCCTGCAGCGCCATCATTTCGCGCTGCCACTTATCGACGCGCTTGGCGAGCGCGGTCTTGCTCAAGACATCGCGTTGCTTCTCGATGTCTTCGCGCTCCTTCTGCAGATCTTCCTGCTTCTTGTCGAGCTCGCGCTGCTTGTTGTCGAAGACTTTCTTGAGCGTGGCTTGAGCGCGGAGCCCATCCTCGGTTTCCATGATCGCGCGCTGCGTATCGACGACGGCGATTTTGGATTGAGCGTGGGCCTGCGCGCTGCCGAGCAGCACTGCGACTGCGGACACCACGACACTAAGGAACCGAAACGAGCTCTTCATGGGGTCCCGGCTTAGCGTTCGGTTCGGGCCCGGTCAAGCATGGGCCGGCACTAGCGGCGGGAAAGCTGCGGAAATCGTCTGGAAGCCAGACATACTGCCGGCTGGAACATGCGATTTGCCGGTCGCTACCGTGGTCACCGAGGGCGTTCGGGCCCCGTGTTCGGGCTGGGCGTCGCGCTCGCGCTGCTGAGCACGGTCAGCACCGCACAGGCCGACCCGTCTTGCTCGGACACGAAACCGTGGTCGCGCCTCGGCAGCAGCGCCAAGAACTTCGCGCGCCCGCTGCCGCTCGCGCTGACTACCGTGGCCGTACTGACGCCACTCGTGCTCTCGCCGACGGGCGCCGATCATCAGCTGCGCTTGGTGGCGCAGCGCGACCTGTTCGGCAAACCGAGGCTCGAACCGGTCAGCGTGTGGACGCCATACGTGCTCGGCACCGGGGTGCTGATTGGTTACGGAGTCAGCCTGGCGACGGGCTCATGCGCCGCGCAGCGCGTGCTCGTGCCGATCTTGCAGGCCGGTGTGTTGACCTACGGTGTGGTCGGTCTTTTGAAGATCGGCGTCGGCCGCCAATGGCCCACCGGGGGCAGTGATCCGAACGCTCCCGATCGCCTCGAGCACCCAGAGCGCGCGTACGACTACGCGCCCTTCCAGCGCGGGGTCGGCGCTTGGCCGAGCGGGCACACCGCGGTGATGTTCGCCGCCGCGGCGGCGTTTCGCGCATCGAATCCAGAGCTCGGTGTCGTCTCGTACCTCGGCTATCCGTTGGCGATTGGCGTCGCGGGCGGGATGTGGCTCGGCGATCATCACTGGGGCTCGGACATCGTGTCCGGCGCGCTGCTCGGCGAAGCGATCGGCGGCAGTATCGGCAAGAGCTTTTCCGAGGTGCTCGGTGTGCCGGGCGTGGTGCTGGTTTCGCCGCTCGATGGCCGCGGCTTTGGCGCGCAGTGGCTCACGCGCTGGTGATGCTCGTGCCCGCTCGCCTCGCCTCGGCCAGCTCAGATGATCACGAAATCGTCACTCTCGGTGGCTTCTTCCGCGGCCATTTGGCTGGTCTCTTCGTCGCGCTTCACGGATAGCTCGTACAGGTCGGTGAAGACCTTCGGGTGTCCCTTGACCAGCTCCATCAGTCGCTCACGCGGCAAGAACAGCGTGACCGTGGGATGGTGCGCGACCACGTCCGCGATCGCGGGCCGTCGCAAGACGACCGCCACTTCACCCACGACCTCACCCGGGCCGAGCTTGGTCACGATCGTGGAGCTGCCGTCTTTCTCGTCTTGGTGCACGACGGCGACCTCGCCCAGTGCGATCAAGTGCAGACCCTCGGCCTGCGCGCCCTGCGTGATGATCTTGTCGCCGGCCTCGAACGAGCGAATCGCAAAACGCTCGATCAGCGCGGGCCGCTCGGCGGGGCTGGCGGCGCGCAAAATGAAGTTGGTGCGGAGCAGGTTCTCGAGCATCCGCCGCCGACAGAACTCGGCAAACCTGCGGCCCACGCCGGGTGCAATCGCCACTACGCGGTCGAGGTCGGACTTCTTCGCGACCAACACCACGCAGGGCACCGCCGCGCGCACCGTGGCGGTGCGCGGCGCGCGCGAAAGCAACGCCATTTCCCCGAACAAAGTGCCGCTGCCCAAGCGAGCGAGGGCGATCGGGGGGGCGTCCGGCTTACTCGCGGCTTTCTGCACATCGAGCTCGCCGCGAGCCACGAAGAACGCTTCGTCACCGGTGCTGCCCTCTTCGACCAACACGCCGCCGCGCGGCACGACGCGCACGTCCAAGATCTCGATCATGGCGTACAAGTCTTTCTCGTCGAGTGACGAGAACAAGATCTGCGGCGAGAGCTTGGGCGCATCGCCTTCGATGCGGTCCGTCTTGAACGCTTCGACGGCGATGTCGACGATCGCCGTCGCTTTTTCCAGTAGGTCCTTACCCGAGAGTGAATCGGGGAGCGGCGTGAAGCCGGCGCCGACACCGGGCAGGTTGGGTGGCGCGCCGCGCTTGTCGAGCAAACGCGCGGAGCCTTTGGCGAAAGCCTTGGCGATTGCCGACAACGCAGCCTCGCCGTCGCCGCCGAATTCACGCAGCTTGCGGGCCGCGGTCACCGACAAGGGCAGATTGCCGGAATCCACCGCGCGCTCGACGGCCACGCTGAGACCGCGCTTGGCCGCCTCTTGCTCGCCGAGCGCGCCCAGCATCCAGGCGGCGAGGAACAAGCGCAGTGCAGCGCGCGGATCCAGCTCGAGCAGTGCCGCGCTGTAGCGCAGGGCGGCTTCGTGCATGGAAGCTTCGGCGAACGTCAGCGCTTGGTCGATGGGCGAACTGGTAGCCATAACCCGCCATGATAGGAGGGCTCAGGCGCGCTGTCACTCGCGCGCTGTTACTCGCCTTTGGATTGGCGAAGCCGCGCAATCACGGCGCTCATGGCGTGCGCGGTCGCGCCGACCAACGGCACCACGAACGGATAATCCATGCGCGTAGGGCCAATCACGCCGACCGCGCCGCCCGCCTCGCCGCCTTCCTCGTGGTAAGGCGCAGCCACCAGGCTGACCGGGAAGCCGACCATGGCTTCGGTCTCTTCACCGAGGAACACGTTCACGTGGGTCGAGGCCAACGTACGGTCGAGTAGCGTCAGCAAGCGCTCGCGGTCTTCGAGCGCGAACAAGAGCTCGCGGACGCGCTCCACGTTGCCGAACTCGGGGCTCTCCAAGAGCCGCGATTGCCCTTGAATGACCACGTCGACGCCGCGCGTGGCGTTGTCCGTCGCGGCGCGCACCAAGGACAACCCGAGCTGCCGCAGGCTCTCGATCTCGTCGGCTTGGTTCGTGACATGACTCACGAAATACTCACGAATAGACGCCAGCGTGCGGCCCTTCACCACCTCGTTCAGCATGTTGTGCACGCGCTCGAGCTCGTGCTCACTGACGGGCTTCTCCACGTGAATGAAGCGGTTTTCGACGGTGCCGTCGGAGAACACCATCACGCTCAAGAGCTCGAAGGGGCGCGTGGGGATGAAGCGCAGGGTGAGCAACGTGCGCGTTTCGGTGCGTGCACGAACCAGCACCGCGGGTGCGCCGCTCAAATCCGACAAAAGCTTGCCGGTTTCGCGCAAGATATCGGAGTCCGCGGTCAAATCGGCGAAGCGATCTTTGATGCGCGCAGCGTCAACCTGCGATAGCTCGCGCACTTGCATCAACGCATCCACGAAGATGCGGTACGCGGCTTCGGTCGGCACGCGCCCGGCGGAGGTGTGCGGTTGGGCGAGGTAGCCCGAGTCTTCCAGGTCCGCTAGCTCGTTCCGGATCGTCGCGGCCGACAGGGAGAAGCCGTATTTGCGGGTGAGGGTGCGGCTGCCCACGGGCTCCGCGGTGGCGATGAATTCGGTCACGACCGCGTACAGCACCGAGCGGGCTCGCTTGCTGAGGGGCGGGTTGACGGACATCGCTCTGGAGATCCTTGGCTTTTTCACCGAGTTCGTCAAATTGTGACGCCCTTCCCCAATTCTGGACCTGACTTGGGCCTAGATTTGGCCCTTTCGCCGGCTTCGGGTCAGGCTCCGGTGGTGAGCCTGCCTTGGTCAGTCACCGCCGCCCTCGGCATGCTGCTGCTCGGCGCGACTTCGACGCATCCGTCCAAGCCGAAGCCGAAGCCGAAGGCCAAGGCGCGCCATCACAGCTCGCACGGCGTCCAGCGCGGCAAACCGATTCCGCTCAGCCACTCTCCGGGGTCCCGCGCGGCTCAATACGGGCAGCTCACACCGTCCGCCTGTTTCGCGCTCTTGGACGAAAGGCATATTCCGTACTCACGCGAGGAACCCAAGCGCGGCGTGAAGATCCCGATCCGCCTGACCGGCAAGGTCGGGGGCGTGCTCTATCGCACCGATTTTCCGGACCGCGAACGGGACAGTGTGCCCTGGGAAATCTTCGATTGTCGGCTGGTGCTCTCGCTCGACGACTTCAGCGAGGTCCTGCGCTCCCACTCGATCGCCGAGGTTCGGATGTTCTCGGCTTGGCGCCCGCCGGCCAAGAGTTGGCCGATGACGGAGTGGGGGCGCCGCCACCAGGGCGCGCTCGCCATCGACGTTCGCGAACTCCGAAAAGACAACGGCGAAGTGCTCAACGTGCTCGAACACTTTCACGGCCAGCTCGGTGCCGAGCAGTGCAGCCCCGCGGCGCGTCCTCCGAGCCCGGACTGCCCCGAGGCTCGCGAACTCCACGATTTGGTGTGCGCGGCCTCGCAGGCGCGCGTGTTCAACAGCATCCTCACGCCCAACTACAATCCGGCCCACAAGAACCATTTTCACCTCGAGCTCACGCCCGACGTCGAATGGTTCATGCTCCGCTGACGAATGCCGCCAGGGGCGGATCTTGAAATGGGCGCGCTAAACGCCACAAAACGCGACTTATATATGCGCCCAGGCGGCAAGCTTGGCGAAATCCTTGACAGTTTTTGGGTGGAACCCGATGATCCGGTTTCGTCCATACGTCACACCGGAGGACTCCGTGACCACCACGTTGTTGGCTGTCGATGACAGCAAGACCATGCGCAAGGTGCTTGAAATCACCTTCGCGGGCGAAGATTTTCGGACCGTTCTCTGCGAAAGCGCGGACGAGGCTTTAGGCAAACTCGGGGAGAACCCACAGGTTGCCTTGGTCGACGCCGGCCTCGACAATTCGGCCGGCTACGAGCTCTGCCAAAAGATCAAAGCGGCTTCGCCCAACATCGCCGTGGTGATGCTGTCGAGCAAGCAGCAACCTTATGATCGCGCCCGCGGCAGCGCGGTCGGCGCAGATGACTTCGTCGACAAGCCGTTCGACACCCAGCAGCTGCTGGAGAAGGTCACCACCATCGCTCGCCGTGCGGCCAGTGCGCCCGTGATGAGCGCGGTCGCGCCCGCGCCCGTCGTCATGCCGTCGGCCGCCGCGAAGGTGGCGGATGTGGGCGTCGGTCGTCCGCGGGTGCAAACGCTGGCTTACGGCTCGACGCCGAGCCCGGTCATTCCAGCGTCGCCGGCTCCCGCCCCCGTTGCGCCCGTGCAGCCGATCGCCAACGTGCGGCCGACCATCACCAGCGCTCCTTCGATCGAAGTCGGCTCGTCGCCGGTTGCTGCGGCGCCTGCCGCCAAGTCAGCGCCTACCGCTGCGGCGGCGCCCGCCGCTTTGCCGGCCGATTTTGCGGGCAAGCTGGGCGGCCTCGGCTTGAGCAACTCGCAGGTGGAAGCCGTGCTTTCACTGTCGCGGGAGGTGGTCGAGCAAGTGGTCTGGGAAGTGGTGCCCACGCTTGCCGAGACGATCATCAAAGAAGAGCTGAAGCGGCTGCTTCAAGCGTGAACGCGCCAAGCGAGGCGGAGCGAGCCGTGGTTTCGGGCGCGGACAACGACCACTCGGACGAGATCGTCCTGTTCGAGGGTCGTCGCGCGCTCGTGCCCAGCGTCTCGGTCTTGCTGCTCGCGATCCTCACGCTCGGCCTGTGGCTCATCCCGCGCTGGTGGCACCGCGGCTCGAAGCTATACCGCGTGACCACGCGCCGGATCGTGGTCGAGACCGGCGTGCTCTCCAAGCGCCTCGAGCAAATCGACCTGTATCGAATCGCCGACTACACCGTGGACCGCCCGTTTCTGCAGCGCGTGATGGGCACCGGTAATTTGCTGCTCAAGACGTTCGACAAATCCACGCCGGAGCTGCACGTCCGAGAGATCAAGACCGACGTCGTGGCCCTGTACGAGAAGCTGCGCGTCGCCACCGAAGCCGAGAAGGCCAAGCGCGGCGTACGCATGGTCGACTACGAGAGCAGGGCTTAGCCCATGAGCGACCAGCTGATCCTGTACGATTACCTATTTTCCGGCAATTGTTACAAGGTCCGGCTGCTGCTCAGTCAGCTGGGTCTCGAGTACGAAACCCGCTCCGTCGACATCATCGCGGGCGAAACGAAGCAGCCCTGGTTCCTGCAGAAGAACCCTGCCGGTCAAGTGCCCGCGCTCGAGCTGCCCGATGGCACCTGCTTGCGTGAGTCGAGCGCGATCTTGATGCACCTGGCGGAGGGCACGCGCTTCTTGCCGGAAGCAAAGCTCGCCCGCACGCGGGTGCTCGAATGGCTCGGCTTCGAACAGAGCAACGTGGCGCCGGTGATCGGCCGCGCCCGCTTTCGCCGTACCTTCCCGGATGCGGTGCCCACGCGGCCGGAGGAGTTCGAAGCCTGGCACCGCCAGGGCAATCGCGCGTTGCGTTTGCTGGAAGTGCGTCTGCACGACTACCTGTTCCTGACCGATGAAGGCTACAGCATTGCAGACATCGCGCTGTTCGCGTACGTGCACTGCGCCGATCAGGGAGGCTTCAGTCTCTACCCGTACCCTGCGGTCCGCTCGTGGATCGAGCGCATCGAGGAGATGCCCGGCTTTTTGCCGATCGATCAGCCGGCGAGCGGATTACCGTAAACGTCCGCGACGGAGAGCCTGCGAGATCAGCACGTAGCTGGCGAGGCTGCGAATGCGACGGTAATTGGCGTACTTGCCGTATTGCGATCTTGTGCGTCGCGCTCCATCGCTCAAGAGCGCAGTTCGCCCATTGAGGTGTATTGATAGAGCGCGGCGACCGAGGGACGACCGAGCGTGACCAAAGTGAACACGCCCAGCACGGTGCCCATCGGAAAGTTCAAGCAACAGAGACAGGCCACGATCTGGCTCAGAGTCTTGTTCTTTGCGCGCCGCAAACTGACGCCCGAATAGAAGACGAGGAACGCCTTCAGGAAAAACACGAGCGCCAAGATGACCAGCACGATCATGAATACGCCCCCCGCCAGGATGCCACGGCCGTGAAGGTGACTCGCCGATGAGACCAAGCCATACCCGAACAGCACTCCGGCCAACATCATGCAGCCTGCCAGCCCGATCAGCGCGGCATACACGAAGTGAAAGAGGGCCAGCGAATTCAGACTGCTCTGATCGTTCGCTGAAACCTGCTGCGGGGTCGGCGCTACCGGGTAGCCGTACGGGGGCATTTGCATGGCTGCTGCCCAGGATAAGGGAAGTCCACGTCTGCCAGCAATCGAGCTTCACCGGCTCGTACCGCGGGTACGAAGATTCGTCGCCGCATTGGGCTATCGGACAGCCCGCTCGAGTGCCAGTGGACGCGCCGTTCGGCCGCCCCGCGTTCGGCGCCACTGAGCGCGGATCCCAGCAGACGGTTGAACGGCGTCGGATACAGCTGACGAAGCCGCCAACGCTCTTCTGCTTGCAACGTCGAGAGATTGGTCGCGGCCTTCGCCGTCAGCCCGCGAAGCCAGTGGATTTGATTTTTGATGGTCACCAGCTGCGTCGCATCGCACTCAGCCTTCGGCGTCGAGGTGCGGGAACTCGGACTGGCTGCGAGGTGCGATGCGGGGGCGCGATCGCTCCCAAAAATGGAGGGGAGCGCTAGAACACTGCGCGGGCCACCGTGAATTTGTTGTTCAAGCTGCGGTCGGTGATGACTTTGAAGTCCTTTACCGGGCCGAGTTCGCTCTTGAGCGAGGCGATGCGCGTGTGTTCGGTGGTGAAGAACATCACTTTGGTGCCCTTCTTCTTTTGTTCACTGATCCAGGTCTTGAACTTGGAGCCGCTGGAGACGAACGCGGGCACGCGATTACCGGTGTAGAAGTTTTCGCCCTTCCAGTTCATTTGGTAGGCGACGAATGGCTCTTCAGGGCCTTTGCGCGCGGCGTAGTAGGCGAGGATCGTTTCGCGCTGGCCCCAATGCGGTGAGGCGTTGACCAGGTACACGTCGAGCCCCCAGGCTGTCCAGAGCACCGCGACCACGCCGAACAGCGCGAGCGCGTGCCGGCGTAGGCGAGGCAAGGCAAAGCCCAGCGCCAATATGGCACTGACCACCGTGAACGCGCTCAGGATGCCGTTGAAGTTGAGCGAATCGACCGGCCACGCGCGACGATAATTGTACGTGAACAGGTGCATCAGGCGCGCTTGGCCCTCGATGTCCGAGAACACGGCCGTCGACAGATCACGACCAACGAGCACGATCGGAACCACTGCCGCAACCCCGAGCAGGGCCAGCACCGCGCGCTCGTACTTGGCTCCGAACGAGCCGTCTTCGAGGCTCGGCCCTTGGCCGAACTTCTTCAACGTATACACGGCGACGAGTAGGCCGCACACGAGCAGCGCACAGCCCAGGAGCGGCGCGCTGGTGGGCAAACGGCCGCCGCTCAGCAGGCCGTTCCAGGTGCCGGGGAACAGGCGTAGCGCGCCGTAGACCAGCAGCAGCGCGCTCGCGGATAGCCCGGAAAAATAGGCGAGCGCGTGTTTTGGGCGCGCAAGCGCATCAGGCCCCAGCGCTCGATCGAGCATCACGCCGGTCACGGCGGCGATGGGGGGGACGGTGGGCAAGGCGTAGTGGTGGAACTTGGTCAGGCTGATCGCGAACATCGCGAAGGCGATCGTGAACCAGAGCGCCATGAACGACATCACTTCGCTCTGGGCGTCGTCGACTTCGCTCTTGAAGCGCAGCCACCAGAGCAGCCCCGCGGCGCCGAAACCCGACCAAGGAAATAGCCCATAGCCGAGCTGCCAGACGTAATAGCGGAAGCTCACGTCGTCGCCGGTGTTGGTGTCGTGCACGTGCACGAAGGCACGCTTGTACATGTCGTGAAACAGCAAGCGATCCGTGAAGGGGGCGCCGTGCCTCATGTACATTTGCACGTACCAGGGCAAGCACATGCAGGCGAAGATCAGGCACAGACCGACCAGCTCCAGCCGCGCGTAGTCCTTGTAACGGCGGGCCGCGCCTACCCCCACGAGCGCGATCACGAGCGGCAATACCAGGCCTGGTGCGCCCTTGCCGAGCGCGGACAGCGCGGTGAAAAACCAAGCGCCGAGGAAGTACAAGCGCTGCGCGCGGCGCTCGCCACGATTGACGAACAACAAGAGTCCAAGCGCGCCGCCCCAGACCAGCGCGCCCAGCGCCGGTTGGAACAAGCGATTGACGGGCTCTTCCCAAGCGCACGCTTGGTTGCCGGGCAGCCCGCAGTTCCCCCCGCCCGAGCCCGCCATGAACTCGTCCCAGTGCCAGCGAAAGCCGAAATTCGGCGCATGCAGCTGGAGCGTGATGTTGCGCGTCAAGAGGTACACGAGCTGCGGCAACACCGAGAGCAGGATGCCCCCGAACAGCAGGTGGAAGGCCGACAAGCGCAGGACGCGCGTACCAACGCGCAGATCGAAGCTCCGAACTCGCGCTTCGGCGTCGCTGCGCATGCCGAGTACGACCAAGGCGAGGGCAGCGGTGAGCGGCGCGACGTACGGCATGTCCGTCATGCTCTGATGCGCGATCAGGTACCAATAAGGCGCGGTCGTCAGCACCAAACCGGCAAGGAAGCCCGCGCGCCCACCGAACGCTCTCGCGACCGCTTTGTACAGCAAGTAGGTCGCGACCACGGTGAGCAAGAAAATCGGCAGGCGCGCGGCCCACTCCGGCGCGGGGGCTAGCCCCGAGCCCGCCGCGGCCAGCATTTGGTCGGGCATGAAGCGCACGCCGGTGAGCGAAAAGCTCACGCCCTGCAGCCAGAAATCCAAGACCGGCTTGGACCAAAACCAGCCATCTTGCGCCCACCAGAGCGAGAGCCAATCGTCGCGCGCGAGCATTTCGCGCGCCACTTCTCCGTAGTGCACCTCCCACGGATCGCTCAGCGAGTAGCTGCCGAGGAGGGGCACGTACAAGAGCACGTTGAGCAGCACCAGCCAAAAACCGCGCCGCGCAAACCAGCGCACGCCGTCTGCCTCGAACACGCGCAGCGCCTCTGCCACCCGACACAGCGCGACGACGACGGCGATCAAGCAGAGCGTGACCAGCACCCCCGCGCTGAGCACGGGGTGCGGAAGCACGCCGGCTACGGCTAGCCGGAGCGCGACGAGCGTCGCGACCAGCGCGCCGGCGAGCTCGCCCAGCCGCGGCGCGAGGGCGCGCAGACTCGGCGCGCTTCGAGCGCTCACTTCGAGCTCGGGGGACGAGACGGCGGTTGCGTCGTCGAACGTGCCCAGCGCATCCAAGATCGCGAAGCCGGCGATCAGTAGCCCGCTGGCACAGAGCAGCACGCTGAGGCCGAAGTGGCCGTCCGTTGCCATCAGCAGGAACACCGGTACGAGCGCGGCCAGCGCCCACCACAGCCGCTTCGGGCGGGCGGGGTTGCCGTCTGGGATCAAGCGTTCGAGCTCGCTCTCCGCGTCGGTGGTGTCCAATGCGTGCTGGACGGCTTCGAGCGTGGTTTCGGCTTCCGCGGGGGCCGCCGGGGTTTCGTCGTCTGACCGCATGCGCGGCGCAGAGTGGTAGTGCTTCGAGCAGAAAGTAGCAAACGCGGAGGGCGTTTAGCCGCGTGACACGACGCGATTTCGCCCGGCGTGTTTGGCGGCATAGAGCCGTTTGTCGGCGGTGCTCACCAGCGCCTCGGGCGTCTTTTCGTCCACGAGCTCGGCGAAGGACGAGCAGCCCACGCTGACGGTGACGGAGAGCACTTTGCCCTCATGCTCGACGCGCATGGCCGCCACCCGTTCTCGCAAGCGCTCGCCCACCGTATGTGCGGCCGCGCCATCGATGCCGCGCAAGATCAGCGCGAATTCTTCGCCGCCGTAGCGGGCGAACACGTCTTCGTTGCGGATCATCCCGCGGATGGTGTTGGCCAAGCCAACCAGCACCGCGTCGCCCGCTTGGTGCCCGTACGTGTCGTTCACCTTCTTGAAGTGATCGACGTCGAAGAAGGCCAGCGATACGTCGACCTTGTGGCGGCGCGCGTACGACAGTTCGGAACGCAACTGGGTGTCGAAGTGCTCTCGGTTGTGGGCGCTGGTCAACGCGTCGGTGACGCTTGCGTCGTACAGTTGTTGGAGGAGCCCCTCCTGACTCTCGTCGGTGATCGTGTAACGGAACACCGCGGTGGGACCGAACTGAATCACGTCACCATCGCGCAGTAGCTGGCGAGACACGCGTTGGCCTTGGACGAACGTGCCATTGGCCGACTCGGTGTCTTCGATCAGGTAGCCCGCGGGCTCTTGAACGATGCGCGCATGCTTGCGGCTCACGCCGTCGTCACCCAGCCAGAGCTCGCAGTCTTGGCTGCGGCCGATGCGAAACGGCTCGGGCGGCAAGCGCGACACACGACCGAGCTCGGCGCCCCGCACCCGAACCAAGAGATGCCGATCTTTGGTTTGCCTGCGCGGCGCGCTGCGCAGCTCGGACAAACTGACGATTGCCGTTCGCTCGTCCGCGTCCTCCCCGTCATCCGCCAGGAGGTTTGATTCAGGGGGCTTTTCCTCGGACAAACTCTCGATCCTCAGCTTCAAGGCTAACACGTTTGCCGCGCGGTGGGCGGATCCACGCGCTCGAAGGCGGGTTCTCACGCGCTTCTTTCGAGCCCCCTTGATGCTTCTCGTTGGCCGTTTTTTCCCGTCGTGCGTGGCATTTTCGAGCGACGCGGGCGAAGCAATGTAGGTGTGGCAGGGCTGTCTGTGGTTCACGCTGCGCGGCTACGAATTGTTGCAGCGCGAGACGTTCGCCTTTTTCAGCGTCGGCAATGCGCTTGCGCGGACCGGCCGCAGAGTCGTGAGATTTTTGGGAACTTCCGCGCGCCGAGGGTTGTCGGTTTAGGCGACACCGAACGACACGCTGCCAAGGCGACTGTTTCGCCGGTGAGCGAGTGAGCGGGCCCATCTCCTCGTGAGCCGGGCCGCTGACTTTGCTCGCACGCTTCGTTCGCGTGAACCATCAGGAGGATCCTTTCATGGCACACGTGCAGCCCGAGTTTCGTTCATTTGATTCCCGCCCCGCTCCCGCATTTGCGTTCGTGAGCGCCGAACCCGCTTACGAAAGCGAGCTCGACGCACCGACTCACGTATTGCTCAAGCATGGCACGCTCGAGCCCGGGGAGTTCGAGCGTGCCGAGCTCGAAGCCGTAGAAGTGATGGGACTTTGGGGCTCTACGGTACTGTTCGCTCGTCATTTGGGCGCGGGTGAGAGCTTCACGATCGGCGAGAGCTCGGCCGCTGGGCACGTGGACTTCGAACTCGCCGCGCACGAGCTCGGCATGCAGAAGGCGCGCTTGGTCGAGGTGCAAAACGGCACTGCCCACGTGATCGTTCCGCAAGCCGCCCGCGTCAGCGTCAAACGCGCGAGCGAACCCTACGCCATGCCGAGTCAGGCGACGAGTGTCGCGTTGCTCTCTGGAACGGTGGTGGAACTCGAACTCGGCCAGTTGAAATTTCGCATCGCCAACGTGCCGGCTGGCCAGAGCACGCCGCGCGCGAGCTTGGCCGGCGCCGAGCGTTCGGTGCTCTCCGCGTTCGGTATCAGCTTCGCCGTTGCCGCCGCGCTGATTGGCAGCTTCGCGTTTTGGATGCCGGCCATGGGCCTGACCGACGACGAGGGCCTGGACAACGAACGATTGGTGCTGATGAAGCAGTATCTGAGCGCGAACGCGCTGCGCGAACTCGAGGAACAAAAGTCGAATACCGACGAATCCGGCAGCAAAGAAAGCGCGGCCGGCAAGCCCGCGGAAAGAGCAGCGGGACGCGAAGGCGCGATGGGCAAGCCGAATACGCCCGTCACCAATCACCGCGCGGCGGTGCGCGGCGACAACCCCGAGATCCAACTCTCACACTCGCAGCAGGTCGAGGCGGCTAAGAGCTTCGGGATGATCGAGTTGCTCGGTTCACTGTCGACCAGCGCGGATGGAGGCTCGCCGTTCATTCGTGACCCGAAGCTCGGTCACGACGATTCCGACCTAGAAGGCGGCCTGTTCGGCGACCCCGGCCTATCCGGCGGCTTCGGTGGTCTCGGTTTGACTGGCCAGGACAACGGCGGCGGCGGCAAGGGCGTGGGCGTGGGCATCGGTGGCATTGGCGAGGGCATCGGCCTGACCGGCCTCGGTAATTGCAAGGGCGCCAACTGCGGTGACGGAGCCTTCGCCCATGGCGTAGGTCGCAACAGCGGGGGACACGTGACCACCGCGCCCAAGATTCGCCCTGGAGTTGGCAACGTGAACGGACACCTGCCGGCCGAGGTGGTGCAGCGCATCGTGCGCCAAAATTATGGCCGATTCCGTCAATGCTACGAGAACGGACTGCGCACCAATCCGAACCTCACGGGTCGGGTCAGCGCGCGCTTCGTGATCGGGCGCGAAGGCAGTGTGACGAACGTGCAGAACGGCGGCAGCGATCTGCCCGACAGCGGCGTGGTCTCGTGCGTGGTGTCGGCCTTCTACGGTTTGTCTTTTCCGACCCCCGAGGCGGGCATCGTGACGGTGACCTACCCCATCATGTTCAGCCCGGGTTGAGGCTTGCCAGGCGCGGAGCGTCTAGTGGTAGCCTCTTCGCGCCGTGCACAAATTCAAGATAGCCGCTCTCGCTCTGCTGCTCGCAATCGGTATCGCGCCGCGCGCTGCCCAAGCTCAAGAATGGACGCGCCAAAGCTTCCTGCTGCCCAAGGGCGGCTTCGAGCTGACGGGCAGTCCCGCGCGTCCGGACCTGATGCGCATCAACATGTCGAAGGATTCCGCCTTCAAACCGGTGGAGTTCCCGGTCAACTTTTTCTGGGGGGTGACCGACCACGTGATGATCGGCATCACCCACGAGCACGGGCTACGTCTCAACAGCGGCGCTCCAGATCCGAAGTTCAGAGACACTTACAATGACGTCGGCTTCGGTTCGGTGATCTTCCTCGGCGGGGGCCGTAACTTCGAAGTCGATTTGCACGCCGGCGTGCCGCTCAGGCGGCTGAGCCCGGACCTTTTCGTGGGCGTGCAAGCGGGCATCCTGGGGCGCGCCAACTTCTCGGAAAGAGTGGCGTTCGTTTACGATCCGAGCCTGTACTTCGCGGTCAACCACCGCGATATCGGCAATGGCGACGAAGTGCACGTGCCGATCTGGTTTTACTTCCAGCCGACGCGCGTGATCGCACCCTTCGTCGGCACGGGGCTGCATGGCCCGTTCAAGAACTTCGACGACAATTTCCAGATCCCGATCGAAGGCGGCGTATTGTTTACGGTCGCGCACGGCATTCACATCGGCGGCATGCTGCGTTTCCCGAATGCGCTCGGCAAGCACGGCACGGCCGACTCGCGGGAGCTCACTTTCCTCGGCCAGTTCCGGTTCTGATGCACCGCTCATTCGGCGCCTGCTTGCTGCTGACTTCGGTCCTGGCGCTCTCCTGCGCGCCCGCCCCGGCACCAGCAACTCCGGTAAAAAAGGCCGCGCCCGCGCCGCTTTCGGCGGCGCCGGGTCCGCGCGAGCGCTTGGCGCAAGCGCTGCGCTCGATCCCGCGGCCCGCGCCCGTGCTGTCCGCATTGCCGGCGAGCGCTCTCACACGGTTGCAGGCGCGCTTTGCTGCGCTCGATCCCGAACGCAAGCTCGCGGTGCAGAATGACGACGGACCCTTGGTCGAGAGCTTGCCGCTCTTGCACCTGGCTGCAGGCGGGAGATCGCCGCGCGCGCTGTACGCACTAGCCACGACTACGGCCGGTGGCCAAGAGCTCGCCGGGATCTTGGGCGTGGAACACCAAGGTGCACCGAGCACGCCGGATGCGGCCCGCTTGGTCATCGTGCGTGAGATTGCCACGCGCGCCGCGCGCGATTTCCTGCGCGATCGTGCCGCTGACGTTGCGCTGCCGGGCAAAGGCACGGCCCTGGCGAGCCGCTTGGTCGCGCGCGCCGCGCAGACCGTGGCTCGTCGCGATTTGGTGCTGGGCGCGCGTGAGCTCCTGCTCAGCGTCGAGCCGAACCCGGAAAATCGCCTGGATTTCTCGGCCGAATTGGCGCGCTCCGGCGATCCGGATCGGGCCGCCCAGGTGCTGCTCGAGGCTCAGACCGACCCGCGTCACCCGCCGCCCAGCGTCACTTTGGCCGCCACGCAGGCGCTGATCCTGGCCGCCCGAGTTGCGACCGCGCCGGGAGCGCCTGCAGATGTTTCGTCCAAGCTGTTGCGGGCGCGCGCCTGGTTGCGCTTGGGTCGCATCGAAGAGGCGCGTGCTCTGCTCGAGCGTGAGCTCGCGCCGGCCCACGCGCGTCTCGATCTCGCCGCCACGCTGGCCGAGACATTGATCGACAATCCCACGTGCCCCGACCTTCCGCCCGAGGTCGGCGGTGCAGTGCTGTGCGCGCTTTCGTACCACGCGAGCGAGGGCGCCAAGCGCGCTCGCGCCTTGCTCGAGGCTGCGTGGCAAACCGGCGCCGGCCGCGACGATGAAGCGGTGGAGGTGTACACCGCGCTGGCGCATGTGATCCCCTGGATGCACGATGCCGCGTCCGAGCTCAGCCAAGGTGCGCTGCGCAGCGAAGAGAGCGTTGCGCGCGTGGCATCGCTTCAGTCAGAGCTCGCGAAAATTGCGCTCGCGGTTCCAAGAATGGCGGGAGTTTCGCTGTTTTTGGAGACGGTTCACGCCGGGCCGCCGACGCGGGCGGGCCTGCGTAGCGACACGGAAGCCGAAGCGCTCGCGGCGCGCGCGCTCAGCCTGGCCGGTACGGATCAGAGCCGCTTCGCGCAGTCGGGCGTGCTGGCCGTCGCAGCCGTGCTCGCGCATCAACGCGATGTTTCACCGTTGCTCGCAGCACTGCCCGCCGAGAGCACGGTGCCCGGCCTGCGTGTGCCTCGCGCCGCGCTCGAAGTTTGGCTGACCGCGAGCACCGGCTCACGTGCGCACCTAGAGGCGGCCAGGAGTGAGCTTGCGACGATCATGGCCGAAAGCCTGGGTGGCCCTTTGGAGCGCGCGCGGTTAGTGCTCGGAGTCAGTGAGGTTGGCGCACTGATCGACTCGTCGGAGCGCTCGTATCAGCTCCTGTCACGCGTGGCCGGACAACTCCTGAGCGACAACATCCCGCCCGATCTCGCCCTGCGTGCCGTGCTCGATGCCGCGGGCGCGCTAGCTCATGGGGATCGCTTCGAGCAGGCCACGAAGATCCTGTCCGGCGCGGCGACCGCGGAATTGCCGCCCGAATTCGCCCGGGCGCACGATTTGCTGGCGCTGATCCGCGGCTACGAAATGGTGCTGGATGCACGCGGCGCCGCGCTTTCGACCCTACCCCAATTGCGCGCGGGCTTCGCGGCCCTCGCCGGTTCCGTGCACGGCGAATCCACCGCCGTTTGGTTCCAGCTTTGGAATCACGAGTTCGACGCGCTCTCGCGCGAGTCCGAGTGCGCGAAGAAGAAGCAAAAAACGTGTCCCGCAGCGCAGGCCCTGCGCCGCAACGCGCGTCGCGGCCTCGATCTGCGCCTCGGGAATCAGGCCAGTATGGTGCTGATGCGTGGCGCTCTGCCCACCGGCTCCTTCGATGCCGGTTTCCGCTTCACCGTGGAGAACGGTTTGGAGCCGCTGATCCTCTTCGATCCGGGCGCACTCCTGATCGGTCTCCCGAAATTTTCCGCCGACTGATCCGCGTTAGAGTTTCAGCTCGTCGACCCACTTCAGGCTGTCGGTCAGGTTCAGTTGTTCGCGTTCGAGCGCCTGCTTTTGCGCATTGGCTTCGACGACCACCTCGGGGGGCGCATTTTTGATGAAATTGGCGTTGGTTAGGCGCTTTTCCATTACTTCGAGATCTTTCTGGATCTTCTTCAGCTTGCGCTCGACGCGCTCCTTTTCGTGCGCGGGATCGACCAGACCGCGCAAGTGCACGAGCACGTCCACCTCACCGGCGACGGTGAGCACAGCGCCCTTCGGGCGTTCACCGCCCGCATCCGCCACTGCCGGCGCGCCATCGGTGCGGACCAGGAAGGCGATGAAGCGACTTTGCTCTTCGAGCAAGGCGCGCAGGGCTGCGTTGCGTGAGCGGAACTCCACCTTGACCGCATCGCCCGGCTTGATGTCGTGCTCGCTGCGCACCGCGCGCGCCGCGCCAATCACCGCCATCACGGCGTTCATATCGCGTTCAGCGTCTGCGTCGATTCGGCCGTCGGCGGCGGTCGGGTAGGGCGCGAGCGCGATCGACACGGGCCGCGAGGTGGGCCGCGGGATGCGCTGCCACAGATCTTCGGTGATGAACGGCGCGTACGGGTGCAGGCCGCGCAGCGCAGCTTCCAAAGCGTGCGCCAACACTTGGCGTGTCTCTGCCTTTTCTGGCTCGGTTCCGTGCAAAAACACGGGCTTCGTCATCTCCACGAACCAGGCGCAGAACTCGTCCCAGAAGAAGTGGTAGAGCGCGCTCGAGCCGTCGTCGAGCCGGTACGACTCGATGCCGGCCGTACTAGCCTCTACCGCGGCGCTGAGGCGCGACAAGATCCAGCGATTGACCAGTAGCTTGGGCGCGGGGGTTGCGCCGTCCGTGGTAACGCTCTGGCCCTCGAGGTAGGTGAGCGAGAAGCGCGTCGCGTTGTAGATCTTGTTGCAGAACTTACGATACCCGTCGACGCGCGCGGGCGAGAGCGCGATGCGCTTGGCCTGCGGCGAATAGCTGCACAGGGTGAAGCGCAGCGCATCGGCGCCGCTGGCCGAAAAGCCCTTACCCATCTGTGCGGAAGAAGGGTACGCCTTGCGGAACTTGGCCAGCGCTTCGTCTACGGGCGCGTCCGGCATCGTCTTTTGAACGATGGCGGAGAACTCTGCGCCGTAAATCAGGTCCAGCGGATCGAGCGTATTGCCCTTCAGCTTGCCCATTTTATCGCCGGTTTCGTCGACCACCATGCCGTGCAAGAGCACGCGCCGAAACGGCACTTCGCCCATGAAGTGCAAGCCCATCATCATCATGCGCGCGACCCAGAAGAACAGGATGTCGTAGCCCGTCTCCATGTCGCTGTTCGGGTAGAAGCGGGCGAGGTCCGGAGTTTGGTTCGGCCATCCCAAGGTCGAGAACGGCCACAGCGCGCTCGAGAACCAGGTGTCGAGTACGTCCGGATCTTGAACCAGGTTGGACTTTTGACACTTCTCACACGCGCTCGGCTGGTCTTCACGCGTGACCGTGATGTGCCCGCAGTCCTTGCAGTGGAAGGCGGGGATCTGGTGACCCCACCAGAGCTGCCGCGAGATGCACCAATCCTGGATGTTGTTCAGGAAGTGCTCGTAGGTCTTTTCCCATTCGGCGGGGATGATCTCGGTGCGCTTGTCGCGCACGGCGGCGAGCGCCGGCTCGGCCAGTGGCTTCATGTCCACGAACCACTGCGTAGAGATGATCGGTTCGACCACCGTGTTGGAGCGGGTGCAGCGCGGCAGCTGCAATTTGTGGGCTTTCGTGCCGCGTTCCAGGCCCGCTTCGGCGATCGCTTTCTTCACCGCGGTGCGCGCTTGCTTCACGTTCAGACCCTGAAATTGCGCGCCGCGTTCGTTGAGCGTGCCGTCCAAGTTCAGGATGTTGATCTCTTCCAGCTGGTGGCGCTTGCCGGTGGCAAAGTCGTTGAAGTCGTGCCCCGGCGTCACTTTCACGGCGCCCGTGCCGAACGCCATGTCGACCAAGATGGCGTCGGTGATGATCGGCACTTCGCGATCCACGAAGGGGTGCTTCAGCTTCTTGCCGTGCAAGTGTTTGTAGCGCGGGTCGTCGGGGTGGACTGCCACCGCCGTGTCGCCGAGCATGGTCTCCGGACGAGTGGTGGCGACCACGAGCTCTGCGGCGCCTGCGGCAGGGTCGGCGTCGATAACGGGATACGCGAACTCGTACAGCTCGCCATTGGCTTCTTCGCTCTCGACTTCCACGTCACTGAGCGCGGTGCGGCAGCTCGTGCACCAGTTGATCAAGCGCGTAGCCCGGTAAATTAGGCCCTCACCGTGCAGACGCACGAACGCTTCACGGACCGCGAGCTGCAGCTCGGGGTCCATCGTGAACTTGCTGCGCGGCCAGTCAGCCGAGCAGCCAAGCACTTTCATTTGCTCGGCGATGCGTCCGCCGCTTTGCGCTTTCCACTCCCAAACCCGCTCTACGAATTTAGCGCGCCCGAGATCGTGTCGGGTCTTGCCTTCGCGCGCGAGCTGCCGTTCGACGACGAGCTGCGTAGCGATGCCAGCGTGGTCGATACCCGGTTGCCAGAGCGTGTTGTAGCCCTGCATCCGCTTGTGACGGATGAGCACGTCTTCAATCGTATCGCCGAGGGCGTGCCCCATGTGCAGCGAGCCCGTGACGTTCGGGGGCGGCAGGGTAATCGTGTACGGCTTGCGTTTGTCCGCGGGGTCGACGCTGGCGGTGAAGACCCCGTGTTCGAGCCAAAACGCGTACCACTTGGGCTCGACCTCGGCTGGCTCGTAGCCTTTGCCTAGCTCGGTCTTCTCGTCCTGCTTTTCGTCGCGTGTTTCGCCTGGGTCGCCTGACATGGGGGCGAGAACCTAGCAGAAATACCAGCAAGAGGGCCCGCGCAGGCGGGCCGTTTCGTGCACTTTGCGCTCAGCCCTTGCTCCAAGCGCTGGCCGAGCGGTACGCCGCCAACGCTTCACGCACGACCTCCAGCGCGCGGCCGCGGCCGTACATGCCTTCGACCACGCTCATCTTGTTCTCCAGGGCTTTGTAGTCTTCGAAAAAGCGCTGGATCTCCATGGTGATGTGAGACGGCATCTCGTGCACGTCATGCAAATGGGCGAAGGCGGGGTCGTCGACGGCGACGGCGATGATCTTGTCGTCGATGCCCTTGTCGTCGGTCATCGAGAAACCGCCGATGGGGCGGGCACGGACGATGGTCAGCGGCACGACGGGCTCTTGCATCAAGACCAAGATGTCCAGCGGGTCGCCATCGTCAGCGTGGGATTGGGGCACGAAGCCGTAGTTGGCGGGGTAGTGGACCGAGGAGTACAGCACGCGGTCGAGCATCAGCAGACCGGTGCGCTTGTCGAGCTCGTACTTGAGCTTCGACCCCTGCGGGATTTCGATCACCGCGGGGATGAAGTCTTCGAGGCTCTCGGGTACTAAGATGTCGTGAAGTGGGTGCACGTGGCCGAAGGTATCATCGTCCGACGAGAGCGCTAGCTCCCTTTACCAACCACACGCCATCAGTTCCGCGGGCCGGGTTTCGACGCGCGAAACAATCTCGCCGGCTTTGCTGGCTCGTCTGGCTCGTCTGGCTCGTTCGGGTTCCGCGTCGGTCCCGTTTTGACGCAGATCCGAGCCAGGCGAGTATTGCGTCGCTGTATCGTGGCTGCCACACGCGCTGTGCCCGCCTTGCGCCGAGATCCGAGCGTGCCGTCGCTCGCGCCCAGCTAGAATCGGGATTTCCCGGCAAATCTCGTACGGCACGCGGCTTGCGATGTGCCGCGCGTGCCGAATTCGGGGACTCGCCGGTTTGCGAAGTATGGGCTGCTACTGTGTGCACAGCTTTTGGCAGCTTTGGTCTTCGTGCTGCTATCGCGCGCCGAATCCGGGCGTCCATCGGGCACGCGTGACGTGCCCTGCGCGTCGCCGCGCAGGGCTCGACCATTGACGATTATGTTCGTCGATTCGTTGAGTGAGCGCGTGGCGCGCGATGCCAGCGTGATGCCGGCGTTGAATGCGCTTTCGGCCCGCGGCGTGGCCCTAGAGGTCAGCCCCTGTCGCGATCAGTTGACGTACCTGTGCTTGCGCGCACTACTCACGGGCTACGACGAATCCTCCTTGCTGGCACTGCGGGGCAACTTCGATCACGCAGCCAGTGAGAGCGACAATCTGCTCGATCGCTTGGCCCAAGCCGGCCGCAAAGTGGTGGCGGTTGGCTCGCACGATTTCGAGCCCTACCAAACCGCGCTATATCGAGCCAAATTCAGGGAGGGCGATGAGCGCAGTGAAGCTCGGTTGATGGCCGACTTGGAGGCGCTCGATGGTCAGCGCCGCGCCGACGTCACTGTCGTCAGCATCTCCAACGGCGACCGCATCGCGCACGCCTACGGCACGCGCAGCCCGAAGTATCGCGAAGCATTTCGGACCATCGACCAGCTGATCGCCGAAGTCGTGGCGCGTGCTGGGCGCGATTCCGACGTGCTCGTCTTTGGCGATCACGGCCACGACGAGATGGGCCGCCACTTACCGGGTTTGCCCTCGACCACGGTCGCGGTCTACGCGGGGCCCAGCTTTCGTCGCGGGGTTCGCTCGAATGCGACGCTGACCGACCATCGCGCCATCCTCGGCGTGCTCTTGGGGGTGCCCACGCCGCCATCCTTCGTCGGTCCGGAGCTCGACACGATTTTCGCGCCCGGCGCGCTGACTGCGGAGCAGCTGCAACAATTGCCTGCGCTGCGCGCCCCGCCCACACGAGCAGGCAGTTCCACGCGGAGGTTGCTATTGGCCTGGCTGACCTTGGCGTGTGCGCTGGTCGTCGGGCAAAGTGCCCTGAAATCAGCCGGTCTTTCCGGGCCCTGGAGCTGGTCGCTCTCGTGCTTGGGCGGAGCCGCACTTTCCTTCGCGGGCCAGCACTACGATGCGGTTCGGCAGCACATTCACGATCACGGTTCGGAGCCCATTCGCTCGTTTTGGTTGCTCGTTCCGCTTGCGCTGGGGCTCGCGCTTTCGTTCCTGCGTCGAGGTTCAGGCTTTGACTGGCGAGCACGCTTGGAACGCGGCGCGCTCGGCACGGTGCTGCTCTCGTTCGCGCTACTCTTCCCGACCGCGTACTACTACGGAGCGAGTCGCGCGACCGTGCTTTCGGTGATCGTGGCGCTGTTCGTGGTGCTCGGGACTCGGTTCGGTTCGGTTCGCCCGCGCGCGCGCCTGGCGCTGATTGGCATCGCGCTATTGGCAGCGGGTCTGCTCTGGAGCTTGTACGGCCTACGCGACGTGGGCGGGCGAACGCGAGAAATGGCCTACTTCGTCTTTTCCTCGCCGCTCTTCGCTGGCTACGCGGGGCTGACATCGTGCGCCACGAAGCTGGCACTTTGGCTTGGGTTTGCCTTCGCCAAGCAACGTTCCCGGCGAGATTTGAGCATCGCCGCACTGCTCGCGCTGGCGTCCGTGGCGTTCGAGCATCTGCCTGCCCAACGCGCCGTAATGCTTGCCTCGCTGCTCGGCTGTTCCTGGCTGCTGCTGGCATCTAGGACGCGCTTGGTGGCGACGCGGCTGTTCCTGGGCCTGCTCGCGCTCGGTCAACTGTACGGTCAGGAAGCGGTGCGTGTATTGCCGATGCAGGCGCTGCTGCTGTGCGTGACGCTCACGCTCGAATACTGGCGTCGCTGCTTCGCTAGCGACGACCGAGCGCGCTCGGTGGCCAGCGGATTGACACTCGCGTTCGCGGGTTACCTGCTGCTCTGGCCGACCGTAGGCATGCGCTTCTCCGGGATCGATTTTCAGTTCATGTTCACCTGGGTTCCGATCGCCCGCTACGAAGAGCTGTGGTGGCTGATTGCCTTGGGCATGCTGCTCAAGTTCGTTTGGCCGTACGCACTCCTGGTAGAGCTCGCGCGTCGCTCCTGCCCGCCGGCGGCATTGTCTTGGGCTTACCTCGCTCTTTCCGCCAAGCTCTGCGCGCTGTCCGTGTTCGCCGCCTGGTACGCCACGAGTCACTCGCTACTCAGCAACGGCGCGCTGGAAATTTTGGCCGAACTCTCGCTAGTCGTCCTGGTCAGCGCCCTCGCCTGGCCCTCGCCCCTGCGCGCATTCCGGCTCCTGCGACGCCCACGCCCAGCCCCGAACGAAACAGGGGCCGCCCACCCCGCACTCGCATCACTCAGTCATGTCGCTGTTCGGCGTTGAACGACTAGGAGATTTTTAACCGCCAAGCCGCAAAGTCCTCACAGCGACCAAGCGCGTGAGCTGTCCACCTCAGGACACGAGTAAATTGGGGGGGTAGCGAGGTGTCGTACTTGCTCACGCTGTCAACGACACAGGGTAGTGCGCGACCGAGAAAATGGCTCATCTCTGTGCGACCGCGAAGATCGGTGGTGTCTCTATCGGGCACAGTGACAGGTTCGACGTCGACAACGCGCGCCGCGCCTCAACTCGCTAACCCAAAAGCTCTGCGCGTATTTCTGCGGTGGATTGCGGGTGTGCTTGGCCGCGCTAAGGACTTTGCGGCTTGGCGGTGAAATCTCTGGGAGCGCTCAGGGTGCGCTGGGCGATTCAGAGCCGCGCGTTTTCTGCAAGCGCAAGCGGGCTGGGGCGAGAACTCGGACGCGCTCTGAGGTGCGTGGCGGGATCGCGAGCGCCCCCTCGGGTTTAACTGCCGAGGGAGCCTCGGAGCGGGATATTGTCGGCGTTTGGGGGGTGCTTGCGTGGCTCCGCTGAGCGCCTCATGATGGCAGGATGCGCACTCTGACCGAGCGGAATTCATGACCCAAAGTGCTTCCTACCAAGCTCCCTTTCGACCCGGCGGCGAGAGCGAAATCGATGCCGAGATTGCGCGCAAGCTGCTCACCATCGCGCTCAGTCACGGCGGTGAATACGCGGATTTGTTCTTCGAGTACCAGGCGGCGGGCGGGATCAGCTTCGAAGAGGGGATCACCCGCAGCGCGTCGCGCGGCGTGAGCATGGGTCTCGGCGTGCGCGTGCAAAAAGGCGACGCGACGGGCTATGCCCACGTCGAAGACCTGAGTTGGGAGGCGATGAAGCGCGCCGCGGAAACCGCCGCTCGCATCGCTCAGGGCGGTAAGACGATCACGCCCGTGGCCGTGGAGCGCATGTCGATTCCCTCGCGCTACGAGCTCGACCGCGTGTCGATCGATCTGCCAGGTATCGATAAGCGCTCGCTTTTGGAGCGTGCCAGCCGTGCTGCAATGGCGCACGACTCGCGCATCATCAAGGCCGAGGCGTCGTTCGTGGAAGAGGTGCGCGAGATCCTGATTGCCACCAGTGATGGTCGCCTGGTGCATGACGTGCAGCCGATGATGCGCTTCGGGATCCGTGCCATCGCCGAGAAAGACGGGCGCCGAGAGTCCGGCCGTAGCGGCGGCGGCGGGCGCATGACTTTGGGCTATTTCGATGCGCTTTCACCGGAATGGCACGCTCAGCAGGCCGCCAAGCAAGCGCTAATCTTGCTCGACGCGCGCCCCGCCCCCGCGGGCCAGATGGAAGTGATTTTGGCTCCGGGCGACAGCGGGATTTTGCTGCATGAAGCCGTCGGTCACGGGCTCGAGGCGGACTTCAACCGCAAGGGCACCAGCAACTACACCGGGCAGGTAGGTAAGTCGGTCGCCAGTGACCTGTGCACGGTGGTGGATGATCCGACCTTCTTGCAAAGCCGTGGTTCCATCAATGTGGATGACGAGGGCATCGAGCCAAAGAAGAGTGTGCTGATCGAAAACGGAGTCCTGCGCGGGTACCTCCAGGACCGGCTGTCGGCCAAACATTTCGGGGTAGGTTTCACGGGCAATGGCAGGCGCGAAAACTTCGCCTGCGCGCCCATGCCGCGCATGACGAATACCGTGCTCTTGGCCGGGCCACACGATCCAGAAGAGATGATTGCCAGCGTAAAACGCGGCATTTATGCAAAAACGTTTGGCGGTGGTCAGGTCGACATTTCGAACGGCGACTTCGTCTTTTCGTTGACGGAGAGCTACCTGGTCGAGGACGGAAAACTAACTGCGCCCTTGAAAGGCGTGAATCTGATTGGTAACGGTCCAGAAACATTGCGTGATGTAACAATGCTTGGAAATGACGTGGCCATCTCCGATGGAATTTGGACCTGTGGCAAGGATGGCCAGAGCGTTCCCGTCGGCGTGGGCTGCCCAACCATCAAGATTGCGCGGATAACCGTTGGTGGCACCGAAATCTCCTGAGTTTACCTCTAGTCGAGCGAAAAGCTTCGTGGCGGTCATCGGGCATGGCCCGATGCTCGAACGGGAGGAGGGCGCGTCGTCGACGCTGAGGCAACTCGGCGCGACCGTACGCACCCTCGACCTGTGGGACGATCCCGTCGAACTCATCGGAGACGATGACGACGAACTCGAGATCCGCCCCCGAGCCCTGGTTTTCGAAGCGTTGGACAGGCCTGATTTGGCCGTCGCGGCGCTTCGTGCGGTGAGAAAGGAACCGTACTTCGACAACGTGGGCGCCTTGATCGCCGTGACCGTCGGACAGATCGCTCGTATCGATCCTTCCAGTGGCTTCGATGATTTCTGCCTGCACCCCTACGTGCCTGAAGAGCTGTACGGTCGCATCCGTGCGCTCGAGTGGCGCCGGAGCGAGTTCGCGACGGAAGAGCGGCACAAGGTCGCGGGCATCGTGGTCGACAAAGCGGGCCACGAAGTCTACGTCGATGGCCGGCCCATCTCACTGACCGCGAAGGAGTTCGCGCTGCTCGCCTACTTGTGCGAGCGCCGCGGCAAGGTGCTCTCCCGTGAGCACCTCTTGGCGCGTGTCTGGGGCAACCGCTACGAAGGCGGACCGCGCACCGTCGACATCCACGTTCGTCGTCTGCGCGCGAAGCTCGGTGACGCTTTGCCGCTCGAGACACTGCGCGGTTCAGGCTACAAGCTGCGCGCCCCCGACACCGAAGACAACAAGGGTCGCGGCGGTGAGCGCGGCGAACGCCCGGAACGGGTGGAAGCCGAGGAGCAGGACGTCGAAGAAGAGGCCGGCTGAGCCGACACTTCTCTAGAAGTCTCAGCATGGGGGGCAATAGTCCCCCGTTTGGGCGCCCTTAGCCGCCGCAGAAGCTGCGTCTACGCTACATGCTGTTTCGCTTCGGGCCCCGACTCGCTATGAAGGCGTCGAATGCCAACGGATCCGTCATTCGCCGCCCTGCATGACCCGAGTGCCACGGAGCGGCCCGTGTGCGTCGCACTCGACGGCACTTTGGTCGCTACGCAGCTGTTCTCCGAGCGGGTGGCGCTGCTCTTCCGACAGCGGCCCTGGGTCGCCCTGGCGCTGCCGTTCTGGATGCTCAGCGGCCCGACTCGCCTGAGGCGTCGGGTCGCGCAAAGCAGCAAGCTCGACGCAGCGTTCCTGCCCTACCGTAGGCCGTTGATCGCCTCGCTCCAAGCCTGCCGTGACGCCGGGCGCAAGGTCGTGCTCGCGGGTTCCGCCGATCTCGAACTGGCGCAGCGTGTGTCCAGCCACCTGGGCGTGTTCGATGCCGTGATCGTCAGCGACGCTGCTGGCTCGCCCTCTGCTACCAGCGATTCGCTGACGGCCGCCTTCCCGCAGGGCTTCGACTATATCGGGCACTCGGTCGGCGATCGACCCGCGCTAGCCAGCGCGCGGCGCGGTTTCTTGGTGGGCGCTGCTCCGCGCGCCGTATCCGCGCTCGGAGATCTGAAGCAGGTACAGGTGCTCTCGCGCCGGCCCAGCATCTTGCGCGCTTTGATCAAGGAGCTGCGCCCGCACCAATGGGCCAAGAATGCGCTGGTCGTGGTGCCCGCGCTGCTGGCGGACGCGCACTCGGTTTCGACCATTGTGTACGGAATTTTGGCGGCGGGGACGTTTTCACTGTGCGCGTCGGCCGGCTACGTCTTCAATGATTTGCTCGACCTCGATGCGGATCGCATTCACCCGTCGAAGGCCAAACGCCCCTTCGCGAGCGGCGCGCTGCCGACCATTTTTGGCTTTCCGATCTTCGTGACGCTCTTACTCGTGAGCTTCGCGATCGCATTCACGTTCCTGCCGAACGCGTTCGTGACCATGCTGGCATTGTATTTCGTCGGCACCGTCTCGTATTCGCTGTACCTGAAGCGCTTGCTCTTGCTGGACGTGCTGGTGCTCGCCGGCTTGTACACACATCGCATCCTGGCGGGCGGCATAGCCGCGAACGTTCGCGTCAGCGCCTGGCTGCTCGGCTTTTCCATGTTCTTGTTCACCAGTCTCGCGTTCGCCAAACGCTTCGTGGAGCTGCACGCGTTGGCCAACGACGAGCAGGTCAAGAACCGCGGCTATTCGCGGGTCGATCTACCGATGGTCACGAGCATGGGGACGGCCAGCGGCTACGTCGCTGCGTTGGTGTTCATGCTCTACGTCGACAGCAGCACCGTCCGTGCCGCCTACCGTGAGCCGGGTTTGTTGTGGTTGGTCTTGCCCGCCTTGCTCTATTGGTTGGGCCGAATTTGGCTGTTGGCGGGCCGCGGGCAGATGCAAGAAGATCCGGTGAAATTTGCGCTGAGCGATCGCAAGAGCCTGACCTGTGTCGCGCTGATCGGCGCGATCGTGGTCACCGCGCGCTTCACGCCGATGTGGCTGGTCGGCCTGCTGCGCTAGACCAGGCTTTGGCGCTGCTCGTGCGGCTCTGTCGTTCTCAGCAGAAAAGCGGGAGTTTTTTGATGGTCACGGAGTCCTTCGAGGCCGGCACAGCCTTCGGCGTCCTGGTACGGGAACTCGGTACGGGCTCGAGCTGCGATGCGGGATCGCGATCGCCCCGCTAGCGCAGCAACGCCGAAATCTGCTCGAGGATAGTGTCCTCCTCACCCGCGACGTGGAGATCGCTGACGAGGAGCTCTTTGACCGCGCGGAGCACGTCCAGCCGACGCGTTTTCAGGAAGCCGAGATTGGGCGGCGGTAACGGCGCCTTGCCCGCCAAGCAAGCTGCGAGTAATTCCAGCTGTTCCGCGCTGAGGCGACTCTTTTGCCCAAAGGCGAGCAGCGCCTCCGTCTCCGAGTGTGCGACGTCATCGTCGGCCCAGGCCACCTGCAACAAGAGCTTCAGCAGCTCGAACGCAAACTGATCCGGGGCAGGCTCGCTCGACATTCCGTTCAGAGTACCGAGCTCCTGGCTCGCACACAATCGCGCTTTCTTGCGGCTTTCGTCGCGATCTTGGCCCGCTCTTTGCGCGACCCGAACGGCTCTGATAGTCGAGCCGGCGATGGTTCGTTCAGCAACACCGGCAAAGACCGATTTGCTCGTCGTTTCGGTGGGCTGCCCGTGCGGCATTGGTCCCGAAGTGTCGCTGCGCGCGGCCGCGAAAATCCCGGGCACGGTGCTGGTCGGTGATTGGGACATGCTGCGCGACGCGGCCGCGCTCGTCAAAGTGTCGACCAAACGCTTGCGGCCCTTCGACGGTGAGTGGGCCGATCCCCGAGCCATCTACGTGCATAGTGTCGGTCCCAAGCTCGCGCTTCGCGATCGCAAACCGGGCAAGCCGAATGCTACCTCTGGGGCAGCGCAGCTCGCGTACATCGACGAAGCTTATCGGCTTGCCAAAGCCGCGCCCCGCCGCGCGCTGGTGACGGGCCCCGTGAGCAAAGCGGCGATTGCGCACTCGGGCGTGCCGGGCGCTGCGCACTTCCTCGGTCACACGGAGTGGCTGCGCGATTTGGATCACGCAACACTGAGCGTGATGTGCTTCGCAGCAGGCCCGCTGGTCACGAGCCTCGTGACCACTCATTTGCCCATCTCGAAGGTGCCCAAGGCGCTCACGCCCGCCGGCGTCAGTGATGCCGCGTTTCAGCTGGCGGAGCTGCTCTTGGCGGTCGGCAAAAAGCGCCCAAAAATCGCAATTTGCTCGCTCAACCCGCATGCCGGCGAGAGTGAATTGCTCGGCCAAGAGGAGCGTACCGCGATCGTGCCCGGCATCCACGCGGCTGCCAAGCGCCTCGGGCGGCGTGCCGAGTTGGTAGGTCCGATCGGCGCCGAAACCGCGTTTCGAAAGGCCGTAGCCGGCGTGTACCAGGGTGTGGTTGCGATGTACCACGACCAAGCCACGATCCCGATGAAGCTGGTAGCCTTCGGCGACGCGGTGAACGTGACGATGGGCCTTTCGATCGTCCGTACGAGCGTCGATCACGGCACCGCGTACGACATCGCTTGGACGGGGGTCGCGGACGCGGATGGCATGCGTTCGGCTTTGGAGCTCGGGCGACGACTCGTTTCGGGTCGTTGATGAGCTTTTCGGATCCCGAACTTTCGTACTGCGTTCATCAGCGCGCCCGCAGGGCAATGCTGGCTTGTTTGCAGGCTTTGTCGCGTGCGCCCGCCGAGCTCGTGGGCAAGCGTTTGGAGGCCGAGACCGTGCACGAGGCCTTGTCCGTCGCGGTCATGCGCTTCGTCGTGCTGGCTTTGGGGCGCGCCCGCGGCCTGTTCATGCGCCAGGCCGACTTTGCGACGGGTCGCCTATTTGCGCCGCTCGCTGCGCCCTTCGAGACCAGTGCCTCGATTCGCGAAGGGGTGCTGTGCTGGGAGTTTGGACGCCCTTTTGCGGGGGCCGAAGCGGCGTTTCGCGCCGAGCTCGAAGAGGGACTGAAGAGCGACGGCGTCGACCTCGCGGCCTGCCCAGCCGAGTTGGTCGGCAATCTGTACGAGCTGCTGCTGGCGGAGGGCGTTCGGCGCAACGAGCAGGGCGTGTTCGAGCTGGAATGGGGCAAGCGGCGCAAACAGACGGGTACATTTTTCACGCCACGCGCGCTGACCGAGGTCGTCGTCGAGCGCGCTCTCGAGCCGCTAAAACGACGCATTGCCAGCTCCTCGCACCGTGCCCACGATTTCGTGAGTGACTTTCGAGTTTGCGATCCTGCGGTGGGCGGGGGTGCCTTCCTGTTGGAGGTGATGCGCGCGCTCTCGCTGCAGCCGGGTGTACGGGAGAGCGCCGAACGGCGACGCATGCTGGCGCTGCGCGTCGTCCACGGGGTCGATGTCAACCCGGTCGCAGTGGCGGTCGCTGAGGCGGCGCTGTGCCTGTTCGTCGCCGATCCCGCGTTCACGCTGCGTGAGGCGGGCACGAATCTGCGCGTGGGCGATTCCTTGTTGGGCCCGCCCTATGGCGTTTCGCACGGCCCGCGCGGTGCTCGTAAGGCCGAGCCGAAGACGAGCAAGAAGCTGGATTTCGTGGCCGAATTTCCCGAGGCTTTCGAGCGCGGGGGCTTCGACTTGGTGATCGGCAATCCGCCCTGGGTGGCGTACGCGGGGCGCGCCGCGCAGCCGCTTTCGGTCGAGCGCAAAGCCTATTTTGCCGATCACTACAGCACGCTCAGGGGCTATCCCACGCTGCACGGCCTGTTCGTCGAGCGCGCGTTGCGGCTCGCGCCGCAGGGCACGGTCGCACTGGTCGTGCCGAGTCCGATCGCCGATCTACACGGGTATCGCGCCGTGCGGCGCGCCGTGCGCGCTACCCACACACCGTGTGAGCCGATGCTCGAGTTCGGGCAAGACGCCTTCGCGTCGGTGACTCAGCCGTGCTTCGCGCTGATCGCAGAAGCCAGCACGGGCAACGTCTCGGTCCACCCCGAAGCGGGGAACAGCAACGAGCAGCCCTTCCGGCTCGCTGAGCGACAACGCGCCGGTGGCTCCGCCGCCGAGGTCCTGGCACCCGCGGTGCTGCTCGAGTTGGCCAAGGCGCCCGCCTTCCCGCGCGAGCTGTTTGGAGAGATGGGCTTTCAAACCACGAGCATGGTCAGCAAACAGTTGCTCCTGAGAAGCCCCGCTCCCGACGCGATTCATCATTATCCGCTGCTCGAGGGACGAGACGTGCGCGAGTTCGCAGAGGGCGAGCCGCGGCTGTTTCTGGCCCCCGACCCCGAAGCGCTGTCCAGGGCGCGCTGCCGGCTCCGAAGTCGAGATGACTACCAACGTGTCCGTTTCGTCATCCGGCAAACCGCGCGCTACCCGATCGCGGCCCTGCATCGAGGTTTGCCGTTTCGCAATTCGCTCTTGGCGGGCTTCGCGGTCGACGGGTTGCCCGCGGACCTCGTAGTCGGACTACTGAACAGCGCACTGTATCGGGCGCTGCACCTCGCGCTTCGGCGCGACGCTCGCCAAGCGACCTTTCCACAGGTCAAAATCGGGCACCTCCGGGCCCTGCCTGAACCGCCGAGTGATCCTGCTCGGCGCGCTGAAGTCGCGGAGATCAGCGCGACATTGACGCGATCCGGTTTCGACCTCGCGCTTGCCGAGCGCCTCGACGCCAGCGTATTTGCTCTGTTTGCGCTGGAATCTGCCGCAGTGGGCGAGATCTTGGATTTCTTGGCGGCGCGCGGAGTTCGTCGACATTGAGTGCGGCGCGCGGGCCAGGGCGCGCGCTGCGCAGCGGCCGCGAAGTGGTAAGAGCTGGGCTGGGAATGCTATACCCGCAAGCGGAGTTGACCGAAGACCCACCCGTTTCCAAGCGATGTCTCAAATACGCCCTGGTATTCTAATCGCGAGCATCATCTTCGCGGTTTTCGCGGCGTACGCCTATCTTGCTCCCGCCACTTATCGAACTAGCGCGCTCTTGATCGTCGAGTCGGCAACGCCTTCGGTGCCGGCCAAGCTGCCGGAGCCACTCGAGGCCGCGCGCCGGCTGGGCGAGGGCATTCTCGATCGGGTCATGCTCGAGCGCCTATCCAAGGAGCGCGCCGCGTCCCAAGCGCCGGAAGCGCGGGCTGCCGCCGCGAGCCTGGTGCGTCAGTCGCTGGAGATCGACACCAGTGACGCGCACACGTTCAGCATCAGCTATCGCGACACCGACCAGGCTCGGGTCCAGCGTGCCTGCAACGACTTGGCTCGCCACGCGGTTGAGCTGGCACCCCTGGTGCTCATCGATCGCAGCGCAGAACGCGAACGCGATCTGAAGCGCCAGCAGCAGACGCAAGAGCTAGCCGCCTTCTTGGCTTTGCATCCGGAGGCGGCCACGGAAGCGTCGCCTGCCAGCGGGCAGACACCCGACAGCGACCCGGCCCTTTCCGCGTTCCATGCCGAGAAGGCCAACCTCGAAAAGCGCTTGCAGGATCTAGGGAACGGCAAGGGTACGGACAACCCGTATCTCGAGGCTCGCGAATCGGACCCGACGCTTTTGCGTCGGCGCTTGGTCGAGATCAATTCTGCGCTGTCCGCGCGTCGGGAGGCGTTGAACGCCAAGGTCCCCGGCAAGGTCCTGTCGCCGGAGCTGCGCGCCGAGTGGAAGCGCCTGCTCGAGGCCGTGACCAAATCCGGCGCGGAGGGGCAGGCCGCATCGCCGTCGCTGGTTGCTCGGGTGACCACGGCGGCCCCCCTGCCCAGTTCGCCGATCGACCCCAATCGGCCGCTCTTCTTGTTCTTCGGCGTGGTGTTCGGCGGCGGTCTGGCGACCGCCTACACGCTCGTCGCGCGCGCCACCCAGCAGCGTCGCACGAAGTCGAGCCGTCCCGCTCCGTTCGCGCAGCAAGCGCTGAACGTCGAGCTGCCGCCTGCGCCCGCGATTCCCTCGGGGCTTGGTCCGAACGTCCCGTCGTATCAACCCCCGCCGCACCCGAGCACAGCGCCGCCGATCATCCCCATCGCCCAGCGTCCAATTTCTTCGTCACCGCCCGCGCCGCTCAATCAGACTCAGGTCATGCCGGTGGTGACCCCGCCTCCGGTCGATGGGTACCGGAATCAGCCCTCGAGCAATCCTCCGCCGGCAAGCCCGGCGCCGCGTCGCTTTGCGTCCACGCTGGTGCTGCCACCCGCCGAGAATCCGCTGGCTTCCGATCCGCGTGCCGACCCCGTGCTCGCGACCGCAGCGCGGGCCTGGGACGAGGAAATCCGCGCGCACGCGGTCCCCGGCTTTGCAGTGGTTCGCCCGGGTTCCGAGCCGCCGCCAGGGCGGGCCTCGTCCAGCATGCCGCCAGCAGCTGCGCCTCCGTTTGAAGCGCCGCCTGTCCAAGTCCCTGCGAGCCCCGCGCCGCGTTCGCGTCCCCGCAGCCAGATGAAGGTGACCCAGCCCCTCGGCTCGTTCGTCCCCGAGCTGCTCTCCAGGGAGGGCGCGGCCCTGCGTCGGGAAACCAGCTCGCGGGCTTCGGAGCCGTCCCGGCCACCGGCAGCTCCGCAGTCTCCCGTGCCCCAGCGCTCACCGTCATCGATCGCGCCCGCGTCTCAATCTCGATACAGCTACGTGAGCTCGGTTCCGCCCGCCGAGAACACGGTCACCATCGTCCGTCCAAGCCCGAACAATTGGGCGCCCGATCCAGTGCTCGTCCCCGAACTACGGCGTCCCATTTGCGAGCAGCTCTATCCACTCGCGGTCGAGGGTTGCTTCATCGTGCTCGTGGTCGGTGTACCGGACTCCGTGGAGCAGAAGTCGCGCGTGGCGGCCGAGCTAGCGCTAGCCCTGGCCGAGTCCGGGCATCCCCGAATCTTGCTAATGGACGGTGACATGCAGGGGCCGCGCGTACATCGCTTGATGCGCGTCGAGATGCCGATGAGCGCCGGTTTCTCGTTGCAGTTGCGCGACCGCATCAACGGCAAGACCGAGCGGCGTTGGACCGTGGTCGGCTGCGGCAAAGCCTTGCACGTGCTGGCCGAAGGCATGATGCGCTCACCCGGGCTCTTGCTCTCGCAGCAATTTTCCGAAGGCCTGGCGGATCTTCGACACTACTACGACTTCATCGTGATCGACGGGCCGAGCGCTTCGCTGCCGGTCGAGTCGCAAGCGCTCGACGCCGTAGCGAACGGCGTGGTGTACGTATGCGGTAGAGAAGGCACCACCGCGCTCGCTCAATTGCAGTCGCTATTCCGCGAAAAGCGCCTGCAAACCGTAGTCACGAGCCCTTGAACGAAGGGCCTCGCCGCTCAGCCGGTATTCGAGCCCTGCATCAGTTGGCGGAGCAGGATCAAGCAGAACTCCGGGTCGCGCAGCAAGTAGCGCGCGGCTAGGCGGCGCGGCTCCTGTGCCAGGCGATACAGCCATTCGAGGCCGGCGGTAGACATCCAGCTCGGCGCTCGCTTTTGGATGCCGGCCACGAAATCGAGGCTGGCCCCGACGCCGATCAGTACCGCTGGCTTGAGCCGTTCGGTCCGCGTGAAGCTCCAGATCTCTTGCTTCGGAGCGCCCAGGGCGACCAGCACGATATCGGGTTCGGTGCGCCGAATGCGTTCCGTTACTTCGTCGGCGTCTGCCGGTTGGTTCACGTCGATGCGTGAGGCGTCGGTGCCGACGATCTGAATCCCGGGCAGCGCAGCTTCGAGTTTGCTCTTGGCCAAATCAGCCACGCCGGGCGCGCCGCCCAAGAAGAACACGCGATAGCCGCGCTCGCTCGCGCGGCGCAGGAGCGGCATCACCAGATCCGACCCCGAGATCTTCGCCGGCAGCGGCGTGCGCAACAAGCGAGATGCCCACAATACCGGCGTGCCGTCCACGAGCGACAGCGCGGCGGCCGCGTACGCAGTTCTGAAGCGCTCATCGTGTTCGGCCATCACGACGTGATCGACGTTCGGCGTGAACACGGTGCCGCCGCTCTTACTGCGGATGAGGCGATCGATCGCGTCGAGCGCGCCTTCGAAATCGACGACGTCGAGCGGGAGTTTACCGACCGTGATCCGTGGCAGGGCGAGTGGACTCAGGCTCAAGAGCCGGTTCCCCCGAGCACCACGGGCAGCGTGCGCGCGAGCACGTACAGATCGAGCCAGGGTGACCAGCTGCGGACGTATTCGACATCCAGAAGCACGCGTTGCTCGAACGTCGAAGCGTTCCGCTCGGTGACCTGCCAGATGCCGGTAATTCCCGGCTTGACGCGCAGAATGACCGCTTCCTGGCCGTTCATCTCGGGGATCTCGCGCTCTAGGTAAGGGCGCGGGCCAACCAAACTCATGTCGCCCACGAACACGCTCCAGATCTGCGGTAGTTCATCCAAGCTGTACTTGCGCAGCACGCGGCCAATCCGAGTCACTCGCGGATCGACGGTGAGTTTGTGGAACTCTTCGTACTCGGCGCGCATCGCTGGATTGTTGGCGAGCACTTCGAGCAGCCGCTGTTCGCCATCCCCGTACATGGTGCGGAACTTGAAGGCGACGAAGCGCACGCCGTCTTGGCCAAGCCGTTTCTGGCGGTAGAAGATCGGCCCGCTGGAGTCGAGCTTGATCAAAATCGACATCACCAGCACGAACGGCAAGAGCATCAAGCCACCGATCGAAGTCAGTACGACGTCCATCAGTCGCTTTGCCAGGCGCGGGCCAGCGAGCAACAACTGCCGTCGCACTTCGATCCCGAGCACGCCGCCTAGGCTGTGCGTGGGCGTGCCGAAGTGCGCGACGTTGAACAAATCAGGGATCACGAGCACGCTCGAGTAGCCTTCGGCGTAGCGCTCGATGACGCCGAGCAGGGTCGCGGAATCGAGCTTTGGCATCGCAATCACCGCGGACCGAATACCGAGGCGCTGCGCGAGAATCGGCGCGAGCTCGAGGCCACCGACGACCGGCACGCCCTCGACTTCCGCGAATTGCTCGAGCACCGAACGCTGCGAGGGGGTCTCGAAGTCGTCCGAGCGGGCGTGCGATGACTCCGGCCCCTGACGCACCGATTGCACCATCAAGTCTTCTTCGCCCCAGGTCGCACGCACGGTGCCGTGCTTGGCGGGGTCATCGTCTAGAATCGCGACGGGCTTCAGACCGAGCTGCGGGCGACGCTGCAGCGTGCTGACGACGGCGCGCCCTACTTTCCCGGCCCCGAATACGACCACCGGTTGGCCCCACCAGCTGCGCTTGGCGAACTCACTGCGCAGTATGCCGCGCCCAATCGGCACGAGCATGACGGAGGCGAGCCAACCGACGAGCCATGCCGCGTGCGGCATGTTGTGGAATGCGCCGCTGCGAGCTACGGCAATCACCCACGAGCCCAAATAGACCAACGAAATGGTGAGCGTGCAGCGGCGGATCTCTTCGGACGGGCTGGGCGGTGTTAGCCCATACATCTGCACGGCCGTCATCGCGGCGATGCACATGGGAACCAGCGCCACGACGCTGAAGCGCTGCGCGCGAGTCAGCGAGTCACTGGCCACGATCGCACCCACCGCGGCTGCCGCGAGGCCCAACGTGAGCACATCGCAAAGGATCAAAAGCCCGCGCGACAAGTTGGGGCGGCAGACGACGTTGAGCCCGACGATCGACGGATTTTGGCGTGCGCGGTGCGCGAGGCCCGCGCCCTTGTGCCGTGACGCGGCGACTTGTTCGATCAGGGCAGCCGCGATTGCGCGCGAATCACACGCGCCCATCGCGCGCAGGATCGCGCCGATGTGTCCGCCGTTCTCCGACTGGATACGGAGCGCCTGGCGCAACTGTTCGGGCGTGATCACGCCATTACGGATCAGCACTTGGCCGATCTCGTTATTTCGCTTGCGCCGACGTTTGTAGAACGCTGGCACGCGCTTGGCAGACCCGCCCGGCGGACCAGCGACTAGCACCGGCTTCACCCTTGATTCCTTTACACTGGGACTAACCCAGTGCGAGGCGTCCTACTCGGAACGCCTTGTATTGGCCACGGCTCAGGCGGCAATGCCTAGCGCTGACGATGCGGTACGTGGTGCCGGCTACTTGAACCATTACGACCGTTTGCATCCTCGGGTCCTTCTACTCACTGACTTCCTTACATACCGCGAATCAGGGGCGCAAGGGAAGGGGGTTCGACCCCCAGATCCGTCCGCTAATCACTCGGATTTCAGTTCTGCCTCACTCGCGTCATTGTCTTCCACGCTCTCTCGCGGATCGGCTCGGTTTCTACTGTTTCCGTAACGCGAACTCGGGCGCTTCGCGGCGTGCTCGGGCCTCGAACGGACGCCCGTTTTGGTTGGCGGCGCTCGATCTCGTCCGCTGTCAGCGCAGAGCGGTGTCCTAGCGTGGCTGGTGCTGCAACAGGCTCTGCAGCTGAGCCACGCTCCTCGCGCCCAGCAGAGTCACCGACACCCCGCTCAGCTCGCTCGTATATTTAAGCGCCATGGTCGCGAGCGAAATGCCGGCATCGGCGGCCTGCTGCCGAAGCTCTTTGAGCACCTGGCCGCGCGTGAGCGCCTCTTCGTCCGAGCTGCAATAGCCTCGTAGGTCGACCTCACTTGCTTCCTTGATCAGAAGCCCATTGGCCAAGCATTCCCGCGCGATGATCGCGACCTGCTGCTGTTGGGCGCGCGGGATGAGCTCGCTGGCATTGCCTTGTTCCAGCAAGCTCAGCACACACTGTATCGACGAGACGCCCGGGTATTTCAGGCTCGCGAGCCCCGCCTCCCGAACGTCGCACGAGACACCATAATATCGGATTTTCCCCGAACGCTGCAGATCCTGGAGGACGGGCAGCCAGTCCCCACGCTGGACGACGTCGAGGGGTACACTGTGCAGCTGAAAAAGATCCAGATAGTCCGTCCGTAGCCGGCGCAAGCTGGCGTCGACGGCCCGGCGCAGATAAGCGGGGGAAAAATCTTGGCTGAGTGCGCCGCGCGCCCCTTGTGGCAGCTGTGCGCGTCGGATTTTCAGCGCTCGGATTAGGGGCCGGAGCAGAGGTTTGATTCGCGCTGCGAATCTGCGGCGCGTGGGCAAGCAATAGCCAGCTTTGCTGGCGATGATGACGCTATCTCGCCGCTTGCGAAACGCCTGGCCGAGCAGTGTTTCGCTTTCGCCCTGGCTATACATATCGGCGGTGTCGAAGAAGTTGATCCCCTGGTCGTACGCCGCCGCGAACAACCGCAGGAAGCTGGCTGAGTCGCCCTGAAAGATGCCCCCGATTCGTGCGCAGCCCAAGCCGTACTCCGACACGACGAGATCCGTATTTCCGAACGCGCGCAACTTCATAGGGTCAGAGTATCGCTCGGCGAGGACGCGTGTGAAAGGGGGAAGCAACAGGCGGAAATCGAAGCACACGCTTCCATTTCCCGGTCTCGCAGGCTTGACCGGACGATGGTATAGGCTGAGGTCGTGAGAGACGACAACCTGGTCGTGGTGATTGGAAGCGGCCCGGCTGGTGCCGCTGCAACCGTGTTTCTCGAAGCAGCTGGCGCACGCGTCTTGCTCCTCGAGGCAGGCTCCGAGCATGCAGAGCGCGGACTGACGCTTCGACTGCGCGGGCTTACGGTTGCAAAGCACCGGCGCGCCCTACGACAGCGGGCGCAGGTCCGCCGCACCGGCGACGCCGCCGCGCAGCTCAACGAGGAGCTCGCGCCGGGCGGGTTGTCCAACCATTGGAGCTGCGCCGTGCCGCGCTTTTCGGAGGCGGACTTCGAGGACGCAGCGCGCGCTGGTGAGGCTTACGCTTGGCCGCTCGGTTACGCTGATCTGGCGCCCTGGTACGATCGCGTCGAGCCACTGCTGCACGTCGCGGGTCCTTCCTACGGCGTCACACAGTTGCCTGCCGGAAGGGTGCGCACGGCGCACGGCCTGGATGCAGATTGGTCCGGTTTGGTCAGCGTGGCAGAGCGTGCCGGTCGCGCGATCTTGCCGATGCCATATGCTTACGGCGCAGAATCCACGGTCACGTTCAGCGGCACGGTGTTCAACGCTTTCGTTCGGCTGGTCAAGCCGCTGCTGAAATCGGGGCGCATCTCCGCTCGCTACAACGCGCGTGTCGTGCGCTTGGAGTGGTCGCGCGAGAAGCGTCGCGTCGAGGCGGTGATTTTTCGCGATACGCTGACGGGCACGGAGGGCCGCGTGCCGTGTCGCGCGGTCGTGGTCGCCGCGGGCGCCGTCAATTCGGCGGAGGTGCTGTTGCGTTCCTCGAGCGCCGAGTTTCCCGAGGGGCTCGGCAACACCCACGGCGTATTGGGTCGCTACCTCCACGACCATCCGCTCGGAAAGCTGGTGATCGATATGGCGGCACCGATCTCGATCCACCCCGCGACCTACATCACGCGCTTGGCCTTGGAGCGCTCGCAAGCTTTGTACGCTGCTGCCGGCATGCAATGGAGCGGCGCGGCGATCTACGCAAAAAGCTTGCTGTCTCGAAAGCCCGGCCGGCTCCCGTGGATTGGCTACAGCGTGTTCGGAACGATGGCTCCGAGCCGCGACAACTTCGTGGCTTTGTCGGACCCGCAAAACTCCGCCAGCACCGACCTCGACCTCCACGTGCAGCACGAGCCGGAAGCTTTGAAGACCTTGGACGACACCAAGGATCAGATCATCACCCTGCTGAACGACGCGGGCTTGGGTGCTCGGACGCGCATCTGGCATCACGAACCGGTGGGCAATTCGAACCACTACGGTGGGACGGTACGCATGCACGCTTCGCCCCAGTACGGAATGCTCGACGCCTTCAGCCGGGTCTACGGCGTACCCAACGTGATGGTCGCTGATTCCGCGGCCTTCACCACCGGACCCGAGAAGAACCCAGTGCTGACGGCGATGGCGCTCGCTGCGCGCGGCAGTGATCGCCTGGCCGAAGATTTGCGCAGCGGTGACTTGTAGCAGCGGCTAGCTGTCGTAGCCTTTGGGGCTAGCGAGTGAGCGCACGAAACGATACGCCGAGTACGTGATCGGCGCCGTCACGAACGTTTTCTCGCGCAGACGGCCGAGCACCGTCGGCTTGAACCAGTTCGGATCGAAGTTGATCTTGCCGCCGTTGATCGCGAACGGATCGCCCTTCGGAGCAACCTTCTCACCGAAGGTGAAGGCCAACATGGGCCGCGGTGAAGCGCTCTTGTTGGGCATGCCGCGGTGCCACAGGCGCGAAGTGCGGACCAGCACATCGCCGGCATCGAGCGGAAGGCGCGTGGTGCGCTTGTACAAGCGCTCCGCGGCGTAGCGCCAGAACTCGTAGAAGCGTTGGTGCGTACGAGGCAAGACGTCGATCGCGCCGTTCACCAGATCCGTGTCGATGACCGCGACGTTGGCGATCATGAAGTCTTCCGCGAACACTCCGTCCATGTGGTAGTGCTGGGCGACGCTGTTCGGCATGTTGAAGTTGGAGCTCACACGGAGCGCCATCGGCTTCGGATAGACTTGCTTGATTACCTCGAGCACGCCGCGCTCTTCGAGCGCCTCGTAAGCGAAGCGCGAACCCGAGCCTGGAAAGCAGTTCAGGTGACCGCTGATCTGCCCGCCGCCCGAGAACAAGCTGCCCGAGCGTGAGGACTCCTCGAACTCGTCGAAGATGCGCTGTTTGAGCTGCGCGAGCTGGTCCTTGGGGACCACGTTTTTGAAGATCAGGTAGCCCTGATCCTCGAAGGTTCGGCTGAAGACTTCGAGCTCGCTCTTCGAAAACATGTGCATGTCTAGACCGGTTCGTGAATCCAAATGGGTAGCGGCACTTTGCCGTCACTCCGACGAATTGTGCGGCGGCAGATGCAGTTCGGCGAGGACTGGCAGCTGGATGGCCTGCACTTGCCAACGCTCGACCATGATGCCGGTGCGTAGCTCTAGCCCGATCGGGATGAGCAGAGCGAGTAACAAGGACAGGGCGATGCCCACGCCCAAGATTACACCCGGCTTCGGCTTGATGGGCTTGGTTGGAACCTCGGCGGGGACGATCAGCTGGTAGCGGTGATTGAATGCTGCCTGTGCGGTGTCGAGTTCGATACGCGCGGAGAGCAACTCATCGCGCAACATGGTGTATTTCATGACCGTGCCGGAGAGCTGTGCAACCAGCGCGGGGTCTTGGTTGTCACGGTCGAGCAGCGACGTGATTTCCGCAGGCAACGGGTCGGCGTTGGCGCGCGCCAAAGAAGGAACGGCGCTAGCAAAGCCGGAGGTCATGCCCTGACTCGCTAACCTGCGTTGCTTGATTTCGCCTTCGAGGGTCGCAACGCTGCTGCGAAGCATCGCAACGTCCGACGGAACTCGGGAGAGCATCGCCACGCGCTCGCCTTGGGTGATCACTTCTGGATGAAGTTGCGTGAGCCGCAGCTTCATTTCCTCGAATTTGGCCCGAGCATCGTGCAATTGCCGATCGTGGTCGGCTTCCAGCTCGGCAAGCTTCTTCTTGCTGGATTCGAGACGTTCCGTCAGGATCGGGAGTTGCTCGTCGGGCGCCGCGGACCGGCGTGTCACGACAACCCGCGGCTGCTGGACGGGACTCGGTGCGGGGGCGCTGGAGGCCGCCTTCGTGCTGGTGTCCGAGTCCGCCGGCTTGGCCTTGGTCTCTCGGGCGGTCTGCATTTGCTGCGCCAGCGTGTCGATGTCTCCGCGAAGTTTCGTGGCATGACCGTCGAGGATCGACATCTTCTCCTCGTACGCTGCGATCTCCGCAGCCCGTCGGGCCTTGAGGAAGCTGTCTCGCCCTGCGTCGGCCAGCTCCGCGGTCGTCACGGGATCTGCCCAATTGACGGTAACGCGCAGATCCCCACCATCTTGCACGACCAGCAGCTTGCTCTCGAGCGCGCCGACCAAACCGTCGCTCATTGCCTTGCGGTTCAGCGCGCCGAAGGCAAACCGCATTAGGCCATCCTTGAGCTTCAGCAGGGGCGGCCTGCGGCCCGGAGCCTTATCGACAAGATTGGTCTCTTCGACAATCCTGGCCAGATTTTCCTTGCGCATGACCAGGTCGGCGGCACCAGCAAGCGGGTTCACGCCGGCTTGTCCATCCAAGACGCGATTTTCCACCGTCATCAGGACAGTGGTGCACGAATAAGTCTTCGGGAAGTAGATCATCACGAGCACGGCGAGCGCGCTTCCGACCAGAAGGACCGTGAAAAAGAGGGCTTTCCTCCCGCCGATCGCTCGCGAAGCAAAAGCGGCGTAGCTGCGCAGGGCGTCTAGTTGAAAGCCACCGCCACCACCGCCTTCTTCCTGATCTTCGCTCTCCGATTCGTGCTCATCCATCAAGCCCATTTTAATACTATGGTTGGGCAACGGCGCATAATTCGCGCGCCAAAGGCGTGGGTTTCTTGGCCTCCTGAGGCCGCCTTGCACGTTCGCTGGCACTCCGAGTTCCAGTGAGGTTGAACCGCGACGAGCACCGGGTCTGCACTTGAGATTGCGGGTTGGAGCAGACGAGCTTAGAAAAGCCGACTATGCGGTGCTTAATCCTTGCTGCCGGCCGTTTCGATGAAGCGTTGAAGACGACCATTCGTGAAGGGCGCGAGCCGCGCCTTGACGTGTTTCAGCTGGCCGCGGATTTGTCAGCCGACGTGGTCGACTTCCTCGATGTCGAGCGGTCAAGCGACCCAATGGTGAAGGCAATTGCCCGCTTCGCGGGTAACTCCGCCGCAGTGGCGATGATCGGTTTCAAAAAGCGCGCTCAGTACGACGCTTACCTGACGACTGGGGAAGACATCGGGCTGCCGCTCAGTGCGCTACTGAGGACCAGCAAAGCGGGCTGTTCACACACCATGATCGCGCACACACTGTTCCCGGCGAAGAAGCAGGTCTTCTTCAGTGTGGGGCGCGTTGCGAGTCGCATCGACGAAATGCTCGTCTATTCGACCTCCGAGGAGCAGCTCGCCACCGGCAAGCTCGGCATGCCATCCAGCAAGGTGCACCGCATCTACTACCACGCCGATCAGCAATTTTTCCGCCCCGAGGCGCGCACGCTCGAACCCGACTTGTTGTGCGCTGCCGGTCAGCTGCTCCGCGACTACGACACGCTCGTCGAGGCGGTCCGTGAGCTGCCGGTGCGCTTGCAAATCGCTGCGGGTAGCCCCTGGATCGAGCACACCTTGCGTCCCCGCGCGGCGCTGCCGCCGAACGTCAGCTGGGGAAAGCTGAACCGTTTCGAGTTGCGTGAGCTGTACGCTCGCTCTGCGATCGCCGTGGTGCCCATCTTACAGAACCACTACCAAACGGGCATCGCGACCATCCTCGAGATGATGGCGATGGGTAAATGCGTCGTGGCCACGCGCACGCACGGCCAAACCGACACCATTGTCGACGGTGAGACCGGGGTATACGTTCCCCCGGGGGACGTGCAGGCCATGCGTCGCGCGATCGAGCGGCTGCTGGCAAATCCAGAAGAAGCACGCCGCATGGGTCGTGCTGCGCGCAAGTTCATCGAGGAGAAGGCCGGGCTCGACTTGTTCGTCACCCGCATTTCCGACGCCGTGAAGCAGGGCCACGCGTCGCGCTTCGGTGGCGCGCCGCCGCCGCGGTCTGCGAATTGAAGAAACGCTACGTATGGGTCGCGCTCGTTGCGTTACTCGGCTGCGGCGTCTTGGCAGTGGGAGTAGCTAGGCATCGTGCCGCGCAGCCTGCTGGCGCCGATACGTCGGAGTCTACCGCCGCCAGCGCTCGCCTAGAGACGCCCTTCGTGGTCGCCGAGACCGTGTACGACGGCAAGCTCGGCGCGGGTTGGGAGGATTGGGGATGGGGACCACACACGCTCGGCAATGGACCAGCCAAGATCCAGTTCGCCAGCTACGGCGGGATCGTACTTCATCATCAGGCGCTCGATACGCACTATGGCGCTCTGGTCCTACGATACAAAGCACCTGCCGAGTGGGGAGATTTCCTGACCGTCGCGCTCAACTCGCGGAACACCAAGCCCTCGGATTTCCCCGTGATCGCAGCTAGTCCGGATCTCACAGTGCAGCTCGCCGACGGCTGGCGTGAAGTGTTGATCGACTTCAAGCGCTTGAACCCGAACGACGTCGCATTCGATCGCATCCGGCTCACCGCGCGGACTTCGGTCTCTCTGGAGGCGGCCCTCATCGACAAAATCGTGCTGACGCAGGGCGCGACGGGCGATGGTGGTGGACCGATTCGCTCCTCCACGCTCGGTATCTCGTGCAGCGCGCCGACACGTCGAATCAACGCGATGATCTATGGCGGAACGATGGCGGTTTGGGACGCAGAGCAGTCGAGTCAACGCGTCGGCGGCAACCCGCTCACCCGGCTCAACTGGGACAACGACAATTGGAACACGGGGGCGGACTGGTTTTTCGAGAACGGGCAAGCGGCAGGTATCAAGAAGTGGCTGGGCGAGGCGCAAGAGCACAAGCGCCCGGTTGCCCTCGTGGTGCCGATCATCGGTTGGGTCGCCAAAGACGCGACATCCGTCGGCTTCCCCAAGTCCAGCTTTGCTCGTCAGCGAAAATTCGACCCGAACCGGGGAGAAGCCGGTGATGGGTTCGGGAGCGACGGTTCAAAGCTCGCGCCACTCGCACCAACACAGACTTCGGTGCCGGCACCGCCGGAAAAGATTGGTGACTGGATCCGCCGACTTCACGAGCAAGGCTTGGATGGCTCGGTGAGCCAGCTCATCCTCGACAACGAACCCATGCTCTGGGATGTGAACCACCGCGACGTTCATCCGAATGCAGTCGGCTACGATGAGCTCTTGGAGCGCACTATCAGTTACGGCTCGGCGATTCGCAAGGCGAAGCCGGACGCAGTGATAGCGGGACCAGCGGAATGGGGCTGGGTGTCGTATTTCGACTCTGCAAAGGACAGAGACGCAGCCGCAGCGCACCCAGATCGCCGCGCCCACGGCGATGTGCCGCTGATCCCTTGGTACCTACATCAGCTCGCCGAGCACGAGAAGAAGACGGGCACTCGGATCTTGGACGTCCTCGACGTTCATTTTTATCCGGCCGCCAACGGCGTTTACGGCGACAAGGGCGGCACCGATGCCGCCGGCGCGGCGCTTCGCATTCGCTCGACCCGCGCTCTTTGGGATCCCAGCTATCGCGACGAATCGTGGATCGCTCAGCCGGTCCGATTGATCCCGCGACTCAAGGACTGGATTCAAGCCAACTACCCGGGGCGTTTGCTCTCGCTCGGTGAGTGGAGCTTCGGCGGTGAGGACCACATTAGCGGCGCGCTTGCTACCGCGGAAGCACTGGGCCGCTTCGGACAGCAGGGGCTTGATTCCGCTTTCTACTGGGGTGGTCCGAAGTTCGGCTCGTCGTCGTTCTGGGCGTTTCGTGCGTTTCGGAACTTCGACGGGCAGGGTAGTCGTTTCCAAGATTTGGCCCTGGCTACCAAAGAAGCCGACACCGTGTCGCTCTTCGCCTCGCGCGACGAGAGCAATAGCAAACTCGTCGCAATCCTCGTCAATCGGGATTCGGCGTCGTCGATGCGTGCCCGAATCGAGCTCGACGGCTGCCGGCGCGTCGCTTCGTATCGCGTGTTTTCGTTTGCCGCTGGGTTCGACGGACTCAAGCAGGAGGCACCCGCGACCGAGGTCGGCTCGGCGAGCGTGACCGAGACAGTTGCTCCGTACTCGATCCGAGTTCTCGATATTCGCCTAGAGCCCTAACGCGCCTCGCGTGCAGCTGCGACCTGATGCGGATGGAAGATGGCCGAGCCCAAAAAGCGCGCTTGGCCAATCACCTTGACCGTTCGCTTGGCCTGCGCGCTCGCCATGCGACCAAGCTGAACGCACAACAACGCCGAGTCGACGGATTGTGCAATCGAAGCCGTGATCGGGCTGACCCCTGCTGGAGGGAGCGCGACCAGTAGCCGTTCGCCGCTATCTGCACAGCGACGCACCTCGCTGAGGAAACGCGAGAGTTGGTCAAGCGGGACTTGCGTGGCGTCGGCAACTTGAATCGGCCGACCGAGGTGCACCATGCCGGTTCGCGATAGCGTTACGGCGACGACCAGCGTGAAATCCAGCGGTGCGCCATCGCTAGCCGGAATCAGCGCTAGCGAACGCCACGGTCGGCCCACGATCGCCAGCCATAGCCGCTGCCATTCTGGATCGCGCCATGCCTCGACGTACGAGGCGACGGGGACGATGGCCTGCACGCCAGCGCCCTCGCGGTTCATTCGAGCATTACTCAACGATGGACTCCAAGAGCGGAAGATAGGCGCGATGGGCCTCGGCTGCCAGTGGAACCCCAAATAATGCCGCGAGCCCTCAAAGAGCGCGGATCACCTTCGCTGGTACGCCCGCCGCTAGCGATCGCGGCGGAATGTCCCGCGTTACGACACTCCCGGCCCCCACTACGCTGCCGGCGCCGATGGTAACACCTCGCAACACAGTCACCCGAACACCGAGCCAAACGTCGTTCTCGAGCACGATCGGGCTGGACGGGGGTACCTCGTTTCGGCGCTTCGGGTCGAGCTCATGGAAGTCGTTGTCCATGATGATCACATGGCAGCCCAGGCTGCAGTTGTCGCCGATGCGAATCGACTGCGTGGACCCGATAGAGGTTCCGTAGTTGATGTAAACGTTGTTGCCGATCTCGAGCCGGCCTGCCGAGCCGACGGCCAGCTCTACGCGAGCGACGTGGGAAACCACTCGGACTCGGTCGCCGATGATCAGGGTGCCATAGTTGAAGATCGCAGGGTTGCCCCAAACGCGCACCCGCGAGCCGACGCTGGCAGCGCTCCTGAAATACCAACGGGCTCGGAGCGCGGCGGGGCCAGAACTGACGAGCTTGCTAACGGTGGCAGGGAGCATGGTGCGCGTGGTCTGTCACCTTTGCATGTCGCGCTTGCGCTGACTAGATTTGCGAGTACCGATCGCGCGCTGAGCTCAGCTCTCGGTAGAAGCTTTCCAGTCCGGCGACAATGCGCGGCCAAGCAAATGACGCCATCACGAGCTGCCTTCCCTCGCTCCCCAGGCGCTCGGCGAATGGGGGATCTTCGAGCAAGCGCGTGACTTGGCGAGCGAACGTCGTGGGGTCGTCGGCGAGCAAGAGATGTTGCCCATCGATTACCGGAATGCCCTCTGCCCCTAGGCGCGTCGATACCACCGCTTTGCCCATGGCGAGCGCCTCCAAAAGCTTCAGCCGCGTGCCGCCGCCCACCCGTAGCGGCACGACGACCGCAGCAGCGCGCTCGAGGTACGCTGCGACGTTGTCCACCAAACCCACCAGTTCGACTCCCTGATCCCGCCGATCGCGTAACGAGCTTGGCGCGTTGGGTCCAACGACCTGCAGCCTCACGCCCGGACGGAGGCGACGAATCTGCGGCAACACTTCGTCGATGAAATGCAGCAGCCCTTCTTGGTTTGGGAAGTAATTGAGCGCGCCGAAGAAGAGCAGCAGATCCGGTTGGCCGGGGCTCGGAGCGCGCGCGAATGCTTTCGTATCCACACCGTTTGGCACGACTGCGGTGCGTGCCGCGCCGAAGTCGCCGAGGAGTGTTCGTCGATCGCGGTCCGACGTGACACAGATGCCGTCGAAGCGACGCCACGCCGCGCGCTCCTCGCGCCGGACCTTGCGCCAGTTCAGCGAGTTGTACAGCGCGCGAGGGGGGCTGGTCGAAGCGCTGGCCATGCGTTCTCCGAGCTCGTACTCGATATTGTGTTCGTCGAGCACGAACAGCGGGGCATCGCGCGAGCTGGGAAATTCGAACGCGGCCAGCGCTGCGGACTCGAATTGCACCACATCGAAGCGTTGCTTCAGCAGGACCGAGTTCAGCGCCGCCTGAAAATCAGCGCGCTCCGCTGCTCGTACATGCTCGAAGCTGTGCCGTGTCAGCACGGATCGCAGCTGCGCGAAGCGCTTGTGGGCGGCTTCGTTTCGGTGCAGCACCGGAGTTACGAATAACTCACGGCAATAGCTGCGCGTCGCAGCGACGGACTCGGGGACGAGCGCGTTGTCGAAGTTGAACCACAGCAGCGACACGTCGTGTTTGCGCGCGAGCTCCTGCGCCAAGCCGTCGAGCCGCCGCTCGGCGCCGAAGCGCGGCGGCGTGGGTAAAAAGGGCGTAACGAAGAGGATCTTCACGAGCTTGGTTCGAGGCCTCGTTGTGCTCCGCCGGCCGTTTGGGTAAGACTAGGCTACCCCCGCTCGGTTGCTGCCATGTCGAAGTTGATGCTGTTGTCGATCATGATCGCGATGATCGCGCTTCCCGCGCGAGCCGCACGCACGAAAAATCCCCGTGCTGGCTTCAAGAAGTTCGTCGTGCACCTACTTGTGTTCGAAGCCATCTACGTTTGCTTTTTGAAGTTCCTTTACGGCCGGATCTAGCCTGATTCAGGCCGGCCGCTGCTCCGGTTGCAAAGTAGGGGCGGCCTTCTTGGTGTTCGAAGACCACTGCCCGGTCGCGGCGCACAACTTGCCCGCGACGGCGATGGCCGAGCCAACACTGAACACCCCCGTCCAGCTACCCAGGCCGAGATCACCCCAGGACTGGACAATGTACACCAGCACCGCTCCGAAGCTGACCAGCGCCGCGGCGCGGTACTGGCGATCCTTGGTCGCGTGGTAGGCGCGCATCGCGAAATACACACCACCAGCCCAGAGCATCGTCAACGCGGCATAGCCGATATAGCCGCAGAAGCACCACAAACCGAGGACGCCGTTGTGCGGCACATAGCGCTCCAGCGAGTAGTCGACCGCAGGCATCGGCACGAACTCCACGTACGGATTCCCGAAGCCCAGGCCAGTTATTGGCGACGACTGGAAGCTCGCGATCAGATTGTAGTTCTCCAGTTCGCGCCACAAGCTCGAACCGTCGCTCTTGGCGTCGACCACCGAGCGCATCATGCGAGCGGGTTTGAAGAACGAGCCGCCCCCGCTGTTCCAACCCAAGATCAGGTACAAAACGATGCCCGGAGCCGCAATCGTGAGCGCGCGGCGAACAATGCGCTTGATGGGGCCGTCCGCGGCCACGATGTACACGGTCAGAAACACCAGCGCCACTTGAACCCAAACCAGACGTCGGTTGTTCGAGATCATACCGAACGCGAGGATCGGTAACAGTCCGATCGCTACCCATTTCATTCGCTTGCCGATGCGCTCTAGCAACCCGGCCAAAATCAAAATGAAGGCGTCCGCAAACAGGATCGAATCTGCGTGTGTCGTGGCGTAGGCAAGTTTGTCGGAGCCCGTCTGTGGATCGTACGGCACCCGGAAGGTGTGCATTACGTAGATAGCGAGGAGCGCCTTGTAAGTGGCTGCTGCGAGCACCACTTTGGCGATCGCCTCGTGATCTTTGGGCCCTCGTAAGCCTACATGGAACAGCATGAACACGACCGGCAAGTACATGACGCTATTCAATTGCCAGAGCGACAAGGAGAAATCGCCACCTCGGATCAGCCCGAATAGCCAAACGTAGGCTGCCCCGCCGAGGGCGACATGCGCCAGCTTGACCAGCGGGCGTGGTGTAGGCACGCGTTCGGCAACGTCTATCCTCGAGCGCGAGCTGCGGCGCATCAGCATCACCACGCCCAAGACGAAAAAGCACAAGTCCATGCCGGAGAACGAGCACCAGGACAGCATGCCGATCGAGCGATCGACGGCGTTCAAGTGCGTGAGCATCACCGCGCCGAGTACCGCGTAGGGCGGCGCAAACTCGGGACCTCCGGGGTTGCCTTCGGCTGGGTTCTGCAAACTGAAGGCCAGAAACATCAATACCAGTAACGTCTGGCGAATCGGCACACGCGAGACGACGTAGCAGGCGAGCAGGATCACCGGAATGCCGATCGTCAACGTTAGGCCGGTGTTGGCGACCAGACAGGCCACGGTGATCAGCAGCCAAATGACCCAAAGGGCGGCCTTCACGTCACCGCCCAGTTTGTGCTCAGCCATCGGTGCGTGGGCTGGTCCGAGAGAGTGCCGAAGTCATGACGGGCGTTACTGTAGCGCGAACCTGACCGGCAGGTGCAGAGCCCGCTTCAGGACGTGCGGCCGACATGATATACCCCGTTGTCGGCCGGTGGCGAGCGCCGGCGCGCGCAACTCTCGCTTCCAACAGGACATCGGCATGGACCAGAAGCATATCGAATCGAGTGAGGCACGAACGCGTCTGAGCGGGTGCGCAAAGCGTTTTGGCCGCGGCCGTATCCTGCTCCTGTTCGTGCTGGTCACATTGAGCTTCGGTTGCCGCAAGCTGACCGCGAGGCCCACCGTCATGGAGCCGATTCCGGCCGGCCCCTTCCAGATCGGTGAGTCGATCTACGACGGTGAGATGAAGCCGGGTTGGCAGGATTGGGGTTGGGGTCAGCACGAGCTCGGAAACGGGCCGGCGCGCATCAATCTCTCGCAATACGGCGGCTGGATCCTACATCACGATCCTCAGGCGAATCGCTACGGCGCGCTCACCTTTCGCATGAAGGCCCCGGCCGCTTTCGGCAACTTCCTGCAAGTTCAGCTGGCAGGTGGACAGGGCGATAACTCCTTCCCGACGGTCGATGTCGTCCCCGAGCGCACTCGCAAGGCGCAGGACGGATGGCTGGAGGTGTACATCCCTTGGCGTGATCTTTCGCCGAGCGGAGCGCCGTTCGATCGGATCGTGGTGCACGCCAAAAGCTCGGTCGGCTCCGAATTGGTGTCGTTCGATAAGATCGGGCTGACACGCTTCGACGCAAAAGCGGCGGCGGCCGCCTCTCCGCTCTACAAGGTAAGTCTCGTGGTCAATTGCAATGCCCCCACGCAGCCGATCAGCCCGTACATTTATGGCATCGCGGCCGATACCTGGAGCTCCGGAGCCACTGCGCGGCGTTGGGGCGGCAACCCGAATACGCGCTACAACTGGCAGATCAACGCCTACAACACCGGCAAGGACTGGTTTTTCGAGAACCAGAACGCTAGCGATTATCGCACCTTCTTGCGCGACAACCTGAGTCACAAATGGGCCTCTGCGCTGACCATCCCGATGATCGGCTGGGTATCGAAAGACGGCTCTTCGGTGGGTTTCCCGAAGTCTGTCTTCCCGAACCAACATGCGGAAGATCCGGGCCGCGGCGCAGGCGACGGCATCGACCCCGATGGCAAGACTCTGCTTACGCCCGGTTCACCCACTCAAACCAGTGTGGCTGCTTCGCCGGAGTTCATCCAAAAGTGGATCGAAGCCATCAAGAAACAGGACGAGAAGGCCGGCACGCGCAGCGTGCAGATGTACATTCTGGACAACGAACCCAACCTCTGGAACGCGAACCATCGAGACGTGCACCCCGCTCCGCTCACGTACGATGAGCTGCTGGATCGCACCCTTCGCTACGGGGCGGTGATTCGTGCCACGGATCCGCAAGCGTTGATCGCCGGACCCGCCGAATGGGGCTGGACGGGGTACCTTTATTCGGCGGCAGACCTCGCGGCGGGTGTCGGCTCGCGCCCGGATCGCCGAGCGCACGGAGATGTTCCCCTGATCCCCTGGTATCTGAAAAAACTCCACGAGCACGACGTGGCAGCGGGGTCGAAGTCGCTCGACGTGCTGGACGTACACTTCTACCCCCAACAAAACGGGGTGTATGGCGGCGCAGTCGACCCAGCGACGGCGGCGCTGCGCTTGCGTTCCACGCGCGCACTCTGGGATCCCACCTACAAGGACGAATCTTGGATCAACGATACGGTTCGCCTGATCCCTCGGCTGAAGGAATGGGTCGCTCAGAACTACCCCGGTTTGGGCATTTCCATCGGTGAGTACAACTTCGGCGGCGAGCAGCACATGAGTGGCGCCTTGGCGCTCGCGGAGGCGCTGGGCCGGTTCGGCACCGGCGGCGTCACGTACGCCTTCTACTGGCTGATGCCCCCGGTCAATTCACCGGCTTATTGGGCGTTCCGTGCGTACCGAAACTTCGATGGCCAGGGCGGGCATTTCTTGGAGGAGTCCGTTCCGACACAGATGGCCTCCAATGTTTCGCTCTTCGCCTCGCGCGACAAGTCTGGCAAGCATCTGGTGCTCATCGCTCTCAACTTGGACCCAGCGAGCGCCGCTCAGGCCTCGATCAATTTGGACGGCTGCGGTGCCATCGCCAAGCGTCGCCGATTCAACTACGACGGCACGACACCCCAGCCGACCGACGAGGGCATCGCCACGAAGCCCGCGCTAGACGAACGCTTGCTGCCCTACTCGATTAACGTTTTCGACATCGAGCTCAAGTAGCCAGCGCAGTTCCGACCGTCGGGCACTGGCCGCTGGCTTGCCGGCACAGAGGTCCGGTGGCCGAGCTGGCGGCTCTCGGGCTCGCGGGAATGGCTTTCGTCGCAATCGACGCTGTGCGAAGCTGCGGCTAAATTCGACGACCGCTCCGCTGAGCCGCTGATCGCGGCCGATGGCTAACCGATCGATCGACAAGCGTTGCCGAACCCAGACAGAATTCGCGAAAACTCATGACGAACACCTCAGAGCCCCGTCCCGCTGCCACTCGGATCGTCGGTCGCCCAACGCTCGGTGGCCATGTCGCGATCGCGCGCATCGATCACTGGTTCAAGAATGTCTTCGTCTTGCCCGGCGCCGTCGCTGCTTGGGCCATGGATCCTCAGCACATCGCGCCGCACTTGCTGCAACGCTTCGTGCTCGGGATTGCCTCGGTATGCTTGGTTGCGTCGAGCAACTACGTGATCAACGAGGTGCTCGATGCGCCGTCCGATTTGTCGCATCCGATCAAGTTCGCGCGCCCAGTCCCCTCCGGTAAGGTGAGTATACCGCTCGCCTACGTGCAGTGGCTGGCGCTGATGGTAATCGGCGTCGGCTTGGGGTACGCGATCTCGGTTCCGTTCGCCGTCACCGTCTTCGTGCTCTGGGTGATGGGCTGCATCTACAACATTCGTCCGGTGCGCAGCAAAGACTTGCCGTATCTCGACGTGCTCTCCGAGGCCGTGAACAACCCGCTGCGCATGCTTGCCGGCTGGTTCATCGTCGGTTCGGCCTCGGTTGCTCCGGGATCCTTGCTGCTCAGTTACTGGATGGTGGGTTGCTACTTCATGGCCATGAAGCGCTTCGCCGAGTATCGAGAGATCGCCGATCCTGCCCGAGCGTCGGCATATCGGAACTCGTTCAAGTTCTACACCGAGGATCGCCTGCTCGTGTCGATCATGTTCTACGGCTCCGCGGCGATGTTGTTCCTGGGCGCGTTCGTGATGCGCTATCGGCTCGAGCTGTTCTTGTCGTTCCCGCTGATCGCGCTGGTGATGGCTATCTACTTGCTCCTTGGCCTCAAGCCGAACAGCTCGGTGCAGCGCCCGGAGGGCTTGTACAAGGAGAAGTCATTGATGTTGGCCGTGACGGTGTGCAGCATCGTGATCGCCGTTTTGATGCTGGTTGATATTCCAGGCCTACCGAACCTGATTGCGCCCACGGCGCCTACCGCGTTGCATAGCATGCACGGTGCTGCGGCCGAGTAGATCGCCGTGGCAGGACGCTCCGGTGCGGGTTACGCTTCTCGTGTGCCTCGCTTTACTTTGTATCCTCTCCGCCCGACATCCAGCGCGCTGCTAGCCGGCGCGCTGTTGTCAGGGGCCTGCACGTTCTACACGGGTCAACCCAACACGAACTCCACGCCTCCTGTCAACACTGCCGGAGCGAGCGCTACCGGGGGGGGCGCAGCGTCTGGTCCCGGCACGGGTGGCGGCGGTTTGGGCGCAGCATCGAACCTAGACGCCGGTAGCGGTGGCGGCGGCGACATGATGCCCGACTCCCCCTGGGTCGACGCGACTGGCTCCCTGACTGGCAAGAGCACTTCCCCGGGCGACGTGCAGTTCCTCTCGAGCAAGCCGGACCGCGACATGATCATTGCCGGCCTGGCTGGTTTCGGATTGTGGGCGAGCAACGACGGCGGATCCAACTGGCGGGGTCTGGGTATCTCGGGCAACTCCGACGCGATCATCAATGGTGTAGTCACCGTGGTTTACGATCCCGATCACCCCAAAGTATTCTGGGAATCCGGCATCTACTTCGGTGCGGCGGTGTTCAGAACGGACGACAACGGCGTCACGACCAAGCAGCTCGGCGACATCACCCACACGGATAGCGTCAGTATCGACTTTACCGATCCGGATCGCCAGACGTTGCTTGCGGGCCCACACGAGAAGTCTCGCCTTCTTTTTCTATCTCGCGATGGCGGTCAGAACTGGGATGAGATAGGCGATAACCTTCCGGAGAAGAGCGGCTTCTCTAGCTGGCCGCTAGTGCTGGATTCGCAGACGTTCCTGGTTGGATGCAGCAATCAGATTGCGCGTTCGGTCGATGGTGGTGCCACCTGGGACGTCGTAAGTACTAGCGGAGGCGCTGGCCGCCCGTTGCAGACAGCAGACGGCTCGATTTACTGGACAGCGGAATCGGACAGCGGCGTCATGAAGAGCACCGATCAGGGGCAAACTTGGAACCGAGTGGTCGGCGCGAACCTGCTTCATGGGCAGACACTTCTGGAGCTACCTGACGGGCGCTTGGCGAGTCTGAATAACAACTACGTGCTAGTTTCGCCGGATGGCGGTGAAACTTGGAAAGTGGCCAGCGCGCCGTTCCCGTTCCCGCCGCATGGCCTAGTTTACTCGCGCTACCAGAAGGCGTTCTACGTCTACACGGATTCTCAGGAACTGCAGATCCCCGCGCGCTCTATCGTGCGCTACGACTGGGACTACGAGACCCAGTGAACGCGCGTCATTCGGTTGCGCGCACTGGTGCAGCGGCTGCGCGCGCCGGAGTCGTGAACGGGCCCTCGAACCAGCGATAGAACAGCTTTGCCGACAGCAACATCAGCGCCCCGCCGACCGAGATCAGCAACGCGAACGCGGGTACCCCAACCAGGTGCAGCGGCATGATCACGTACTGCCAGAAGAGCTGAATGACGGGGGCGTGGATCAAGTAAAGGCTGTACGACGCCGTGCCGATCCAGACCAAGGGCCGCAGCGCGAACAGGCGCCGAAACGGGCCGCCCGTGCCCTGCGAAGCCGCGATCAGCATCGCGCCAGCGGTTGCGGCGGAGAACACGTCCAGAATCAGCCAGCTGTGCATGGCCGTATGCCAACCCCAATGAAGCATCATTGCGGCCTGCACACCTATCAGAGCCACTGCAACAGCCGTCCACGGTACTTTGCTGCGGATGCTGCTGACCGTGCCCGAAGTCCCGAAGGCTGCTTGCGCCGCGGTCATGCCGAGCGTGAACAAACCGACGTAGTGCAGGTTCGACCGGTCGATGCGTTCGGAGTGCGGACCGAGCAAGATCATCACCGCGTAGCCGACGGCCAGCGCCGCGCCCGTGGTTGCGAGCGCGCCAATGCGCCGGAACGCGAGCACGAATAGCGGAAACAGAAAGTAGATCTGCCACTCCAGGGAGATCGACCAAAACGAGTAGTTGATCCGTCCGGTGCCGAAGAAATGCTGCAATAGGAGCAGGTGGCTCGCGATGTCGATTGGTCGAATCGCGATGCACACGTCCCAAAGGGAGCCGGTAGGTTTGCCGATCACGGTCGCGATCAGAGCTAGGCATAGGAAGAGCGCCGCATAGTACGGAGGCAGGATGCGTCGCGCTCGTCGCTTGAAAAACTGCCAAGCGCCACCGCGAAGCGTGCCGTCGCCGCGCACGATCGGCAGCATCAGGCAAAAGCCTGAGATACAAATGAAGACGCTGACTGCGAGGTGGCCAGTCACCATGGAAAACGTGAGGAAGCTCAGGGCGGGGGGTGGAAACACGTTGTCGACCGCAAGCCAAGTTTGGGCGTATGTGTGATTGACGATCACCATCAGCGCGGCGCACGCGCGCATGCCTTCGATGAAATCCAAGTGCACGCGGGCGCGTGGTGCAACTTGAGTCGCCTCCATCATCATTGGTTCGGTATCGACCCGAACTCCTCCACGCCGCGTTCACGAATCTGCTTAGAGAGCTCGATCAATCGAGCAAAGCGCTCGGGGCCCAGCGCGTCAGCTGACTCTCGCCAATAGAGCAGATTGGCCAGCACGCTGCACAACTTGTCCGACACGGCGGGCGCTCGGGTGGCTGCCGGCGACTTGAGCCAGGTGCGCAGAAGCTGAGTTGCAGCGTAGTGGACTTTGGGGCGCCCGAAGCAGCCCTTGAGGACCCAGCGCGTCCCCGCGTGCAGGCGACTCAGGTTGCCGGCGAGGACTTCCACCAATTCTGCTTGCCCGAGTTGCCCGAAGATCTCTACCTCGAGTCGGCCGTAACTTCGATGCGCATTCGACCACGACTCGAGTGAGCGCTCCGCGTAGTGCAAGACGGAGGCGGCGGCGTTGAAACGAAACTTCAAGCCGCGGGCATGCAACCGCGCTCCGAGCTCGACATCCTCCCCGCGCAAGAACTCCGCATTGAAACCACCGAGGGCGACGAGGTGTTCGCGCGCAAGCGATGCGTTGCCAGTCCAAAACTGGCGAAATGTTGGGATGAGCTGACCGCGGATCATCGCGGCATACTGCTCTTCGATCTTGGCCTGCTCCCAGGCGACCCAGGGCTGCGCGTAGTGCGGCAGCGACGACAGAGGGCCAATTACGACCAGCTGTTCGCTCTCTGCGGCGTGCGATCGCAAGTGTTCCTCGAGCAGTTGCGGTGACGGCTCGACGTCATCGTCCAGAAATAGGACGAGCTGCCCACGAGCTTCATCTATGCCGCGATTGCGCGCGCGCGCAGGGCCTGCGTTGGCCTGGCTGGTGACACGCAGCGAAAATCGGTAATCCGCTGCATTCAATGAGGCCACGGTGTCGTCACTGGAGCCATCGTCGACGACGACCACTTCGAACCGAGTGGGATCGACCGATTGGCGATCTAGCGCTGCGAGCAAACGCTTTAGACTGCGCTTGCGATTGAAGGTCGGCGTGACGACCGACAGCGCGAGCGGCTCAACCATGGCATCACTCGGTACCATTGGTGGGGCTGCTGTCAAGAGTGGAGCACCGGGCGCAGCAGGCGCTTCGAGGTCCCGTGGTTCACTAGTTCGAGTCGATAGTCGGCACGCGTTGCCCCATGCTCGCGGCTGGCGAGGAGGATATGCTACTGTTGTATTCTTGGAAACTCCGCCAACACGCCTTCATCAGCTGGATGGCCTGCGAGCGCTTGCGGTTTCTTTGGTAGTGCTTCATCACGTCGGGGCCGCGAAGCTCGCGGCAACCCTGCACGACCGCGGGCGGCCGTACCTGGCTGCGGCGCTAGCGAGCTCCACGGCCTCGGGCGTCGAGCTGTTCTTCGTGCTCAGTGGCATCGTCTTGCTGCGCCCTTATTTCCGCCAAAGGCGGCCGCTCAAGGCGCTGGTCTATGCGCAGCGGCGCGTCCAGCGCCTGTGGCCCCCGTTTGTCGCTGCCTGGCTGCTCGCTGGGCTCGTCACTTGGCTGACCACGCAATATCCGACCACTTGGACCAAAGGCGCCAACCTGGCGACGTTCAGTGTCGGCTCTTGGCTGGCTCAACTGGGCATCGTGTACATTGGCGAGAATCCCTTCAACGCGGCCTGGTGGAGCTTGACCGTCGAGCTTTTGTTCTACGCGGTCGTGCCATTGATCGTAGTCCTGGCGATGCGCTTTCGCCCGACACTCCCCCAGATGCTGTTGCTTTGGTCGGGCTGCGTCGTTGGAGCACTCGGCGCGCAAGCCGTCTCGAACGCCGCGCTACCGGCGTACGTATGGCCTATCCAGCGCTTCGGAGTTTATCTATCGTGCTTCGCTACCGGAACGTTGATCGCCGCTTACGACGTGCCCGCTGCTTGGGCAAAGCGCTTGGCGCTGGCGGGTATCGTGTATGTGGCATTGGCCTGCGCTTGGCCTGCGCTGAACCTGCACATCGGCTGGGGTTTAGTTCACTTTGGCTTGGTGCTCGCCGCGTTGGATGAAAAGGGCTCACTCGCGCGGGTTCTAGGCCGCTGGCCATTGGTGTGGTTGGGCGAGCGTTCGTATTCGCTGTTCCTAGCTCATATGTCCGTATTTACAATCGTGAGCCACGTGCTGTCCGTTTTCTTACCGGGCAAGAGTGCGCTGTACTTCGTTCTGTCGCGCTTGATCGAGTTGCCGTTGTCCCTGTTCGTCGCGATGCTAATTTTTTCGTTCGTCGAACGTCGCTTCGCGCACAATCTGGCTTCTGCCGACGCATTCTGGCCGAGCTGGACGCACGCCGGCAAGAAGGCCGAGGCCCCCAGCGCGTTGAGCACCACTTGAGCGTGTGCGCGAACTAGTTGCGGCCCATCGCCTGATCACGCTCGGGACGGCAGGCGCTTTCGATGAGCGGGCTTGGTTGCTCGTTACCGAGCGCGCCCCTACTTCGTCTGCACCCGCCAGAAGCCGCCGAATTCGTTCGATGAATAGAGCAGGTTGTGGTCAGGATCGTACTTCAACAGCCAACCGCCGCGGGTTAGCCCGGGTGCTGCTGGGTACTTTTGCCAGTTGCCGGGGGAACTTTCCGAGGCGATCGAGTATGGCTGACACGCCTCGGGCGGAGAAGGGCAGTCCTTGGTTGTCGTGAATAAACTCTCGCCGTCCCCAACGAGGTTCATCGACTTTGGCGAGTTGGGGATCAGTGACCACGAGTCGCCATCGTCACTAGAAATGACCCCGACCTCCGACGCCGAAAAGTAGGTGCCATTCTTCCCTCGATACACGTAGTCGGAAGCATAGCCCTTGTAGACGTGATTCCAGGTAGCTCCGCCATCCTTGGTCCGCCACAAGCCGTCCATTGGACCAAAAAACCAATTCTGTCCGTCTATCAGGGTTTGACCCGTGCCTTCCGCGTTGCCCGGAGCAAACTTCAGGAGGTGCCAGTTCGCGCCAGCGTCGGTGCTCTCCGCGAGGCAATCAGGTGCCCACGGTCCGGTGCAGCCCGCGTGGAAGCTGACTATCACATGGTCGTGTTTGGCAGGATCCACTGTGATTCGCTCGATGAAACCGCCGTACGGAACGTACTGCGCGACATCCGGCGGCAGAACTTGCGTCCAGTTTTTCCCTGCATCGCTCGACTTCCACAGGCCGTTCGCCCCGTAGCCGCTGTTCGTATAGAGCACGTCGGGAAATTCGTGATCGATCGCCATTGTCCATTGGGCGCCGGTATCGATCATCGTCCCGTTGCTTCCAACATCGACGTGCGTCCATGTCCCGCCGCAGTCCTCGCTCTTGTAGATCCCTGCCTTGTCGGATCCAAGGTAGACGACCTTGGAGTTCTTGGGATTGATGACGAAGGCTTCGGCCCCATTGCTCTTCTTCACGTCGTTCAGGGGGATCCCTTGCGGCGTGATGTTGGCCCATTGACCGATGGCTGCGCCGCTTTCGGGGCACGGCAGTACCACGCGAGGTGGCCCCATCACTTCGGCGGGGGCGCCAGCTGCGCTCGACGCGGTCCCACCGGTGCTGCGCCCTCCATCACCAAGGGTAGCCGCACCGGCGCTTGCACCATCATTGGCAGCCGCCCCGCCCCCGCCGATGCTGCTAGCACCGGCCGACGTTGCGCCTCCGCTGACGCTTGCGATAAGCGTCTGAGGCGCCTCACCGCCGCAAGCGGGTAACACGAGGCTCGCGGCGAACGCTGCGACACATCCTCGCACTGGAAATACTCCTAATCTGCCCAGCGCCGCCTTCGCTTGATACCCGCTCGATTGAATCATGGCGTCCGAAACTAGCACCTCGTCTTAGTGACGCCACTCGCGGGGGTGCTGAAGGGCGGGCGTACTATCGGGATTGAACTGCTCATGTGGGGCGTGGTCGGAGGTTTGCGCTGAGCAATACGAAGCTAGGGCGAAGTAGAGCTCGCGCCCGATTCCGTCGCTGATCATGCTGATGCAAGAGTGTATGAGCAGCGTGTTTCACGCGCTGCTTTGTGTCCTTTCACCGGGCAGTGACGGTGAGGAGAAGAGGCGGCATTGTGTAGGCGATCCGGCGCTAGTTGGCGACGACGAGCGTTGGAAGTGGGCAGACCCCACACGAAAATACTCAATCTGTGCTGGCGAAACTTTTTTGCCTGAGTGTTCGGCATGCGCTGCCTTGACGCAAAACTGCCGCCTGACAATTTGCCTATGCTCGGGTCACCTTCACTTGCCCAGTGCCCCCCTCGACATTCGCGTCTGCTTCCTCTCGAGGAGCAATGCGCGCTACGAGGCGATGCGTTCAGGCGAGCGGTGAATTTCAGGGTAGTTGCCGCTTGAGCTGAGTTTACGCTGCTGCGCTAGAGCCGATCACCTGATGAGGGTTGAGGACGACGAGTTGGGCCGGTGACCAATCTCGCGTGTCACCTGACCATCGCTGCGGATTGCGTTCTCTCGCTCGTTGATAGACCCGATGGCGCGCTGCCAGAATGGCCTTGTCACGACCGTGATAGCGATCGCCGGGCGTCACGAAGTTCAACGCCGAGTGCAGATGCTGCGTGTTGTACCAGCGCACGAAGTGACCGACCCATTCCCGAGCTTTGTCAATATCACGGAAGGCGCGGTTTGGGAATCCTGGTCTGTACTTCAGTGTTCGAAAAAGTGCCTCCGAGTACGGGTTGTCATCGCTGACACGCGGCCTGCTGAATGAGGCCACGACGCCGAGCCGCTGCAATGTCGCGAGCATCGTCGCGCCTTTCATCGGGCCACCGTTGTCGGAGTGCAGGTGCAGTCCGTCGCTCTCAACGTCGAGAGTTAGGCACGAGCGCTCGACCAACTTGGCGGCAGCTTCCGCAGATTCTTCCTCGTGCACTTCCCACCCGACAATGCTGCGGCTTTACAGGTCCTCGATGAGGTACAGGTAAAAGAAAGCTGCCACGCACCGGCGCTCGTAGGTACGTGATGGCCCACGACCAAACCTTATTGACCGCCGATGCTACAATCTCTGGAGGTCGATGATGCGTTGGTGGTCGCGCACGACCGCGGTGCGCGAGCAGCTGCTCGCCGTGAAGCACTCGATACATCGTCGATTCCGACGCGACGTAGACGCCCCTCATCTGCCAGCGTCGGCACAATTTGCCGCGGGGAATTGTTACGAAAGCGCTCGCTCGTGAGCACATCCAGCACCCGCTGGCGCTGCTGCGCCGTCAGGGCATTCCGCGGCGTCGTCTTTGGCCCACGGCGGCCGTCTTCGGGCTGTCTGCGCCAGCGCTGAAGCGTGCGCTCGTCGATGCCAAGCTCCTCGCAGGCAGCGCCCTGACGCGCGCCGGCCGCGACCGCTTCTCCGATCAGTTCGAGGACTCGTCGTCGGTCTTCGACTCCGTGGAGGCATCCTCGTCCCCCCACAGAGCGTTCGCTTTTTTTCGGAGCACCAAGAGCGCAGCAGTCTCGGCCAGCGCTTTCTCTTTGCGACGAAGTTCGCGCTCGAGCTCTTTGATGCGCTTTGCTTCCGCCGAGCTTGCCTTGGTCCGACGCGCACCTCGCAGCGAATCCAGTGCCGCACCCTCGACCGACTGTTGCCACTGGCGAAGCGGTTCTTCGTGCAATCCTTCCCGACGCAAGAATTCTCCGAGCTCCGCTTCCGAAAGCCCTCGCGCCTTCACGACCGCGCTCAGCTTCTCCTCGGCACTCCAATCCTCCGGACGCCGTCCCGCGCTCTTCCGAGGCTCTTGCTCGCTTTTGCGTTTCGTCACGCCCGACAATGTACGCGCGTCACGCAGCCATTTCGAGAGCGTTGGCTGATTGACTCCCACCTCCTGAGCGACCGAGTTGGCGCTGCGCCCACCCAGCATCTTCTGAACCATCTTCGCTTTGAATGCCGCTGAATACTTCATTGCCGATCCGAGGCGCCCCCGTGTGGATCAAATAAACTCCCCTGAGATCGGGTTCAGGAAAGGCGGCAACTACGCTGAGACTGGGGGCGAGCTTTGCCGCCGAAACATTTCGGCAAAGCCGAGGACGGCGATGACCAGCAAGAAGGGGAATAAGAGGGAGAGCGCTCGGGTCTCATCGCTCGCTCCGCTAACGAGGAACAGCGGAACCAATTCGAGGGTCATGATTCGGGCTGCCCACTGCACGTCACGGCGAAGCTGTGGCCAACCGAAACGCATCGGGATCAGAAAAAGCAAGAGCAGAAGCAAATTGCCGCCCCGCGGCGCCTGTAGTGCGGGTGCGAACAGCGGGGCTACCCGCAGATAGTTGAGCGGCTGGGTCCACCAGCGCAGGTTACCCCAGAGAAAAAACGACTGATTGTCGCCCGCGACGTGCGCGTACTTCGACCGTACGTAAAACAGCCAGCCGGCGCCGATGACGGCGAAAAGACAAGACCATTTAATAGCACCCGCAACGCCCACTCGTCGGCTGAGGAGTGGAAAGGCACAAGGCACTGCGATCAGCACACTTTCCTTGTTCAACGCCATCAACGCAAAAACGAGCGGCAAAAATTCCAGCCGCGCACCGACTGCCACCGCCAAAAACGTCGTCCACAAGAGCAGCTCCGGAGCGTCGTAGATGTAGCCGCCCGCAGAGAGCGTGAGCGGAATCAGGGACATGCCCAATATCGCTGCAATCACCGCGAAGTGGGTTGGGCAGGCGCAAACTGCTCGCAACAGGGCGGCACCGGCTAGGATCGAAAGAAACGACGACAGCCAGACCAAGAAGTACGCGCTGTGGAAGGCAATGGACTCCCGCCGAGTGAAAGTCTCGCTGCCATAGCGCTTGACCAACATCGACCGCTCCAAGAAATCGTCGACGAGCCGCTTGGGTAAGCGCGTATCTGCGAAATGGGTGGCTGCAGTTACCAGGTCTGGGGCCAAACGGCGGAAGACGAACGGACGGTTGGCGGTTCCGTCCATGAGGGCAGACAGGCCGTCGCTCTTGATGTCGTAGCGGATGCCCCACCTAGCGACGTAAGCGTGCGTGGTCATCATGGTCACCCCACCACCAACGACACACACGAAAACTCCCAGCCAAACCAGTCGGATCTTGCCAGCAGAAAGTCTAGTGACGAAGGCCGCAACGGCACTCAGCATGACCAGTGTAGCCACCGTGGCCAACGCTTGCTGCATTCGCGAGTTGCGATAGCGCATCCCGCAAGGCCAAGTCAATTCGGTGGGTTCGCAGCGCCCTGCGCCGAACGCGCCCGGCACGCATTCTACGCTGCAGGCGTAGATGATTTCTCTTCCGTTACAGATAGTTAGAGAGTTCGATCAGTTTCGAAACGTTGATCGCAACGCACCCTGGCGACATTCCCCAACCTGGGCTCTGCGAGCGACGTCGTTTTGCTCGCCCAAGCCCAAGCTGGCTGCACGATCTCGGCCTCTCGTCGTTGCCCGTGTGCTTGCGCGCAGCTAGGGGCACTCGGGCGCACCAGGTTCGCGCGTCCCGTGACTGGGGGCAGGGACTGAAGCTAGGCGTTGAAGCGCTGGGCGGGCTGAAGCCGGCGGGTGACTCGCTGAGCCGCGGGGAAACGGCCGAAGATTCCCCGCGCTCGCACTCTGCGAACAAGCGTCGCGTGCGGGCTTGGCGGAACTGCGCACGCGTGCTTCGCGAGTCGAAGAATTTGGCGAGTCGAGAGGAAGAGACTGCGGCGTAGCATTTTCTGTCGAACTTGACCGAGAGTTCCAAAGCGGATTAGCTAATCAGCATGCGCGACTATTGGCTGGCTATTGGACTGTTTGCGATACCAGCATGCGGTGGTTCCGAGCCGCCGCCGGCGTTGCCGACTCGAAGCCCCATCGGCAGCAGCGAGACTGGGCTCGCTGGCGGAGGGACCGAGGCCATGGGCAGCAACAACGGGCAGCCACCGGCAATGACTGTGAGGTCATGTCCGAGCGGCATGCCCGCCGTTGGCGTATGGCAAGAGATCACCCCGCCACAAATAAAGCTCGTGCCGCACCCACCGGGGGAGTTCACTGGTTCTGCCGGAATTGTCGCGGTGGCAGTAAATCCGCTCGATCCAGCCACCGTTTATGCGGCTGGCGGTCATCAAAAATGCTGCGTCGATGGCTCTGACGGCATTTTCAAATCGACCGATTGTGGAGTCAGTTGGAAAAAAATCAACACTGGAATCAATGGCACCCAGCTCGACTCGGGTTGGCAGTGGTCTAGCGGAATCGTATTGAGCTTCAAGAATCCAAACGTCATGTACACGCAAAGCGGATATGGCGCCGAGGGGCTCTTCAAATCCACGGATGGGGGAGTCAACTGGGCTCAACTCTTTGGCCCGACCAGCGAAATTGCGCGAACGGTCGGCGCCAATTTCACAGAAAATGTGGCGATGGACCCGACGGATCCAGAGCATCTAGTGGTGACCTTCCACGCAGACTGCACAGGCCCTTTCGGCCCGATGTGCATGGCGGAAACTACCGATGGCGGAAACAAATGGCGCCTTTTCAAAGGACCAACGAACGGCTGGCAAGAAGCCGCCGGGGCAATGGTCTTGAATAAGACCACATTCCTCTACGGCTCGGGGAGTGGCCTCTACTTCACCGAGGACAACGGCGCCATTTGGGAGAAGGTCGCACCCGCCGGCTACTTCCAGCTATACAGAAGCCCGACCGGAACGATGTACGTCGGAACGGGTCAAGACATCATTTCTAGCCGCGACGGCCATACTTGGACATCGCTGCCGAACTCTCCGCGAGCTACCAATGTCTTCGGTGACGGGACGGCGCTCTTCTCGAGTTTCATGAATGACATCGCTGGCCAGCCAATATGGACAGCAATGGAGTCGAAAGGTGGCGCGTGGAGCAATGTCAAGACGCCGCCAATTCGGCAGGGCACTACCTGGTTCGACTACGACTCCCAACACCACATCCTCTATTCAGCGAACTTGAACGGCGGGCTATGGAGAACGGTTACGAAGTAGACCACTGACTGGAGGCTGCTGTTCTCCCGATTTCAGGGTTGAGCTCAAGCTCTGGTATCGGTGACGACTTCCTTCGCTTCAGAATCTGCGGTTTGCTCCTTGGTCTCGCGTTTGGCGAAGGTCCAATAGCGGTTCAGCAGGAAGCCGAGCACCAGCACCAAGCCAGTGCAGGCAAGCTGAGCAAGCAAATAGTTGACGCCCAGTTGGCTCGCGAGTTTAGCGCCGGACCAGCTGACTCCGGCCGCCAGTGCGGCGATCACCGCGAAGCGGGGCAGTGTCTCGCTGTGCTTGTGCGTACTGGCAAACGTCAGGTGGTAGTTCATGACGTAGTTGGTCAGCGCGCCCGCCACTGCGCCGATCATCGCCCCCGTAGAAGTCGAGAGATGACCGAGTTCGACGCATAGGATCAGCGTGGTGTAGTGAACAAGGGTGCCGAGCGCTCCGACCAGCGCATAGATACTGAAAACGCTGGTGACCAACATGACGGCTGGTCTGAGCGGCTGTCCCAGCTCGTAGTTACGATAGATGTGCAGCAACTCACCCACGCCGCGCACGAAATCCAGGGGTTTGACCTTTGACTCACCGACGTCTCGCCAAGACGACAGTGTCTGCTCGTAAAGGCCTTCACTCGAGCGTCGGCTCGCGATGTAGCGCGCAAGCAACTCCACATCGAAGATCCAGCGTGAACCGAACGGTTCTTGCAGGAGGTTACGAACCCGATCACCGGAGCGCAGCAGCTTGGCGCCACACTGAGTGTCATATACGGGTAAGTTGAGGCAAAGGCTGGCACCCGTCGCGAAAACGCGGCCCAAATAATGTCGCAGTGGTTTGCGAGAGATCGCGCGACCGAGCAGGCGAATGCGAGCGCCTAACACCAGTTCGAGCTCGCTCCGTTGGTCCATGACTAGGCGGAAGTGCTCGACCTCTAGCAAGGGGGTAGCCAAATCGGCGTCCCAATAGCCGACGTACTTTGCTCCCGTATCGAGTCCCCGCAGCATCCCTTGCCGCACGGCCTCTGCCTTTCCCCCGTTGACCGTGCAGTTAACCACTAGCGCGTTGTTCGGATTTCCGAGCCGCAGGGAATCGATGACCTCCAGCGTCTGATCGGTACTTCCGTCATTCACGAAGATGATGGACACGCCAGAGTTCTCTTTGAGAAACTTGTCGAACGTGGCTACGTCGAGCCGGGTTGCCTCGTTGTAACAAGGCACGACCAAGGCGACGGACCCGACTGCTAGTGCTGGGGTAGTCATGAGCTCTCCAGCCCCGCCGACGAGCGACGTAGCCCGGAAAACAGAGACAGCAAGCCCACCCCAATCCCCACCAAGGTGAGGACTGGGAAAGAGAAATTCAAGAGGACGACGCCGCGAGAACCGAATGCGTCGATCAAGAGCCGCTGTGCAAGCGCAATGGGTAGGAACGCGAGCATTGCGCACATCGGGCTGAGCAACAGCCAGTCCGTGCGTTTGAGTCCTGAGCGCTCTTGGAGCAGGCAGCCAAGTAACAATGGAGCGATCAAAACCGCCCAATCGTAGTGATGATGATAGACCGCTGCAGCGCCCAGACACGTTCCTACGAGCAGGTAGCCGAAGGCTTGCCGCAATGTGGGATGTGGCCCCAAGCGCCAGGCCAACCAGATCAAGACGACTGCAATCACGACGCACGCCAGCTGGGCGAGAGTCCTAGCCAGCGGCAAGTTCCGCAAGACGCCGAAAGCTAGATAGCTCAGGTCCGTGCGCGGAACGGAAATCGGAGCCCAGGGATCGGGTGTGTTGATGTCCCCCAAGGCTTCCACTGTAGCGATATTCATTTTGTAGTCATGCATCGCGGTTAGCCCACCCACACGATACAGGCCAACCGCATTACTTACGACCCAGGTCCCGGCGCAGAGCACGAGCCCCCGATAGTTTCGAAAACACAGCAGGAGCAGCAAGAACGGCACGGCCAATGTGAACTTGAAGGCCAGGGCGAACGCCGCGATAGCAATCGCCCACCATCGATTGCCATTGAACAGCTGCGCCATGAACAAGCAAAGAAGGCCTAGCACCAGGGGAGCGCCTTGCCCCGGGGTGATTCCCCAACGGACGCCGGCGCTCAGCATTACGAACCCGGCCGCGAATCGCCAGGCGCGCGGTTGGAGGTCCGGACGAGCGGCCTTCAGTAGCGCCCGCACCCCAAAGACGATCGCAAGCATCGTCAACCCACACCAGACGTGTTGTGCGATACGAAACGAGAACCACGCCAGCGGCAACAGGGCGACGCCTGTCGCCGGAGGGTAGAACATGCCCTGCGGCGGACCCGGGTATTCGCCGTTTGCGAACAGCTGCAGCTGAAAAGCGCGGTCATAGATCGGCAACCCTCGAACCACTGCCACGCCCATCAAGTGCATCGGACCGAAATCCCCGCCTCCGCGGCTGGCGGCGAAAAGCAAGGCAACGAGCCCCAAGCCCAGAACACCGTGGCTCGCCGCATTGGCGTAGGCAGCGCGGCCATCGAGAGGTGCTTTCGAGCCCCCACCCAAAGTGAGGAAGAGCTCTCGGAGATTTTTCTGGACCGCAGTCAACATGAGCGATTTCAGAGGCTCGGCAACAGCTCCGCCAGGTCGCCGCATGATAACCGTAAGGGAATCAGAACTCCACACTGGTGCTGGAGAAAATCCAGAGTCCGTGAGCCCTGGTCAACGCCGAGTGTCGGGCGCGCATCGGATAGTGATTTTTCTCGGCGCGTGCCCGCGTGAGAAAAGATGAAAAGGCCCATCCTACAAGTGCAGCGAATTGCAGCGGAGCTGGAGCTGGCGCTTCGAGCTACGCCCTGCGCAGGCTCAATGCCGCAGTGATCTGGCGCCTCGCTGCGTCGCGCGCCGGCGCTTCGACCCATCGATAAGTGAGCCAACCGACGAAAAGTGTAATCGAGATCACGCTCGTGCCCGCGATGACGGCCTCCCCGAGGCTCAGCGGGGTCGCGCTGATTCCGTCGACCGTGATTTCCGGTCTCTTGAGTAACACTCGGCAGGCCTGGCGCGCGCACCACTGAATCAAGGCGTGGCACATGTAGAGCGAATACGAAATCTCGCCGAGCCAGCGGAGAGGGCGGCTGAGCAGTGCCTTGTTGAGGAGGCTGCTTGGCGCAAGCAGCAGGGATAAGATGAGCGCGGCGGCCAGCGGGTATGAAAGCATCTCGTACCAAGCCCCGCCCTGGACATGCGCCTTCCACGGCAATGCCAAGGCCAACACACACAGGCTCGCGAAAATCAGTGGCCACTCGGAGCGTGTCACCCTGCCGCGTAGTTGGGCAAAAGCGATTCGCGCCATGCAGCCAACGAAAAAACCGGCCACGCAGCGAAGCATGTTGGCATGTTCGCCCAAGCTGGCCGCAAACAACAATACTGCGCCGACGCATGACGTGACCAGCGTCAACGAAGCAATGACGAAGGAACGCCCAGAAAAGAACAGCACCACCAAGCCAAAGATCAGATACGTGTAGAACTCGGTACTGATACTCCAGTTCGGGAAGTTGAACGCTGGCTCGTTGCTCGTGAAACCGGTGCCCTGAACGAGAAAAACGTTCGCCACCAACGTGTGCCAAATCTTTGTCAGCGAGGGTGGCGAAGACAACTGCACCGCGCCATGCATGAACGCCCGGTACTTGCTCAGCTCGATCAACAAGTACGGCAAGACGAACAGAATGTGTACCGGGTACAGACGGCCCAGCCTCAAGGCAGCAAACTTCCCGAACGCCGCCCCGGTTTTGATCCGCTCGCCATAGCTATGAAAAAGTACGAAGCCCGACAACACGAAGAAGAAGTTCACCATCAGATAGCCGTGGCGAATGAACTGAACCTCGTAAAGACCCAGGTGCCACGGCGGAAGATGGTAGATGATGACGATCAGCGCCGCGATTCCGCGTAGAGACTCGAGCGCGCCAAAGAATAGTTGCTTGGCTCCGTCTGCTTCGTCCGCCGTCTGCATCCGTGGCGAAATTAACACTTCGGCGACGCGCAACCAAGCCTCGGTACGCCACGGTGCCCGCTATCACTCCACCCGTTCCAGTGGAGCGCGTCCGATCACGTGAGCGAGCTCCGCACAGCGTTGGTCGCCGGTCGCGGCGCCCACGCTCAGCTGGGTATCGACGTCGGTGAAGTCACGCTGACGGGCACGCGAACGCTGGCCGGCACGGGCTCCGCAATTGCAGTCGGGGCGGGGGTTTGCAGATAGCTCAGCCGCTTGATCTCGCGGCGGCCGCGCGTGACCGTGTCGAGGATCAAACCGCACACCAGGCTCAGAAACGCGAGCATCATCAACGTCGCGGACAAGATCGCCGTGGGGAAGCGCGGGACGAGTCCAGTCTCGAAGAAGGTAATGAACACAGGAATCGAGATCACGATCGAGAACAACGCCAGGGCGCCGCCGGCGATGCCGAAGAACGCCAGCGGCCGCTCGTTCTTGAACAGCCCGAGCATCATCATCAAAATACGGAAGCCGTCCCGGTAGGTGTTCAGCTTGCTGGTCGAGCCCGTGGGGCGCGAGAAATAAGGGGTGTCGACCTCGGCGATCGGCAGGTTCAACGTGAGCGCGTGAACCGTGAGCTCGGTCTCGGTCTCGAAGCCCGCCGAGAGCGCCGGAAAAGACTTTACGAAGCGCCGCGAGAAAGCGCGGTATCCGGACAATATGTCCGTGAAGCGCTGACCGAATAACTTTGCCAAAAAGCCTGTCAGCAGGCGATTGCCGAGCACGTGTCCGGCGCGGTACGCTTCGGCCTCGGTGTGCACGCGCTTGCCGACAACCATGTCCAAATTTTGCTCGAGGATCATGTTGATCATCGTGCGGGCCGGGCGCGGGTCGTAGGTCGCGTCACCGTCCGTCATTATGTATACGTCGGCTTCGATGTCCGAAAACATTCGGCGTACGACGTTCCCCTTTCCCTGCAAGCGCTCGAGCCGCACTACCGCGCCCGCTTCGCGGGCACGCGCGCTGGTCTGGTCCTTGGAGTTGTTGTCGTAGACGTAAACGGTCGCTTCGGGTAGCGCTGCACGAAAGCCGGCAACCGTGTCGGCGATGGCGACCTCTTCGTTGTAGCAAGGGACCAGGACGGCGATGCGAAGCGGGCGTTCGTTCACGAGCGAACCTCAAGCAGAAACCGAGTCGAAACGGGCGGTGCGCAGGGGAACCGGGGGACGCCTTCTCGGATGCGCATTGCCGGGGAAACTACAGCGGCGATCACAGGTCGTCAACGATGCGGTCGAGCCAGGCCCGCGCGCGCCGTGTTTTCGCTTCCGGCCCTGCTAGTGCAGGGAACGCGTATCCACGGCGTAAAGTCCCTGGTCATCGGCAGCGAGCAGGAGCCGGCTATGCTCACGCATCAGCTGCCCGATACAAGCGTGCTCGCGCTCGCGGACCAACATCGAAACGTTGCCGCCTTCCATTTTCGGTTTCGAGTCAGGGTCGGCCCAAAAGCGGGGCGCGATGATGTGCGTGATGCCAAGGCGATGGACGTCGGCCACGAAGTTGTCCCAGGTGTCGAAGCGCAGCGACTCCTGCGCGATGTCTGCACAGAACGTGCTGCGGTCCAGGTAGAAGGCGCCGCAATATTGGGACATCACCACGCCCGCGCTGCGCGGCAGATCCCGGTTCGCAAACTCATACAGAGGAAACAATGCCAAGTGGCGAGCCAGGTAAGTGCCTTGAGCTTCGACACCGAGGGCAGTCTTGACCAACCCGCCAACGTCGTTGTCGACCGTTTTGAGGCCCTGACGTGCTTGGAACAGCGACGCCAGAAAGGCGACCCCGACCAGCGCTGAGCGCACCCAGCGAGCCGTCAGCTGTTCGGCGAAAAGTGCGAGAATGGGCAACTGAAAGATGGAAAGGACGGGGATCCAGTAACGCTTGTACAGGCCTGCCGCGAGCATCTGTGCGAGCAGCGTGCCAAGCACGACCCACGCCGTACTGCGAGCCATGAACGTGCGTTGCCGCCAGGCGACCAGACCACCAACGAGGCATAGCACGCCGGCCAAAGCGAAGAAAAATAGCTTTCGGCGCTCCAGCGTCCAATCCGAGCTCAGGTTGATCCCCCAGACCATGTATCGATTGTAGCTCTCGAATTTCGCCGACATGGCTGGCGAAAGATCGCGTGAATGGATCCATTGCGCGCCCATCGGGAACAGGGGATTGCCCGTTTCTATCGTGGAGCGGATGAGCCAGGGCAATACTGGCAACGCGAGCAGGGGGATCAGGGTTAGCACCGACGCGAATTTGGGCAGTACCGCTTGATGCTCTTGCTTCGCCTCGTTCCACACGGCCAGCAGCGTGAGCACACCGAGCGACACCGGAAACAAACCCGCTGTCAGCTTGAATGACGTCCCGAGCCCAGCGAGCAATACCGCGGCACGTAGCCAGCCCCGATCACGGGTTTCGAACCAGATCATCCAGCATAGGCTTGACGTAATCAGCGCTGCCGACGTTGCCCCCTCGAGATAGGCCCAACCGAGCAACGGGCCCACGCCAAACGGCCCGTACAATAGCGTAGTCGTGACTAGCACGGCCACGGACAGCCCAGCCAAACGCTTGCTCGCTAGATACAGGCCCCAGGCGCCGAGCAAACCGAGCGCGAAATGAATCAGCTTTGCCCCGGCGTCACCTGCCACGGCGAGCCCATTCATGAACAGCATTTCCACGCCCATCGGCGTGTTCGAATAAGGATAGGTTGGCAAGTAAGCGAGCGAACCACGGTACAGCCAGCGCTTGGGTACCGTAAGATGGTAACCGAGGCCGTCCGGATCAAGCGTCGGCGTGAGGGCCAATAGCAGAGCCACGCACAGCCCTGGAAGCAGCGCCAGCAACCACAGGCGCAACCAGCGGGGCGCGACCTCTCGACTTTGCCAGGCAGCGCGTGATTCCTTTGCCGAGAGCCAAGCGTCGGGCATCGATAGCAACGCCACCAGCGCCAGCGCGATCCGAAGCGAGCCCACGCTGAGCACGCCCAGTGCGCCCAACGTGAATGGCACGTACTGCAGTGCGCCAGCACCGAGCACGGTGCCCACGACCAGCCGTTCGGCGACCGAGGCGCGCTCGGTCAGCGCTAGCCAGCGCGAAAGGCGCCGTCCAATGCCGGCACTGACGATCAGAAATGCGACTAAGAAAACAGGCGCGTATAGTGCTGCTACGCCTGTCGTCACGAGTGACGGCATGGCAGCGCTTTTAGCATGATGCGTTGGTGCCCGGGCGTCCTATCTAGGTGGACGCGGTCGGGCCGTCCGCACTCGCGGCTCGCGGGTACTTAGGCCGCGTGATTCTGGTCTGGACTGCAGATTTTCCTCACGATAGGGTCGACGGCACTCATGAAAGCCCGTGTCTCCCCGGAGCGAACCCGCGATCCGTTCGTGGTGTTCGGCGTCGCACTCGCCGTCGCACTGATCGTGGTCTTCGCGGTCTTTAAGACGCAGGGGCTCGTCGCCAATCGGCCAGACCCATACGAGTTCTCGGAGCTGGGCCGTCGCATCGCGCGCGGTGAGGGCTTCCGTGGTGAAATCATCGGCCGCCGTGCACCACTCTATCCGCTGATTATCGGAGTGATTTACTGGGTCTTCGGCGAGCACGAAGTGATGGTGCAATTGTTTCAGTGCCTCACTTTCGCGGGCACGGCATTGCTGGCCTGGGACATGGGGCGCTTGCTGTTCAACCGGCGCACGGGAATGATCGCCGGCTTGCTTTGCGCTTTGCACCCATCATTGCTGCGCTACGTGCCTGACTTTCACCTCGAATCAGTGTTCGCTTTTCTGTTCACGCTCTGCGTGTGGAGCAGCGTTCAGCTATATCTGCGGCCAGGCATGCTGCGCGGTGCACTCTTTGGCATCTCCGCCGGGTTGGCGTGTTTGACCAAAGCCGTTCTCTTGCTCTACCCGCCACTGTTCATTGCAATCCTCTGGCTGACGCGCCGTCGCACGCGAGGGCCCGAGCCTGCTTTGCCGCGCTTTACGATCTCCACGGCTGGAGTGATCTTGGTTGCGATGGCACTCACCATATCGCCGTGGACGATCCGAAATTATCGCGTTAGTGGGGCAATCGTTCCGGTGAGCACCGGGCTTAGCGACGCTTTCCTGCGTGGCTTCGTGTTCTCCCGAACAGAATTCGCGCTGCTTCAAAAGCCCCCCTATACTGACGCGGAAAACGAGGTGAACGCGCAATTCCGACAGGAGTGCACGGCTCAGGGCGCTGTCTGGGAGCAAGACCCACTGCAGACAGATAAGATCCTAAGTGTTGCCGCGAAGGCAAAGCTGCGCGCCGACCTCCTCGGGACCATACGAAAGTCTGTGGTCGGCGTGTTTACGTTTTGGTACGAGATGACCTCGCTCAAGACGTCATTAGTCGCCGGGCTGCTCGCGCTGGCTGCTTGGCTCCTGACGTTTGCTGGGATGTCGCGCGCGCACCGAGAGCGGAAGCCGGAGTGGCTGCTGCTGGCCCCAATGCTGTACCTGAACGCGTTTCTGGCTGTGTTGCTGTCGCTGGGCCGCTACTCCGTTCCGGTCTTGCCGTGTCTCATGGTCACCGCCGCATTCGGTCTCGACACGTTGGGCGAGCGCTTTCATCTCTCCTGGCCGTTCGGCGTGAAGGCATCTTCGTCCGCCGCGGGCAGCACGGAATCGTGAGCCCATGGCCGGCATCTTGATCTGCTGCGCTTTGTGCTAGTCTGGGCCCCGTTGCATGCCAATCCCGTTCGGGCCGATCCTTGCCCAGGTCGTCGAGCTCAGCGTCGGTGATCGCAGCGAGGTGCGCCTCATCGCGGCGCCGTCGCGTCGTCTCGAAGGCGTGACTGTACCTACGGTAGGCGTTCGCTCCACCTGGAAGGACGTGATCTTTAGCGCCGGCTATGGCGCCACGCTCGCCGTAGTCCCGCTCGATTCGGAGCCGCGCGCCACGTCGTTGTTCCACACCATCTTTGTCGCAGGCAGTTACCGTTGGCAACACACGACGCTGGCCGTTGGGCAATCGCTCGGTATTGGTAGCTTGAATTTCGCGACTCAGGCGCTCTCTGACCCAGGGACCAACCAAACCGCAAACTCCGGGGTCAACTTGCCCGGTGGTGGGAATGGCGGCGGAGCAGCGCCCGCGCCACCAATTACAATCGGTACAGTCATCGGGCCTGGAGGCGCACCGGTTAATAGCGGTCCACCCGGAACTACGGTAGGTGGTTCCAATCAACTGCGCGCGGTTAACAAAGTCGTCGACTTCAGCGCCGCGTCCACTCGCGCGGGCGTGATCCACGAGCTGACGCCGGTGACGCGCTTGGGTTTCGAGGTGGGGTACACCATCGCCGGTGGCTTAACCGAGGAGGACAAGACGTATTACCCGGAGGTCCGTGGTTCTCGCGCCGGCGCACTCGTCGCACATCGCTTGAACCCGCGCGACGAGGTATCGTCCACCGCTGTCCTTCAGTATTCGTCGAATGCGCTCGGCGCCAGCAGCTGGCTTGCTTTGATTGGCGAAGGCTTGGCCCACCGTTTTAGCCCGCGCACCTCGGGCAACGCTGGTGTCGGTGTCGCGTACAGCCGTCTCCCACTCGGTAATGGGTTCACTTCGAACTCAATATACCCAACATTCTCCCTTGGGATTGGCACGGTGACGTACGTGTCCCGGGGCACGCTCAGCCTGAACGCTGCTGCCGGGTCCGCTCCCGCGCTGGACCCGATCACTCAGATAGTGGACCCGCGCGTGACGCTTGCGGCCGGTGCTGGTTTTCAAAAGCAGCGCTACTTCGCGGCTGCCTCGGTGTCGAGCGCGTTGTCGGTCGCCGGTCAGAATGAGCCAGGCGCGCTCAAGGCTGTGGGCGCGTCGCTCGGCGTCGGCTACCAGTTCGTGCCTGCCCTGAGCGCTGATGCGGGCGTGCGCGCCGCGTACCAAAGCTACCAGGGTACCAATGTCATTCCGTTGACATATGGCGTCTTCGTGGGTGTCACCTTCGGTGCCACGTCGACCCTGAAATAACCGGCGGGCTGACCGTTACTCACGCAAGCGAGGGTTTTCGGCGCTTTGGCACGGAGCTTGACTAAAGCGCCTCAGCGGCGAACGCTTGAGCCCGAGCCTCCCGGCGTTTCATGACTCACTCCACTCGTATCCCCTGGCTGCTACTTGCGGCGCTCCCCGCTTGTAGCTCCACTGCCTCGACCCAAGGTGGTTTGGAGGGCGATTCGACTCGGGCCGCTTTACGCGAGCTGTCGCTTCCTGCCACCCTGGCGGTTCCCGTCGATACGAGCAACCGCTGGGCAGACGACCCGGGCGCTGCTGCATTGGGCCAGCGGCTCTTCTTCGAGCCCCGCTTCAGCGGGCAGCTGCTCGATGGCGACAACGACGGCACGCCCGAGGCGCTCGGCAGGCAAGGAGAGACTGGCAAGGTTGCATGTGCGGGCTGTCACTTACCCGACCACGCCTTCTCCGATACGCGCAGCATACGTCGACAAATCTCGCTCGGCGCGGGTTGGGGGCGCCGCCGAGCGCCCTCCCTACTCGATGTCGCTCAGAGCAAGCTCCTCACGTGGGATGGGCGACATGATGCGCTGTACAACCAAGTGTTCGCGCCGATCGAATCCCCGGTGGAGATGAACGGTTCCCGGTTGTTTGCTGCCGAGCAAGTGTTCGCGTTGCATCGCGCCGAGTACGAGCGGGTTTTTGGCCGCATGCCACCCCTAGACGACGCCACGCGATTTCCAGCCCTTGCCGGCAAGGCCTTCGGCTGTGCGGTCTTGGACGAGCAGGACCGAGTGTGCCGCGTGCAACTTCGCGGTGTACCGGGAGACGGCGCTGAGTACGATGGCATGTCGAGCGCCGACCAAGAAGCGGTCACGCGCGTGATCGTCAACGTCGGCAAAGCGATCGGAGCGTACGAGCGGCTGCTCACGTGCGGGCAGACCCCGTTCGACCGCTGGGTGACCGGCGCCGACCCGAACGCGCTGAGCGCGGCTCAAGTCCGCGGCGCGAATTTGTTCGTCGGCAAAGGCAAGTGTTCCAGCTGCCACAGCGGGCCATATCTGTCCGACGAGAAGTTTCACAACGTCGGGCTGCAACCGGGCATCGTTGCCACCGTGTTTCTCGACGACAATGACTTGGGTGCCAGTGTAGGCCTCGCTGCGATGATGGCCGACCCGCTCAACGTACAAAGCGAGTTCAGCGACGGCGATGATGGCCGTATCCCTACCAACTTGGATGCCTCGTTGCTCGGAGCGTTTCGTACGCCCAAGCTGCGCTGCGTCGATCAGCGCCCATCATTCATGCACACGGGTCAAATGACCAACCTCGATGACGTGGTGTTGTTCTTCGACCATGGTGGAAATGAATTTGGCTTTCCGGGTAAGAGTGAACTTACACCTTTGGGGTTAGTACCCGAGGAGCGCGCCGATCTGGTTGCGTTCCTGCGTTCGTTGACGGGTCCTGGCCCAAGCGCCGAGTTGCTCGCGGCGCCTTAGCGCCGAGTCTGGCGCTCGCGCCCAGCAAACCGATTGAGCAAAGTATAGAGGAGCAAAAATGATGTTCGCATTACGCGTGAAAGGCGGAGCCCGGCTGAGCCTGGTCGTCGGGGCATTCCTGCTGGCCGGTTGCGGCTCGAGCGACAAGGGGCCGAACGCCAACGCGCAGGCAGGCGATGGCACCAATACCAGTGGGAGCAGCAGCGATGGCGGCACTGGCAACAGTTCCAATAGCAGCGGCGGCAGGACCAGCAACGGCGGTACCAACAGCGGTGCCGGCAACGGACACCCCATGCTCCCGTCCGTGCCGGGCGAGGTGGATCCCAATGCACCGGATGGGACGGCGCTCAAGGCGCTGCCTCGAATGATCAACGTAGTTGCCAATGCTACTGGTGACTCGGTTGGTATCTCGTTCTCTCCAATCGATGGCGCGGTCGACTACCGCGTCTACGCGCTTCCGGACAATGACGACATCACGAATGGCGATGACGGCGAGCTGACGATCAAGAACGCGATCTACCGTTGTGCCGGCAATCGTCAGGCGCCGGCCGCGACGATGGATGGCGCGACCCAAGTCCAGAGCGGTGCGATCAAGACGCTGGTGGATGGGCAAGATGTCGAGGGCTACAAGCGCTCACTCGCCGAAGCGCAACTCGGTTTCGTGTACCTCGAGCCGGGGGACGGCAGGGTGCCTGTGTACGCGCTCGGCGATCATGACGGAAACGCGGACACCACGTGCTATTTCATGCGCTGGGGCGCGTCTCGCGTGAAGAAATACACCACCTCGAAGGATGAGCGCGACCAACTCTTGGCGCAAGGCTTCCGCGACGACGGCATCGTGTTTTACGCGCCGACCGAAGGTGCCGACGGCACCGTGAAGATCTCGGCGCAAGAGCGCACAGGAACCTACCCGCGACTCTATTTCGTCGACGGCAGTCCCGAGGCTGGAATGCGTAAGACCGCCACGCCCGCGTTTTCCGTGCTGTCTGCCGCCGCGGACGACACCGTCCCGTTGATGCGTGTCTTTTATCAAAATGTCTGCGGGATCTCTCATGACGAGCTAGTGGCCACGATGTCCATGTTCAACCGCGTGCGGACTCAAGGAGACAAGCAGCCGGTCTTCAACCTGCATTGGTCCGGCCTGACCGGACCGACGACCCTCGTCGTCGAGGCGTTGGATCAAGGCTGCCCGTACTCCGGGGCCCTGGCCGGCAAGTCTGCCGACGCTTACATTCAGAAGGAACAAACCATCACCATCGACCGCGAGGCCTGGCTCACCCTGTCCGACGCGCAGGCTGCTTCGCCATCGGGTGAGGTCTACATCAACGGCCAATACGACACCAAGGTGGCACCGCGCCCGATCGCGCGCTCTTTCGTCAAGATCTCACCCGCAGCAGCGCCCGACCTCGACTGGTCGTACGGATTCAAGGCCGATGATTCGCTAGGGACTTTTACCGAAGCGCCGTGCGGTGACGAGAATTGCTTTCAGCAGTTCCGCAAACAATCCGCAGCTGCCGACGTCGTATTCATGTATGTGGAGACGGAACGCTGGTGGCAGGACAGCGTTCTCGGCGAGCTGTGGGTCAACTACGCAGACGTCGGCGCCGACGTGAACGGGAAATTTCGCCTCACTCCGCCGGAAAAGGCGGACATGACCACAGATTCGTTCCTGTACGCCACGATGGAAATCGACGCCTTCAGCACGCAGCGTCGCTATCCGCAAATCCTCATCTCGGACCAGGAGGCACCGGTTCAGGCGCACCTGACCAAGGGCAATACCATGATTGTGCAAACGTTCGGCGATTGGCCGTCGGTGTACGAGCTGCAGATCTGCGATCACCGGTACTGGGACGTGAACAACCAGTGCCCGCGTTTCGACTTCTATCACCAGCTCGACCCGAACGACCCAATGAAGGTGACCGGGCTCGCGCCAATTCCCGAGGTCGGGGAGGAGGTCGGAATGGATCGCGCGACACGCTTCGAGGTCTATGCGTCTACCAAACGCGTCTACCTCATGCTCGGTGGCAAGCCGTACGGCTGTGCCGACTTGCCCGCAGCCGGGATCCCCAAGGGGGCCTCAACGGTGACGTTCGGGGATGTGCTCTACCACTCCGATGCCGATAATGCGTTCGATTACACGCACCGCCATTTGCAGTGGGAAACGCGGCGGCATATGGACAACCTCGGCTTCAAGAGCCACGTGCCCGCGCCCGCCTGGGACGAAAAGCGGTTTCCCTGCACCTCGCGGCTCGCGAACTGACGCGCAAGCACTCCACATTCGAGCGTCAGGCTGGACTGTCGCTGAGCAGCTCTGCATAAACGCGCGCCACGTCGCGCGCGAGGCGAGCAGGATGGAAGCGGGTCTCAGCCTGCTTCCGTCCGTAGGCGCCCATTTCGCGTCGGAGCTCGGGGCTGCGCATGAGGGTCGCGATATTCCGGGAGAGCGCGGAGACATCGCCCGCGGGCGAGAGCAGCCCGCTCTTGCCGTGGTCGACGACTTCGGGTGTGCCACCATCCTCGAAAGCGACCACGGGACGTTTCATTGCCATCGCCTCGGCGTAGACTAGTCCGAACGGCTCCTCGTACGAGGGCATGACGAGCAGGTCGGCGGCGGCGATCAAACGTGGGATGTCTTTGCGCAAGCCCGTGAAGATGACCGCATCGGAGATGCCTAGCTTCTCGGCGAGAGTTTTCAGCTCCTGCGAGTAGTGCGTGCCGGGCGGATAGTCCTCGCCGACGATGAGCGCCTTGATGTTCGGAAACTCGGTTCGCAGCTCTGCCAGCGCACGCACGAGCAGCTCCTGGCCTTTGGCGGGGAAGATCCGAGCTACGCAAATCAGCAGCGGCGTGTCGGCATCGATGCCGAGCTCGCGGCGCACCGGAACGGGATCGATCTCCACGTTCCAGCGATCCAGGTCGATGGCATTGAGTACGCTGCGCGTTTTCTTGGCTGAATAGCCTCCACCGTCGATCAGCGAGCGTGCCACGAAGTCCGACACTCCGATCAATGCGTCGGCTCGACCCATCGACCAGCGCAACATTCGATTCATCCAGTCACCGTACGTGACGTGCACGTGGATGATGCACTTGACTCCGGTTATCCTGGCCAAGATTGCACTGGCAAGTGCGTCGCGAGGGCGATCGCTGGTGTGCACCACCTGAATCCCGTGTTTTCGCACGTACGATACCAGCTTTGCCATGTTCCAAATCGCGGGCGCGGTGTCGATGGCCGCGCGTACGCGTGCCAAGCTGGACTTCGCGAACAGCTCAGGGCCGAGATCAATCGCGTGAATGCGTAGATCGGGAATCGCGCGAACGGCGGCAAAGGTCGGGGTTGGTTGCTCGCTCGGGCCCGGGGCACACGCCACGTGGACCTCGTGTTGCGCGCGATCCAAGTGACGCATGATGAGCGTGTGGATCCAGGTATCAGCGCCGAGGGGAGGGCGGGTCGCGGAATGAAGGAATAGGACGCGAGTCTTCACGTTTGCAGCATACAAGAGCCTGCCGGCGGTTGCTGTCCGGTGGCCCTGCAGGGGCGCGCGCCGGCCCCGCGGCCTGGCCGAGACTGTAGGCACGTCCGTTGGCACAGTCGTGAGCTGATGTTTCGTCGGTGTGCCTCACCAAGGCCGCCTGTAAGGCAATTGCTGCACGCGCTGGCGCGTGTGACTGTAGCCCCTGATGCAGCCAGCGCAGAACGCCGGAGACCAAGCACTCGGCCGTCTCGTCGCCAAGAATACCTTTTACCTGACGGTCTCGCAGGCGCTGACGATCCCGATTGCGATCTTGGTCAACGCGACCTTGGCTCGCTTTCTCGGGCCGAGCGATTTCGGTTTGCTGTATCTGGCGAGTACCCTGTGCGGCTTCGGCTTCTTGGTCGTGAATTGGGGCCACGACAGCGCCCTACCGGCCTTGATTGCGCGCGATCGTCCGCGCGCGGGCGCGTTGCTCGGCAGCAGCTTGGCGTGGCGTATTGGTTCCGCGCTGGTCGTCTACGTAGTGCTGGCGGCGGGCAGTTTGATCTTGGGCTACGGCAGCGAGTTGCAGTGGGCGCTCGGCTTGACCTTCGTCATCTCGGGCTTTGCGTCCTTGATCGGTGCTTGCAAAGACACCATTCGCGGCTTCGAGCGCACCGATATCCCCGCCTATGTGCACGTCGGTCAGCAGTTTTTGACGGCATTGGTGATCGTGCCGGCGTTGTTCTTCGGCGGCCGATTGAGGCTGTCGCTATTCGTGCAGATCCCGGTGAGTGCGGTGGTTCTAGTGCTGATCTGGCGCTCGCTGCGCACGGTCGGCATCGAGACACTCTCCGCCCGAAAGCCCGAGCTCAAGTCGCTGCTGCAGATCGGCACTCCCTTCGTATTTCTCAACTTGGCGATGGCGCTGCAGCCAAATATCGATGCCGTATTCCTGTCGAAGCTGGCGCCCTCGGAGGTAATGGGCTGGTTCGCGGTTTCGCGCCGGCTGATCGGCGTTCTGTTGTTTCCAGCGTCCGCGCTGATCGGGGCGCTCTATCCGACACTTTGCCGGTTGCACACGGAAGATCGCGACGCCTTTGCGCGAGTCAGCCGTGGAGCGTTCTCGAGCGTCGCCCTGTTGGCGGTGCCCTTCGCCGTTGGTTGCGGCCTCTACCCGGAGATTGGCGTCGCCCTGTTCAGTCGCACGTCGTTCCGTGAAGCCGAGGACAATCTACGCATTCTGTCCGTCTTTCTCTTCCTCGTGTACTTCAGCATGCCGCTCGGCACCTGTATTCTCGCGGCGGGCCGTCATCGAGCGTCGAGCATCGTCCAATGCATCTGTGTTGCGGTCAGCGCAATTCTCGATCCGATTTTGATCCCGCTGTTCCAGAAGCATTCAGGAAATGGTGGGCTGGGGCTATGCGTCGCGGCGGTGATCAGTGAGGCGCTCGTCGTCGCTTGCGGCGTCGCTCTCGCGCCACGAGGTATCTTCGATCGCAGCCTGCTGAAGTCGCTGGCGTTGGCGGTGGCGTCCGGTGGCCTGATGGCATTGGTTGCACACCTGCTCCATCCATTGCTTCCGCCACTCGTGTCCGCGCCCGCCGCGCTGGTCGTCTACGCGCTCGCCGTCTGGTGGACGGGCGCGGTGGACGAGAGCCAGGTCGCTCGAATCAAGGCGACGGTAGCCAGAAGATTTGCCCGCTGAGCCGCCCGTATTTTAGGACGGCGGATTGGCCTGAGGACAGGTAAGGCCAGTTCGGCGCCGCCTGCCGAGCGTTTTGGCGGCCACAATCCGCAACACTCGCCACGCAATGACTATAGGCAAAACCCTTTGCTCGGGTGGCTCATTGTGTGAGAGTTTTAATCACTTTGACCGCTCAAACATCGTCGACCACCTTTGATCCGTTCGCCGGTCCGAGCATCGTCGCGACCGCGCCATCCACCGAACCGCAGCGCGAGATCTGGACTGCATCGGCGCTCGGTGACGACGCGTCTTTGGCGTTCAACGAGTCCATCACGGTGCGTCTGCGTGGTCCGCTGGATCTCGACCAGTTGGAGCTGGCGCTGGGTGATCTCGTGCAGCGCCATGAGGCGCTGCGCATGACGTTGAGCGGCGACGGTTTGACCTTGTTGGTCGGCAGCGCAATCGCCCCTGCGGTCATCAGGCACGATCTGAGAGGGCTCGAGCCGCAGAAGGCCTCGGAGCGCCTGGCGGATCTCGCTCGGCAGGAAGTCGAAACCCCGTTCGACTTGCTGAACGGCCCGCTATTTCGCGTTCATTTCCTGACCGTCGCAGACAACGACCAGGCGTTGATCTTCACCGCCCATCACATCGTTTGCGACGGCTGGTCGACGGCCGTGCTGGTCAAGGACTGGGCCAGTCTCTATCAGTCGCGCCACACGGGTGAGCCGAGTCAACTCGCGCCCGCCGATTCGTTCAGCCAGTACGCACGGCTACGCTCGGAAGCCGCGCCGGGTAGCCGACAAAAGGATGAAGACTATTGGCTCGCGCAGTTCCCCGGCGAGATCCCCGTGCTCGATTTGCCGAGCGACCGCACTCGGCCCGCACGCAAGACGTACCGAGCTCAGCGTCAAGATCTCGTGCTCGACGCAGAGCTCGTCTCCGCAGTCCGCAGGGCCGGCGCAAAGTCGCGCGCCAGCCTATTTGCTACGTTATTGGCAGCATTCGAGGCGCTCGTATTCCGCTTGTCAGGCGCTTCTCCGCTCGTAATCGGCATTCCGTCCGCAGGCCAAGCCAGCGAGGGTCACGACGAGCTAGTCGGGCACTGCGTGAACATGCTGCCTCTGCGTTCAGCGCCGACGGCTGCAGAACCGTTCACGGAGTTCTTGGGCAAGGTCCGAAAGAACTTGCTCGATGCGCAAGAGCATCAGGACTTCACGTTCGGAACGCTGCTCACCAAGCTTCCCATTTTGCGCGATCCGAGCCGCTTGCCGCTCGTATCGGTGATCTTCAACGTCGATCGCGGCATGACCAGTGACGCAATCGGTTTTGCCGGTGTGCAGGCCGAGCTCAAGGGCAACCCGCGCAGTTACGAGAACTTCGACCTGTTCTTGAATGCCGTCGAAATCGACGGCCGCATCGAGCTGGAGTGCCAACACAACGCCGACCTGTTCGACGCCGAGACGGTGCGGCGCTGGCTCGCGAGCTACGGTGAGCTTCTGAGGAGCTTTGCCGAACGTCCCGACGCGAGCCTCGGTGAGCTGTCGATCGCGACCGAGGCCGAACGCGCGCAGCTGGCGGCGTGGAACGCCACTGACGCAGTGTTTTCGCGTACCAGCTGCGTGCATGACTTGGTGGAGGCGCGGGTACACCAGAATCCCAGCGCCATTGCCTGCGAGTTCGCTGGCTCGAGCCTCAGCTTCGGTGACCTCGAAGCACGGGCGAACAATGTCGCGCGCAAGCTGCGTGAGCTGGGCGTCCAGCGTGGGGCGCTGGTCGGCGTGTGCCTCGATCGCGGGCTGGATTTGCTGGTTGCGCTCTTGGGTGTGTTGAAGGCGGGCGCAGGCTACGTACCGCTCGATCCCGACTATCCCCGCGAGCGCCTGGCGTTCATGGCCGAAGATTCGAAGATGTTGGTGCTGATCACACACAGCACGCTCGAGAAAGAGCTGGCCTTCGGCGTCTCGAAAGTGCTGTGCCTGGATCTGGAACGCGACGCGCTGGCGGCGTTGGGCGGGGCACCCCTGGCGAAAGACGAAGCCAGCGCCGATCCGGAAAGCATCGCCTACGTCATCTACACGTCGGGCTCCACGGGCAAACCCAAGGGTGTGCTGGTGCCGCATCGTGCCGTCGTGAACTTGCTGGGCAGCGTGGCCAAACGGCCCGGGCTGAGCGCGCGAGACGTCGTGCTGGCGATCACCACGTTGTCCTTCGACATCGCGGTCTCCGAGATTTGGCTGCCACTCGTGGTGGGCGCCAAGATCGCGCTCGTCTCTCGCGATGTCGCCGCGGACGGAGCGCTGCTGCGCGAGGTTTGCGAACGCTCGCAGGTGACGTTCATCGACGCCACCCCCGCGACCTATCGCTTACTGCTCGCGGCCGGTTGGCGCGGCGGGAGCGGCCTGACCTTGATCTGCACCGGCGAAGCGATGCCCAAAGATCTAGCGCTCGAGCTGCCGCGCATGGCGCGCGCAGTCTGGAACGGCTACGGACCGACCGAGACCACGGTCTGGTCCACGTTTTGGCAGGTGCCAGCGCAGACCGAGCGTGTGCTCATCGGTCGCCCCGTCGACAACACGCGCATCTACGTGCTCGATCCGCAAATGCGTCCAGCCCCACTCGGCGCCTTGGGTGAGCTGTTCATTGCCGGTGACGGCGTGACACACGGCTACCTCAATCGCCCAGAGCTGACGCGCGAGAAGTTCGTCTCCGATCCGTTCGATGTGCCGGGTCGGATGATGTACCGAACCGGTGACGTCGGTCGCTACCTCAACAACGGCGACATCGAGTGCCTGGGTAGAAACGACAATCAGGTCAAACTACGCGGCTTTCGCATCGAGCTCGGTGAGATCGAAGATGCGCTCGGTCAGCACGAACGCGTCGCCGCGGCGGCCGTTGTTTTGCGTGAGGATCGTCCAGGGGATGCGCGCCTCGTGGGTTACATCGTGGCAGGGCCCGGCGGAGCGCCCCCTGCCAGCGAGCTGCGCGCACACCTCAAGCGCAGCCTGCCGGATTACATGGTCCCGTCGCTGTTCGTGACGATGGAACGCATGCCGCTGACGCCGAGCGGCAAGATCGACCGACGCGCGCTGCCCGTGCCGGGTGCCCCGGATCCGGGCGAGCAGAGTGAGTTCTTCGCGCCGCGGAGCGAAACCGAGGTCCTACTCGCCGGGCTCTGGGCCACCGCGCTCAACGTTGCGCGGGTCAGCATCCACGACGATTTCTTCGCGCTCGGCGGCCACTCCCTGCTCGCCTCGCAGATCCTGGCTCGTTTGCGGCGCGAGCACGGCATCGAGTTTTCGTTCCGGAAGTTCTTCGAGGCGCCCACCATCGCTCGTCTCGCCGAGCTGATCGACGGCGTGCCGGTCGCGGAGCGCGTTTCAGTCAAGGCGATTCAGCGGCGCCCCGAGGGCACCGAGCTGCCGCTGTCATTGGCGCAAGAGCGGCTCTGGCTCTTGGAAGAGATGCACCCGGCGCAGCGGCTGGTGCACAACTTGCCGGCGGCCTGGCGCTTCAAAGGCCCGCTCGACCGCGCGCTCCTGCAGCGCAGCTTGGACGAGATCGCGGCTCGTCATGAAACGTTGCGCATGACCCTGGCGATCGAAGGCAACCGCGCGAGCCAGAAGATTGCCGACCGTGTCGCCTTGGAAATCGCGTATGTCGACCTGCGTGCTCTGCCCCAAGAGCAGAAGACGCGGGCAATGCATGAGCAGATCAGCGCGCTGTCGGCCGAGCTCTTCGACCTCGAGCGCGGCCCGCTGTTTCGCTCCACCCTGTTCGCGCTGCGTGATGACGAACACGTTTACTATACCCTGCGTCACAACATCATTTGGGACGGCTGGTCCTTCGACGTTTTCCTGCAGGAGTTGTGCACGATCTACGGCGCGCTTTCGCGCGGTGAGCCGGCGCGGCCGCCCGAGCTGCCGGTCAGCTACGGAGACTACGTGCTCTGGCAGCGTGACTGGGTCAAAGGTCCAGAGCTGGCAAAGCAGGTCGCGTTTTGGCAAAAGTCGCTGGAGGGTGAGGTCGCGGATCTGGAGCTGCCCTTCGACCGTTTGCGGCCGGCTCAGACGACCTACGCGGGCGCCAACATGGCGCTCGCGCTCACTCGCGAAGACGCTGATGCGCTCACGGCCGTGGCGCACTCGGCGAATACCACGCTGTTCAACGTGTTGTTCGCCGCTTACTGCGTGTTGCTCAGTCGCTATAGCGGCCAATCCGAGGTCGTCGTTGGCACTCCGGTACGCGCTAGGAATCTGCCCGAGGTCGAGAATCTGATCGGGCCGTTCATCAACGCGGTCGTGCTGCGGAGCAAGCTCGCCCCCAATCGTCCGTTCCTCGAGTATCTGGCTGACGTCCGCGATTTGACTCTGGACGCGTTCAGTCATCAGGAGATGCCGCTCGAGCTGTTGGGCACGCGTCCGCCGATCGTGCGCGCGTTCTTCTCCTACCAGGACGCGCGCTCGCGCCCCATGCAACTGGGCACGGCGCAGGTCACGCAGATCGACGTCGAGCCGCCAGCGGCCGCCAACGATCTGATGCTGTGGATGATGGACCGGCCTAATTCGCTTTTAGCCGTCGCCAACTTCAACACCGAGATTTTCGAGACCGCAACGGTTGCCCGGATCTTGCGCAGCTTCGTGACGTTGCTTCGTGACATTGCCGTTCATCCCAAGGCCGAGCTCGGACGCTTGTCGATCTTGTCGGAGGAGGATCGCGAGGCTTCCGATCCCCCGACCAGCGCGGCCATCCGTTCGCTGGGTTTCGCACATGAGGCCCTGCTCGCGGCCGCGGGCGAGCTACCGGATGCGATCGCGTTCGAGCTCGACGGGAGCTCGCTCAGTTACGGAAAGCTGCTGGCGCGCGCCAGCGCTTGGGCAAGTGTGCTCCGCCAGCGTGTCGAGCCGACGAGCGTTGTCGCGCTTGCCTTGCCTCGCTCGCTGGAGTTGATCTGCGGCATCTTCGCGACGTTCATGGCTGGCTTGACGGTCATGGTGCTCGATCCGCGCGCACCAGTGAGCTATACGCGTCGGCTAGTCCGCGCCGGCGCGCCCGCACTGATCGTAACGAACGATGGGCAGGGCCCCGACTTCGCCGATGGCGTTGCGCAGATCCTGCCGTTCGCCCAGCTCGATGCCATCGATTCGGCCAACATCGCGCCGCCGACGGCCAATCGAGCGTGGCACGCTGCGTGGCTCGGTGTGCGTTTCGACGGCAAGGGCGAGCCGGTGCTCAGCCGTTTGACGAGTTCGGATCTATCGGGGCGAGCGCGGGCGCTTGCCGAGCAAATGGGTCCTTCGCCGAACCTGGTGCTGTCGGTCGAGCCGTTCAGCGAGTCGCTCGCCTTGGAGCTGGTCGTGAGCTGCCTACTGCGCGCGAGATGCACGCTGACCTCTTCGGACACTCCCGCTGATGAAGCGCTCTCCAATCTCGGCCAAGGCACTTCGGCCGCGATTGCGCCAGTCTCGGCCTGGGCGAATTTCGTTACCGGTCGAAAGGTGCCCTCAACCAGCCTGACGGCCGTGGTCTACGGCGGCGCTTCGTCTGGTCTACTCGAACGGTTGCTACCCTTGGTTGGTCGAGTGATCACCGTGAACGTGAGCTCGTCCTTGGCCGCGATGTTCTTGCACGCGCCGATCTCGGCGCACGAGGCGTCGGTGCTCGGTCGCCCTTGCAACGGACAGACCGTAGACGTGGTGGATGGCGCTGGTGCTCAACAACCGATTGGCGTTCCCGGACGCCTCGTGCTGAAAACCCGTTCGGGCGGCGATCTCGACCTCGATCTGCTGGGGCGACGACGTGCAGATGGCACCTTCGCCTCGGTCGGCAGGGACTTGAAGACCGCGCTCGTGTCCGGCGGGCGCTTCGAACTGTCGGAAGTGGCCAATGCGCTCGGGCATCACAAAGCCGTGAGCCGTGCCATCGCGCGCCTCGAGCTCGAGGAGGGGGGGGCGCCGCGCTTGGTCGCGTTCTTTGCCCACGTGCCGGGGCAATCCTTCACCGATACCGAGCTTCGCCAGCAACTGCGCGTGCTGCTGCCCGAATTCATGGTGCCGCAGGTGTTCATCGAGCTCCAGTCGCTGCCGATCACCGCGGACGGCGCCGTCGATCACGACAAGCTCCCCGCGCCCTTCGGCTCGGACCGTGCGATCGAGTTCCTGGCTCCGCGTTCCACGATGGAGCGCCGTCTGGCCGAGATCTTTTCGGAAGCACTCAAAGTCCCGAAGGTCGGCGTGTACGACAATTTCTTCGACCTCGGCGGGCATTCGCTGCTCTGCTTTCGCGTCATCGAACGCATCGAGCGCGAGCTGGGCAAGCGGCTCAGTCCGCGCACCTTGCTGCTCAATTCACTGGAGCAAGTCGCGAAGGAGCTGGACGGAGGCGCGCAAAAATCCGCACCCGCGGCCCCGCCGACACCACGACCCGCAGAGGAACCGCGCGCTCAAGGCGGACTCTTCAAGCGTCTGCAGGGGTTGCTCAAGCGTTAGAGTAGCCGAGAGAAGAACGCGACCAGCGCGGCCGGGTACGCGCTGGGTGCGGCTTCGGTATAGTTGCCGTGTCCGGCCCCAGGAACGTCGAGAAATTCTTTCGGGTCACGAGCTGCGCCGAACAACGCGTTTGCGATCCAAGGCGGCACGAGCTGGTCTTCGCTACCACTGATGATCAACACGGCTCGGGGCGCGATGTCCTTGATTATCTGCTCCGGCACGAGCTCGCCCAGCTTCATTCCGCCGACGCGCACGCCGAGCAAGGCTGGCCACTGTGAGAGCGCGCCCCAACGGCGATATTCCCACTTGGTATGCGCCACCGGATCGTGCGGCGTGCCGGCCAGCGCAACGACTTCGAGCCGCGGATCGCGCGCGGCGCTCTGAGCGAGGATGTAGCCGCCCATCGAGAAGCCAAACGCGCCGATCCGGCCCGGGTCGATCGACGGTTGCGTGGTCAGCCAATCGATCGCGCCCGCCAAGGCCTGGCGCTCCGGTTCGCCCCAGCGGATCAGCCCGTCACTCTGCCCGTGTCCGGGCCAATCGAAGGCCAGCACGCCGAAGCCGGCCTCGTGCAGGATTCGCGCTTCATCCGCGAGGTCGCTGCGCTCACCGCCTGCGCCGTGCGTGAGAATCACCGCCGCACCGTTGCTCGACGGCGCAAACACTCCGCGCAGTTGATTGCCCTCTCTCGACTCGAACGAGACGTCAGTGAGCCGCGGAATTGCGAACCCGGCGCAGCTCAGGCGCGGTGCGCGGCGTGTTGGAACGAAGCCACGACGTTCCGCCCGAAAGGAGCGAAACGCAATCCAGGCCGGCCAGACCGGGAACAGCGCGGCGGCCACGATGAGCGCGCCGCGCCGAATACCCGCTGAGCTCATGCCCGGAACAGCCTGCGTCCAAACGCGGCTGAATCAGTTGTTTTCGAGTTGGACGTACTGGCCGGGGCTGGTGGGGTTCGGTACGAACCAGGCCGGATTACCCGAAGGGTCCCGACCCAAACGTGCCCCGGGGGCTGGCGGGGTGTTCGGATCGAGCCCCGAAGAGCTCACGCGCTTGGTCTGGCGCTCGGGCAGGAAACCGGCGTCTTGCATCTCGAGCACGCTGTCTTTGAACGCTTTGGTGATGTGCGCAAAATCCGACTCCGAGTGGGCCGTGGTGAAGAAGCACGGGAAGCCATCCCAGATGTGCACGCCGCGATCGCGCATCATGTAAAACAGTAGATCGCCGTAGTGCTGATCGCTGGTGTACGTCGTGCGCCACAATGAGGCTACGCTCTTGAGCTCGATCGGTGCTTCCACCGACTTGGCGAAGGCATTGAGCTCTGCAACGAACTGCGCGGTGCGCTCGTTCAGCTTTCGTTGCAGGTCGGGGCCTTCGGTCTTGAGGTGCGTGAGTACGGCTTTGGCAGCAGCGAGCGCCAACGGATGGCGGACGAAGGTGCCGGCGAAGTAGGTTACGCCGATCGGGGGAGTCGAGGCGTCGCCGAACTCCCAGAAGCCGCCATCCAGTGCGTCCATGAAGCGCTGCTTGCCGGCGATCACGCCGATTGGCAGACCGCCGCCCACGACCTTGCCGTACGACGCGAGATCCGCCTGAAAGCCGAAGTACTCTTGCGCGCCGCCCGGAGCGAGCCGGAACCCGGTCACCACTTCGTCGAAGATATAGACGATGCCGGCCTTTTCGGTGAGCTCACGGACTTCGGTCAAGAACTCGCGCGGGCGAAAATCCGGGCGACGGCTTTGAATCGGTTCCACCATGATCGCGGCCAGATCATCGGCGTGTGACTTCAAGATTTCGAGTGTCTCGGGCGTGCCGTAGTCGAGCACCAGTACGTTGTTCGATGTCGATGGCATGATCCCGGGAGCGGCAGGAATGGAACGCAACTTCTTCGTGCCGCGCACTACGACTTCGTCGAAAATGCCGTGATAGGAACCGGTCATGATCGCGATCGTGCTCTTGCCGGTCACGGTGCGTGCAATGCGCATGCAGCCCATCACTGCCTCTGAGCCGGTGTTGCAGAAGGCTGCGCGATCGAACTTCGTGAACTCGCACATCAGCTTGGCGACTTCGGCCTGCAGCGGGTGCTGAGGGCCGATCTCGTGGCCGCGGTGCAATTGGGCTTCGATAGCGCGAGTGACGAACTCCGGCTGCCAGCCGAACAGGTTGAGACCGAAGCCGTTCAGCGCGTCGACGTACTCGTTGCCGTCGAGGTCCCACAGCTTCGAGCCCGCCGAGCGATCGACGACGATCGGATAAACGAGCTCTTTCACCGCGGGCTTGAAGCCCGTAACCGAACGCGGGTCTGCGACCAGTTTGCGGTTGTCTTGGGTAAACTGTTTCGAGCTCTTGGTGCGGGCGTTGTAGCGTCGAGTAAACGCTTCGAGCTTGGCCTTTTGCTTCGGCGTCAGCTCTTCGGTCTTCGTGGTGTGGATGCGTGCGATCGCACCGAACGCCTTCTTGACGTCGTATTTCGCCATGCCGTTTGGCTCGGAGGCGGGGGGAAGGTCGTCGCTCGCAGCGGTCTTCGGGGTCGCTTGGGCGGCGGGGGCAGCCGCTCGTGCGGCGACCGGCGCCGGAGGCGCGGCGGCTGGGGCTGGCGACGCGCTGACCTGCGCCTGCGCAGCGACCTGCGCCGGAGGCGCTGCCACCTGCATTGCGCCTGCTGGAACGCCGGCGAGCAAGGCCAGTTGTTGCGCCATGATCTGCAGCTGCTGATCGATCAACGTTTTTAGCACTGGCGCTACGCCTGCTGCTGCGCCCGCGGCGAACGCAACTGGCGCGGCCGGGGCATAGACTGGCGCGGCCGGGGCGTAGACTGGCGCGGCTGCAACCGGAGCGGTCTGCGCCGGTGCCGCCGTGGCAGCCGGAGTCGGCGTCGCTGCTGCGGCGGGCGCAGTGGCGAGATCGGGACGTAGCGCTTCGATCCGTTCGGCCAAGCTGTCCATGGTTGAATAGTCCTCCTGCAATTCACGGAAAGTGATTTTCACGCTGAATTTCCGCTGCACGGTCAGCGCGAACTGCGTCAGAAAAAGCGAGTCCAGACCCAGCTCCACGAACGGGACATCCGCATCCGTGGCGGCGATTTCGAGGCCTGAAGTCTCCTCCAAGGCTTCGCACAGAGAGGTGACGAGTTGGATTCGGTTGGTATTGGTCATGGCGTTTGTCGTGGGTGCGTCCGGGACGTTCGGTAGGGGTTCGTGCGGAGCTGCGATCGGGGCGGGCCGAAGCTCCGGCGCTGGCAGAGTGGGCGGAGTCGGCTCTGCGAACGCAGGGGCCTGCTCTGGTGTGATTGACGAGGTGAGCGGCGGCGCGACGCTGCGCGCGCGATCGATCCAATAGCGCTTGCGATCGAAGGCATACGTCGGCAGCGCGATGCGCGCTCGATCGCTGCCGTGAACCGCGCTCGCATCGAGCGCGGCGCCGACGCACCACAGCTCGCCCACCGCGCGCCGGAAAGCGTCGGCATTGCCCGGCGAGCGATCACCCAAGCTGGAGAAAACGCGGCCACGGGCGCGCTCGCCGAGCTGCTGACGAGCCAGGGTCGCGAGGCTCTGCCGCGGACCGACTTCCAGGATCATCGCCTTCGACGTCGCGGCGGCGGTCGCGAGTGCAGTGCGGAAGCGCACGGCGACACGAAGTTGTCGGGCCCAATACGTCGGGTCCGTTGCTTGCTCGTCCGTGAGCCATTCTCCAGTCACCGTTGACGCGATCGGAATGCGCGGGCGGGCTAGCGGAACCTCGCGCAACAAAGCCAAAAATGGCTCCACCACGGGTTCCATCATCGGAGAGTGGAAGGCGTGTGAGGTGCGCAGTGCGCGGCACGCGAAGCCCTCGGCTTCGAGTCGCTTGCCGAGTTCGTCGATTTCCTCGCTCGGGCCGGCGACCACGCACAACAGCGGCGCGTTGTCCGAGGCCAGCGCGAGGCCCCCGGTGAGCCGCTTCTCGAGCTCGGCGGCGGGCATCCGCACGGACAACATGGATCCGCGCGGCTGCTCTTGCATGCGCCGTCCGCGCTCGGCAACCAGGCGCAGCGCGTTGTCGAGCGGCATCACCGAAGCGAGCACGGCGCATACGAACTCCCCGACGCTGTGCCCCACCAATGCCGCGGGCTTCACGCCGAAGTCTTGCCACAGCTTGGCGAGCGCATACTCGATGATGAACAGCGCGGGCTGGGCGAGCGAAGTTTGGCTCAGCTCTGCTTCGCTGTCGTCGGAGCTCTCGAGGGAGAACACCAGGCGCCGCAATGCCGCGCTCGTTTGCTCACTGAGCTGCGCCAGGCAGTAATCGACGGTGGCCCGAAATTCGGAGTATTCCCGATACAGCTCCGCGGCCATGCCGGTGTGTTGCGAGCCTTGGCCCGGGAAGACGAAGGTGAACTCCGGTGTGGCCTCCGAACGAGACGGCGCTTTGCCGCTGCTTTCCCGGAGCGCGACCGCCGCGCTCGCGGCGTCTTTGGCGAGCACGGCGCGCCGAAGCGCAAACTCACGCCGGCCTGCGTGCAGGGTGAACGCGGCGTCTGCCAAGTCCGTCGTAGGCTGACGCTCGAGGTGTTCGGCCAGTAGACGAGCGCCATTGGCCAGCGCGGACTCGGAACGCGCAGACAAGAGCAAGAGCTCCCCACTGTGCTGGCTCGGGTGATGGGCTCGCTTGGGCGGTTCTTCGATCACCACGTGGGCGTTGGTGCCACCGACTCCGAACGAGCTCACACCCGCCAAACGGCGCGTGTCGCTCGCGGGCCAGGGCGTGCTCTGCGCCACGACGTGAAATGGACCCGAAGCGAAATCGATCTTGGGGTTCGGGCTCTCGAAGTGGGCCGTGGCCGGGATCAGCTCATGAGTGAGCGCGAGCGCGGTCTTGATCACGCCGGTCGCGCCGGCCGCGATCACCAAGTGCCCCACGTTGCTCTTGACCGAGCCGATCGCGCACGAGGTCGGAACGCGCGAGCCGCGGCTGAAGGCCAGATTGAGCGCCTCGACCTCGATCGGATCGCCGAGCGGCGTGGCCGTGCCGTGCGTCTCGACGTAGCCTATCTCGTGCGGCTCGACGCCGGCATCGAGGTGCGCGCGCGTGATCACGTCTGCCTGGCCGTCGATGCTCGGCGCGGTAAAGCTCGATTTGCCGCCGCCATCGTTGTTGACCGCCGCCCCGCGAATCACCCCGTACACGAGATCGCGGTCGCGTACCGCGTCTTCGAGGCGCTTCAAGACGACCATCGCCACGCCGTCGCTGAACACCGTGCCGTTGGCTTTCGCGTCGAACGAGCGCGTCCGGCCGTCGGACGACAGCATGGCGCCTTCCTGGTACAGGTAGCCGCTCTTCACCGGCACCGTGATCGATGCGCCGCCCGCGAGTGCCAAGTCACACTGTCCGAGTTGTAGGCTCTGTACGGCTTGCGCGATCGTGACCAGGGACGTGGAGCAAGCGGTGTGGATGCTGAGCGCCGGACCCTTGAAATCCAAACGATGGGCCAGGCGGGTCGCTACGTAGTCCTTCTCGTTGGCGATCATCACTTGAAAAGCGCCCAGCTCCGCGATCAGATCCGGTCGCGTGACGACGTTCTCGGAGTAGTACGAGTCATTGTACTTTCCGGCGAAGACGCCGATCGCGCCCGACACCTTTTCGGGCACGTAACCGGCGGATTCGAGCGCCTCCCAGCTGACCTCGAAAAGCACGCGCTGTTGCGGATCCATGAGCGCAGCTTCCTTGGGCGTGATGCCGAAAAACGCGGGCTCGAATTGGTCTACGTTTTCGAGCACACCGCGCGCGCGTACGTAACGCGGATCGCTCGCGAGCTCGGGCGGTACGTCCGGATCGAGCTCGGCCTGGGTGAAGTGCGACGTGGAGTCGACGCCGGCACACAGGTTCTCCCAGAGCTGCGCGACGTTTGCGGCACCGGGGAAGCGACCGGCCATGCCGATGATGGCGACGCCGCCCTTGCTGTGCTGTGCACGCTGAGCGGGGCCGGCGCTGCGCCCCTGCTGGGGGCGCTCCAGATACGCAGCTAGGCTCTCCGCGGTCGGGTATTGGAAGATGCGTACGACGGGAATGTCCAGCCCGTGCTGGTCACGCAGCTGCGCGACCGCGCGAACGACGAGCAGCGACGTGGCGCCGAGATCGAACACGTTGTCGAGCACGCCGACCTTGTCGATACCGAGCAAGCGGCCGAAGGTATCGAGTAGCTTCTGCTGGAGCGGCGTCTGCGCTGGTCGATACTCCACGTCCAGCTCGGGGCGGTCGTGAGATGGCTCGGGGAGCGCGCGATAGTCCACCTTGCCGTTGGCGGTGACGGGGATGCCCGCGACCCAAACGAAGGCCGCGGGGACCATGTATTCGGGCAGCGCCTTCTCGAGTTGGGCGCGGATTTCCGAGGGCTTGGGCGCGGTGTATCCGGCGGCCAGCACCGCGTAGGCGACCAAGCGCTTTGCCGCACCCTCACCACGCGCGACGACCACGCCGTGTTTCCACCAAGGCAGTTGGCTCAACGCAGCTTCGATTTCCCCGAGCTCGATACGAAAGCCGCGGATCTTGACCTGCTGATCGGAGCGACCCACGTAATCTACCGTGCCGTCGTCGAGAAATCGGACGAGGTCTCCGGTGCGATACACCTGTTCGCCCGGGCGGAACGGATCATCCACGAAGCGCTCGCGCGTCAGCGCTTCGTTTCCGAGGTAGCCACGGGCCACCCCATGACCGCCGATGTAGAGCTCCCCGACCGTGCCCGGAGCAACGGGCTTCCGCGCCTCGTCCAGCACGTACAAACGCGTGCGCCGGATGGCCTTACCGATTGGAATCGCGGTCAGGCTCTCGGGGAGCTCGCGCGGGATGCGATAACAGGTGGCGAAGGTCGTGGTCTCGGTCGGCCCATAGCCGTTGATCAGCTGCGTGTTCGGCAGGCTGCGCAGCGCACGACGAATGTGCGGTACGCTGAGTGTTTCGCCGCCCGTGAGCAGCTCGGAGAGACCGCGCAGCGCTTGGTCGTCTTCGTCCAGAACGGTGTTGAACAGCGCGGCGGTGAGCCACATCGTGGTCGCGCCGAAGCGTTCGATCGATTGCTTCAAGCCACGCGCGGTGGGGACGCGCTCCGGATGCACCGCGAGCTTGCCACCATTGAGTAGCGCGCCCCAGATTTCGAACGTGGAGGCGTCGAACGCAACCGGCGCCGCTTGCAAGATGGTGACGCTGGGATCGAGCTTGGAAAAACCGGCGCGGTGCACGAGCCGGTCAATCGCGCGGTGCGGCACCGCGACGCCTTTGGGTTTGCCCGTCGAGCCCGACGTGTACAACACATAGGCCAGGTGTTGGTTCGTCGCCGCGCAAGTGACCGAAGCATTGCTCTCGGCCTCCAGGTCGGGCGCGGATACGTCTAGCGTGGCGCCTTCGAAGGTGGGCAGATCACCGAGCAATGCCCCGCGAGTGACCAAGATGTTCGCACCCGCGTCTTGCACTAGGAAGCGGATCCGCGCTTCCCCGTACGAGGGCTCGATCGGCAAATAGGCACCGCCGGCCTTGAGGATGCCGAGCAGCGCGATGATCAGCTCGGGGGAGCGCTCCAAATACAAAGCGACTCGGGTATCGGGCACGACACCCAGGCCTTGCAAACGTCGCGCGACGCGATTCGAACGCAGATCCAGCTCACGATAGCTGAGCGTGCGATCCTCCGAGAGTACCGCGATGGCCTCGGGGTTTTGCGCAACCGCGAGCTGAAAGCGCTCCGGTACCGTCAGCTCGACGGAGTCTTCGTCGGCTGCGGCGTTCCACGACACGATGACGCGCGCGAAATCAGACTCACTCAAGTCGCTCATGAATGCCTCCCGCGAAGCCAGACCAATGTCTCTACGCGCTCTGGGCCCAGCACATAACACCCGGAAACTTCCGTACCGGCCGCTAGCTCACCCGTGAAAGACCTGCCCAGCGAAAGCCAAATCTTGCCCGCGCGGGGAGTGAGCGGCTCCACGCGCAGCAAACGTGCGTCTGCGAACTCGATGAACTCGTCCGCGATCGGGTTCAGGCACTTGTACAGACTCTCCTTGATCGAGAAGCCCAGCGATACCCGGCTCGCCCTGGAAAGTACGGGAAATATCTGCGCTAAGAGCTCGAGCTCTGCCGAGCAGAGGATGTGGCCCATGACCTCCGCGGCCTGAGCTTCCGAGAGCCACTCTTCGACGTCGATGCCCAAGCCACGATAGTTGTCGCTGGTCGAGGCTACTGCGACGGCCACACCGGCACCGTGGCTGATTGAACCGACGAAGCCCGTTGGCCAGCGAGGTGCGCCGCTCGGCTCACGCAGCACCGGCTCGACGCAACCCAAGCGCGCCAGGGCGAGCGCCGATGCGTGTCGGCCAGCGGCGAACTCGGCGCGCCGCTTGGGCACGGCACGTGCGGACAAGCTCGGCTCGCCGAGCACCTCGAGCACGGTGAGAGGGCTGCCCAACGCCAAACAGGCAAGCTCGATATCGGCGGCGGCTTCGAGCTGCAGGCCCAACCCGACCTCAGGCAGCAGCGCCCGGCAGAGTGAGCCCGCAGACTCTACTCGCGCCGCCGATGGCGACATCAGCGTTCTGCCCTCGGACTCGGCTCCGCTTGCATGCGACTGGAAGGCGGTGCGCTCGCCGAGATTCTCCGGTCACCGGTCACGAAGTACTTGCGCAGGAAGAAGCCGATGCGCTGAATCACGCGCCGACGATCCTCTTCGAGAAAGAAGGTGTGATCCGCGTCGGGATAGAAGTCGAGCTCGACTCGGTTGGATCCGGCGCGTTCATCGATCATCTCGTAGAACTGCTCCTTGTAAGCGTAGTCCGTATCGCCACCCACGTAGATGAGTAACAGCGCCGCGCCGCGGGCCACCAGCGCCGCAATGTCCGATTGTAGCTTTTTCGGCGACGGGTAGTCACGCACATACACCCGTTCTCGGTCTTGAGAGGCTTCCGCGGCCGCCTCCCAATCACCGAGCACCCTCATCCGAACCAGGCGCTCCCAGCGATTGCGATTCAGGAAACGCAGGGGATACCTGAGGTAGAAGCCTTTGGTTCTGAAGCCATAGCCCTCGAGGTGGATCACCCCGACGACCCGGGGATCACTGACCCCGACCGCGTGCGCTGCATCCACGCTGGAGCAGAAGCCGATTGGCACGAAGGTTTGGAATTGACGCTGCTTCGTGAGCGCCGTCATCGCTTCACGAACGTCAGCCACGGCGCGTTCCGGGTCGGGGCGTGTGTCGTCCCGACTCACTTCGCTGTCGCCCAAGCCGGAGATATCGAAGCGCAAGCTGGTGAAGCCGAGCGCAGCCAGGGAACGGGTGAGAGTCACGAAGAATCGGTGTGGGCCGATGTGGTGATGCAGCCCCACGTTCCAAGTCAGAATGGCAGGCGCGTTCTCGATCCGCCGACCGCGCGGCTCGACGAGGATCCCCTGCAGTGCTCCCGACGGTCCAAAAGAGAAAATCTTTTCGGTGTATGTCACCCGACCAAACTCCCGCGCAGTTCTCGCGCCAACTCCAGCAGCACGGCGTTCGACAGCATCGGTCGCTCTCGCAAGCGACGCCCGGCAGCCTCTTCGGGTTCTTGTACGGTACGCAGTTCCGTCGGCACACCTGAACGTTCGTACCAGTCGCGAAGCGCGCGGTGCTCGGCGCGCTCATCGGAGCTCAACATCACCGCGCGCTTGGCCTTGATCGGCGCGCCCGCGGTCAGGTCGATCGCTTCGGTGCTCGCCCGCACTTCTGCGGTGAACGGAAAACCAAGCAACTCATCGCGGCGGCCGCGGGTGCGATCGGCGTGCAGCAGCACCAGATTGCGCCTTTCGTCGAGGGTTTCGAGCTCTTTGACGTAAGCGTCGCCGTGGATCACTGGTTCCCAGAGTACCAGTTGTCGTGCCGCGAACCCTTCCGAGCAAGCCATGGCAGCACAAGCCGCACCCAGGCGCAGGCCGACCAGGGATACTTCGCGTGCCCGGGACAGATCTCGCAGTTCACGAATCGCGGTGTGGACGTCGGCCACCGCCGACGCGGGTGTGGTCACGTCGCTCTCGCCGTCGGAATCCCCCGTGCCGAAGTAGTCGAAGCGCAGCACATGATGGCCCTCGCGCGACAACGACGTGGCCAGCCGCCGGAACATCCAGTGGGCCGCATTGTACTCCTGCATCCCCGGGTAACACAGTAGCACGGCATGCCGGCTGGACTTGGCGGGCGGATGATACACCCCGTAGAGTCGGCGTTCTGCTTCGCCAAAAAAGAGAGGTTTCATCGTCGAAACTTCCGGTGGTCGCTGTCGGCGCCGACACGAAATCGACGATCGCGCAGTCCCCGTCGCCCCGCAAGCTACATGGAGCCCGCTTGACTGAATGACCAGCGACTCCGCGTCTCCCAGGCACGAGATTTGTTACAATAAGTACGGGCCCTACGCCCAACCAATTTAGCTTCATACTCCTCCCTGCTCTTAGAGTGAAGAGGATTGGGGCCTCATGCTCGGCGAGCGCCGCAATGAGCCTGAAAACAGCTTGCGCTCGTCCCCCACGAGCTTCCAACACGCGCTTCGTACACGGGCGTCCGGACATCGGCAGCAGCGCCCTCCGCCAACGACAGCCTACCCAAGTATTTGTGAGGCTTTGAGTAGGCGATGTGTCGCCAAGTGTCGGCCTGTGAAATGTACAGCTTTCCCGGAATCGAACGCAGCGGCGTGAGGGTTTCTGCGCCGAGTCATGCCTTCAGCCAACCTCACGCAGCCTCTGCTTCGCTGCCGTTCGAGGGCGCGTGCTAGCGCGCGCGTTGCGCCCTACGACTTGCCATACAGCAGTCTTCGGGCGCGAACGGGCTCAGCAAGGAGCCCTCCAAATCCTAGGGCGTACCCGGCTGCGTGTAAGCGCTCTAGGCGGCCGAGCGGCTGGTCGCTCCGCGGCTCGCCCGACCGATTCGAGACGGGTCGCTTGCAGATCCGTCCCTGAAAGCGCTGCATGTTAGGGTTCGTACCCGATGAATCACGTGCCGACGCTGCGTCAGTTGGTTCAACGTTCGAAGGCGGCGTTCAAATACGTCGTTGATCTCGAGTACAACCGACGGTTCGAGCGCTGGCCCGGATCCTATCGAGGGGTCTTCGACTCGTTCGCCGAAGCGCGAGCGTCCTCGCCGAACGACAAGGTCGGCTTCGATCACGCGGAACTCGCCAACTTGTACGACTTCAGAATCGGCAAGGTATTCCCGAGCGACTACCCGGTGTTGTTTTGGCTAGCGCGCGTGTTGCCCGAGGTTCGCTCGGTGTTCGATTGGGGCGGACACGTCGGCGTGTCCTATTACTCCTACGCGAAGTACCTGAACTTCTCGGATCAGCTCCGCTGGCGCGTCGGCGATGTCCCTCAAATAATCAAGGCCGGTGCGGAGCTGGCTCGCGCTCGCGGGGCCACGGCCCTGAGCTTCACGCAAGACATCGCCGACGCGGACGGCTTCGATTTTCTGCTGGTCAACGGCGTACTGCAGTACATCGAAAAACCTTTCTCCGAGTCGCTGGGCGCTTTGCGCGAGCGGCCCCCGCACGTACTGGTCAACAAGGTGCCTCTGTACGACGGTCCCGCGTTCGTCACCCTCGAAAATACGGTTCATTCGTACAATCCGTATCGCATTGGCAACCGCGCTGCGTTCGTCGATTCGGTCGTATCGCTGGGATACTCGCTGGTCGACGAGTGGCAAACCCCGGACGTCACTTGCCACATTCCGCTCCACCGCGAACGTTCGATCCCGGCTTATTCGGGCTTCTACTTTCGCCGCGATTGAGCGCGGCGAACCCAGACCGCCATCCTCTACGCGGTGGCGGATTCGCTCGTCTTCAGCTGCTCGAGCTGCACCGCGGGAACGCCGCCCACCCTGGTTTGCGGAGCGACGTCTTTGTTGACGACCGCACCGGCATCCACGATTGCGCCCTCGCCGATCGTCACGCCGGACAAGATGATGCAGCGGGGGCCGAGCCACGCCCCATCGCCGATGTTCACCGGTGCACGCACTACCGGCCCCGCGCGGTGCTCGCGAATGTCGAGCTCGTGTGTACTCGTGAGGATCATTACACCGGGGCTCAGCGTGACCCGGTCGCCAATCGTGATCCGCTCCTCCAAATCGAACACGCAATCGGCTTCGACGATGCAGTTCGCTCCGACGACTAGATTGGAAAAGAGCGTCCGCTGCCCGTTGATTTTGGGGGCCGAAGCGATTCGAGTTCCCGGGCCAACACGAAAGCCTGCGACACGAAAGAGCTCGGCGCGAGCGCTTTGCGCGCGATGCTTCGGTAACAAGTTCAACGCCAGATGCAGCGCCATGAGCTGAGGGTGAATACCGCTCGTCTCTTCATGCACCAAAGTCAGGAACTTTTGCCAACCGGTGGGTTTGGGGATCGATCTAGACACCGAGCGTCTCCTTGAAACAGGCAGAGAGAACGGCTGACACGCCGCCCGGAAGGGACGCCGAGGGCAATTGCTTGCTTGCCCCGTGCTGCCGCTGCCCCTGTCGTTCGTGCATTCAGAGGACCGCGTAAGGGCCTTCCAGAGAAGCGGGGCGTTTCCCGCGGGCCGCGCCGAGCAGCGCCTTTGCCGCGAGATGGGTCCTGAAAGCGGCCTGCTTGGCGTTGTCTCGCAAGGTGGACTCGCCAACCGGATGCGGTTCGATGCCCAGCTTGCGCAGGAAATAATTGGCCTTGTGCAGCGTCTTTCGACGCAGCGTGGAGGCGGTGTAGTAGGTGAAACTCACCGTAATCGACACGCCGTCACCGTTCTTCACCCAGTGAGGTGCAGTCGTCGGCATGTAGCCGCCCATCCCGGGCTCGAGCTCGAACACGGTTGCGGCTCGCTCGTATTCTTCTTTGTACACGACCAGCTCCCGAGAGTGCTCGGTGTGGAACAGCTCCAGTGCTCGTTCGGTCACCACGCTCCGGTCCAGCGGGTCGAAGACGTGCAGCGTCTTTTTCCCGTGCACTTGCAGGATGAAGTTGTGCTCGTGATCCATGTGATACGGAGTGACGGCACCCGGCGAGGTAATGAAGATCCAGCCAGCGCGATGGCACATCCCCGGATCCTTGTCGTCGATCATGGGGCGCACGTAGTCCAAGATCTCGTCGACCAGCTTGCGGTAGGTCGGGTCCTCCTGGATGTTGTGCAGAGCCATCCAAGCGTCTGCGCTGTCGATGTTTTGTATGGTCTCCATCGCCGAGAGCTTCGTCGGCAGTAAGTCTGGCGCTTTCGCGAAGCTCGTTTCGGGTTTGGCCTCGCCGTTGTGACGACGGACCAAGCCGCGCGGTTCCAGGCGCCGAGCCAGCTCGGTCAAACTCGAAAGCTGGAGCAGCGGATGCCCCATCAGCTCGTGTCTGACGGACTGAATGCGCATCGGCTCAAAACGGTCGGTGTCGAAGCTGATTGCGGGAGAACTGTACATGGGTACACCTAAACTCGCTCATTCTAGCGCAGCTTCGCCGCGCACGGGAGCTCCTTTCCCCAAAGCTGCCCGCGCGCGAAGGGGCTCGGGAGGCGCACGTCGTGACTTTCGCTCGACGCCCGAACTAGCGCCACTTGGCCAGGGAAATGCGGCGATTCCCCATCACTAGGATGTTGTCCGGCACGTCCTTGCTGACCACTACGGAGGCTCCGATGACCGAACCCGCACCGATTTTCACGCCCGGCATGACGGTGCAGCGCGCGCCGAGCCAAGCGCCATTTCCCACCTCGATCGGCGCCGAGCCAATGTGACGCCCTCTTTGCGCTGGGTTCGACGTGTCATAGGTGCGGGTGAGGAACGTCACATCCTGTCCCACGGCAACGTGATCGCCGATGGTCACTTGGTCGTAGAGTTCGAAGTGGCAGCGGGCGTTGAAACCGCAAAAGGTGCCAATCTTGAGCCGCGAATAGACATCACCCGGACCGGTCAGTTCGGGCATCGCCCAGAACACCGATGCACTTCCGACTCGAACCCCAGATGCGGACAATGCGAGCGTGACCGCGCGGGCCATGGCAAACGGAGGACACCAGCCGAACATCTTGGCCAGCGCGCGCGCGCACGGTGCTGGCAGTCGCCGCTGACTTCGAACCTGCTCGGCAGACACGTATCAGCAGCATAACGTCGGCGGGTGATGGCCGTCTAGAGCCGATTGCACGGGCGCCGAGCGGGCCGCAACGTATCCGTATCAGGCTTCATTCGAACACGATCACGTCGCCCGTGCGCAGCGGGAAACCTGCGGCACCGGCTTCGTTGTGCACGATGGCGTCGTAGGTGAAGCGGATCCGCTCGAACTTGGGAAACTGGCGGAGCACGAAGATTCGCGACTTGTCCGCGTAGTCACTCGGTCCCCCTGCCTGAGCAATGGCTTCGATCAGCCGCGCGGGAGGGTCCAACGTGATCGCTCCGATCTTCGAGATCTCGCCGATCGCCGTCACGGTGATCGGTTGTGAGGTCTCGACGTTGACCGTCACGCGGGGCGTCACGATGAATTGCTTCAGGTGAGCTTCGATTTCTTGTGCCAACTGCGACGGATGTTTGCCTGCCGCCGTCAGTTCGCCGGCGAGGGGCAAGGCGATGCGTCCGTCGCGTCTGATCTTGAGGGTAGCGGACAGGCCCTCTTGTTCGTAGACACGGATGCTGATCGAATCACCGACTCCGATCACGTACTCCGTTTGACCCGTGCCCCACTCGGACTTGGAAACGTCCTGATACCAAGAGAACGTCCCGGCGCTCGCGCAACCGACGGTCGATACGAGCGCGGACAAGGCGAACATGGCCAAGCTGCGGCGCAGTCCACCAAACACATGAATAAACACGATGCTGGATGCTAACTCCTCGGTGGGGTGGACATCAAGCCGAGTACCCGAAACGAAAAGGCGCTGCAGATTCGCCCCGGGCGCTGTCGCTGGATCTCGCTGCAAATTGCGGGCAAGCGCGGCGACGCGTCATCCGTCTGTTGCGTCGCGATCGTTTCCTGACTAATCAAAGACTCCGCTAGTCCCGCTTCAAACCGAGTGCCGAGGGTTTGCGACCAACCTGTACTTGGTCGCCTGACATCCAAGCGCCCCCATGATCCTCGTCTTGGATTCGTTACTAATCGTCCTCGGTCTGCCGGTGTTGGCAGCGGCGAGCTACCTGTTCATCGCCACGCTGCTGTCGCGCCGACCGGCGCTATTGGCACCGGGCAAGGCACAGCGAAAGTTTCGTTTCATCGTGCCCGCGCACAACGAGAGCGCCGGCATTCGTGGAACGGTGCAGAGCTTGCTGGCGGTGGACTACCCGCGGGCCTCGTTCGAGGTCGTGGTCGTCGCCGACAACTGTGTGGACGACACCGCTGAGCAAGCGCGCGCTGCGGGTGCAATCGTGCTCGAGCGTCAAGACGCGGAGCGGCGCGGCAAGGGCTACGCATTGTTGCTCGCATTCTCGAGCCTGCCCGCCGACGTCGACGCGGTCGTCGTAATCGATGCAGACACGCTCGTGTCGCCCAACATCCTGCGCGCGTTCGACGCGCGCCGCGAATTGGGCGCGGTCGCGATCCAAGCGGACTACGCCGTTCGTAACCCCAACGTTGCTTGGCGAACTCGCCTGATCGCGATCGCGTTCGGCGCATTTCACATCGTCCGTTCGCGAGCCCGAGAGCGCTTGGGGTTGTCCTGCGGCTTGCGAGGCAACGGCATGTGCTTCAGCGCCGCATTGCTGTCGGAGGTGCCGCACGAAGCATTTTCGATCGTCGAGGACGTCGAGTACGGCTTACGCTTGGGCGAAGCCGGCTATCGCGTGCAATACGCCGACGAGGCGCACGTCTACGGTGAGATGGTCTCCACCGCGGCCGCCGCTGGCTCGCAGCGCCGTCGCTGGGAAGAGGGGCGCAAGGACCTCGTTCGTCGCAACGGTTGGCGCTTGCTGCGCGCCGGTTTACAAAAGAAGAACCGAGTCCTGTTCGATCTGGCGATGGACCTGCTGATCCCGCCGCTTTCGCGGATAGCGGTGCTGTCCGTTCTGGGCGCGGTCGCGTCGGCAGCACTGTCGTTCGAGGCCGGGCGAATCGTGTGCAGCACGGTGGCCTTTGGCTGGTGTCTCTTCGCCGTCGTGCTGTATGTGCTCCGCGGTTGGTCTGTTTCGGGCACGGGCTTGCGCGGTCTACTCGATCTCGGTTTGGCGCCGCTGTACGTTGTTTGGAAAGCCGGTTTACGGTTGCGCAAGGCCTCGCGCCCAACCTCGAGTTGGGTGCGCACCGAGCGCGAGAATCACTCCGATTGAAATTCTGTCCACGGGCGAATGCCCGCTGACGATAAAAGCGGCTTCCGCCGTCACCGACCCTCGACGTACGCTCAGCGCTTACATTCTCGAAGGCGCGAAGTGACCAAAAAAATTCTCGTTACCGGTGGTGCCGGCTTCATCGGCTCTCATCTCTGTGAACGCCTGATCAAAGCCGGCGAAGACGTCCTGTGCGTCGACAACTATTTTACGGGCAGCAAGAAAAACGTGGAGCACCTGCTCTCGCACCCGCTGTTCGAGATCATGCGCCACGACGTGACGTTCTCGCTCTACGTGGAGGTCGAGCGCATCTTCAATCTGGCGTGTCCTGCGTCGCCCGTGCACTACCAATTCGATCCGGTGCAAACGACCAAGACCAGCGTGCACGGCGCGATCAACATGCTCGGCCTGGCCAAGCGCGTGAAAGCGCGCATTTTGCAGGCTTCCACTTCGGAGGTGTACGGCGACCCGGAAGTTCATCCGCAGCCGGAGTCGTACTGGGGCAAGGTCAACCCGATCGGGATTCGCAGCTGCTACGACGAGGGCAAGCGCTGCGCGGAGACGCTTTTCTTCGACTATCACCGGCAGCACGGCGTGGACATCAAGGTGATCCGCATCTTCAACACCTACGGGCCGCGCATGAATCCGAACGACGGTCGCGTCGTCTCGAACTTCATCGTGCAGGCGCTACGCGGTGAGGACATCACGATCTACGGCGATGGTCAGCAGACCCGCTCCTTCTGCTACGTCGACGACTTGGTCGAGGGCATGCTGCGCATGATGGACAGTGACGGCAATTTCCAGGGGCCGGTCAACATCGGCAATCCAGGCGAATTCACCATGCTGCAGCTCGCGGAAAAGGTGCTCGGTTTGGTCGGCGGCAAATCCAAGCTCGTGCACAAGCCACTCCCGCAAGACGACCCGAAGCAGCGCAAGCCGATCATCGCGCTGGCCAAGGAGAAGCTGAATGGCTGGGAGCCCAAGGTCCACTTGGACGACGGCCTGAAAGAGACCGTCGCCTACTTCCGAAAAATCGTCGCGACCTGAGCCACCGCGCTGCGATTCGCGCAACCCAGGTCGTGGGTCGCAGCGCGTGGGTTTGCCGATCTTTCAGAGGGTCGGATTCAGCGGGTCGTACTCGTTGTTGCCCTTGGCTTTGGCCTTCTTGCCCTTGGCCTTGGGCAGCGTGCTCTCCATCATCGATTGACCAATCGCGGCGTTCAGCCGCTCACGTTCGGTCATCTCCGATGCAGGCTTCTGCGCGACCGGCGCCGGCTTTTCGACAGCGGCCCGCACGGGCGCGGCCGGCCTTGGGGGCGGCGCCTTGGCCGGCGCGGCAGCAGGCTTGGGTTGGACGAAGCTGGCTGCCGCGTGCACTGACGGCGTGGCCACGGGGGCCGTTGGCGGTGCGACTGCAGCTTGGACCTTTGCTGCGGCTTGTCCCTTTTGTTCCTGCGCGAGCGATTCGAGTGAAACTACGGGAGGCGTTATCGTGCCGAGCGCGGCGGCAGGCGTGCTGGGCGCCGGTGAGGCTGCACTGACCGCGGTCCGGATCGGGGCTGCGTCGATCGGCGCTAGCTCGGACGGCGGTTGTGAGGCCGCGTTCTGCTCCAACGCTCGCAGCGTGCCGAATGCTGGGCCGCCCATCGCGCTTTCGAGCCGGGCGTAGAGCGCGTCTTGATGAGCGGCGTGCGCGCCATCACGCACCAAGTCATTGCGGTATGCGGTGACGCTGACGCCGGCGACGAGCGCGAGGCCGACCAGGAAGCGGCCGAAGCCACCGCCGCCGCGCGCCATGGGAGGCGCGTGGCTCACGACCAACGGGCGCACGCTGTTCATCGCCGGGGCCGTCGCTGCAAAAGCGAGCGGTGCGGCGTATGCGCTCTGAGCCGGATAGGCCGATGGCGAGGCCTGGATCGGCTCGGGATAAAACGAAGCCGGAGCGAGCGAGACCGAACGCGCAGCCGGAGGCGCAGGACGCACTGAAGGCGACGCCGGTCGTGGCGCAGGTGCCGCTGCCGCAACGGGCCGCGCAGGCTGAGGCATCGGTTGTGCGGCCATGACGACGGTACGCGTCGGCGGAGTGGGTGGCCTTGGGGGCGCGCGCTTGGGTGCGGGCGCGGGCTGCTCATCCAAGCCCGCGATCACTCGCAGGGGCTGCCACTCGACCATGCCGGTTTGCCAAACCTGCGTCTCGGAATCGACGATGGAGAGCCGAAATAAATCGTCCAACTGTTCGAGCGAGACGACCTTCACTTCGTCCGGCGCGAATTGGACGTGCCATTTATCAGTGTCCGCGATCGATGCAGGGTTGCTCACCGACCAATCGTCCCAACTCACGGCTTCCGACCTCATGGAGGCCAATTTAGCAGTCGATCGATCTTTTCGCGAGCCATTGCTGCCTCATTGAGGGTCAGTTTTTTGCTTGGCTGCATTTTTGAATGCTCGAACGCTCGTAGCGCGTTCAGTGGCACGCCCTTGGCGCTGGCCAAGCCGGGCCAGAGAAAGTAGCTCTGAGAGCATGGCTCGCAAAGCAGCATGGGAAGACATGGCCGATGGCGACCTGGGCCCGTACGGAAGATCGCGAGGTACGCGCTGGGGCCGCGTGTTCGGGGGACTGCTTTTCGTCGCGGTCGCGACCTTCGTCGGCGCCTACTACTTGCCGCTCCACCGGTCTCACCAAAAGCTGGCTGACCAGTATCGCGAACTCGGTCAACGCTCACAGGGCCTATCCGAGACCGTGACCAAAGTGCAGGGCGAGCTCAAGGCGGCGACCGAAACCCGAGACCAATTGCAGGCCGAGCACGATTCCCGTGAGACCGCCAAGAAGGCCACGGGCGACCAGCAAGAGCGCGTGCGCGTCGCGCTCTCCGCGAAGCTCGACAAATACCTGAAGAAGGGCAACGCCGCGCTGCTCGTCAGCGCCGGCTCGCTGTTCGTCGCGTTCGACAGCGCGCTGCTGTTCGTGCCTCAAAAGCTCGACCTATCGCCCGCCGGTCGCGCGTTGTTGTGCGATGTCGCCAAGACTAGCGAAGCCAAGACTCTGACCGTGCGCACGTCACTCGCCCCGGGTTCGATCGTTCCGCCGCCACTGGCTATCAGTTACCCGAACCCCTGGTCATTGAGCGCTGGCCGCGCCGCAGCGGTGGCTCAGACCCTCGAGCAAGGTTGCTCGTTTCCAGCAACGCAGCTCAGCGCAACCGGCAACGGCAACCAGCAGCCACTGGCAGGGCTCAAGCTCACCGGCGATCCGGTCGAGCTCGAAGTGGGGCTGACCGCCCATTGAACGGAGAGCGGGCTCCAAACGACAACGGCCGCTCGGTGAGAGCGGCCGTCGAACGTTCCTGGAGATTTTGTGGAGCCTATCGGGATCGAACCGATGACCTCCTGACTGCCAGTCAGGCGCTCTCCCAGCTGAGCTAAGGCCCCAGGAGGTGCGGGTACTTACACATAAACTTCGCGGATGGCGAGTGCTTTCGCCCAAAAAGTGTGAGCGTTTTCAGTTGTGCGGGGCCGGAACCGGCGCGTGGCCAGGCGGCAGCGCCATGCCCGGTCGCAAGCCCGGGAGCGGCCGACGAGCCGAGAGCGCTGCGGGGGGCGCTACCGCCGCCGGAGCAACGGCTTCTTTGCCCGGTTCGGAGGGCTTGTCGTCGGACCCGATCAGCACGAACGCGAGGATGGCGGCCAAAAACAGCCCACCGCCCAAGAGTGGCAGCCAGCCGGGCGAACGCGGCTCGTCCGCCGGAAAGTCGTCCGAGGTGGTCTCGTCGTGGTGGTCGTCGTGACCGGCGTGGGAGTCCGCGTCGGCATCGTGATGGCCATGGCCGCTCATGGCCCGCTTATGTCGTGGTTTTTCCAGCAACGCAAGTCCGGGGACGGATAGGGCTGCGCGGTCCGGGCTGGGAGCGCGTGCACCGCCTAACTTGGGGCCTCGGCCCCAAATCGGTATTGTTCGAATCGAACCCGCATGGCTCAGCAACAGCAACGCTACAAAGTACTCGAGAAAATCGCTTCCGGCGGTATGGCCGAGGTATTCCGCGCGGAGAGCGCGGGGCTCGAGGGGTTCAAGAAGACGGTCGCGATCAAGCGCGTCTTGCCCCACTTGTCCGAGAAGAAGCAGTTCATCGGCATGTTCTTGGACGAGGCGCGCGTGAGCGCGCAGCTCTCGCACTCGAATTGCGTGCAGGTGTTCGATATCGGTGTGGGCGACAACACCTACTTCATCGTCATGGAGTACGTGGATGGTGCCGATCTCAAGGGGGTGATCGAGCATCGTAAGAAGACGGGCACACCGTTCCCGGTGGAAGAGGCGTGCTTGATCTGCGTGCGCATTTGCGAGGGCTTGTCGTACGCGCACGAGCTCACCGACAACAATGGCGAGAGCTTGCACATCGTGCACCGCGATATGTCGCCGCCCAACGTTTTGATCACGCGCTTCGGTGAAGTGAAGATCGTGGACTTCGGCCTGGCCAAGGCCAACAGTCAACTCGAGAAGAGCGAGCCCGGGATCATCAAGGGCAAATTCAGCTACTTATCGCCGGAGGCCGCGCAGGGGCTGCCGGTGGACGCCAAGACGGATGTCTTCGCGGTCGGCATCATCCTGTGGGAACTGCTCGCGGGGCGCCGTCTGTTCATGGGTGAGACGGATCTGGAGACCGTGCGTATGGTGCAGCAAGCGCGCGTCCCGCCGATCCGACAAATCAACCCCAAGGTATCGGTCGAGCTCGAGCGCGTGATGATGCGCGCGCTCGCCGGCGATCCGGCCGCGCGCTACCAAACCGCGCGCGACTTCGGCCGCGATCTGAACAACATGCTGTTTCACATGGGCCGCGCCGTGTCGTCTTTCGACATCGCGCAGCTCGTCGAACCGATCCGCCTCGAGCGTGAAGACAAGAAGCGGCACCAGAAATACGATCGTCGCTCGATCATCGGTTCGCTGATCGACGAGGCATTGTTCGAGTTCACTTCCCTGGAAGAGCAGGAAGCGGCCGCCGCCGCCAAGGCGTCGGGACTGCTCACCGCGCCTGGATATGGTGCTGCGCCGCTGCAGCTCGGCTCGTTCGCGGGCGTTCCGAGTTGGGGCGAAGATCTGAGCGGGTTGGGCCTCGAACCGCCGCGCACTGCGCCCTCCGGGGATTCGTTCGACTTCGGCAACCTGGCCGCGCTCGAAGACGATCCGCTTGCCGGTCGACCCCGCTCGGAGTTTCCCGTCGCGGGCTCGAGTCGTCCGCCGATGCCGCGCTCGGCCCCGCCCGTCGGCGGCGGCGTCTCGCCGGCGCTGCGCCCGTTGCCCATGCCGCAGCCGGCGCCGCTACCGCAGCAACCCCGTTCGCAGCAACCGCGGCCGCAGCAACCGGCCCCAACCCTCGAGCAAATCGTGGCGGCGTCCAACGCAGATGTCGAGTACCCAGGAGGGAAGAGCAAGCGCGGGTTGCTCGCGGTGATCGCGGTGCTGGTCGTGATCGTGGGGGCCGCGGGTGCCTACTTTGGCGGCGTGATCCCACACTGATTGAGCCGCGCCGCCGCCGCGCGATCTCACTTCCAGTCGGGGCTCGGCCGCTCCGGAAAGACCAGCAGGCGCCGCCCGGCGAAGTTCAGTCCCAGGCCAATTCCGGTCGCGAGAGCCTTCGCGAGCATCGAGGACAAGCCGACGGAGACGAAGAAGCGCGTCGAGCACAGATCGACCGCGCTGACGATGGCAACCACCAGTAAGAATAGCGCGACCTCGGTGGTGGGCTTCCACTTGGCTTGACGGCGGAACAGGATCGACACCGACAGGAAGTAGTTCACGGCCGCCGCCGTGAAGAAGGCGGTCAGAGCGGCTGCGGTGAGCTTGAGTACGGGCAGCAAGATCAAGAACAGCAGCAAGTTGATGATCGCCGAGAACCCGCCAATGAAAATGTAAAAGAAGAACTGCACGAACCAGGGCGCCCAGTGCAGGTTGTACTTGAGTATGCAGTACAACGCGCGAAAGCCGTCTTTGACGCCGATTTTCTTGCCGTCCGCGTACGTTCGGCCGTGATAGGAGATGCCCATCTCGTAGATACGCAGACGCATGTGCGCGATCTTGGCCACGACCTCCGGCTCGAAACCAAAGCGATCTTCCTCGATCGAAATGCTCTGGATGACCTCGCGTCGGAACACCTTGTAACAGGTCTCCACGTCCGTGAGGTTCAGGTCGGTCAGCATGTTCGAAAGCAGCGTTAGGAACTTGTTGCCGAGCGAATGCCAAAAATAAAGCACCCGGTGATAACCGTGCGAGAGGAAGCGCGATCCGAGGACCACGTCTGCCTCGCCCTTGCGCAGCGGAACTAGCAGGCGCTTCAGATCCATCGGATCGTATTCGAGATCCGCATCTTGAATCGCCACGAAGTCACCCGATGCTTTGGCGATACCAGTGCGAAGCGCAGCGCCCTTCCCCTGGTTCACCGCGTGATGCAAGAGCACCAAACCCGGAACGCGCTCGGCGACCTTGGATGCGACGAGGCGACTATTGTCCGTGGAGCAGTCGTCCACGACGATCAGCTCCAGGGTCAGCCCTTCATCTTGAATCTCGAGCACCTTGTCGATGCAAGATTCGAGCGTCTTCTCTTCGTTGTAGCAGGGGATTACTAGGCTCAGCCGAATGGCCGACGATCCCGTCGCGAGGGTCGATTGGGAATGAAGCTCAACGCGGCTTGGGGGCTTGATTTCCACGAGGTTATTTCTCGGTTCAACAAGCGCGGGCAGTGCGCGCCGAATCGACGTTTGCCGAGACGGCGCGCCCTCGCTGGAGCCCAAGAAGCGAAGTGCGGCTCCCTACCGGAACGCGCACTCGGATTCAGGCCGAATCGGCCTTCAGGGCTTCTTCGCAGGTTCGGCTTTTGGCTTCACAGCGTCCGCAGGTTTGTCGGCAGCGGGCTTCTCGCCCTCCGCCGCTTCGCCTTCCGCGTCATCGTCGTCATCATCATCATCATCGTCGTCATCATCATCGTCGTCGGGCTCGTGCAGCGTCTCTTCTTCGAAGTTGAGATTCTGCGTCGAGTGCACGTCGCCGCGGTCGTCGGGCTTCTTGTCGCGCTGGGCGGCGGCCAAGCGCTGGAAGACGACGGGCTTCGGCGCGACGAGCAGCGCCATGGTGCGCGCTTCCATCGCTGGACGTTGCTCCACGTTGGCGATGTCGTCGATCTTGGAGACGATCAGCTCGAGCTGCATCTGCGCACGTTGCGGATGCATGATTTCGCGACCACGGAAGCGGCAGGTGACCTTCACCTTGTTACCGGATTCGATGAAGCGGCGAATCGCGCGAATTTTCACGGCAATGTCGTGGTCATCCGTCTTCGGACGGATCTTGATCTCTTTGACCTCGACGACGGTCTGCTTCCGTTTGGCTTCGCCTTGCTTCTTCTTCTCTTCGTACTTGTACTTGCCGAAGTCGAGGATCTTGCAGACAGGCGGATTGCTCTTGGGATTGACCTCTACGAGGTCGAGACCGACTTCACGGGCGCGGCGCAAAGCTTGGTCAGTCGTCAAGACTCCCAAATTCGAGCCGTCCTCCGCAACGACGCGCACCTCGGGTACGCGAATCCGGTGGTTGATTCGAATTTGTGGGCCTCGCGGCTCCCTGCTGAAGCGCCGACCGCCGCCTAATGCCATGTATTTTTCACTTTCTCGTGCTCCCTTTGATTTTCTTGGTTTCCACTACGGGACCGTCACCGACCGCTGGAGTCGCGGTGGCTTGGCCTCTTCGAGCAAACGCTCGGTGAAGTCTGACACACTCATCGGGCCCAGCTCGCCTTCGGTTGCGGATCGTACGGCCAGCGTGCTCGCAGCCGCCTCGGCGTCACCGATTACGCAAATGTAGGGGTAGCGCAGGTTTCGCGCGTTTCGAATCTTGGCGCCCAGCTTGTCGTTGCTCACGTCTACGTGCACGCGCAGACCGCGGGACTTGAGCTCGGCCTGCAGCTTCTCGACGTACTCGACCTGAGTGTCGTTCACTGCCACCAAAATCGCCTGTTCCGGCGCCAGCCAAACCGGGAATTTACCCGCACAATGCTCGAGATAGATGCCGTAGAAGCGCTCGACCGAGCCCAGGATGGCGCGGTGCAACATCACCGGACGATGATTGGCGCCGTCTTTGCCGACGTATTCCAGATCGAAGCGTTCCGGCAGGCCGTAATCCAGCTGGATGGTCCCGAGCTGCCAGCTGCGCTTGAGCGCATCCGTGATGTGGAACTCGAGCTTCGGGCCGTAGAAGGCGCCTTCACCGGGCAGCTCCTCGAAAGAGACGTTGCTGGCGACCAGCGCACGCCGGAGCGCGCCCTCCGCGCGGTCCCACAAGTCGTCCGAGCCGATGCGCTTTTCGGGGCGCAGCGCGAGCTTGACGGACACGTTCTTGAAGTCGAACGCGGCGTACACCTCGAATAGCAGACGATTGAAGTCCAAAATCTCCTGCTCGATTTGGTCTTCCGTGCAGAAGATGTGGGCGTCGTCTTGGCTGAAGCTGCGCACGCGCGCCAAGCCGTGAACCACGCCCGCGCGCTCGTGCCGATGCAGCCGGCCGAAATCAGCCACGCGCCACGGCAGCTCTCGGTAACTGCGCCGGCGATGCCCGAAGATCAGGCAATGGCTCGGGCAGTTCATGGGCTTGGAGCAGGTGTGCTCCACCTTCTCGTGCACGTCCGCCAGATAGGAGGCGTGATCTTGATCGGGCTTGATGGCCTCGATCGTGTCGACGCGGTCTTCGGTCGTGGCGAAGAACATGTTCTCGCGATAGTTCGCGAGGTGCCCGCTGGTCTCGAACAAGCGCTTGTCGAAGATCTGCGGGGTAATCACCTCTTCGTAGCCGTACTCCACGTACAGCGTGCGGATGTACTCGACCAAGCGGTGATAGATGCTCGCGCCGCGCGGCAAGAAGAACGGCATCGCCGGCGCGTATTCATGAAACATGAATAGCTCCAGCTCTTTGCCGAGCTTCCGGTGGTCGCGCGCCTTGGCTTCTTCGATCGCCTTCAGGTACTCGGTGAGCTCTTCCTCACTCGGGAAGGCCGTACCGTAGACCCGCTGCAACATCGGGTTTTTCTCGTCGCCACGCCAATAGGCGCCGGCCACGCTGGTGAGCTTTACCGCGCCGATCAGCTTCGTGTTCGGCACGTGCGGACCACGACACAGATCTACCCAAGTCCCCTGCGGGCTCTTGGCGTGACCGTGGCGATAGAGCGTGATCGTGTCGCCCGGGGGCAGCGAATCCAGGATTTGCAGCTTGAACGTTTCGCCCAGCTTCTCGAACAAGGCACGCGCTTCCTCGCGCGTGACTTCGTCACGGGCGAAGGGCCGCTTGTCCTTGATGATGCGGCGCATCTCCTTCTCGATCGCCTGCAGGTCTTTGTCCGAGAAGTGCTCGCCCTCTGGTCGCGCGAAGTCGTAATAAAAGCCCGCATCGATCGCGGGCCCAATGGTGACTTGCGTGCCGGGGAACAAGCGCTGCACCGCATCCGCCATGACGTGGGCGGCGGAATGCCGGATCACCTGCAAGCCGTCCGGCTCGCTGGTGCGAATGGGTTGCAGTTCCGCATCCGCCGCGACCGGCGTGAGCAGATCGACGATCTTCCCTCCGGTACGGACGGCAATTACGTCGTCGGCGAGCTCTCCGCGTTGCTTGAGGAGCTCACCCGGCGTCAGGCGCACGGGCTCCGTCATGCTCATGCGGTCGCCGAGCTAAACGTTTTGATGGACCAAGCGCCGCCGCTGGAGTTTTTGGGGCCAGGGCCCCAAAAACCACACAAACGGCGGACCCAAAACACAAACGAGACTGTAGGCGCGGGCGGGATTGAACCGTCGACCCCTACCGTGTCAAGGTAGTGCTCTACCACTGAGCTACGCGCCTCTGGTTCGGTGGAGCGAAGTCCACCTGCAAACTGTGTTTTCTGACTCTTCAAAATCAGGCGAGAACCCCACTACAACTCGACCCGGGGCCTGTCAAGCGCTGGTGGAGTCTTCGTTGCGCTTCGTCTCTAACCGCGTCTAGCCGCCGCGCCGCGCGGGCCTCCGAATTCCGGAGCCGCCCGGCCCACCCGAAACCCTGAACGGCGCGCTGGGCCCCTAGCTTGCGCGGTCGCTGGATTCTGGGTATAGGCCCGGCCCTCTCCCGTCTTGGGCCGCCGTTTTTCGCGGCATAACCCAGGCGCCTGCTTGGGGCTCGCCGAAGGCGAGCCACCCGTCCGCGGAGGACACTTTGGTCGCGCTCCTCTCCTTTCAAAATGTACCTCCGGCCCCGGGCCGGGAAACCAGTTCCAACACCGTGGCCCCCTCTGTCCCCGCCGACAAGGGTGCGCCGCCGCACAGCGCCGAAGGTGGCCTGGGCGGCATGCTGCCAATGCTGATCATGGTGGTGCCGCTGGTGCTGCTGATGGTGTTCACCAGTCGCTCGAACTCCAAGAAGCAGAAGAAGCTGCTGGAGTCCCTGCAGAAGGGCGATCGCGTGATCACCCAGGGCGGCCTGGTCGGAAAATTGGTGGAGATCGGCGATCGCTACGCCAAGGTGGAAGTGGCGCCGGGTATGAAGGTGGAGTTTTTGAAATCGGGGTTGCTCGGGAAGGACGACGCCGAAACGGCGGCGTCCCTCGAGAAGAAGTGAAAGCTCGGGCGATCTAGCCGTGATCAATACTGTACTTACCTCGATTTTTGGCGGCCTCGCCGCGTTGTTCGTGCTCGCGGGCTTTGCCTTTCGCGGCCACCGCTACACGCTGATCAGCGCGGGCGTAATCGGCGCGGGCGCAGCTGCCGCCGCGCACAACGACGCCTTCTGGCCGATGGTCGTGCTCGGCATGCTGAGCCTGTGGATCGCATTCGCCGCAGTCGAGGTGATGGACCTCGGGTGGCGCATGCGCTGCGCGCTCACGATCAATTCGTGCCTGCTCGGCTTCTTGGTGCTTTGGCCGACTTTCCCGACCTGGAGCTCGGCCATCAAGTGTCCGGTGTACATCCAAGAACGCGTCGGAGCTCGGCTCGTCGCGGGTTTGGATTTGCGCGGCGGTTTGCGCCTCGTCTACACGGTAGACGTCGACGAAGCCATCAAGGACAAACGCGACCACTACTACGAGGACATGCGCCTCGAAGCGACCAAGGTCTATGGCTTGCACACCGGTGACGAGCTACCGACCGACGAAGTTTTCGCCAAGCTGCGCGATAAGGTCGAGATCGAGTCGCCACGAAAGCCGGTGGACGAGATCCGCGTGACCGTCAAAGAGGGCACCGACCCGAGCAAGATTGACGAGCGTTTCCTGGAGAAGTTCAGGGGCGAGATGTCGTTCTCGCGCACGAAGGATCAGCGTTCGCTCGTGTTCAAGATCCGCCCCGCGGTCGGTTCGCAGATCCGCGAGCGGGCGGTTGGCCAGGCCAAGGACATCATCCTGCGTCGCGTCGACGAGCTCGGGTTGCGCGAAGCCGCCGTGTCCGCGCGCGACGAAGACATCGTCGTGGAAGTACCGGGCGAGGACGAGAAGAGCTTCGCCACTATCCGCGAAATCATCAGCCAGACCGCGCGCCTCGAGTTCAAGCTGCTCGATGACGAGACCGACTTCTTCGGCGCCGTGCAGAAGACGGCCAAGGCGGAGAGCTTGCCGGAAGGCCTCGAGTTCCAAATCGAGAACGCGCCTGCGGGCAAAGACGCGGAGGGCGAGAAGCGCAGCAAGCCGACCACCTACGCACTCTTGCGCAAGGGACCGAAAGAGACCTCGACCCAAGCGCTGCAGCGCATGCGTGAATGGGTCGCCACCCTCGACGTGCCCTCCGATCGCGAAGTCGGCTACCACATCGAATCGCGCGTGGTCGACGAGATCACTTTGAAGGAAGAGGAGATCGGCGTACGCACGTTCTTCCTCAAGAGCCGCGCCGAAATTACCGGCGACATGATCCGCGAAGCCGTCGCGCAGCCCGAGCAGAGCCAGGGCGGCATGGGCGGCTGGCACGTGTCGATCACGTTCACGGACGCGGGCGGCAAGATCTTCGAGCGCATCACGGGCGCCAACATTCAGCGGCGCTTTGCCATCATCTTGGACGGCCGGATCAGCAGCGCGCCGGTGATTCAGGGCAAGATCGCCGGCGGCCACGGCCAAATCACGATGGGTTCGGGCGACCCCGAAGCGCAGCTCCGGGACTCCAAGAACCTGGAATTGGTGCTTCGCTCCGGCGCCTTGCCCGCGCCGATCTCGCCCTCCAACGAGCAGCGTATCGGCCCTTCCTTGGGTCAGGATGCGATCAAGCTCGGCATCCAGGGCGCGCTCGGGGGCATCGCGCTCGTGCTGGTGTTCATGATGGTCTACTACCAACGCGCAGGCTTCATCGCCGACGTCGCGGTGATCATGAACTTGTTCCTGCAGCTGGCCATTCTGTGCTCGTTCGGTGCATCGATGACGCTTCCCGGGATCGCGGGCCTCGCGCTGACCGTCGGTATGGCGGTTGACAGCAACATCATCATCAACGAGCGCATCCGGGAGGAGCTCGGGCTCGGCAAGAGTCCGCGCGCCGCGGTGGACGTCGGCTACAAGCGCGCTCTGAACGCGATTATCGATGGTCACGTGACCACCGTGATCGCTGGTTTGGTGCTCGCTCAGTACGGTACGGGGCCGCTCAAGGGCTTCGCGGTTACGCTGATGGTGGGCGTGATCTGCAACATCTTCACCGGCGTCGTCGTCAGCCGTCTGATGGTCGATTGGTGGGTCAAGAACCTGGGGCGCGGCGCCCAGCTGGATTTGGGTTGAACCATGCGCCTATTCAAGTCTGGCAAGATTTACGATTTCATGGCGGTCCGGTGGTACTGGATCGGGCTCAGTCTATTCATCACCTTCGGCGCTGCGGTCCTGCTCTTGATGGGCAAGGCCAAGCTCGGTACCGACTTCACGGGCGGTACTGAAGTCGAAATCGCCTTCAAGCGTCAGGTCAGCGCGGGGGATCTGCGCGCCGCGGTGCTGAAGGCGGGCTTTTCGGCTCCCGGCGTGATCAAGGTCGATGATCCGAAGAACCCGAATCGCTACCTGATCCGTGTCGAAGAGGTCTCCACCATCTCGCACGAGAAGCAACTCGAGATCGAGAAGGCGCTGTGCCTCAACGCCGGTGAGCCGACGGATGCTTGTCCGACCGAACGCCAAGCGACCGAGATCAAGTTCAGTCCGGGCGGCGACAAGATCAGCCTCCGCTATCGCGGCGCGCCGGATCTCGATTGGGTCAAGGCTCACGTCACGACCGTCAAGGGCCTCGTGCTCCGCCCTGGCGAGCACAACCCGCTGCTGCAGAACGCGCGCGACAACAAGGTCGAAATCCAACTGATGAGCAAGGGTGACCAGCTCATGAGCGGACTGCGCCAGGGTTTGGGCGCGGACGTAGTGCCCGATACGGCGCTGCGTACGGAGTGGATCGGCCCGCGCGCGGGCGCTCAGCTCCGGGACAGCGCAGTTAAGAGCGTCGTGATCTCGATCGTGTTCATCATGGTCTACATCGCGTTCCGCTTCGATTTGCGGTTCGCGCCCGGTGTCGTCGTGGCCCTCACGCACGACGCGGTGGGCACGGTCGGCATCCTGATCTTGCTCAACAAAGAGATCAACCTAACGACCATCGCCGCCGTGCTCACGATCGTCGGCTACTCCGTGAACGATACGGTGATCGTCTTCGATCGTGTGCGAGAGAATTTGGGCAAGCTGCGCGGGACGAGCTTCTTCCAACTGATCAACATCAGCACCTCGGAAATGCTCGGCCGCACGCTGCTCACGAGCAGCACGGTCGTGATCGCGTTGCTCGGCTTCTTCATTTGGGGCACCGGCGAGCTGAAGGACTTCTCGCTCGCGCTGGTCATCGGCGTCGTGCTCGGCACGTACTCTTCGATTTACGTCGCACTCCCCCTGACGGAGTGGCTGGATCACACCCTCTTCTCCAAAGTTGGCGTAAAAAAAAAGCCAGTAGCAACGGGTAGAGCCGCCGCGGTCTGAGTCGGTGGGCGTTGGAATCGCGGTGTTTCGGGGCGGGGCCTCGAAACACCGACGAGAACGCAGCGCGCAATTGCGCCCCAATCCAGGACGAGCCGGCCGGTACGCCAGGTTGACACACCGGGCCTCGTCCTTATGTTCTGACTCATGTTTGCCGCATTGAAGTCCCAGATGGCATCTCTCTCCGGCCCTCCCAACGGTCTGCCCCTCACGATTCCGGAGGAATTGTGGTCGAAGATCGAACCCGAGCAGCGTGAACGCTGCATCAATGCCCAGCGGGTGCTCGGTGCATTCGCCGGCGATCGCGATTTGGACCTGGATGACCTGGCGGAGCGCTTGGACTCCGAGCCGGAAGACGTGCTCGGTGGCCTGCACGTCCTCGATGCGATGGCGCTCGTAACCACCGAAGAGTCGGACGACGGACCGCGCTTTCATCTGCGTGCCTTGCCAGACGAGCACGTGCGCTTCGTCGGCCCGAACGGGCGGACGCAATGGCTGTTCGTGGCGCGTCCCCTGGATCCGCCGGAAGTCGCTTCGGAAAGCCTGAACTGAAGCGCCAGCGCGCAGCTTATCCACAAGCCACAGCTCGAGTGAGTTCGGACGCCCCTCGCGAAGATCGCGGGGGGCGTTGCTGCGTGTGGGGTCGGACATTTTCGATCAGGGGTGGGGGTTACGCTGGTCGGGGTTTGACAGTGTCGGTGCGCCATGTTGGAAGTCTCGGGCTTGAGCACCTTGCAAGCTGAGTCGTCCGAACCGTCGAGTTCGCGCGTGGAGCGCGAGGCTCCCAGCGCGCGCGCGCGCGAGCTGGCGCTCGGCCTGGGCGTGTCGGTCACTTTGGGCGAGCTCTTGGAAAAGCGAGGCCACCAGGACCTCGAGGCAACGCGACGTTTCCTCAATCCGCGCCTTTCGGAGCTCACCGCGCCGGACGCGATGATCGATCGCTCGCTTGCGGCCGAACGCATGGCGCGCTCCATCCGCGCCGGTGAGCTAATCGCGGTGTTCGGTGACTACGATTGCGACGGTATGACCTCGGCCGCGATCATGACCGAGGTGATCGAGGCGCTGGGGGGGCGCGCGGTGACCTTCATCGCCAGCCGTTTCGAAGGCGGCTACGGCGTCTCCTCCGCGGCGGTCGACAAGGTGCTGGCGAGCGGCGCCAAGCTCCTAGTCACCTGTGATTGCGGCTCTTCCGACCACGTCTCGCTCGCGCGCTTGCGCGATTCGAACGTGGATTGCGTGGTGATCGACCACCACTTGGTGCCGGAAGAGGCGCTGCCAGCAGTGGCTTTTTTGAACCCGCACCGCCCCGAGTGCGGGTTTCCGTACAAAGGGTTGGCTTCTTGCGGCTTGGCTTTGTCGATTGGAGCTGCGCTGCGCACGGCACTCGGCCGCGAGTTGGATTTGCGACGTTGGCTCGATCTCGTGGCGATCGGAACGATCGCGGACGTCGCGCCGTTGGATGGCGACAATCGCGCTCTGGTACGTGCTGGGCTGCGCGCGATTGGTGAAGCGCGCCGGCCGGGGATCCGCGCTTTGCTCGAGCTCGCGAAGCTCGACGGCAATAGCCCCATCACCGCCGAAGACGTCGCGTTTCGGATCGCGCCGCGCTTGAACGCGCCGGGCCGGCTCGGCTCTGCGGAGATCGCCGTGCAGTTGCTGATGGCCAAGACCTTGGATGAAGCGCACGCGCTGGGAGCCGAGATCGAGCAGCGCTCGAGCGAGCGCAAACTACTGCAAGAGCGAATGGTCGAAGAAGCGCTGGCCGAGATCGAGCGCGAGGGCTGGGCCGAGCGCCCGGCGATCGTGATCGGGCGCGAGGGCTGGAATCACGGCATCGTGGGCATCGTCGCCGGTCGGCTCGCAGATCGCTTTCAGCGTCCAGTCGTGGCTATCGGTTTCAGCAATGGTCACGGTCGCGCCTCGGTGCGCGGTCCGGCGGGTTCGCGCTTGTTCGATGCTCTGAGCGCCGCGAAGCACATTTTGCTTCGATTCGGCGGCCATCAAGCCGCCGCGGGCGCAGAGGTCGAGCTTTCGCGCTTGGCCGAGCTGCGCGAATGCTTCGAAGCCGCTTGCCGAGCTCAGGACCCCCAAACAACAGCCAAGCCAAGTGAGGATGCGGCGTACGCTTGGCTAGCGCCGGGGGACGACCCCACGCGCGTGTTGAACGATCTGTACTTGCTCGAGCCGTGCGGCGCGGGCAACGCTTCGCCGTTGCTGGCGTTCCCGGCCAACGTGCTCTCCGCGCGTCAGGTCAGCGGAGGCCACTTGAAGCTCGAGCTCGAGCTCGAGAGCGGCGCGCGCATCGGCGCGTTTGGTTTTTCGCTGGGTGAGCGAGCCAGCGGGTTGACCGGTAAGATCGCCGTCGTTGGAAAACTACGGCCGGATCGCTACCGCGGCGGCAGCGCCATCGAACTGAAGCTGGAAAAAATCTTGGATTGATTTGCGGCGCTGCGGTCGCACATTTGCAGGCTTGCGACTCGCGGCGTATCTTGACGGTCAGTCTGGGGAGAGGGGCCATGTTCCAATCGCGACGAGTCGTCACCGTTGTCCTTTTGAGCCTGGGGATTGCGGTGGCTTGTGGCGGCTCGGCTCACGTCGATGGTGCAGAGCCAGCAAACGCAGGCCAGCCTGGGGCGTCGGCCGGAGCGGCGGCTTCTGCAGGTTTGACGGACGCCGCGGCGGGCGCGCCGAGTTCAACGGGTGCGGCGGGTTCAGTGAATTCAGCCGGTGCGGTCGGTTCTGCGGGTACATCCGCTTCGGCGGGCGCGCCTGGTGCTGGGGGTTTGGCTGGAACGGCCGCGGGCGGAACCGGCGGCACGGATCCGATGGCTGGCGCGGGCTCCGGCGGCGACCTCAGCGACCCCCCAGTGTGTATCGTGGACGGCAAGGGCTACCGTGCAGGGGAGTCCTTCAAGTATCGATGTAACCGATGCAGCTGTACCGCGAGCGGCTCGGCGTTCTGCACTTTGCTCACCTGTTCTGGGTGCAGCTACGAGGGTGAATACTACCAGTACGGTGACGTGTTCCCGCATCGCGACGGCTGCAACACCTGCACCTGCCAATCCTCAGGAGTGAGCTGCACCGACGCGGTCTGTGGCTGAGCTGCTCGCGCTTCGAGTCCGACTGACTGAAAAAGAGCCGCGCGCGGGCAGTGAGTTTGGGTCTCCGCCGCCAGCTGCTATTGCATGGCCATGGCCGATGCGAGCAGCGAACCGATCATCGAGTTCAAGGGCATCAAGAAGGCGTTCGGGCAGAAGGTCATCTATTCGGGCCTGAATCTGAAGGTGCTGCGCGGCGAGGTGCTGACCATTTGCGGCGGGTCGGGTGTCGGGAAGAGCGTGATGCTCAAGATGTTGATCGGGCTCCTGCACGCCGACGCGGGCACGATCACCTTCGACGGCGCCGACGTGACGCGCATGCAGGAAGAGCAACTGGCGCAGGTTCGTCGTCGGATCGCGATGTTGTTTCAGAGCGGGGCGCTGTTCGACTCGCTGACCGTGGGCGAGAACGTGGCTTATGGCTTGGAAGAGCACTTCCGCGACAAGATGACCAAAGAAGAGCGCGCGGACCGCGTCGCTTGGGCGCTCAGCTTGGTGGATCTGCCGGGCATCGAGCTGTTGCAGCCGGCGGATCTTTCGGGCGGCATGCGCAAGCGCGTGGGCTTGGCCCGCGCGATCGCCGTGCAGCCCGAAGTCCTGCTGTACGACGAGCCCACCACTGGCCTCGATCCGATCAACACCGCGCGCGTCAATCACCTGATCATGGGCTTGCAGGAAAAGCTCAAGATCACCAGCATCGTGGTTACGCACGACATGCGGAGCGCGTTCGAGATCAGCGATCATCTGGCGATGGTGCGTACCGGTCGCATCATCGCCTACGGCACGGTGGAGGAGTTCCAAGCCTCCAAAGACCAGCGCGTGAGTGACTTCATCGAGGGCCGCGCGCCGGTGAAGGAAGACGTCGAAACCCTGCTCAACAGCTGATCTGCGCCCTTCCGCGCCGGGGATCGGCTTCCTCCGCCGCTAGAATCGCCTGTGGCAAAAAAACGGGCAGCCTAGCTGGTGCGCCTCGGGTATTCTGAAGCTCTTCAAGGTTTGCTGTTTTTGGGTTCTAGCCGCAGGTAAGCTTCAGCGATGGTTTCGTCGAAGGACGCAAAGGTTGGCGCGTTCGTGCTCGCAGGCTTGACCGCGATGGGCGCGGTGATCTTCCTGATTGGCGACGAGCGCCAAATCTTCAGTCACAAGGCCCCGTACTCGAGCGAGTTCGAGGACGTGCAGGGGCTTCGTCGTGGCTCGCCCGTGCGCATGGGTGGCGTAGACATCGGCACCGTCGTTGCGGTCGACTACGCCAGCGCGGCAAACGACAAGAACATCCATGTGCGCATGTCGATCTCGGTCGATGACGCGCGCCGCATCCGCAAAGACAGCGTCGCAACGATCGAGGGCAAGGGCCTGCTCGGCGACAAGATGATCGTCGTTACGGTTGGCTCGGTCGGCCAAGCGCAGCTGCCCGAGGGGTCCGCCATCCCGTCCAAGGCCGCGGAGGACATGAGCAAGCTGATCGGGCGCATCAGCAATATCTCGGGTCAGGTCGAGAAGGTGGTGACCAATTTGGAGCGCGCCACCAATTCGCTCTCGGACGAGAAGTTCCAGGGGGATGTGCGCAATTCGCTGGCTTCTCTGGCGCGCATCTTGGACTCGGTCGATCGCGGGGACGGCTACGTCGGAAAGCTGCTGCACGACCCGGCGGAGGCTCAGCGCCTCTCGGGATTGATGAGCAATTTGCAGCAAACCTCGGGTGAGCTCACGCGCGCTACCCAGAGCGTGAACCAGATCCTGACCCGCGTGAACACCGGCCCCGGCTTCGTGCATGAAGTGGTGTACGGAGAAGACGGCGCCAAGACGATCGCCAAAGTGGGCGTCGTTGCCGATGAGCTCGGCACCACGCTCAAAGGCATTCGCGAAGGTAACGGCCTCGCGCGCAGCCTCATCTACGGGGACGACTCGTCGCAGGCGATGATGGCGAACTTGAACCAGGCTTCGGCTGATTTTCGCCAAGTCGTGAGCGACATGCGCGCTGGCAAGGGCACCCTCGGCGCGCTCTTGGTCGACCCCTCGGTGTACGAGGACTTGAAGCTGATGTTGGGCAACGTGGAGCGTAACCGCACCCTGCGCGCGCTCGTCCGTTACTCGATCAAGCGCGACGAAAAATCGCCCGCCCTGGAGGTTCACGATCCCGACCCGGCCAAGGCGCCTGCGCCCGGGGAGGCCGTCGGCACCGGCAATTCCGCGGTGAAAGTCGGAAAAGGCGACGCGTCCGGCCAATAAACCGCGGTATGCGGGAATAATCCGGCCCAGCAAAAGAAGCGATCCGTGGGTGCGCTCACGTCGAAATCGCGCAAATCTTCGAGCTATACTCGGCGGATGCGAATTCTTCCGCGCCTCGGTCGGGCGCTGGTCGTGCTCTCGGTGTTTGCGCTGGCGTCGTATTTCGCGCTGCAGTTCGGCACTGGTGGTTTGTGGCGTGGGCTCGAGGTCGCGCATGCCGTGACGAGCCCGGGGCAACCCAAGGCTCCGTATGATCTGACGCAGCTGGTGGCCGTCAACGAGACGCTGAACACCATCCGCAACAAGTACGTCGACCCGAGCCGCGTCAAGCCGCGCCAGATGTTCTTGAGCGCGGTAAACGAGATCCAAAAAGAAGTCGCACAAGTGATCGTGCTGCACGAGGACAAGTCGAACACCGTCAAGGTGCAGGTCGACACCGAGTCAGCCTCGTTTCACATCGACAACGTGCAGGGCCCGTGGGACGTCGCCGCGCGCTTGCGCGAGGTGTTCGCGTTCTTGCAGGCGAACCTGAAGGACACCGAAGTCGATCTGCGAGACGTCGAGTACGCCGCTTGCAACGGCATCTTGCGTACGCTCGATCCGCACAGCGTGTTCCTCAGCCCGGAAGCGTACCGCGAGATGAATCTGTCGACGTCCGGCCACTTCGGCGGGCTCGGCATCGTGATCTCGGTGCGTGATCAGATGTTGACGGTGATGCGCCCGATGCCCGGCACGCCCGCGGGCCGCGCCAATTTGAAGCGCATGGATCGCATCACCAAGATCAACAACGAGTCGACTTTGAACATGCCGCTCGACGACGCGGTGAACCGTCTGCGCGGCAAACCGGGCTCCAAAGTCACGATTTGGGTGCATCGCGACGCAGGCGAGGGCTGGACCGGCTCGCGCCCGTTCGAGCTGGTCCGCGAAGAGATCCAGGTCAAATCGGTCGACTACCGTGGGCTCGGCAATGGCGTTGGTTACGTGCGTTTGAAGCAATTCCAAGCCAACACCTCGGATGAGCTGGATGAAGCGCTCGGCGAGCTGCACAAGAAAGAGAAGCTCAAGGCTTTGGTCTTGGATCTGCGCGGCAACCCCGGCGGTCTGCTCGACCAAGCGGCGCGGGTCGCCGATCGTTTCTTGGAAGACGGCGTGATCGTGGCCACCGTGGGCGCGTCCGAGGGTCGCGAAGAGAAGCGCGCCGTACGCAAGGGCACCGAGCCCAATTATCCGATCGTCGTGCTCGTGAACGGCTCGAGCGCGAGCGCGAGCGAGATCGTTGCGGGCGCCCTCAAGAACTTGGACCGAGCGGTGATCGTCGGTCAGACCACGTTCGGCAAGGGCAGCGTTCAGCTCGTGTTCCCCCACGTTACGCCGGAGAACGCCGCGCTCAAGCTGACCATCGCCCAGTACCTCACTCCGGGTGACGTCTCGATTCAGGGCGTGGGCGTTGCGCCGGACATCGAACTCGATCCGATGACGGCAGACACGGTCGAGATGGATCTGTATCGCAACGCGCATGGTCTGCGCGAACGGGACTTGACCAAGAGCTTGTCCAACACCGCGACCCGCGCCAGCGACCAGCCCTCCGTGCGTTTGCGCTACAATTTGCCGGAAAAAGAGCGGGCCGAGATCCGCGATCGCGGCGGCGATATGGAAGACGAGTTCGAGCTCGACTTCCCGATCAAGCTAGCGCGTGACTTGGCGGGTCGCCTGAGCCCCGGCAAGCGCATGGATGAGGTGCGCAGTGCCAAGGATTTCTTGGACAAGTTGCAGGTCACCGAAGTCGAAGCGGTGGGCGCGGATCTGGGCAAGCTCGGCATCGACTGGGCACCGCCGCCGAAGGAATACGCGAACCCTCCCAAGGCTTCGGACTTCGAGGTCAAGGTCAGCACCGATCACCCGAATGACACCTTCACGGCAGGCGAGCAGGTGATGCTCAAGGTGTCGGTCAAGAACAAGGGCACGAGCCCCGCGTTCCAGGTCCGGGCCAGCACCAAGAGCGACGGCGCGTACTACGACGAGAAAGAGTTCGCGTTCGGCAAGATCCTCCCCGGCGAGACCAAGACGGCGACCGCGCCGTTCGGCTTCTGCGACATCGAGGGACACAAGCCCGGTTCGAGCGCGCCCACGCCGGACAATGCCAAGCGCGTGTGCAAAGTGCCGCTGGACGCGGATGCGCGCGCGGACGTGGTGAAGGTGCGTTTCTTCGCCGAAGGCGCCGAGCCGCCGGCGGACGCGGAACTCCGGCCCACGCTCAACGCGCAGCCCCAGCCGATTTTCGCCTACAACTACGAAATCCTCGACAATCGGCCGGGAAATGGCGATGGCCAACTGGCGCGCGGTGAAGGCGCGACGGTCTATTTGGCGGTGAAGAACGTGGGCAAAGGTCGCTCCTACGAGACCCAAGCCAACATCCGGAATCTGACCGGGGATGGGCTTTTGATTCACAACGGCCGCTTCGACATCTCCAACATGAAGCCGGGTGAGGTGAAGAACGTCGCCTTCACCTTCGATGTGCTCGACCAGCTCACCGAGCCCAACATCAACTTCGAGTTGAGCGTGGCCGATCGCGAACTGCGTGTGGTGTCCACCGAGAAGGTCAAGTTGCCGCTGTCCAAGAGCCCGCTCGCCTTGGTCAAGGCGCAGGGCAAGGTGTCGTTCGCTGCCGCCGCGCCGGTTCGTGGTCAGCCGCTGGCCGCTTCCGCCGTGGTCGGTGAGGTCGACAAGGGCAGCGTACTCGACAAGCTCGGCACGTTCGGCGCGTTCACCAAGATCAGCCTGGGTGACGATCGCTTCGGCTTCGTCGAAACGCGCGCGGTCAAGGACAATGCGGCTGCTACCGTCAAGGTGGGCTACAAGCCGCACCTCTCGCACTCTCCGCCACTGCTGGAGGTCACGCCCGCCAAGCTCGCCACGCGCGAGGACAAGGTGCACATCGAAGGCCAGGCTACGGACGGTGATCGCGTGCTCGATGCCTTCATCTTCGTCGGGCCGCGCAAGGTGTTTTATCAATCGAATCGCAAGGCTGCGGATCCGACCAAGCTCAAATTCGCGATCGATACCGAGTTGCAGCCCGGCATCAACGTGATCACCGTGGTCGCGCGTGAAAGCGACGACAGCGCGACGCGCACGACGATGATCGTGCGTCGCGACGGCCCGAACGGCGAACCACTGGCCAGCCCCAAGGGCGAATCCGCTACTGAAGACTGGAGCATCTCGGGCGACGGCGACTGATGCCGGATGTGGCGCGATATACGGGCGGGTGTCACTGCGGAAGCGTGAGGTTCGAAGTTTGCGCCGAGCTCGCCCGCGCCACGATCTGCAACTGCTCGGTATGCAGCAAAAAGGGCTTCATCCACCTGATCGTGGAGCCATCTCGGTTCGAGCTGCTCACGGGTGCCGAAGCACTCGTCTCGTATCGCTTCAATACTGGAGTAGCAGAGCACAAGTTTTGTGCGCGATGCGGCATTCACCCGTTTTACACGCCGCGTTCCGACCCCGACAAAGTGGACGTGAATGTCCGCTGTTTGGACGACGTCGATCTGAGTGCGCTCGAACTTTCGACGTTCGACGGCCGGCACTGGGAAGAAGCGATCAAAACCGCTCCTTGGCAGGCGGAATAAGCCGAGCGCGGTCTTGACAGGGCTGCGGTGCTCGGTACCCATTAGGGGTGTATGCGTGCGCGTGAGCCGGAAGCCGTCATCTTCGATATGGATGGCGTGATCATCGACAGCCAAGCTGCGGCTAACCGCGCGCTGGTCGAAGCGGCAGCCAAGCACGGCGTACGGCTGGCAGTCTCCGAGCTCGAAGACTTGGTGGGGGCGAGTGCACTGCAGTTCTGGCAGTACGTGAAATGGCGTTACGATTTGCCAGAGGCCATCGCCTACTATGCCGACAGCTACGACGAAAATAGCGAGATCGCCGGCTACGATGAAACGCTGATCTCGCCGGGGTTGGATGAGCTGCTGAACGAGCTCCGGGAGGCGGGGATTTCGCTGGCCCTGGCCACCTCGGGCTCGCGCCGGCGGATGAACGCGGTGATCGAGATGTATGGGCTCGCACGCTGGCTGGATGTCGCGCTGTGCCGTGAGGACGCCGCGCGGGAGAAGCCCGAGCCGGATCTATTCTTGGCTGCGGCTTCGGCGCTTTCGGTGTCGCCGTCGGCTTGCCTCGTGGTCGAAGACTCGGCGCCGGGCATCGCCGCCGCGCGCGCGGCCGGCATGACGGTGGTCGGCTTCACGGCGTATTGCGGACCGAACTCACTTCGCCGCGGCGCGGACGCCTACTTGAGTAGCTTCGAAGGCCTGGGTCTGCCTGAATTGCAGACGCTCTGGCAAGGGTCCGCTAGATTGCCGTGAATGCCTTCTGAGCTCGTCGTCGAAGCGCTCACGCCCGCCGATCTACCCCAGAACGTCACGCTTTCGAACTCCGTCGGTTGGCCCGATACCGAGGCCGAGTGGCGTGTGATTTACCGGGCCGCGTTGGTCTTGGGCGTGAAGCGCGAGGGCGCTTTGCTGGGCCAAGGCGCGCTCGGCTTGTTCGAAGGGGCGGCATCGATCGCCAAGATGGTGGTGGCGCCCAGCGCGCAGCGACGAGGCTTTGGCGCCAAGATCCTCGATGCGCTGTTGCTCGAAGCCGATCGGCGCTCGCTTTCCCGCGTGGGGTTGGTGGCAACCCCGCTCGGTCGCCCCTTGTACGCGAGCCGCGGCTTCGCCCCCGTCGGCGAAGTCGCGATTTTGATGGGCACGCCGGTATCCGCGGGTGCGCCCTCGGGATCGGCGTCCGTCCGGGACGTCGAACAGCTGCTCTCGATCGAACGCCGCTTCATGGGCAGCGCGCGCGCCGCCGTACTGCGCGGCCGTTTCGAAGACTCGTGTGCCAGCGCGATTTGCGCGGATGGCTTCGCCTTGGCTACTGGGCACGCGTTGGGCTCGCGCATCGGGCCGATCCTCGCGGACCGTGAGGAAACGGCCCGCGCATTGACCCAGGACTTATTTCTGCGCCTGACCGGGCCGGTGCGGCTCGATGTACCGGGCGAGCAGCAGGCATTTCGCGCCTGGCTCCAGAGCCTCGGTTTACACGAAAAAGGCGTGCATTTGGAGATGTCGCGCGGTGGTGCGCTGCCCTGGCACGTGCCCGAACGCTTCGGCCAAGCGACTCAGGCGTGGGGTTGAGTGACTCGAATGTTTCGGCAAGCGCCCAGCGCGGTCCCGCGTGAGCGTGCCCGAGCCAGACAATGACCCGCGCTCGCCAAAGTTACTTCCCGATGTGCGGCGGAGGAGTTAATTTCGAAGTAGGGTCATGGTCTTTCGTCGACGAGCGGTGCGTGTTTATCTCGAGGCTGCTTCGCGTAAGCGTGAAGCGGAGTTCTTGCAGCGGGTAAAGTCCAGCCAAAAGCTGCATCGGCCCTGGCTGACGGCGCCGCATTCGCCCGAGCTGTTTCGCGACTTGGTGAGTCGCTCGCGCAAGCCGTCGCACGAATCGTTCTTCGTGTGTTTGATCGAGACGGGTGAGTTGGTCGGGGTGATCAACCTGAGCGAAATAGTGCGCGGGCTATTTCAGAGTGCCTATCTGGGGTACTACGCGTTCGAGCCATTCGCGGGAGAGGGCTACATGACCGAAGGCGTGACCCTGGCCCTGGATCAGGCGTTCGGTCCGCTCGGCCTGAACCGGCTCGAGGCCAACGTTCAACCGCGCAACAAGCGCTCGTCGCGGCTGGTCTCCAGGCTCGGCTTCCGACTCGAGGGGTTCTCGCCGCGCTACCTCAAGATCGGCGGCAAATGGTGCGATCACGAGCGCTGGGCGGTGCTTGCCGACGAATGGAATGGACGCAGCGTGCGGCACTCGGCGCGGGCTTGATCGAGCGAGAAATAGTGCCAATATCCGCGCCCATGTCAGCACTCGAGTTCAAGAACGTGACCGCCGTCGCCAAAGCCAACGTGTACTTCGAGGGGAAGGTGGTCAGCCACACCATCCTCCTGGGCGACGGCGCCAAGAAAACCCTGGGCCTGATCTATCCCGGTGAGTTTCACTTCGGGACAGACGCACCCGAGCGCATGGACATCGTGGCCGGCGCCTGCCGCGTACGGTTGGATGGCAGCGCCGAATGGCAAGACTACGGCGCGGGTACGTTCTTCCGCGTGCCCGGCAAATCGGGCTTCGACATCAGCGTCGCGGCTGGCATCGCCGAGTACGTCTGCTCGTTCGAGTGAGCTAGACGCGGCTGATGCGCTCGAAGCGCGCGACGGTTTCGACGTGCTCCGTGAACGGGATCAAGTTGAACGCCGTCAGCGCGCTCAGGCGCAGCTTGCCGCCACCGAGCAACCGCTCGGTGTCACTCAGGAAGGACTCCAGACCACAGCTGACGTAGATGAAGCGCGTCGGGGGCTCCTCCGCCAGTGCGGTGGTGAGCTCCGGATCGAGGCCCTTGCGCGGTGGATCGGCAATCACCACGTCGACGCCCGCCGCTAGACCGCGCGCTTCACCCGCCGCGCCGACTTGGACCGAGATCTTGGCGCGTTCGGCCTGCGCGAGCTCGCCCAGCCCGAGCGAAAGCCCATGCCGCGAGTGCGGGCTCAGCTCGTTCATCCGCAGCTCGCTCACGCGATCGAGCACGGATAGCCCAATCGCCCCGACGCCGGCGTAAAACTCGGCCACGCGGGCGCCCTCGGGCAACTCGCTCCGGACGTGATCGATGATGCGTTCGGCGATGTTCAGATTATTTTGACCGAACGCGCCCGGCGGATAGTGCACGGCATTGCCGCCAAAATGCTCGACGATGCTGGCGGGGCCGCAGATGTGCTGAAATTCCGGGCCCAGGATGGTGTTGACGCGTTCCGTGTTCTTGTTCCACCACAGGCTGTGGAGCTCGGTCCCGAGCCGCTCACGGATGAGCTCCAAGCAAGCGACAAAGGGCTCCGGCCCTTCGCTGTTGCCGACCAGCACGACCTGCGCGGTCTGTGACGAACGCTCGACGACGACCTGCAGGTAGCGCGCGAGTCCGGCGTGCGCGGTGTCCGAGTAGGTGCTCACTTGGGCGTCGGCCAGCGCCTTGCGGACGACGGCGGCCACGCGGTTGATCAAGGGATGCTGTACGAGGCAATTCGGGATGTGCACGACATGGTGCGTGCCCAGCTCGAACAAGCCGAGCTTCGGCGAGCCCAGTCGGCCGCGGATGGCGAGCCGGGCGCGCTGGCGAAAACCGGTCATTGGCCCTGAAATCACGGCAACTGCAGGCAGCTCGTGCTTTTCCGCAAGCTCATTCAAGGCGCGCTGGGCGGCTTCCGCGATGCCGCGCTCGCCAAAGCGCGGGCATCCTGGGCAGGGCGGGCGATGAGTGCAGATCACGTAACTTGAACTTAGCAGAGGATTTGCCGTAGGGGTGTGAGGAAGGTCTCCTCAATGAAGCAGCGTCGCGCGCTATTCGCGCTCGGGATCTCGATCGTCGTGCTGGCCGCGCTGTTCACGGCGCGGCGGTTCGTTGCGCGCCGTGCGCTGCTGAGCAAGCCGAGCCCGCCCGCGGTATCCGTGCCACCTGCGCGCTCCGAGCCGAAGCCGGCGCCCACGCCCAGCGCGTCGGCGCCGGCGCCTATCCCGTCGCGTCCGCCCGCCCCGCCGTACCTCGACACCACGGCCACGACCTTGCCCGAGCAGCGCAGCGCACTATTTACCAACATGCAGAATCAGCTCGATCTGCCCGCGGGAGCGCTGGACAAGATCGAAGCCATCTTCGCGGCATCCAACTATTTGGGACAAGGCGAACCCAAGATCACCAAGCACCCAATGACGCGCGCCGAATGCCGCGCCATCCGCGAAAAGAACCCGGACCTTCACCCCGAAGACGCGCGCTGTGGTGCTCGCCACATGGTGCCGCTGTTCGACCCCGCGCGCGGCGAATCGGCGGATACGGCCAACGTGTGCATGGATCAGTTCGAGTTCCCGAACATCCCTTGTGAGTATCCGGTCACTTGGGTGCGCTCCAGCGAGGCGGCTCAGATTTGCGAAGCGCAAGGCAAGCGCCTATGTGACGCGCACGAGTGGGAGGGTGCGTGCGCGGGCGCGCTGCACACGCCGGAGGTGGACTACACCTTCGGTGAGCGGCGCATCATGCAAGAGTATCTGCACAACAAGACGCGCGAGATGATCTGGGCGTACGGCCCCAAGGCGGACCAGCAGAAGTGCGCCACGATGAGTCACAAGAGCCGCGAGTGCTACACGCCTGACTGGGGCATCTGTGGGTCGAACACTTATCCGGCCGGTGCGTTCCCCGAGTGCGTCAGCAGGTTCGGCGTCTTCGACCAGCACGGCAACGCCGCAGAGCACATGAATCTACCCATCAAACCCGAGCAATTGGGCAAAAATGGCGGCGTCGGCGAGACCGAAATGAAGGGCAGCTGGTTCATCTTCGCTAGCGAAGCGGTGCATCCGGATGATTGCCGTTGGCGCGCGCTGATGTGGCACGCCGGGCCGATTCGCGCGCTCGACAGCCACCGCAACTACCACCTCGGCTTCCGCTGTTGTAAAGACATCGCGCCCAGCGCTCTCCCAAGCTCCCCAGCCAAGACCGACGGCGGTAGCCCATGATCCGACTCCACATCAACATCGACCACGTAGCCACGATCCGTAACGCACGCGGAACCGTATACCCGGACCCGGTCACCGCCGCCGCGCTGTGCGAGCTCGCGGGCGCCGATGGCATCACCGCACACCTGCGTGAAGATCGCCGGCACATCAAGGACGACGACATCGTGCGCTTGCGCAGCGCGCTGACCACGATGCTCAACTTGGAGATGGGCGCGACCGACGAGATGACCGCCATCGCCGAACGCGTCGGTCCCGATGTCGTCACCCTCGTGCCGGAGCGCCGCGCCGAGCTGACCACCGAAGGCGGGCTCGACGTCCTGCTCACGCGCGCCGCAGTCGAAAAAGTGGCGCGGATGTGCGCGGCCAAGAACATCAAACTCAGCTTGTTCATCGCGCCTGACGAAGCGCACGTGCGCTTGTCGCGCGAGCTCGGCGCGAGCCAAGTGGAGTTTCACACCGGCGAGTACTGCCACAAACACGGCTCGGAGCGCGCCGCCGAACTCGAGCGCCTGAAGCGCGCGGCTACGCTGGCCCACTCGCTCGGCCTCGAAGTCGCCGCCGGCCACGGCCTCACCCGCTTCAACGTGCTCGACATCGCCGCCATCCCCGAAATCGAAGAGCTCAATATCGGCCACTCCGTGATCGCCGACGCCGTGCTGATCGGCTTGGACCGCGCCGTCCGCGATCTGCGCTTCGCCATCGACCGCGGCCTCGCCCAACGCCGCTGACCCCACCCCAAGCGTGTCGTCCCCGAGAGGGGGGCGATCGCAATCCAGCCGCGCAGCTCGTAGCGCGCCGTGTTCTCGACCCAGCGGCGCTCCCAGATTTTTTTACCGCAGAGCCGCAGAGATCACAGAGATCAGAAGAGATTTTGGGGGTTGCCATGCGCGGCATTCACGTCGAAGAAAGTTCGGGTTGCGACTCGCGCCTTGACCCAAAAAAACTCAGCGTTTCGTGGTTGGCGATGTGAGCCGCCGCTTCGTTTTGTTCATGACGTGAACTGCCGCTAAGAGCAAACCCCCAAAAACTCCTGTGTCTGTCTCTGCGACCTCTGCGGCTCTGCGGTAAATTCTCAATCGTTCAGCGTTGGGCATCGCGTGTCTCGGGCGCGATGGGCGTTCCAGGTGAACGCTATCCGTGGCCTAGCGTCGGGACGCACTGGTGCATGCGTGCGGCTGCGAGGCAGCCAAAATGCCCCTCGTCGCTGCGGCGGGCCTCGCGCTCGTCTTTAGCGGTATGCTGGTGGCATGATCCCAGTGCTGTCGCGGGCGGAGATGCGGAAGTTCGATGCGCATGCCAGTGGCGCGTGTCAGGTGCCGAGTCTGCTGTTGATGGAGAACGCGGGGCGCGGGGCAGCGGACGTGATCGTGCGTGAGCTTGGACTTTCTCCGGGAAGTGGCGCGCGGATCGTGATTGTGTGTGGGGCGGGGAACAACGGCGGGGACGGCTTCGTGGTCGCGCGGCGGTTGCTCATGCTGGGCGCGGATCCACGCGTTTATTTGCTGGTCGAAGCGGCGCGCCTGACGGGTGACGCGCTCAGCAACTATCGTTCATTGGTCGGGGTGGGCGGGGTCGTAGTCGAGCTCGATCCGAATCAGCTGAGCGTGCTCGGCAGCGCGATCGAGAGCGCGCGCGCCGTGGTGGATGCGGTGGTCGGGACTGGCTTGGATCGGCCGCTGAGCGGCTTCTTTCGCTACGCCATCGAGTTCATGAATGGCGCACGCTGTCCGATCTTCGCGCTCGACGTGCCGTCGGGTTTGGATGCGGACACCGGCGCAGTGTTGGGCGCCGCGGTGCGCGCGGGAACGACGATCACGTTCGCGCACGCCAAGCTCGGCCTGATGACGCCTTCGGGGTTGCTGCACGCGGGCAAGCTGTACACCGCGGACATCGGCGTGCCCGACACGGGTTTGGCTCAAATCGGCTACAGCGCACAGATCGTGGAAGCGAGCGATGTACTGAACGCGCTCGGCACGCGCAGTATCACGACGCACAAGGGGTCGGCGGGGCGCGTGGTGGTGATCGCGGGCTCACCCGGCAAGATCGGGGCTGCGTTGCTCGCCGCGCAGGGGGCGCTCCGCGCGGGCGCGGGACTCGTGACCATCGCCGCGCTACCCGAGACGGCCGCCTTGCTCGATCAGCGCGTCCTCGAGGTCATGACTGCGCGCATCGATCCCGAGCGCATCGAAGACTCGCTCGACGATCTGCTGGAGCGCGCAGACTCGGTGGCGATTGGCCCCGGCCTCGGGCTGGATGCAAGCGCGCGCCGGATTGCCGAGCACGTCGCGCTGCGCGTGTCCAAGACCAAAGTCGTCGACGCTGACGCGATCAGTCATTTCGCGGGGCGTGCGGAGACCTTGCGCGGCGCTGCAGGTGAGCTCGTGCTCACACCGCATGCCGGCGAGATGGCGCGCATCGTGGGCGGCAGCGCGGCGGACGTCGAGGCCGATCGCTTTGGCACTCTGGCACGAGCGGTTGCACTGACCGGCAGCGTGGTGTTGCTCAAGGGGCATCGTACGCTGGTAGGCGCTCCCGAGGAACGCATCGCGATCAACGTAACCGGCTCCGGCGTTTTGGCGACCGGTGGCTCGGGCGATGTATTGACGGGGATCTTGGCCGCATTTGGCGCTCTGCTCGACGTGCGGCGCGCGGCCTACGTGGCCGCGTACGTGCACGGCATTGCCGGCGAACGTCGCTCCCATCAGGGCGTCGATCGCGGTGTGTTAGCGCACGAAATCGCCGATGAGGTGCCGTTCGCCCTGGGTGCTCTGCGCTCGTCTGATGGCTCCGCTTTGTCGGCCTGACAGAGCGCAGCTGGTCGATGCCAGTTTGACACGCGCCACGCGGCTCCGAACCCGCAGTAACTCGCTCAAAACAGGGAGATTTCAACGCATTCGAGGTTGGCACGAGGCTTGCGATACCGCTTCCCCGTGGAGGCCACGATGTCAGAGCCACGATCCTGCGAATCACAATCCGAATCATTTGCCCAAGAGTTGCAATCCAAATTACCGGCGCTGCTGCCCGCTTTGAATGCGCGCGCGCTCGCGCTGTGCAAGCGAAAGAGCGATGCCAGCGACCTCGTGCAAGATACCTTGCTGCGCGCGCTGTGCTTCGAATCGGGCTACGAGCGAGAGACGAATCTGCGCGGCTGGCTGCAGCAGATCCTGTTCAGCGTGTTCATCACGCGCTGTCGCAAGTCGGCGCGCGAACGCCGCGCGCTCAACGCGCTTTCGGGCGATCCGTGCGCGTGGACCCAACCCGAAGCGCCGCCCGCCGTGCGACAATCTCTCACGCGGCCGGTCTCGCGCGCACTCGATGCCCTGCCGACTCAATTTTCCGCCGTCGTTCGCTTGGTCGACCTCGAGGAACGCAGCTACAAGGACGCTGCGGGTGAGCTGTCGGTGCCGGTGGGTACGGTAATGAGCCGGCTGTTTCGGGGTCGGCGGCTGCTGGCCGAAGCCCTGGCCGAGCCACGCGCGGTCGGCGAGGCGGCCTAGCGCGATTGGCCGGCAATTGCCCCTTGGCGCCCGTGTGGGCGCGCGGGTGCTGCGCTGAGTTTTTCGGACCTTTCGCGATTGTTCGGAGCGCGCGGTCTGAAAATGATAGAAATCTGGGCTGTGGCATCGCCGCTGACGGAGACCGGAGCAGGCGCGGTCGACGGTGACCCTTCGGTTCGCCTCGGGCGTTTGATCCGAAAGCAATTTGGTTTCGTTTGGCGGCTGTCGCGCCGCGTCGGTCTGACCGAGAGCGAGGTCGACGCTGCCGTACGAGAAGTATTCAGCGCCGCGGCGCAACGCATCGGTGACATTCGCCCCGGCAACGAGCGCGCATTCCTGTTCAGCACTGCTCTGCACGTGGTGGCCCGTGTGCGGCGCAACCGCGGTGACCAAGCCGCGATCAGTGATCGCGCGCCGGCCCTAGAGGAGCTGGATGAAGCCGCGCAAGCGCGTGAAATTCTCGGCGCGTTGCTGGAACAGATGCCGCTCGAGCTGCGCGTCGTGTTCGTCTTGCGCGAGATCGAGCAATTCGCCAGCATCGAAATCGCCGAGATCATCGGGATCCCGCTGGCGACCGTGACCACGCGTCTCGCCGAAGCCCACGAAGACTTTGCGACTCACTTGGAGAGCGAGAGCGAACTCTCGCTTTCGTTGATCACCGCCGCTCGCGATGAGCGCGCGCCCGCCGCGGCCTTGTTGCGCGCGCTGGTAGCTGCAGGCGTGCCAGTCACCGCGGCTGATCGCGAGACGGAAGCGTCAGCCAGCAGCGCACCGGGTGCGGATTCGACGCGCGTGGCGGCGCCGAAGGGCCCGCGTTCGCCCCTTGCCTTGGGCGCGACTTGGCTGGTTTTGGGTTGGGTCGTCGGGCTCGTCGTCGTTTCCGCGGCGTGGGCGCTGAGCGACGCCGCGAAAACGACGGCGGCGCCCACGTCCGTGGCGCACTGATTTAGCAAAGCTACTCGCGCGCTAGCGCGGGGAAGAGCGGCGGCCCGAGCCGAGGCCGTGGCTCCAGTCGTGCTTCGATCTCGTGCGCGGTGGTCGGCAAGAACGGCGCGAGCAAGCGCGCCGTGACGCGCAACACGTGGACCAAGCTCGACAAGCAATGCTCGAGCGCGGGGACATCCCCCGATTTGGCGAGCGACCACGGCGCGCTCGCATCCACGTAGCGATTCCCTGCCGCAACGAGCTCGAAGATCGCGCGCAGCGCTTCGTGCAGCGCGAACTCGTCGAGCGCGCGCGTCACTCTGGTCTCTGTCTGCTGTGCGACTTCGCACAGGGGAGCATCCAGGTCCGCAGTCACGATGCTCACTCGATGGCGCTCGACCAGCGCGCCCACGCGCTGCAGTAAATTGCCGAGCTTTCCGGCCAGTTCGGAGCTGTACGCGGTGCGCAGCAGGTCCTCGCGAAAGTCGCCGTCTTTCGTGGTGTGCAGGTGCGCTAGCAAGTAGTAGCGCACCGCATCCACGCCGTAGCGCGCGACGAGTCGAAACGGATCGACCGCGTTTCCGGCAGACTTGCCGATCTTCTTGCCTTGGTTGGTAATGTGCCCGTGAACGCGCAGCGACGTCGGCAAGGGCAGATCGGCGCTGAGCAAGATCCCTGGCCAGTACAGGGCGTGAAAACGCACGATGTCCTTGCCGATGACGTGCCACCGCTCGCCCGCGTCCTGCCAATAGCGCTGAAAGCGCTCACCGTTCGGGTAGCCCAGGACGGACAGATAGTTGGCGAGCGCATCGAACCACACGTACACGATTTGCGTGTCGTCTCCCGGCACCGAGATGCCCCAGCCCTTCGCGCGTGCCCGGCTGCGCGAGATGCTGAAATCATCGAGCCCGCCCGCAATGAATTGCAGCACCTCGTGCTTGCGTTCGCGCGGCAATATCTGTAGCCGCTCCTCGCGGATGGCCCGTAAAATGGGCTTTTCGTAGCGTGATAAGCGAAAGAACCAATTCTCTTCCTCGAGCACTTCGAGCGCCTCCGCGTGCACGGCACAGCCGCCCTCGACGATCTCCGACTCACGCAAGAAGTGCTCACAGCCGACGCAGTACGAACCGCGATACGATTTTTTGTACACATCGCCGTTGTCCCAGCAGCGCTGCCACAAAGCGTGCACGGCTGGCGCGTGGCGGGCATCGCTCGCGGTGTGAATGAAGTCGTCGTGCACCACGTTCAACGCCTGCGCGAGTCGGCGAAAGTCGGCGCCATGCCGCGCCACGAGCTCTGCTGGTGTAGTCCCGAGCGCTTGCGCCGCGCGCACGTTCTTCAGGCTGTTGTCATCGGTGCCGCTCGTGAAGTTCAGATCGCGCCCGAGCGAGCGCTGATGACGCGCGATGGCATCACTTTGCACGAGCTCGAGCGCATGGCCGAGGTGCGGCTCGGCGTTCACGTAGGGGATGGCGGAAGTTACGAATACGGGCTTCTGAATGGTCATGACGAACCTCTTTTTCTCGATCGAAATCGAGTAAATGACGCTCGTTCGCGCCGCTCCCGAGGCGACCCGCCGTGCTGCTCACAAAGCAAAACGGGCCGCTTCGAGAGCGGCCCGTTCGAGCTTCGGACTAAAAAACCCGGTCAGCTATTCGAACGCAAGGTCGCCCTGCACGCGCTGTGCATGGACATGACCTGCATTCCAAAAGGACTGAAATTCATGGCTGACCCAGTTGAACTATGACGAACGCTTGCCGGTTAGTCAATGACTCGCAGCAGCTACGCGGCTTGCAAGAACAGGTAGCAGGTGCCCAGCGCTTGATAGCAGGCGCCATTGACGCAGTTGCCAGCACACGCGGCATCTGACGTACAGGCGCGGCGGCCACAGTGTCCGTTCGTACATCCGTAGTTGACGGGGCAATCGACGTCACTCTGGCAGCTCAGCGCCTGACAGCGCTGCTCGGCGCTGCACTCCATCGCTTCGCCGCACGCCTGCGTCGGACTGCATTGTGGGACGCAGGAGCCGAGGTTACAGACGCCAGTCGAACAATTGGCGGTCGTCAGGCAGGCGACACACGCCGAAACTCCGTAGCTGCCCTGGCAGTGGGGGCGCTCGCTCGGGCAGTCACTATCGACGACGCACGCGCTGCACAGCCGAAAGCTGGGCGCGAAGCGTGGCTGGACCGAACCACATGCAGGTAGTGAGGATGAACAATCGCTATCCTGCGCGCATGCGCTGCAGGTGCCATTGCTGCAGATGCTGGCGCTGACCGTGTTTGCCGTGGGCAGAGGGCAATCCTGATTCGTCTCACACGCCATGCCCGTGCCCGCAGGTATTGCGGGTTGCGGTGGGCATGAGCATTGTCCGCACCATTGCGGAGCGCCGCAGCTAGCGGCCGGCGGCGCCTGGCCGGGCACCAAACACATCGCGATCCCAAAAGCACCGGTCGGGCACTCTGAGACCGAGTGACAGCCCTGGCTGCTCGCTCCACCACCGGTTGTCGCGGTGCCGCTACTGCCGGCGTTGTGATTGCCGCCCGCACCGGCGTTCGGACTGCCGCTAGTGCCGGCCGTTTGCTGGAAACCTCCCGCTTGAATTTCCTCGCCCGCGTTGCCTGCGGCGCCGCCGCCGTTCGCGCCTTCCTGACTGCGGGCCGAGCCACACGCGCAGAGCAGCGCGGCAACACCCCAAGCCATGGCCGTGGTCCTCGCTGCGTTCATGGCCTGTGCACGAGCAACTTGCGTGCCGCATCAGAGCCCTAGCAAATCCGCGGACTAAGGCTCCCGAGCGCGAGATTTGGCGCAGTCTGTGCCAACGGCAACGGCGAAGCGAAGCACTTCGAGGCTCGGACGAGCTGCGCGCTCTGGTAAAAGCTACGGGCGCGCACGTCGAGCTGATCGATACGCGGAGCGGCCCTGATTTCAGAGCAGTTCGACGGTGCCGGCGATGATCGCGTGCACGACGCCCGCGTCGTCTTCCAATAGCAGGCGACCCTGAGCGTCGAGTCCGCGGCCCACGCCCTCTTGCGCGTCCACGCGCACGCGTTTGCCGCGCAGCGCGTCGGCGGCGTTGAGCTCGTCCAAGATCCCCGCGATGCCCGTGCGTTGGTATGCGTCCAAGCGCAGCGCGATGGCGTTGAGCAAATCTTGGAGCAGGGGTTCGCGGTCGAGTTCGGCTTTGCCGAGGAGCGCGAGGGAGGTCGCGCGGGTCGCGATTTCCTCCGGAAAATCCGTGCTGGCGACGTTGAGACCGACGCCCACCACGACCGCTTGTAAGCGCTCGCCTTGAAGCTGCGATTCGACCAACACGCCGGCCAGCTTCTTGCCCCCGACGTACAGGTCGTTCGGCCACTTGATCTGCACGGCTTGGTCGACGAGGGGCGCGATCGCGTCGCGTAGCGCCAGGCCAACGGCCAGGGTCAGTGCGCTGGCTTGCGCGAGCTCCAGCTCAGGGCGCAGGAGGACCGAGAACAGCAGGCTTTCACCGGGCGCTGCGAGCCACGCATTGCCGCGGCGGCCGCGGCCCGCGGTTTGCTCGTCGGCCACGAACAGCGAGCCGTGGGGTGCGCCGGATTTGGCAGCGAGCAGCGCGTTGTCGTTGGTCGAGCCGGTGATCGGTTGATACATCAGTGGCCGGCCGAGCTTGGGCCTGGCCTCGCGGGATGCGGCGCGAAAACGCTCGGCGTTGAAGGGCGTCATAGGCTCTCGATATCGAGCCCGATGTCGGCCGCGGGCGCGGAGTGCGTCAGCGCGCCCACGCTGATCACGTCTACGCCGGCCGCGGCGAGAGCGGGAATGCGCTCCAGTGTGATGCGGCCCGAGACTTCGACCAAGGCCCGCCCATGCGCCCGTTCCACCGCGACCGCGATCTGATCATTGGCGAAATTGTCGAGCATGACCACGTCTGCGCCGGCTTCCAGCGCTTCATCGAGCATCTCCAGGGATTCGACTTCGATCTCGATCCGGCTGGTGTGCGGCGCGTGCTTGTATGCGCGCTCGATCGCTTCACGGACGCTGCCCGCGGCGACGATGTGATTGTCTTTGATCAGTACGGCGGAGCCCAGGTTGTCCCGGTGATTGTAGCCGCCGCCCGAGCGCACCGCGTAGCGTTCCAAGAAGCGCAGTCCGGGCGTGGTCTTGCGGGTGTCGACGATGCGCGTCAGTGCGTTCTCGGGTAACGCGTCGACGTAGCGGCGGGTGAGCGTCGCGGTGCCGCTCATGCGCTGCGCGAAGTTCAGCGCCGTGCGCTCGGCCATCAGCAGCGAGCGCGTCGCACCTTCGGCGATCCAGAGTACGTCGTCCGGCTTGGCGCGTTCGCCATCGGCCACACGGCGCTCGACTCGCACGCCGGGATCGACGTGATAAAACACGCGCGCGAACACGTCACCACCGCACACCACCAGCGGTGAGTGGGCCACGGCCCGCGCGATCGCGCGATCGGTCGCCGCAACCGTGGCTTCGGTCGTGAGATCGCCGCCCGCCAAATCTTCGGTCAATGCCAGATCGACCAACTGATCCAAGAGGTAAGAAGGAGTCACCGCGGAAAACCGTAACTCTGGCCGAGATACGAAGCAAAGAGGTTGCACAAAGCGTGAAATACCAGACCCGCGCCGACGCCTCCCGTGCGCGCACGCAGGTAACCGAAGACGAGCGACGGGAAAAACACGGCCAGCCGCGCGGCATTGAACTCGGTACACAGGTGCCCGAGCGCGAACAATGCGCTCGTGATCAGCAAGCTGGGCCCGAGTTCGGCGCCGAACACGCGCCAGCGCGGTTTGTACACTTCGTCCAGCGCGGACTGGAGGTAGCCGCGATAGAACGCCTCTTCGGGTAGCGCGATGACCAAGAGTTGGCCCGATAAATCGCTGATTAGTGAGATCGAGGGGGGCGCATGAAAAGGCACTTTGATGCGCCACCACCAAAGGAAGCCGAGCCAAAACTGCGGTAGGAGGAGCAGCGCAGCGCCGAACGCCCAGAGCAGGGCCTGCGTAATCTCGCGCGTGATACGCTGCGCGGAGAGCGGCTGGGGTTCGAACAAGCCCGCGAAAGACAGGCCGTAGCGGGCGATCTTTTCGCTATCGTCCGTGCGCAGCACCAAAAAGTACGTGACCGCGAGGAAGCCGAAGCCCACCGCGGTCGCGGAGTAGCTATCGGGCAAGCGCGAGAGCAGCGCGACGAACAGCGTCGTGCAGACGGTGATCGCGACCGGTTTCTGCCAAGAAGGTGAGGGGGTCATGCCGAAGCCGGAAGACGACGAGCGGTCCTTCCGAGCGCGCCGCGCAAAGGGCTTTTACGATTGAAGTGCCGAGGTGTACCGAAAATCAAAGCGCAGAGAGAAGTTTCCAGTGAAATCCGAACCACGAGCCGCTGAAGGATCGACGAACGATGAAGGGAACTCTCCCCCCTTTTTTCCGCTTAGGCTAAGTTCGCGGCGAGCTGCAATCGCCCTGACCAGCGCTCGTGACCGGTCCGCTCACCATCTCCGCGTTTCGCGGGAGGATCCATGCTCGATTCGAATTTGCCCGCACCGAAGTCCCCGGCTCCCATCCAACCGCCATTGCCCGTGGTGAACCTCGCCAAGTGGCCGCCCGATGATGACATGCCTGCAGCACCCCGCGGTGGCGGCGGCGTTCCAGCGGGCTTCGATTCCGGCGACGGCAATTTCAAGAAGGGCCGCTTCGCGCCGATGGCGATCTTGGTTGGCTTGTTGGCAGCGGGTGGTCTCGCCGCCTTCTTGTTGATCGGGGGCACGCAAGCAGCGAACAAGCTCACGATCGAGCAGGGCGAAGAACAGAAGAAGGCCATCTTCGTCAAACCAAAGCCGGAACAAATTCCGGATTGGCGCAAATGGGCGGCGAGCGACGCGAGTGAAGAGCTCCGCGCCGAAGCGCTCAAGCAGCTCGCGTGGGCCAAGGATCCGGAAGGCGTCAAGCTCGCGATCGATTCGCTCAGCGTGCCTTCGGAGCCGATTCAAGGCATGGCCGCGCTGGCCCTCGCCGAGTACGGCCGCCCACTGGGCGAGCCCGCCAAAGATGCGCTGATGCTGGCGCTGAAGAAGGCCGGTCCCGGCGCGAAGCCGCAAATTGCTTGGGCATTGGTCGTGCTCGGCGAAGCGCGCGCCTTCGACGACATCATGGCGCTGTATCGCGCGGGCCTGTTGTCCAAGGTGCAACGCCTCGGCGGCGGCACCGCGTTCGACCCGGATCGCATGATCCAACTCGTCAGCTTGGACAAGCTCGCCAGCATGGCGGGCGATACGAGCCCCGCGGTGCGCCAGCTGGTGGCCACGATTCTCTCGCAGAATGCCGAGCCCAAGTGGACCGAGACGCTGATCACGTTGGTCAAAGACTCGGACCCGGAGGTCTCGCGCCAGGCCGCGCCCGGCCTGGGTAAGATCGGCGAGCCGAAGGCCCGCGAGCCGCTGGTAGCGGCGCTCAAGACCGCCGACAAGGACAGCCGCAACAAGTTCTTGGAAGCGTTGCGCGACGGCGTGGGCACGGACGGCTTGGTGCTCGCTTTGAGCTCGGTCGTCACGGAAGACGCCGCCCTCGCGTACTACCAGAAGAAGCAGATCTTCGACATGATCGACAAGCTCAACGATCCGCGGGGCGGCAACGCCTTGTACGCGTTTCTGGAGAGCAAGCCGCACATGCACTTCCAGACCCGCGCGGCCGTCGCGCTGGCGCAAATCGGCGACATCCGTGGCGTGCCGACGTTGGCCAAGCGCCTGCGCATGGATCCGCTGAAGCTCTACACCGATCAAAATGATTGGGAAATGATGCTCAAGCGCGACGACAACGAGCGTGTCGTCGCCGCGCGCATGATCGCCGATCTTGCCATGCTCCATCCCGAGAAGCGGCAGGTGATCTCCGAGCAAGCCGAAGACGGCGTGATCTTCTGGATCCACGAGATGCCTTCGCCGCACGCCAACGGCCTGCGCGCTTTGGCGGCCATGGAGTCCACGAAGGACATCGGCAACCTGCGCAAGTGGTCGAACCCGAAGGACCCGCTGCCCAAAGAAGGCCAACAGCCGCCGATGCCGGAAGAGTGGGTCGTGGCGCAGAGCGCGCTGCGCTACGTCGGCTGGTTGAAGGACGCGCCGTCCTACAACGTGCTGATCAAGTCGCTCACGCGCCGGCCGAAGGATCTGGACGTGACCATGGATGGCCTCTTGCAGGGCGGTGTCGCCATCTTGGGCATGAGTCTGCGCGCAATCGGCGTGGGCGCGGCCGACGGCTTGTCGGAGTGGCGTGATCGCAAGGCGTTCAAGCCGCTGCTCGACTACATCGAGGATCCCCAGAACAACGAGCAGTCGCGCTTCCAAGCTTGCGCGGCCTTGGCTTGGGTGGCCGAAAAGGAAGACTTCCTGCAAATTGCCAAGAAGATCTCCGACTACAAAGGCAACGAAAAGCCGGACGAAGTGCGCCGCGCCTGCTTGCTCGAAGCGTTGATTCAACGCCCCGTGCCCGGCACGGCCGGTGCGCTGGTGTCCCTGATGAACCCGCAATCGGCAGTGGAAACGCGCCACCAAGTGGCGCGCGCGATCGCCAAGGGCGGCTTCGATCAGAGCGTCGAAACCCAGCTCTTCACCATGATGAGCGACGACGCGATGATGAACGACGCGGCGCTGGCCTTGATCTTGGGCGGCACGCCGGAGACCGCGGCCCGCGCCGTGGCTCTGTACGCGGGCAAGCGCAAAGAAGCGCTCGAGGAGCTTGGCGACCTCTGGTACCGCAGCTTCGGCTACTGGTCGCAAGAGGATCTCGAGTCGGGCCTGCTCTTCAAGTACGTGGACAACGCCGAGGCGATCAGCAAGCTCAGCGTGCGTCAGACCCAGCAAGAGTGGGCACGCGTGCTGCTGATGAAGCAGTTCGACAACCTGATCTTCGACAACGGCCCGCACTCGTTCACGCGCGTAGTGCTTCGTTCTCGGCTGTATCAGATGGCCAAGGGCGACGACGCGGCTAAGCGTGGGGGCGCGATTCGCGCGCTCAAGTTCATGTCCGAGCAAGGCGTGCTCTTGGCGCTACGCGACGAGAGCGGTCCCGCGGGTGAGCAAGCGCGCGCCGCCTACTTCGAGTTGATGAACCCGAAGGTCGTGACCGGCGTGAACATCCCCGACGACAAGAAGTGAGCACCCGCTCCCTTCGCGCTCTGTTCGCGCTGAGCCTGCTCTCGCTCAGCGCGTGCCAGCCCGCGACCGCGCCCACGGCGGCGGTCGCCGAGGGGCCAGCCCTGCTCGGCACGGTCCCGTCGTCGCTGGCTCAAAAGCCTTGCTCACCGACGGGGCCGGAGCTGTGCTTCAACGCCACCGACGACAACTGCAACGGCATCATCGACGAGGGCTGCGGCCTGCACACGGGTCTAGTGCAGTTCGCGATTGCCTGGGACGAGCCGCGCGCAGACGTCGATCTACGATTGTTCGACCCCAACGGTGAGCTGATCGAGGTCGGCCGCACGGCGCAGAGTGGCCTGGTCAAAGAGCGTGACTGTCCGGGCCGAAATAGCGAGTGTCACGGGCAAAATCTGGAGAACGTGTACTTGAATGACGGCGAACCGCTACGAGGGGAATACCGCGTTCGGATCCGGCTCGAGGCGCTAGGTGGCGAGAATCCGCCGATTCACGTCGCGTTTGGCGCGCGTGTAGGTCCAAAAACGTACTCACAGACCGTCTCCCTCGACGCGCCGGAGACCGAGCGGGAGCTGATCTTCCGCTTATGAAAGCGCGCCATTTCTGGGTGTGGTCTGGCTTGCCCTGGGGCCGATGCTATTGTACGGAGTCTGCTCGCTGCGGCATCTCCTCGGAGCTCTGAGTAAAAAGCCATGGGATCTTTAAGCCCCGTTCACTGGGTCATCGTTTTAGTCATCGTCCTGCTCCTGTTCGGGCCGGGGCGGCTTGCCGGTGTGGGCAAGGGCCTCGGTGAAGGCATTCGCTCCTTCAAAAAGGGCCTGAATGAAGACGCGGTCGATCCTCCGGGTGCCGCGAAGCCGCCCGAAGACAAGCCGCAGTTGCCTGAGAATCGCAGCAGCTAGCGCACGCGCTGCGTCGCGCTCTGCTAGCTAGAGTGGCGCTGAAAATCCGAAAAGGCCGGCCTTTGTGCCCGGCCTTTTTCGCGTTTGTGCGCCGGATGGCGTGGCATTTTGGGCCTCCGCTCGTTGGTGCTGGCGTCGGTTTCAGCTATAAGCCTGCGCATGTTCAAGTCGCTGATCGATTGGTACCTGAGCGCTCTCCAGACCGGAGGCTACCCGTTGATCGCGTTATTGATGGCGATCGAGAGCTCGATCGTGCCGTTGCCAAGCGAGCTGATCATCCCGCCCGCGGCGCACATGGCCTATGTTACCGGCCAATTCAGCATGGTCGGCATCGTGCTCGCGGGCACGGTGGGGTCGTGGGTCGGCGCCGCCGCCATGTATTGGGCATCGCGCATTGCGGGGCGCCCGCTGGTGTTGCGCTTTGGTCCGTACCTGATGATCAAGAAGGACAAGATCGAAGGCGCCGAGCGCTGGGCGAAGAAGTTCGGTTCGCCGGGCGTGTTCGTATCTCGCCTCTTGCCCGTCGTTCGCCACCTGATCGGCATCCCGGCCGGCATCGTGCGCATGGATTTCCTCAAGTTCTCGATCTTCACCGTGATCGGTTCGGCGGTGTGGTGCTCGGTGCTCTGCTACCTGGGCGTAAAGATGGGCCAAGACGAGCAGCTGATGAAGGGCGAGCTGCACCGGATCACAATCTGGCTCGGTGGCGCGATCGTGGTGCTCGGCGGGCTGTACTACTTCTTCGTTCATCGCCACATGAAGGCCGAGAACGAGAGCGTCTGAGCTAGCCGCGCCCGCCAAGGGCACGAGGAATCCCGGCGTGAGCGCATGAGCTCGCGCCGTTTTTTTTTGATGGTCACGCGGCCGCCGCGTACGTCTCAGCCTTCGGCGGCCCATTGCGGCAACCCAGCAACCGAGAGTGGGCGCTCGCAGCGATCGCGATCCAGCATCGCAGCTCACGGTGCGTCGTGCTCCCGCGTTGATGGCTCCCAGAGTTGAACCGCCAAACCGCCAAACGCCAGAAGCACTAGAGAGCGAGAAGATTGAGGTCGCGATGCGAAGGGGTGCGCTTGGGTTCACGACGCGGCCGTTTCTGTGGCTAACGGCCCCGAGGGACGAGTGACTTCGCCAGGTGGAGCTGTCGGAACGAACGTGCGCTAGGCACCGCGCACCCCCAGACTTGCACAGTGAAAATGTCACCCACTTCATTTAGGAAGTTGGGATGCTGATGAGCGAGCGACCGAGCGCCTGGGTCGTGGCGAGGTGACGGTCGGAGAAGTGGCAGCAAGCCCCGGGCGGTCAAGACACTAGGTCCAGCGAGTGCGGAAGGGGTTGCTGGCAGCGGCGCGGCAGGGCTAGTTCATGGCAACGGGGCGCAGTCCGAAGCACGGGCCGTCAGGAGGTCCGTGAGCAAGTGCTGATGCTTCGCCGGAGGCAAGTACGACGGCTTCAAGGCTCGAGGGACTAGGGCCGCGGCTATGAGTGGAACTTGGCTTCTTGCTTGCACGAGGTTTCGTGAGGGATGGGGAATCGTTATCGACTGCTGGGAATGGGGAATTCAGAACTCTTGGCTGGATTGTCGGAGCTGATTCGGCAGAGCAACGCGCTGAGCGCAGGGGTGCTCGCGCACTTGGTGGAGCTCGAGCTGCGTATGCTGCATTTGGAGCTCGGCTTTTCGTAGTTGTTTGCATATTGCGACGATGCGCTCGGGATGAGCGAAGGCAGCGCTGGTCGGCGAGTCGCGGCGGTCTCGAGCGCGGTGACCTAGAGCCTGCCCGTCAGCCTTCGGCGGCCCATTGCGGCAACCCTGTGAAGACGCGAGGTGCGCGGCTGGATCGCGAGCGCCCCACCAATTCCTCCGTTGGTCGAAGCGAGCCCAGCGGGGTGGCCCGCGCTGATTCTGTCCTCGCGGAATTGCTTAGCGGTAAGGAGAGCAGATGGGGTGTGGCTTCTGAGTTGCGTCCGGTAAGGCGAGTAGAAGGGTACCCCCTTCGCCGTTGCTTACCGGTAAGGATTGCTACGCCGCGGCAAGCGCTTCGCGCGGGAAGAATTTCGGCACGCGTTCGCCATGGGGACGGCACTTGCGTACGCGGTTTAGGCAGGCCTAAGCCAATGGCTAGGAGTTTTCGATGCGCAACGTTCTGTTCGGCTTGAGTCTGGTCTCGGTACTGTTTTCGGCGTGTAGCTCGACGGATAGTGAGCCCAGCAGCGGTGCCGGCGCCGCTGGCGTTGCCGGCAAAGCGGCGGGCGGCGCAGCGGGTAGGGCTGATGCCAGTGGTGCAGGCGGAACGAGCGACGAGGCCGGCGCCGCCGGAACGGCTGGCGCCGCTGGCTCGGATGATGGCCCGAGCGTGTGCCTCGATTCTGGCCTGGGAGAGATCGAACTGGTCGTGACTGGCTTGCCGGCAACCGTCGCCGCCAGCATCAGCATCTCTGGTGCCTCCGAGGCGCTGGAGAGCGAATCGACCACGCTGAGCGACGCTCCGGGCGGCCAATATTCGGTGATCGCCAAGCGAGTGTACGACGCCGACCCGCTCGTGCGCACGGTTTACGACGCCCAGATCGATGCGCCCACGTTCTGCCTGGAAGATGGCGGCACTCAAAGCGTCACGGTGAATTACGCGCCGGTCGCGCCCAGTAACCAATTGTGGACGATCCTTCGTAGTCACGGCGGCGCGCCGCTGCGCGGCTTCGGCTCGAGCCGCCTGAAGGCTTCCGGTTCACCGATGGCCACGTCGGAAGTGTTCTTGTCTGCGGAGCGGACGCTGGCTTTCGACCATGCCGGCAATCTCTGGGCGACCGGCGAGGATCTGGGCCCGGGCACGATCCTGACACGTTACGCGCCAGCGTGGCTCACGGGCGTGGGTGAGCCCCGCGCCGACTACGCCTTCCATCTGGCCATCGCATTCTGTGCGCCGCCGGAGACGAATGGCGTCGTGGCCGCTACGACCAAGGGCATAGCGCTCGACTCGAGCGGCAACATTTGGCTCAGCGTTTGTAGCAAGAAAGTACTGCGAGTCGATCGGCCAGAGACGACACCGGGCGCGAGTGAGGAACCCGAGGACATCACGCCCAGCGTGACGCTCTCCGGGTTCAGCGCACAGAACGAAGATCTGGCTTTCGACAGCGCCGGAAACCTGTGGCTCGCGGCCGGCGGGCAAGTACTGCGCTTCGATCGAGCGCGCCTCGACCGCAATGATGCGGGCACGCCCGATTGTGTGTTGGACGTCACGACGGACGATGCGACGCCGCTCTCACTGAAGGCCAATTTTCTCGCCTTCGACGGGGCGGGCAATCTGTGGGCGACCGACGTTGCCGGCAGCACACTGTTCCAGATCGCCAAGGCCGATCTGGCGTATGAGGGCACGAACAGCGTCGTTGCCAAGGCGCACCTCACGGTCAGCGGTTCGATGACGAACCTAGGGCGTCCCGCCTTCGACGACGAAGGTTCACTGTGGACCCCGCTGACCGAAAGCAGCTTCGGCAAACTGACGGCCGAACAATTGACCGTCAGTTCGAGCGCAGCGGCGCCCACCGTGCCCGCCGTCGTGATTTCGGGTGTGGGGCCTGACGCATTGGCGTTCTTCCCCGCTGCGAGCGGCCTGCCTTTGCCGAGCGCCCAACCCTGAGCGCTCGTCACTGATATTCAGCGGCGTATTCGGGGCAGCGCGCGAACGGTGCGACGCAGGCGCTGGCCGTCCCCGGCGCTTCCAGGCTCTCCAGATCCGTTTCGCAGCTGATCGCGGACAGGTATTCGATGGCGCGCGCCATCGAGCCGCGGGTGCAGGCGATGTATTCTTCGACGGTCACGTTGTCGCAGTCGGGGATGTCGTCGGCCGTGCAGCTGCCGTCGTTCGTGGATGGCAAAGGTGAGTGCTCCGTGCATTCCTTCTGCAGATCTTCACACGTACCGAGCTGCGAGGCGGCGCCGGTCAGAGCCGAGATCGCACAGGAGCCCGCGAGCATCTTCTTCAAGTCGGCATCGGCGATCGTGTCTTTGATTTGGTTACAGATCGCGAGTGCTTGCGCGTCGGTCTCGATCGCCGAGAGCTTGGTGCCGTTCGGAGCCGGGGTCGAAGCGCTGCCGGCCGAGCCCGTTCCACTGCCAGTCGAACCCGCGCCGCCGCTGTTTCCGCTACCCGCGGCGGGAGCGCCTGCACTGTGCGGGCCAGCGCCTGCGCTGTGCGAACTCGAGCCCGCGCTTTCTCCCTCGTCGGGGCTTCCGGGGCTGTCCGTGGAGCCGCAGGCGAGCAAGGATTGACTACAAAACAGGGCAGAAACCAGCGCAAAGCGTGACAAGGACAACATGACTCGATGCTTTCTATGGGTATGGGTTGGGGGCAGCCGGAGACGCACCCATGCCTCGCGTCGCGAGACGCGGGTGCTTCCCCGAGCCACCGAGAACATGGGGCGTGCCGAGTGAGCTTGTGCTTAAAAGATGCTTAAGCAGGCCCTCACAGTTCCTTAACGGGCCTGGGCGGCGAGCTTCAGCACCGGGTTGCGCTCGCGCGGATCGGGCCCGCCTTCGGCTTTCGGCAACGTGCGCAGGTACGAGTAGATCGCGCGCGCGTCGTCGTTCGATAAGCCTTTGAACGCATTCCAGGGCATGGGCGAGCCTTCGCGACCGGCCCCCGAGGTCAGGCGTGCGGTGAACATGCCTTCGTCCCAGCCTTCGATCCAACCCCAGCGCGGGTCGGGCGTGAGGTTCGGGCTCAGGTAAGTCTTTTTCTCGCCGTTGGTGGCGGGATGCTCGGCGCCGCCGCCGAAGAGCGGCCCGACGAGTTCGCCGGTGCGCGTATCCATGCGCGTGTGACAAGAGACGCAGTTGGCGACGTGATGGGCCAGGTAGCGACCGTTCTCTGCGTCTGCGGCGCGCGGTGCGTGCTTCGGGGGCGTGGCCTTGGGCCCTACCGGCGCAATCACCCAGGCGCGCACGACATTGCCGAGCAGATTGAGCTCGTGCGCCGGGACCTGATGGCGCACGGGCGCCGTAGTCCGCAGATACGAGATGACGGCCGTCAGATCGTCGTCGGCCAGGTCCGCGAAGGGCATGAAGGGCAGCACTGCGGTGCCGTTGGGACGCACGCCGTAGCGGAGGATGCGCGCCAAGTCTTGGTCGCTGTAGCGGCCAATCCCGGTCTCCGCGTCGGACGTGATGTTGGGCGCGCGGAACACGCCGACCGGCAAGTCGAACTCGTATCCCCCCGAAAGCGCGGCCGTGCTTGCGGGCGGTTCGCCGGACGGCAAGCGCACGCCGTGGCAGTCCGCGCAATGAGCCGGACCCTGCACCAAATAGCGCCCACGCGCCACGACTGCCGGGTCCGAGCTGGCCCGTATCTCGACGTCTTTCACAGGAAATTGACGGGTCTGGCGCGACCAGGTGAGCCCGCCAAAGCCCAGCACGAACAGTCCCAGCCCGAGACCCAAGCGACCCAAAATCCGACCAACCTTCATGCACAGGGAAGTGGAGCGACGCGTGCTTTCGTTACACGGGGTCGGCGAGCGTCGGCTTTTTTTTGGTATGCTGGGTGAGCATGCTGTCCGTCACCGAACCCGCGCAGGGCGAAGCCACCGAGGCGGCCGTGTTGGCGGCCCGTGCTCTGGCCGGCGACCGCGCGGCCGAGGCCCAGCTGTGCTTGCGCCTCGCGCCCGCAATTCGCGCTTTTGCCCGGCGCCGCCTGCGCAGCACCGAAGCGACCGGCGAATTTCAGCAAGAAGTGCTGCTGATTTTCGTGGAGGCGCTGCGCGAGCGCAGGCTCGAGGATCCGGCGCGCGTGGCCGGCTTCGTGCTGGGGATCTGCCGCAACTTGGCGCTGGATCGCGTCCGTGAGCGTGAACGTCGCGGCAAGCTCTGGGAGCTGTACGGCGAAGTGGTGTCCGCATCGGACGTGGTGCAGCCGGCCGAGGTCACGCTCGAGATCATGCGTCTCGAGGATTGCCTGACCGAGCTCTCGCAGCGCGCGCGCCAAGCCGTCTGGCTTTCCTACGGCGAGCTGCTCAGTCATTCCGAAGTGTCCACTCGGCTCGGCATCAGTGAGGGCAATGCGCGCGTGCTCAGGCACCGCGCGTTGCACACCCTCAAGCAATGCGTCGCTTCGCCCAAGCGCTGGGAGGCCATGCAATGACCGCCGCAGACGACTCGCTCGCGCTGCTCGACGACTATCTCTCGGCCGCGATGTCCGACGAGCACGCCGGGGACTTCGAGGAGCGCCTATTCGCCGCTGCGGCACAGGGCCAGGCCCCAGAGCTCGCGTACCTCGACACATTTTTCGAGCAAGCGCAGTGGTTCGTGTCGCGTGGCGGCTTTTCGTCGGGGGCCACCGCCGAGCAGATCGCCGAGCTGCGCAAGCTGCCCAATGTCCACTACATCGACGTCGAGGCAGACACGCGGGTTGGTGCATGGCCGGCGGACACCAAGTTCGTCGTCTACCGCTTGGACGTCGATCTGCGCGGCTACGAGAATATCGACGTCGCCATCGTCACGCCCGACGGTCAGCACCGCAAATGGTTCCGAGACGTCGCATACGACCCCGTGGACGGCGCTCTTTACGGCGCTTGTGATGCGCCCCTCGCCGCTTCGACCTTTCGACACGAACCGCTGATCGCACGCATTCAGGCGTCCCGTTCGTCGAGCGGCAAACGCGAGATCGTCGCTGAACTGAGCGTGACTCCGAAGTAGGCGCGCGCCTCACGCTGGGCCCCGGTGACCTCGCGCTCGATTCAGGTTAGTCTTACAGGTAGTGCCCGAAGTCCTCGCCAAAGTCACGACCCGTACGCTGAACGTACCGCGTGGCCCGGACGTATCGCACCGCATCCGGGTGCCGGGCGCGTGGCTCGAAACCGGTGAGGTCGTGGAGTTCGAGCTGCCGCGCAACTTGACGTGCGCCGCGTGCGACGGCGGAGGCTGCGACGCGTGCGAACGCGCGGGGGCGATCACCATGCGTGGACGTCAAGAGCTGGCCGAGATCTTGAGTGTGACCTTGCCGAAGCGGAAACCCGGGGCCGACGGCGAAGCGCGGGGCGTCGTGATCCGCATTCCGGAGCAGGGCGGGCTACCGCCCGAGAACGGCGAAGTCTTGCCGCGCGGGCTGCTGCTGTTGCGCGTCGAGCCCGCCGAAGTGGCTGACCCGGGCGTCACCCGGGTGGCGTCGACCGTGCCGCCGGTCTCCATACCGCAGCGCGTGCTGCATTCTTTGCGCATCCCCGAGTCCCCTCGCGGCCGGGTCCGGCTTCTCGCCGTGGCGGTCGTGATCGTGGTTCTGGTGGGGTTCGCAATCCTCGCACTCAGGCGGCATCGTGGGCTAGGTTAGGCCCCATGAATCCCGTGGCCATGGCCCTGATCATCGTGACCTTGAGCTCGGTGTTCGCGGTCAGTGCCTGGCGTCGCTTCAACTTGGCCAAGGTAGGTACGGCGACCTGGGAGAGCCGCCTGACCGAGATCCCGAAGCGCCTAGGCCTCGTTTGGACGTTCGCCTTTTATCAAAAGAAGATGCGCAATTACCTGTGGGCAGGTTTAGCGCATCAATTCATCTTTCTCGGTTTCGTCGTGCTGCTGATGCGCACGTTGATCTTGTGGGGCCGCGGATTTTACCCGAGTTTCAACCTGTTCGTGCTCGGGCCCGAGCCCCTCTTCGGCATGCTGCCGCTGGGCGCGATCTACAACTTCTCGAAGGACATCTTCGAGGGCCTAGTGCTGCTCGGCGTGGCCGTGTTCGTGTACTACCGCGTGGTGCGCCCGCAGAAGCGCATGACCCTGGGCGTCGAGGGTCTGGTCATCCTCGGCATCATCTCCACGATGATGCTCGCCGATCTGCTGTACGACGGAGCGGGCGCCGTGCTCGCGCATCGCTTCGCGAACGAGTGCAGCGCGGGTGCGAACGCATTTCCGTGCTCCTCCATGGCCACGATCATCGCGCCGCTGGCCCCCGCACAGGGCGAGCTCGGCTATCACTTTGCCGAACCGGGCGGGTCCTTGTTTGCGCTGTTACTCTCGGGCGTCGGCTCGAGCGCGCTCGTGGTGCTCGCCCACATCGGCTACTGGGCGCATTCCAGCTTGGTGCTGATTTTTGCGAATCTGCTGCCGTACACCAAGCATTTTCACATCATCACCGCGATCCCGAACGTATTCTTCGGGGACATCACGCCGCGCGGCCGCTTGCGCCCACTCGCCCCCAGCACCGAGGCCTTGATGGCCGCGGTCGAGAAGGCGACCGAGGGCGAAGATCTGCTGAGCGCCCGCATTGGCTACGCCCGCATCGAGCACTTCACCTGGAAGGACATGCTCGATTTCTACACTTGTACGGAGTGCGGGCGCTGCTCGGACAATTGCCCCGCGTTCACCACCGGCAAGGTACTGAGCCCCAAGCAGTTCACGCTCGATCTGCGCAATCACTTGTACGGTCGCCAAGAAGAGTTCCTCGCGGTTGGTCCGGCTGCCGTGCACCAGGCCACCGCGCCGGCACCCAGCGAGCCACCCGCGGAGCCAGCGGAGGCACCCAAGGAAGCCGCTGAGGCCGATAAAAAAGCCGAATCTGCTGAACCCGCCAAGGTCTACAAGCCGCTCGATCTCGTGCCCGGCGTGATTCACGAAGACGTGCTCTGGGGCTGCACGACTTGCCGCGCCTGCGAAGAGCAGTGCCCGGTGAACATCACCTACGTCGACAAAATCGTGCAGATGCGTCGCAACTTGGTGGTGATCAAGGGTGAGTTTCCGAGCCAACTGGCCAAACCCTTCGAAGGCATGGAGGGCAACGGCAACCCCTGGAACCTGGCGCGCGTCGATCGCGCGAGCTGGTCCGAAGGGTTAGGCGTGAAGAGCTGCGCCGAGAAACCCGACGCCGAGGTCTTGTTCTGGGTCGGCTGCGCGGCGAGCTACGACGATCGCGCGAAGAAAATCGCGCGCAGCACCGCGCAGCTTTTGCTCGCGGCAGGCGTGGATTTCGCGATCTTGGCCGAAGAAGAAACGTGCACCGGCGATCCGGCGCGCCGCGCGGGCAATGAGTACCTGTACACGATGCTCGCCGAGACCAACGCGGCCACCTTGAACGGCTACAAGGAGCAAGGCGGGGTGAAGAAAATCATCACCACTTGCCCGCATTGCTTCAACACGCTCAAAAACGAATACCCGGACTTTGGCGCCAAGTTCGAGGTCGTCCACCATACGGACTACATGCTCGAGCTAGTCGCGCTGAAGAAGCTCACCCCGAAGAACCCGGTACGAGCAAAAGTCGTCTATCACGACTCTTGCTACCTCGGACGTTACAACGATATCTACGAGTCACCGCGCACGATCCTGCAGGGCATCCCCGGCGTCGAGTTGGTCGAAGCCGAGGGCGTGAACAAGAAGAAGGGCCTGTGCTGCGGCGCAGGCGGCGCTCAGATGTTCATGGAAGAGCAGAACAATAACCGTGTGAACGTCAAGCGCACGCTGCAGCTCTTGGACACCGGCGCGACCACGATCGCCAGCGCGTGCCCCTTTTGCATGACGATGCTCAGCGACGGCATCAAGTCACAGTCCAAAGAAGAAACGGTCCGAAATATGGACGTGGTGGAAATGCTTGCGCTTTCGTGCGGCGTCGCGGACGGCCCCCAAAAACCGGCGGGCGCGGGCTCGGAATCTGGCGCGGCCGCCGCCGAATGACGCCGCGTCAGCAAGTGCTATAGTGCTAGACGAATGGCCATCAAGCCCACAGAGACCCAGATCAGGCCCGAACCGGAGCACACGCCGCCCTCCCCGGGCGAGGTGCGTCGCCTACAGGGCTACGACTGTGATTTCTGTGAACGCCACTTCGAGGGCCCTCCCGCCGGCTCCGGCCTGTTCCTGTGGTCCCGTGGTGACGAGTACCGCTTCGAAGAACCGCCGCTCTGCGAAGAGTGCGCCATGCGCATCAGCGTGGGCGCGGTGCTCCAGTGGCAGAGCGAAGAAGAAGAAGGCTGAGCTCGCCGCGCGCCCACCCGAAGCAGGACCTTCTAATTCCGAAGCAAGGCCTTCTAAGATTGGGTTGATGGTCACGCGCTTCGCCGCGGCCCGTCCCAGCCTTCGGCGTCGCACCTCGGCACCCTGCCGCTCGTGACGCGCGGCAATCGTATGGTTCGACCTGCGGTGGCGAACCTGGAAGCACCGCGAGCTACACCTTCGGCCGGCTCTCAGAGGGGCCGCCAAGGCGCCAAGGCAGAGGGAGAAGGTGCCGTAGGCGCAGCCGCGCGACGTCTTCTGATGGCGATTTTCGCGGCGAGATGGAGTGCCCCAAAGCAGTTTCGGGCGTGCCGGAGATTGCGGGCGCGGCAGAGCAATCGGATGTGGACAGCGTCGGACGCACCGGACTTTGCGTGGGGTTCCACGTGGTCGAATTCTGCTGACACGGCCACTCCACCTGGTGGAGCTTGCCGCTCGGGGAAGCGCGCTGGCTTCGTGTTCCGCTTGGTCCGACGTGACCTCGCGCCGATGCCGAAGCGTCGCTTCTCTTCCTGACGTGCGAAGCTGACCGCCATCAGTTTCACTAAACTCGCCAGATCGCCGTTTGGAAGCCGATGACTCGCGAGAGCCCGCGCGCGTGCGCTCGATCAACTCGCGCAACTCGGGGTCGGCCATGAAATGCACGCCAAAGCGATCGGCCGAAAGCGGCTCGAGTTCACGAGCGCGCTGGCGCACCTCGGCAACCGTGGAGGCCGCGAACGGCTTCGGCGCGAGATTCGGAATGATTTTTGCCATTCCTGGGTTGGCCGTGGGCAAGCGCGAATCGCTAGCTGGCGATCGCGACAAAGTCTGAGCGAGGTCTTTGATCGGTACTCGAGGGCGCACCGGCAAACGTCGGATCTGCTCGCGAACATCCGGACGCGGAAACCTCACAGCGAGAAGCTCCGCGACCTGTCGCCGAGTCTTGCCTCGACACGCCTCGAACAGCTCCGACGCGTTTTCAGCGTTCAAGTGCATGCAAGCTGCCGAGGTGCGTCGGTCAGACCAACATTCCCTCAGCGGCGAGCCTGGAAAGCGCGCTGCGACGAAGCCCGCGCGCACCGTGCTGCGATCCAACTTCACCTGGTGAAGTCGCGTCGCCGCGCTTCCGGCGAGAACACGGCGCACTCTGAGGTGCGCGGCAGGATCGCGATCGCCCCCTCTCAATCCCTGCGCACTTCGCCTGGCGGAGTCGGCCGGTTACTGAAGCGTCGGTTCGGGAAGTTCGGAGCTCCTGATTGGCGGTAGGCGTTCGAGTAGTTCGTGGGCGGCGCTGCGCAGCACAGTGGAGGACTCCGAGTGGTGCAGCACTTCGGACAGTTCGTTGCGGGTGCAGACGGCGAGCAGCGGCATCGTGATCGCTGGCGGTGAGCCGGGGTTGAAGAGCATGGATAGCCGGACGCGTGGGCGGCTGAGCCAGCGGCCGTGTTGGGCGATGGCTTCGAGCACTTCGAGCCGCGCGGGGCGGCGCGCGGTCATGCGCACCACGTCGTCTTCGGTCAGGCGTGGATTTTCGAGTAATTGGCGGATCACGAGGGGGTGCGGATCGCTGAGCAGCTTGTCGAAGGCGCGGCGATTGGGGCTGCGCGCGAGGCTTTTGCGCTCGCCCACGGTGAGCTCACGGCCGGTGCCGTAGTCGGGCACGGGCAGCTCACGGGCCGGGCGATCGTGGACGGTGGGCGGTGGGGCCCGGCGCAGCAGGCGCGCTAAACTGAGGAGGTGCCGGGCATCGGCCTGGGCGCGTAAGCGGTCGACTAGATCGCATTCGCCGAGCGACGCGAAAAGAAGCGCGACGACCAGGATGGCTTCACGGGCCTGCGGATCGGCGCGCTCGTTGTCTTCGCACAATGCGTTCAGCACCGTCGCGCTCTCGTGCTCCGAGCCGTTGAGCAGAAAATCGCGCAGCCAACCGGTACGCAGTGCCAGATCCGGCAGCGACAGCAGCACTCGCTTGAGGCGTTCGACCGGGGTCATCGGCGTGACCTAGCCAAGGATGGGGCAGATTTTCGGGTTTGTCACGGCTCTGAGCGATCCCTGGGCTAAGCTCTTCCGGCCATGGCTGCGGTTCCGCTTTCGATTGAACGCCTGTCTGTCGCGTTCCAAGCACGCCGGCGTGCCCCTGCGCGTTGGCTGAGCCTGTCAGTGTTGGTCTCGTTGCTGATCGCCGCGGGGCTTTTGGCGCGCCACGGCACGGTCTGGACGCGCGGCGCGGCTGCGTTGCTGCTGATCTTGGCCGTGGCTCAGATTTTCGTGCGCCGGGCCCGCGACAAGCGAGATTTCCAGGACGTGCAGCGCACGATTCGGCGCGTGCTCGTGCCGGTCGATCGCGCGGTCGGGGAGCGCGCGCTGCGCGCGGCGGCGTTGGCCGAGCAGGCCACGCGCGATCCGCGCGTCGGTTCGCTCGAGCTCGCGCAGTTGCATTTTCAGCGTCAGCTCGAGCGCGCACCCTTGGAGGCCGTCGAAGCGCAGGCGGCGCGACGTGCCACTTTGCTGCGCAGAATCGCGCTCGGTCTGGTGGTGGTGGCGGCGCTGGGGGTAGGCCGCGATCCGAACCGCGTGTTGGAGGGGCTGGATGTGCTGATCGCGCGTCGGGGCCTGGCTCCGGTGCCCATGCCTTGGTTGGATTTGGTGCGCGTCACGGTCCAACCCCCGGCTTACTTGCACTTGCAGGATCGCTCGATTTTCCCCGGCTTGGGCAGCGCCGAAGCGCGCGGCAGCGCCGTGACCATCCACGGCGTCCCGCTCGCCGACGGTCGGCATTTGGTGCTCACGGACGGTGCGCATGAGGTGCCGTTCGTCGCAGACGGTTCGGGTGGCGTCGTTGCCCGCTACGTGCTGAATGATGACGCCGAGCTCAGGATCGCGGCGCGCTTCGGGCAGGTGTTGATTCGAGAGCCCGAGGGCGTCGTGCTCGAGGCGGTGCCGGATGCCGTCCCCGTGGTCGAGCTCGAGGGCGCGCCGGAGCGCATCGATCTCAGGGATTTCGATCGCCGTGAGCTGCGCTATCAGGCCTCCGACGATCATGGCCTGCGCGAGATCGATCTGGTCTTGCGCGCGGGCGGGCGTGAAGATCGCCGGCCCCTGACGCGCCTGGATGGCGAAACGAAGTTGATTCGCGGGGCATACGCGATCGAGTCCAGCGAGCCCTTCCTGCGCCGCACGTTCTTGCCCGTGGAAGTGCGCATCGAAGCCCGCGATGATGACGCGACCTCTGGGATAAAGTGGGGAAAAAGCCAGGCCTTCACGCTGATCCCGGTGCCCGTGGGGGAACCGGAAGCGGCGCGCTACGCCGCCCTGCGCGCGGTGCGCGACAGCTTGACCGATCTTTTGGCCAGCGAACTCAGTCCAGATCCGGCGCTGAGTGACGCCGAGCGGCGCAAGGCGGACAGCGCGCGCACCACGGCCGTGGCCGCGCAACTACGCGCCATGTTGGAGAAGCGGTTTGCTGGCGTCAGTTTGGCGCCTGCCCAGCGTGCATTCTTGGGTGGCCAGGCGCGCGTCCTGGCCCGCGCTTTGCCTACTCCGGCTTCCGCGATGCGCCGCACGGAAGATGTGCTGCTCGCGGTCGATGCCGCGCTGCGTGGTCTGGGCAATCGCGACGCGGTGACGGTCGCCAAGCGCCTCGGCGATGCTGCCGAAGAAGCGGCCGAGGGCGCAAAGCAAGCGCTCGAGAGCGAGCGCCGGCAAGCGGGGCTCAGTCGTCTGAACCAAGCGCTCGGTGTGCTCGGCCCCGGTGCCCACAATTTGGTGACACTCGGTCCGCTCGGCCGCGACGTGGGCAGCGTGGCTGAAGGTGAGATCCGGCGCATCACGCGCGCCCAAGACAGCGGCAATCTGCTCGCGACGGAGTTGGCCGCCCGTCACTTGGCGGCGCGTTTGCGCAGGCCGAGTCCGTCGTTCAGCACCGCGGGTGGCGGCGGGGTCGAATCGGGTGCCGGTTCGCAAAGCGGCGATGAATCGCACGCCTCCGACGCCGACAAGAAATTCGACGAATTGGTCGGTGAGCTCGAGCGCCTCGCCGAAGAGCACCAGCAAGAGCTGAGCCGCGTCGAGCGCAACTTGGCGGACGCGGAGAAGGCCGTCGATTTGAGCGACTTGAAGCAAGAAGCCGCTCAGCGCGCCGCCGAGCTGCGCCAGAAGACCGCGCCGCTGCCGCAATTCGGGGATGATGCGAACTCGGCGCGGGCCGCAGCCGCGCTCGGCCGAGAGCACGCGCAGTCGATGGCCCAGAGCCTCGCGCGCTTGTCGCTCAAGGACGCGGTCGAGAGCGGTCGCCATGCCCGATCCGAACTTTCCGACGCCGCCAAACGCAGCGCCAACGCGAGCCCGTTCGAGGCCATCGATCAGGCCACACTGGCCGAAGCACGCGCGGAGCTCGATCGCGCGCTGGCCTGGGCCGAGCAGAGTCTGGAGCGTGCCGAAAAGAGCGCCGCGGAAAAGGCGATCGCCGGTTTGCAGGATTCGGCGGGTCGCGAGCGCTCGCTCTCGGAGCGCGCGGCAAATCTGGCCGGGCGCGGCAACCACGGTGAGATCTCACTGCCCGAAGATTTGGCGGACGCGCTGGGCAAGGCCGAAGGCCTGATGCGCGACGCAGCCAAAGAGCTCGGCGCGGGTCACGGCGAGCAAGGGTTGTCCTTGCAGCGCGACGCGCAGCGCCTACTCGAACAGACCAACGATGGCCAGAGTGGCTCCGGCGACAGCGACGGCAAGGATCAACAGCCCCAACAATCGCCGAAGGATTCTTCGAGCTCGAAGGGTAAACAGATGCGTACCGAGGCGGACGTACCGAAGGCCGAGGGGGGCCAGGCAGACGACTTCCGGCGCCGTGTCCTGGAGGGCCTGAGCAAACAAGGCAGCGGGCGGCTTTCGGATGCGGTGCGGCGCTACGCGGAAGGGCTCTTGCAATGAAGCTCAGCGTATTGGCTCCGATCGCGCTGGCTTCGATGTGCTGCGTGGGCTCAGCGACGGCGGCCTTCGATTTCGGCCTGGGCAATCCGGTGGAGCGCGTCGCCAATGCCATCACCGAGATCGACACGCAACGCGCTACCGAGTTGCTGCAGCATATTCCGGTTGAGTCGGCGAGTTTGACCTTGGAGCGCGCGCGGCTCGCGGTCTATCTCGGCGAATGCGACCGCGCCGAAGCCATTTTATCGAACCCGCTGCTCAGCGAATCGCGCGAAGGCGCATCACTGGCCGAGTTGGCGAAGAGTTGCGCGCGGGCCACCGCCGCAGGTTTCGTGCTGGAAGACAAGCCGCGCGGCGTTTGGCTGCGGCTGCAAGACGACGCGGACCGTGCGCTCGCGCCCTTCATCTTCGAGGTCGCGGCCCAAGCGCGTGACACGGTTTCGAAAGAGGTCGGCATCGATCTGCCTCGGCCACTCCGGATCGATTTGGTCCGCGATCTGTTTTCGCTCTCATCGGTCTCGGGTTTGCCTCTGAAGGCCGCCGAAACGACGGGTACCCTGGCGGTCGCCCGCTGGGGGCGCGTGATCATGCTCTCGCCACGCGCGCCGGTGCAGGGCTACCCTTGGCAAGACACCTTGGCGCACGAGATCACGCATTTGCTCGTGACCCGTGCGACGCGTGATTTCGCGCCGCTCTGGATGCAAGAAGGCCTCGCCAAGCGTTTCGAAGTGCGTTGGCGCCCCACGCGTCCGTTCGATCGACCGGACTGGGCGGACACGGGCGCGCGCAACGCGGCGCTCGATGGGCGTTCGGTCGGCATCGATAAGCTCGGTCCGTCGATCGCAATGTTGCCGACGCCGGAAGCGGCGGGCATCGCCTTTGCCGAGGTGACGAGCTTCATGCGCTTTTTCATCGAGCAGAACGGCGAGCCTGCGCTCAGGCTGCTGTTTGCGGATTTACGCGGCAATGGCCCGGCCGGCGCCGAGGCCGCGCTGCTCAGCGTGACCGGCTATGGACTCTCGGAGTGGAATGCCCGCTGGCAGCGATTCTTGCGCGAACCGGTCAAACCCAGCGCGGAGGCCCCGCTGCACGCCGTCGCGCCGCGCGGGCAAGGCGACGCTGGTCGTCGCGTACGGCTCGCCGATCTGCTCGCCGGGCGTGGTCATGGTCGTGAGTCCGCGAGTGAAGTCGAGCCACTGCTCAATTCGCTGCCCCGGCTGCCTCAGGTCCGCGCCCGCGTTGCCTCTGGTTTGTACGCGGCGGGTGACGATGCGGGGGCGGAGCGCGCTCTGGGTACCGTGGCGGAAATTGACAACCTGTACGGACCTTGGTTTGCGCTGGCCGGCCGCGGGTTCAAGCGGCGCGGCCAGCCTGCCGAGGCAGATCCCGCGTTCACCCTGGGTCTCTCTGCCGATCCGCTTTCCGACGAAGTAGCCTGCGAGGGCTACGCCGATCATCCAAATCGTGGCCCAGAATCCGGGGTTGGACAGCCGATGGCACCGAAAGAACCACCATTGCCCACACGACCGGCGTGGCTAGAGCTATGTAAAGCGGCCCGAATGGTGCCGCGTGATTGACCGCTGGTACCCCGGGCGCTTAGGATAATCAGCTCGAATCTCTGCGAAGTTTAAAGGATTTCCGTGGGTCTCGCGACGTACGCTGCTGCTCAGCTTTTGCGCGCACTGCCGCGTGTCCGAATTAGTCGGGCCGTCGGACAACTGTGCGAACTACCACTCTCTCCGCCGGTGTCGCGCGCGATCATGGGTGCGTATTCACGCGCCTACCGCGTGAACCTGGAGGAAGCCATGCCCGAACCCGGGCCCTACGCGAGCTTCGACGCATTCTTCACGCGTCCGCTCAAGGACGGCGCGCGCTTGATCAGCTCGGACGCCGTCGTGTGTCCGGCGGACGGCAAGTTATCGTCGTGCGGCCGCGTGGACTCGGGCTCCCGCATCTTCGTCAAAGGCCAACACTACGACGTGGGCGAATTGATCGGTGACGCTCGCGATGCGGCACGCTACAGCGGCGGCGAATTCGCGGTCGTGTACCTGGCTCCTGGCGACTATCACCGCGTGCACTCGCCGGTGGACGGCGAGATCTCACTGGTGCGAGGCATCGCCGGCGATTTGTATCCCGTCAATTCGATCGGCGAGAAGCACATTCCGCAACTCTTCGTGCGCAATCATCGCGCGGCGATCGTGATCGACACACGCGGTCTCGGCCGCGTGACGGTCGTGATGGTCGGCGCGGTGATCGTCGGGCGAATTACCATCACCGCCTTGCCCGGCCGGCCCTCGGCCGAGCCCGGCTTGCACCCAGTGACGCCCGCCAAGAGCGTGGCTCGCGGTGACGAAATCGGCATGTTTCACCTGGGTTCGACCGCGGTGGTCTTGCTCGAGCCGGGGCTGAGCGTCGGTCGCCCACTCGGCAAGGTGCGCTTCGGTGAATCGCTGTTGAGAGCTGGATGACGATCGAAAACTCGGAAGACACGGCGCACGTTGGCGTTACCGATCCGGCAGAACCGCTGGCCTCCGAGGCTTCGTCTGGCGCCACGGATTCCGTGCATGACGGCGCTCCCACCGCCGACCCGACCAGCGTCGTGATCGAGACTGCCCCGCTCGCGGGCACGCACGATTCGACGCCGCCGCTGTCACGCAAGCTCGCGCCTCCGCCCAAGCCCAAGCGTGACTCGGGCGCGGCTTCCGCGCCTCCGTCAGGTCGCCCCCCGGAAGGTGCGGAACTGTTGGCCCCCGCTAGCGCACTGAAGGCGCCGATCGCCCCCGCCATCTCGTTCTCTGGCGAGGGCGTGCCGACTTTGGAAAATCCGCCTCCGACGCTGAATGAGCCCCCGGTTGCCGCGGCTCCTGCTCCCGTTGCGCCGCTCAGTCAGCCGCCGCCGATGCGTCGCCGCTCGAATCCCTCGTTCCCCGACGTGAGCACGGTGAGCATGCCGAGCGCCGCTCGCACGCCTTCGGATCCGGCGCTCGCTGCAGATGCCGCCGAAGGGAAAGAGACTGCGAACGCGCTGCGGCCGATCGCGACGCCGCCGCGGCCGCGCAGTGATCCGCCCCCGCCGCGTTTGCGCACTGATTCCTCGCCTTCCGTGCCCGATTCCGCCGCGCCGACTGCGCCGGCCTCGAGCCCTCCGGGCTTCCCCCCGCCGTCGACTTCGCCCTCCGCTATTTTCGCGATGCGCATCATCGCGGTTGGCGATTCGGTGCGCGCGCCTACCGCGCAGGAGCCGACACCGGATCTCGATCCGAATTCGTATCCGCCGTCTGCCTCACGCCTCGGCACGACCGTGCGGCGTAGCTCGCGCCCCGCGCCGACCGCGGCGGCCGCGGCGCCCATCGTGGTTCCCCCGCGGGCGGCCCTCCCGACCGACACCGGACCGTCGATCGAAATCGATGTCCCGATCGACGTCGAGCTGCCGGCGTCCATCTCCGACGCGCCGCCTCCTGACGTGGTCGCGGCGCTCGATGCCGCAGCGGCTGCGCTGGAAGCGTCTTCGATCGAGGCTCCCTCCGCACCGGTGCACGCGCCGGCGATTCCGTTGGAGGCGCGCCGTCCGCCTGCGCCGCCTCCTCCCGTCGAACTCTCGGGTGACCAGTTTTCGGCTGAAGCCATCGCCAAGAGGATCGCCGCCGCGGAAGCCGCCGAGGCAGCCGAAGCGGCGCGAGCTGCGGGCGGCTCGGAAGCTGTCCCCGCCGCGGAAGCTGCTCCAGCGTTCGAAGCTGCTCCAGCGTTCGAAGCTGCTCCAGCGTTCGAAGCTGTTCCAGCACCCGAAGTCGCCCCGCCCGCCGAAGCGTCCCCCGCCGCCGAAGTCGCCGCCACCGCCGAAGTTCCCCCTGCAGCTGCAGCTGAAGCTGAAGCTGAAGGGGCGCCCGCAGCCGAAGAGCTTGGCCGTGCCGATGCGATCTCGGTGCCGCCGGAGGAGATTGCTGCGCTCGAAGACGCGGCCAAGCCTCCGCCACCTCCCAAGCGCGCGGTGGGAACGCCGGCATCCGCGCCGCCCGCCGTCGAGTCTGCAGTGGCCTCGCCCGCACCGAAAGAGCCGCCGCCGACGCCGGATCTCGCCGCGGCCAAGGCCGCGCAGCGTTCCAAGACTCGCCAGCCGTGGTGGGAAGATCTGTTCAACGAAGATTTCATGCGCGCAAGCTCGCGCGTGTCGGACGATCACATTCGCCGCGAAGTGACGTTCATCGAGGAATCGCTAGGCGTCGCCGCGGGTGGAGTCGTGCTCGATCTAGGCTGCGGTGCTGGGCACCACGCGGTCGAGTTCGCGAGCCGTGGCTACGGCGTCGTGGGCTACGATTTGTCGCTGTACCAGCTCGCGCTGGCCGCGGACGTCGCCCAAGAGCGCAGCCAAAAGATCAATTTCTTGCAGGGCGACATGCGCGAGATGGCCTTCGAAGAGATGTTCGACGGCGTGTTCTGCTGGAACACGACCTTCGGCTATTTCGAGGAAGACAAGAATCTGGCCGTCGCACAGCGCGTGTTCAAGGCGCTGCGTCCGGGCGGGATGTTCCTGATCGACGTGCTGAATCGTGATTTCGCGGCCGCTTCTGCGCCGTGCACGGTCTGGTACGAGGGTGACTCGTGCGTGTGCATGGACGACATGAGCGTCGATTACATTTCGAGCCGCCTGCGCGTGAAGCGCTCGATCATCTTGGATGACGGCCGCACCAAGGAGTCCCTGTTTTCATTGCGCCTGTACTCGCTGCACGAGCTCGGCAAGTTGCTGCACGAAGTCGGCTTCCGAGTGACCGAAGCCAGCGGTCACCCCGCGACGCCGGGTGTTTTCTTCGGCCCGAACTCACCGCGCATCATCATGCTCGCGCAGCGTCCGTAGCGTCCCGCCCGCGCTGGGCGCGCGCCCTCTCTCTCAGTTGCACTCAGTTGCAAGTGACGTGTAGCCCGCCGCCCTGCTCACTGCATTTGCAGCCCGCGCCGAGCTTGCCGCTCAGACATGCGCAGCTCGACTTTCGAGCGCATTGTGGGAGCCAGCCGCAAGCGGGGCCGCCGCTCGCCGATTCGTCACAATACCAGCCGTTCGGGCAAACGCCGGCGCCGCACGGGCTGCACGTGCCGTCGTCACAGAGCGCGGCCTTCGGGGGCTCGGGCTCGGGTGCAGGGTCTTCGCTGTCCGCGCCTTCGTTTGCGTGAACGCTGGGCGCTTCGTGAGCCGCCTTGGCGGGTGCATCCGAGCCGGCCGCCGCGCCGCCGCAGGCTGCAAGGAGCAAGCAATACGCAGATGAGCCCACGATCAGTGCGGACCATCGATTCGATCGGGTTCCCACGCCCTCCACGTATACGTCCCCCCGTACGCGGGCTACAAGAGTTTCGTGGATCTCGCGTCAGCTGTCCGGCTCCGCCTGCCTGGTCTGCGAGTCAGCGCGGCTGCGCCCGACCTGTTTGCCGCTGCGCGTGACCTGTGGCCGCGCGCCCTGGTCGATATTCAAAGCGGCGAGCTGCCCGCAAATCGCCCCGGCGCGGTGGTTTGGCCGGAGCGATCCGAGCAAGTGAGCGAGTTGCTCGAGCTGGCGCGCGCGGAGGGCTTTCGGGTCGTGCCGTTTGGAGCGGGCAGCGGCGTGTGCGGCGCGGTCTTGCCGGACGAGCGCACGATCGTGATCGACTCCAAGCGGCTGCTGGAATTTCGGATCGATCGTGACGCGCCGGTGGTGCACGCGGGCGCGGGCGTGCTCGGCCTGACCCTCGAGCAAGAGCTGGCCAAGGTCGGCTATACCGCGGGTCACTTCCCGTCGAGCATCGTTTGCTCCACCGTAGGTGGCTGGGTCGCGGCGCGGGGCGCCGGCCAATGCTCGAGTCGCTACGGAAAGATCGAAGACATGGTGGCCGGGCTCGACTGCGTGCTCGGTACGGGTGACTTCGTGACCATGCGCCGCCGGAATACGGGCCCAGATTTGGTGCCGCTCGTCACCGGTAGCGAAGGCACGCTGGGCTTCATCACCGAGGTCACGCTGCGCCTGCACCCCGCGCCGCGGGTCAGAAGATTTCTGGCCTACTCGTGCGCGAGCATCGAGAGCGGCTTCGACGTCCTACGCACGATGATGCAGCTGGGGCTCAGGCCAGAGGTCGCGCGGCTCTACGATCCCATCGACTCGGTGTTGCTCGGCCAGAGCTCCGACGCCAAAAAGTCGCCGAAAAACCGCAGCCCGGCCGTGGGTCATTGGTTTGGCATCGCGGCGCGCCAGGCCTTGCGCAAGCCGCGCTGGCTGCAGCGTACGATCGAAGCGCTGGAAGGCAATCTACTCGGCGGCGCGACCTTGCTCCTGATTTTCGAAGGTGAAGCCGAAGAAGCGGATCGAGACGCGGAGCATGCGGCAGCCATCTGCTCACGTGCGGCGGCGCGTTCGCTCGGCGAAGGTCCCGCGCGTCGCTGGCTCGCACATCGCTATGGCGTCAGCTTTCGTCAATCATCGTCGTTCCGGCTGGGTGCGTTCACCGACACGATGGAGGTCGCGGCGCCCTGGTCGAAGCTCGAGGCCGTGTACCAAAGTGTGCGCCGTGAGCTCTCCGAACACGCGCTGGTGATGGCGCACCTGAGCCATGCCTATCCCGACGGCTGCAGCATTTACTTCACCTTCTCTGCACTCGGCGCTCGTGGTGGCCACGCGCGAGAGCGCTACGAGGCCGCTTGGCGCGCGGGGCTCGGCGCGGCGCTCTCGGCGGGAGCCAATTTGAGCCACCACCACGGGGTGGGCCGGAGCAAAGCGGCGCGCTTGGCGGCAGAGCTGGGGCAGGGGACCGAGCTCTTGAGTCGACTTCGCACGGCTTGGGATCCGTCGCGCATGTTCAACCAGGGCGCGCTCGAAGCGCCGCCCGACCGAGGCGTCGAATCAGCGCGCGAGGCGCACCCCGCGTTCGCATTGGATCGGGTTTCGCAGTTGGCGGAGGTCGATGCGCGGCTATCATTGGGCGCGCTCGAGTCGTTGTTGACGCGCGAGAACTTTACGCTGGCACTCGCCAACGGCGCCGATTGGTCATTGTCGGTTGCGGACTGGATTGCGCGTGGTTTTCCCGGCGCGTCGGACACTTGGAGTGATCCTGTCGCTGCGCGCGTGGCGGGTTTCGAGGCGACGGTGGGCGGCGTACAAGCGCGCGTTCGAGCCACTCCGCGCCGCGCGACAGGTCCCGATCTCCTGGCTTTGTTCGGGGGCGCGCACGGCCAGGTGGGAGTTGTCGAGCGCGCGTCGCTGGCAGTGTGCAAGCGAGGCGCATCGCCGGCGCGCGTGCAGCCGTTCCGCTGGGATCGCGATCCGCCGCTCAGCGCTGGTGAGCAGCGCGCATTCGAGCTGGCAGTGTCGGCCCTGCGCAGATCTTAGCGGCTCCGCCGAAGGCCTTGGAGATGCACGGGCTTTCGGCTACTGGTGAGCTTGGCGGTAGAAATGGTCGAAAAACAGCGGTTCGATGGAGCAAAGATGGCGATTCGCGGACTTTCGGTCGTGCTGCTGTGCGGCTTCGCGACCTCTTGTGGTGGTTCGCCTACCCCTGCAGCGAGCGCTGCATCGACGGGCGCACCGGCGGCGCCCACCGCACGGCCCGCGTATGCCGAAGCCGACGCCGCTTACTATCGAGCGCGCGCGGGCGCGCTGGCGACCGAAGCTGCGGACGAGATCGCCGGCACTGATTTCTGGCGCTTTCGTCGCGGGCGCTTGTACGTGCCGGACGCCTCCAATATCCAAGAGCTCGAAGAGCGCTTGGCGGATGCCGCGCGCAGCGATAGCGCTGCCGGCGTGGTCGATGCCAGCGCGGCGCTCCTGGCTTCGGACCAAGCCGATATCAATGCGCACACCCTGCGCTCGAACGCGCTGCGCAAGACCGATCACGTGGCAGAAGCGGACTTTCACCGCGCCGTTGCGCAAGGCTTGATCGACTCGATCATCCACGCGGGTGACGGCCAAAACGCGCAGTCTGCCTGGACCGTGTACCGCGTGAAGGAAGAATACGAAGTCTTGAAGGCGAAGCACGCCCGCTTCGTCTCGCAGTCACGGATCAACGTCGGTAGCCGAACCTTCGATTTGTTGGACGCCGAGCGAGACGACGGCGAAAAATTGCACGTCTATTTCGACATCACCGAGTTGATGGCCGAGCAAGCGCGCGCGCCTCACTGACCGCGCGTGGCGCGCTGATCGCGCGCGGCTTCTGCATCGGCGTCGCTTTCTTCGAGCTTCGGATCCTCGATCTGATCCACGGGGCCGGCGACGCGCACGCCCGCCCGGCGTTCGACCAGACGCGCGACGCCCGTCCCCGCGGCCTCGAGTAAGCGCCGCTTCTCGCGCATCAGCTGCCGCTCCGACACACGGGAGGATAGGCCAAAGCCTGCGTGTAAGAGCAGGCCTAGGCCCCAGAAGAACACCGGGAACAGCACCCACCACTCGCCGGGCGTGGTCAGAAAATTGATCGCAAACAGCAGCGCATTCACGGCGGCGTAGACGAACGCGTGGGCGGCTACAGCGCGCCGCCGGCGCGACACCACGCGGTCCGTGGCGGTCTTCGTCAAGCGCGCGTCGGTCACGTCGCGTGCGGCGCTCTCGATGGCCGCTGGTGACAAGCCCACCCCGGCACCGATGGACAGTAAATCCTCGTGGCTGACGCCGGTCTTGGGCTGCTCTTTCAGGGCGCGTTCGATGATGTCGCGCACTTCGTCGTCGCCGTAACTTTGATCTTTGCTCATCGGGAGACCGCTGCTTGGTTCAGTGCCGCGCGATACTCGCGGCTGGCTTGGCTGGTCGTCGCGCGGTCGAGGTATGCGCACAGCTCGACCAAATCGATCCCCGGCAAGACGCTGCTCGCGGCCACTTCCAGGTATTGCTCGGCGCTCAGCACGAAAATGTTGATCCGCCCTTTGCGCCAAAACCAGACCTCACGCACGCCGAGCTTTTGATAGATGTCGAGCTTGCGGATGCCGCCCGCGGTCCACACTACCTCGATGGCGAGGTGGGGGCGGCGCGCGTTGGGGTCTATCCCGAACACGTAGCATTCGTCCGCTTCGACCCCACGCTCGGTCGCTTTGTCTTCGAGCGTCCAAGAGCCGTAGGCAGAAAAATCTACACCCTTCTCGAGACACCAGGCGGCCAAGAGGTGGCCGATGCGCGACGTGAGCGCGACGCGCGATGGCGACGGCGTCATGATCTCGAGTTGCCCCTCCAAATAGGCAAAACGCGGAACGGTACTGTCGCCGCGCACCTCCAATAGACGCTGATAGTCCGACCAACGCAGCCCCTGGAGTACGACGATTTTGTCCCCGGCCGGAGTGTCGTCGTGGTTTCGCAGCTCTTCGGCGAACATGGGCGCGAGTGTACACTCGCGGGCCTGGCTCGGCTAACCGGCAGCGTGAGTCACTCGAGGCCGCCGGGTTCTTGCGTCGGCGGTGCGGAGAGCAAGCCCTCGGGCAGACTCAAATTCTGGCTCAGCCGCTCGAGCGCGTTTTCCACGAGTTCGCGATCGGCGCTGTCTACGTTGCCCTTGCCCGCGCGAAATAGCGCGAAACGCAGGGTAGCCGCTTCCAACCGCGAAAGCGCGGCGGTGCGCATGAAGCCGATCTCTTCCACCCGGTAGCGCAGCAGCACTTGGCCGTCCGCGAGCACCTGCTCGCCGATCACTTCGGCTTTGACGCGGCCAGTGCCGCACAGCTGACGAATGATGCCGCGCACGCGAGAGGCGCGCCGCCGCACCTTGAGGGCAGCGGGATTTTCGAACAGCTTGAAGAAGCGATTCCGCGCGAACGCCGTCGGCACCAAAGTGAGCGCGCAGAGCAGCGCGTCCAAATCGACGCTCGCCGGCGCGGCCACGAGCTAAGCGTCCTCGTGGGTCTTGTTGGCTTCCAAGAGTGCGGCTTGGTGAAACGAGCCCACCGCGTCCAGCAGTTCGGTCAGATCGCCGTCCATCACGCGGTCGAGCTTGTAGAGCGTCAAACCCACGCGGTGATCGGTCAGGCGATTTTGCGGAAAGTTGTAGGTGCGGATCTTGTCCGAGCGATCCCCGGCCTTGACCATGCTGCGGCGCTCGTCGCGAACCGCCGAGTCGTGCTTCTCTTGCTCGATCTCCAGCAACCGGCTGCGCAAGATCTTTAGGCCCTTGGCCTTGTTCTTGATCTGGCTGCGTTCGTCTTGGCAGCGCACGGTGATGCCAGTCGGCAGATGAGTGATCTGCACCGAGCTGTTGGTCGTGTTCACGCCCTGGCCGCCGGGGCCCCCAGACGCTGCGATGTCGAAGCGCAAATCTTTGTCTTCGATATGGAGCTCGACTTCGTCCGCCTCGGGCAGCACGGCGACGGTCGCCGTCGAGGTATGGATGCGGCCTTGCGCCTCGGTGGCGGGCACGCGCTGCACGCGATGCACGCCGCCCTCGTACTTCAGGCCGGAAAACACACGGTTGCCCGTGACGAGCAAGATGGCTTCCTTGATGCCGCCGGCTTGCGCCTCGCTGCTGGACAAAAGCTCCAGCTTCCAGCCGCGCGTTTCTGCGTAGCGGGTGTACATGCGCAGCAGATCTGCCGCGAACAGCGCCGCCTCTTCGCCGCCCGTACCCGCGCGGATTTCGAGCAGCGTGTTCTTTTCGTCGTTCGGATCCTTGGGCAAGAGCAGGACGAAGATGCGTTGCTCGATATCGACCAGCTTGGCCTCGAGCTCGGGCAGCTCCTGTCTGACCAGGGGACCGAGCTCCGGATCATCCATGGCCTCGCGGTCCTCGGCGACGTGCTTTTCGACCGCGCGCCACTCTTGAAACGCTTCGACGATGTTGGATAGCCCACTGCGTTCGCGATTGAACGAATTGAGCTTCTGGGGATCCCCGAACACCTTCGGGTCACAAAGCAGCTGATCGAGCTCTGCGTAGCGCCGGACGATCGATTCTAACTTGCCGACCGGAATCATGCCGCTTGAACAGCGCCGCGTGTCAGTGTCGAGAAATCATCGAAGGTACGCTCGCTCGCGGTTTCCGGTGCTGCGCCCTGTTGCTCGCGCTCCAGCGTGACCAAGAGCGCGGACAGCGCGACCTCGAGCTGCTTGTCGTCCGGCTCGATGGTGGTGATCTTTTGCACGAGAAAGCCGGGCCAGAGCAGGATTTGCCCGGGGCCAGTGGTGCAGTACTTGGCTAGCACACGCTGCAGCTCGAAGGTGATTGCAGCAATGAACGGCAAGAACGGCAGCTTGAAGGCGAAGAACAACAGGTTGTCCGCGAGTTTGCCGAGGCCCAAATGGGGAAGCAGCGGGCCGAGCGCGCTGAACACCAAGATCGAAACCAGCGCGACCATTACGATGAAGGTCGTGCCGCAACGCGGGTGCAGCGTGGTCTTGGGCCGTGCGTTCTCCACCGTGAGCGCTTGGCCGGACTCGTAGGTGTAAATCGATTTGTGCTCGGCGCCGTGATACTGAAACACGCGGTAGATTTCCGGCATACGCCGAATCAAGAGCATGTAGCCGATCAAGATCGTGAGCTTGGCGGCCGCGGTCAGCAGCTGAAACCGCACGTCCCTCACGTCCAGCCCCAGCCCGAACACGCTGCTTGCGCCGGCTGCGAAGGCCTGCGGCAAGGCCACGAACATGCCGACCGCGAACACCGCGGAGAGCACGCCGAGGAAGCCCTTCTTGCGATCACCTTCGCTCGGAGCGGGGCTTGGGCTCTTGCCGAAGTCCTGTGGAGAATTGGTCAGGAGCGCGATGATTGGCAATGACAGCAGCGCGAGCGTGCTCGGCCCGGCGCTGCGCGGGCCCGACTTGGGCTCGCCGTCTTCTTCCAGGTCTTGCTCGAACTGCTCGGCGGAGAAGCGCAACGCGGCGCTGCCCAGCTTGAGTGCTTCGACCAGGGCGGCCACGCCGCGCACCAGTGGCCAAGCCAACTTGCCGCGCCGCAGATCGGCCATTGGCATTTCACGCACGACCAGCGCACCGCTCTTTCGTCTCACGACGGCAGAGAAGCAATGCGGCGAGCGCATCATCACGCCTTCGATCAGCGCCTGGCCTCCGATATACGGACGGGCAACGCCATCAGGGCCGAGAACCGCGGGTTGGTTCGACATCGTCCTCAGTATAGCGCTGGTCTAAGCGCGATGTGGCTCGGGCGGCGCGATTTAGTACGCCGCCCGAACGGGGTTGATCACTTCGATTCGGCGGCAGCGGCAGCGGCAGCAGCCGCGGCGCCAGCGACACCAGCCGCGCCCGACGCACCGGCGTAGCGGCGACGGAAGCGGTCGACACGACCTTGAGTATCCATCATGCGCTGCTTGCCCGTGTAGAACGGGTGACACGCCGCGCAGACGTCGACCTGAAGATCGGTCTTGGTGGAGCGGGTCTCGAACTTGTTGCCACAAGCACAAGCCACTGCGACCGTGTTGTATTCCGGGTGAATGCCGTCTTTCATGATGTCTCCAGGCCTTCTCGGCTGCCGCGGCCAAGTGCCGGGGTGTGCGAAAAGGACGCGGACCCTAGCTTGCGTCGTCGTTCCGGACAAGCAAGCCCCGCGCTTTCCCGACGATTGCACGGAGGCAATTCAGTACGGAGCGGTCCGTGGGCCGAATTGGGCTCGGCTCGCCGTCTGGGGCGGGGCGCTAATCGTCAATTAAATCAGCGACTTATTGTCTTTATTTACACGCCGGCCGCGAACTTGACCGCCGCGCTCTTTTCCTTCAAGGATCCTGCCCCATGTCGGATCCGACGCGACGCGACGCGCTCAAGCGCCTCGGGGCCCTAGGCCTCGTCGTGGGCGGAAGTGCGGCGATCGCAAAATTGGCCTTCGACCCGGGCGGCTTCGGGCTCGCCCAAGCCAGCGGCGAGCGCCAAGTTCGGGACTTTCGCATCCATCACCCCGCTTCGCAGACGGACCCCGTTTTCGCGATTGCGAAGAGCAGCACCGATCCGGCCGAGCTCGTGCGGCGCGCGCTGAACGCGATGGGCGGCATGAAGCGCTTCGTGTCGCGTGGCGACATCGTAGCGGTCAAACCGAACATCGGTTGGGATCGCATGCCCGTGCACGCGGCCAACACGAACCCCCTGGTCGTGGCCGAGGTCGTGAAGCAGTGCTTCGACGCGGGCGCCAAAGACGTGATCGTTACCGATGCCTCGTGCAACGAGGCCAATCGTTGCTTCCAGCGTTCGGGCATTTGGCGGGCTGCTTACGCCCTGGGCGCAAACGTGATCTTACCTTCCGCGCATCGCTTCCGCGATCTGCGCATGAAGGGTGAAGTGCTCGACCAATGGCCGGTTTATTTGCCGCTCGTGAACGCGGACAAGGTGATCAACGTGCCGGTGGCCAAGCATCACAATTTGTCGAAGTTCACCGGTGGAATGAAGAATTGGTACGGAATCCTGGGTGGCCGGCGCAATCGCTTGCACCAAAACATCGACGTTTCGATCGCTGATTTGGCGACCTTCATGCGCCCGACATTGACCGTGCTGGATGCCACGCGGGTGCTCCTGCGCAACGGCCCGCAGGGCGGCAACATCGACGACGCCAAAGACATGCACCAAGTCATCGCCGGTCTGGACCAAGTCGCGATCGACGCCTATGGCTGCACGCTGATCGGTGAAAAGGCCACGAACGTGCGCTACCTGAAGATGGGCCACGAGCGCGGTATCGGCAGCATGTTTTGGGAACAGCTCCCCCACGTGGAGGTCTGACGGTGAGCGGCGGCACACCCAGTGAGCTCGAGCCCGGGCTCAATGGCGGGGATTTCCCCGCGCCGATCCCGTGGCTCGGCACGGTCGGCAAAGTGCAGCCGCTCGACGCCGCCGAGACCGCCCGCAAACCCGCGCTGATCCAAATCCGCAAATCGAGCTCCACGCCCGTGCCCGTAAACGTGCCCGTGCCCGCTCTCCCTCTTCCTCCCGCGGTGCACCGCACCTCCGCGTCCGCCACATTGGTCAATAGCGGCGGCCCGAGCGCCCCCACCAAGCCAAAAAAGGCCGCCAAGAAGCTGCCCGGTTCCGGTATTCCGGCGCGCAAAGTGATCCGGGTCTTGGTTTGGGTGCGGCGCGTGTCCCAAGTCGGGTTCGTCACGCTGTTCTTGTATTTCCTGGCGCACACCGCGTTCCGCGGCACCTTCACGGCGACGGCGGGGGAGCCCGTGCGTTTGCCGCTGCCGGTCGAGGGCTTCTTGCTCGCCGATCCGTTCGTGGGCGCGATGACCTTGCTCAGCACGCACACCGTGTATCGCGGCTTGGCGTGGTCACTGGTGGTCCTGGCGCTCACCCTCGTCTTCGGACGCGTGTTTTGCGGCTGGATTTGCCCGTTCGGGACGCTGCACCATTTCTTTGGTTGGATCTTCCCGAGTCGCTATTTGCGCGGCAACAAAAGGGTCGAGTCGAACAAGACCCATTGGTGGCAGGCCGGCAAGTACTACATCATGTGGGCATCGCTGGGCGCGGCGGTCGTGGGCAGCGCGATCGGCGGCTTGCTCGATCCGATCTGCGTCGCGGTGCGAACGATCGGCATGGGCGTGATCCCGGCGCTGCAATACTTCGGCGTGCGTTCGGCCACCGTCGTCGCCAGCAGCAACGTGCGGGTTCTGCAGAACGCCACCGACGGCGCACAAGACGTGCTCTCGCGCACGGTGTGGACGGCAAATCAGAGCTACTTCCACCAGACCTGGTTGATCGTGTTCTTCCTGGTTGGCGTGCTGTTCATGAACCGCTTCATCCCGCGCTTCTGGTGTCGGGCGCTGTGCCCCCTGGGCGCGTTCTTGGGCATGTTTTCGCGCTTCTCCTTGTTCGGTATGGAGAAGGACCATGCGAAATGCACGGACTGCAATCTGTGCCTGGTCAATTGCCAGGGCGCCGATAGCCCGCAAGGCGGCGTGAAGCACCGGCAGGACGAGTGCCACATGTGCTTGAACTGCGAGACGGCCTGCCCAGAGGACGTAATCAAGTTCCGCTTTTTGCCCAAGCGCACGAGCACGATCACCAAGCCCGACCTGCAGCGTCGCACGGTTTGGGCCGCCGCCGCCGCGGGCGCAGCCTGCATCCCCGCCATGCGCATCGGCAATTGGCCCGACAAAGCCTACAGCGAGAAGGTGATTCGCCCGCCCGGTTCGGTCGAAGAGCGGGCCTTCCTCGAGCGCTGCATCCGCTGCGCAGAGTGCATGAAGGTGTGTCCGAACAACGCACTCCATCCCGCCTTCTTCGAGGCGGGCCTCGAGGGCCTATGGACGCCGATTCTGATCCCGCGCATCGGCTACTGCGAGTTTTCGTGTGTGCTGTGCGGCCAAGTTTGCCCGACGGGCGCGATCCAGAAGATCACCGAAAAGCAGAAGATGGGCATCGATCAAAAGCCGATTTCGATCGGCACCGCGATGTACGATCAGGGCCGCTGCTTGCCCTGGGCGATGGCGACGCCGTGCATCGTGTGTGAAGAATTCTGCCCGACGTCGCCGAAGGCGATTTGGGCGGAAGACGTCGAAGTGCCCAAGCGTGACAGCAAGTATCGAAAAGAAGGCGAACAGGCGGCGATGCTGACCGTGAAGGTGCAGCGTCCGCACGTCGACCCCGGGCTGTGCGTGGGCTGCGGCGCCTGCGAAAAGGTCTGCCCAATCGTCGACAAACCGGCGGTTTACGTGACCAACGCCGGCGAAACGCGATCCAAGACCAACGTCATCCTGTTGGAGAACACCGCTTACGGTCAGTCGTGAGGTGAGAGGGGGACCTGCCCTATCACCCGTTCAGGTTGTACCAAGACATCCTTGCCATGGCCTGTGCCGGGCAAAGTTCGAAGAGAACTGGCACAACGGGTAGCAAGTCTGCGAAAATGGCGCACCTGCGTTGGTGAGCCGCTGGCGCGTGGGTAGCCCATCAGTGTGGCGTGTAATTTGCGTGGGGAAGGTCTGGATCCATGGCTAAAGTTTCGCAGCGGTTCTGGTGTCTCGTCGTTTTGGCGGCGGCTTTGCTCACGCTGAGCGCGGGCTGTGGGCGCAACGACGTGCCGATCTACGGCGGCAACGGTGTAGGCGGCGAACCCGGATCGGGGGCTGCGGGTTCTGGTAACCGCGCCGGCTTCAACGCGGGCGGCTTCGGCAACAGCGGCGGCTTTGGCAACAACGGTGGCTACGGCAACACCGCGGGCTACACCGTCGCTGGCTCCGGCAACGTCGGCGCCTTCGGAGGCGCGACGTTCTGTGGCGATGCCATCTGTGGTCCCGGCGAGACCATGACCAACTGCCTCTCGGATTGTCACCCGCTGTGCTTCGACGGCAAATGCGACTTGCAGTACGATCCGCTGGTTTGCCCCCAAGATTGCGCGACCTGCAACAACGACTACTGCGACAACGGCCCCGACCAATTCAACGGCTGCGCCTACGAATGCGAATGCGGCAACGGGCGCTGCGATACACAGGTGAACGAGACGGCGGCCAGCTGCCCCTCGGACTGCTTGCCCTGCAACTACGATGGCCGCTGCACGAGCGCCGAAACCCCGCAGGCTTGCCCGAAGGACTGCTACTGCGGCAATGGTCAGTGCAGCAGCAGCAGCGGGGAGAACACCTTCAATTGTCCGAGTGATTGCGGGGTTTGCAATTTCAACGGCCGCTGCGAGGGCTTCGAGACGCCTCAACAGTGTCCGAAGGACTGCTACTGCGGCAACGGGGTGTGCGAAATCACGGAGACCACGCTCAGTTGTCCGAATGATTGCGGGCTGTGCAACAACAACAAGGTTTGCGAGGGCATGGAGACGCCCTGGCAGTGTCCGGCTGATTGCTTCTGCGGCAACGGCCAGTGCGAACCGAATTTCAAGGAAACGTCGGACACTTGTGTGAGCGATTGCCCCTCTTGTAACTTCAACGGCGTCTGCGACAGCGCGGAAAACCCGATGGGCTGCAAGGATTGCTATTGCGGCAACAAGCAGTGCGACATGCGCTTCGAGTCGCAGTTCAGCTGCCCGCAGGATTGCGGCGAGCCCTGCAACAACGATGGCTATTGCACGGCGGGAGAGACCCTGACCGGTTGCCCCAACGATTGCACTTGCGGCAACGGCAAGTGCGACAATCCGAAGGACGTCTACAATCAGTGCGGTCAGGAGTGCAAGACCCTGTGCGGCAACGGTAAGTGCGACTGCTTCGCAGATTTCGTGAATGGCTGCCTGCAGCAGGATTGCCCCAACCCGGATGTGTGCAACTCACCCTAATCGGCCTACGAACGCTGTAGAATTAGCCAGGATGGGCGGATTCTGCCGTCAGCGAGCGGAGGACCGGCCGCTTCCGACATAGCCACGACGTGGAAGAAGCCGTAGGCCCGGGGGCGAGATCTAGCTAAGCTGCCCCCAAAGCGATGACGGCAGAAGGCAACATCTCGGCCTTGCGCGCGCAAGCGGCGCGCGTGGCAGCCTGGTTGGTCGACAAGCAGCGCCCGGACGAGGCCGTCGCTTTGCTGAGCGCGTGGGCAGCCAATGGTCCGAGCGATCCGGAGGGCCAGCAGCTGCTCGCGCAAGCCCTGCGCATCGATCCCGGGGCCCGCGTTGCGCAGATGGCGTTCGAGCGCATGGAAGGCATGGTGGGTGACCATGCTGCGTTGGGTGAAGCCGTGGCGCGTTATGCGCCCGCCGAGCTCGGCAAGTTAGACGCCGAGATGAAGCGGCCGAGCTTTCGGCGCGCGCAGATGGGCTTCAACAACAACATCAAGTTCCGGTCCACGGTCTTCCACGTGCAGACCGAGGACTCGGGGCTCGACCAGCCGCACATCATCACGCACTTGTTCGCTGATGGTGGCCGCGTGATCAAGAGTCACAAGCGCGCCTACAACGAGCACGTGAATCGCCCCGACGTGGCGGAGTACGTGCGCGGTCTGATGAAGGCGCAGCACCTCGAGATGGTGATGGCGCTGCGCGACGGTCGCTTCGACGGCATCATCGCGGGCCGTGAAGTGGGCGGCGTTTCGCTGCTCACCGAGGCGCCCACCGGACCCAAGCAACGCCCGGGCACGGGCAACCAAGGCAAGGCCGAGGGCAGCCCTGCTTCTGGGCGCGAAACGCCGCCGCCCGCGCCCGCACCGGCACCCGCCCCTGCGCCGGAGCTCGTGCGCGCGTTCGTCACGCTGCACGTGCTGCGCTCGCTCTCGGGCGGTCCCGAGCGCTACGATCCAGCCGGGACCGAAGCTTTGATCGGCTCGCAGGGCGCAGTTCAACTGCCGGGTGAGCAGTTCTGTCACCCTCAGGAAGCGCGCCTCAGCGCGCGTGACAGCCGGCTTTGGATCGAGGATTTGGCGGGCGGTAACGGCGTGTTCTTGCGCATCCGCACTCCGGTGGAGCTCGAGCTCGGCGACGAATTCGTGGTCGGGGACCAACTGCTTCGGATCGAGAAGAACCCAGTGCCGGACGACGGCCCCGATCCGGCTCCGACCTATTTCTATTCGTCGCCCAAGTGGCCGTCGTCGTTCCGCGTGCTGCAGATCTTCGAAGGCGGCGCCAATGGCTGCTGCGTCGTAGCGCGTGGCAACACCTTGCAAGTGGGTTCCGCGATCGGCGATCTGGTGTTCCCCGACGACCCGCTGGTCGGCGAGCAACACTGCTTGATCGAAGAGCAAGCCGGCACTGTCATCATCACCGATCTCGGCTCACGCACCGGCGTATTCGTGCGCGTCCGCGGGGAGCAAGAGCTCAACCACGGTGACGAGCTGTTGATCGGCCGCACCCGCCTCGTCGTCGATTTTCCGCAGAATCGCGCGGCCTAGGGCCGCTCGCTGCGCCCCGAGAAGAGAGTTTTGGGGGCGCTCGCGATCCCGCCACGCACCTCTCGGTTAGGCTCGGTTCCTCGCGAATCCCGAGCGCGGCGTGACGGCCTTTGCCTAAGCACGATGCGCATTCGTCGCGGGGACGGCGAAGAACGTTCCCTGAGGGGATTGACCGCCAAAACGCCACTTACGATTCTACACAACTCGCGAGCGCGAAGCTTTGCGATGCAATGGGAGAGCTGCAGGCGGGCCCGCACTGCGCCCGTGCCGCCACCCGAGCTGCAGAAGTGGTCGACGCGCGTTGGCACAGGGGACTGA